>Ga0209369_1000034_pt1 | contig 346746 bp, 341 predicted proteins | sample EBPBio142010_DNA_FD_185865 | JGI IMG/M metagenome (GOLD analysis project Ga0209369, IMG submission 185865) | Wastewater treatment Type I Accumulibacter community from EBPR Bioreactor in Madison, WI, USA - Reactor 1_10/4/2010_ DNA (SPAdes)... | ecosystem: Engineered > Bioreactor > EBPR >...
GCACTTTGCCTCCAGCTTCCTTCAGATTCCTCGTCACCGAGGACACCCTTGCTCTTGGCTAACGGTTGGCACTACCAGCCCCCGTATCGGACTTGCACCGACTAGAGTGCGCCCATGCTGGGCGCACTTATAAAAGGAGTTGTCATTTGACAACTCCTTTGTTATTTTTTGATGTGCTTCATCGGGTGCTAAAGATGCTTTTCAAACTGTGTAACGACATTTTTTAGCATATCGATGATCGGTAAATTATAGGGACATTTCGGCTCACAGGCGCCACAGGCAACACAAGCTTCCGCTTTGACGGATAACCCTTCATAACGGATTTTCGCCCATTCAGACAAGTTATAGCGTGTTAAATAGCCTTCCAGTAAAAACTGTGTCGGAATATCGATGTTTTGAGGACAAGGTAGGCAGTAACCACATCGTCTACAAAAACGTTCGCCTAATGTGCTCACGATTTCAGACATCTCACGAAGCTCATCAGGTGAGAAAATCAATGAATCTCGTAATACACTTGCGTTTGCTACCACTTGATCGATGGAATCCATCCCTGGGATGGCCACCGTTACATGCGAATTATTCAGTACATGCTTTAAGCTCAAACGACCATTGGGGATAGCGCCACCAGCGATAGGCTTCATGACGATAACGCCGATTCCACGTGCACTTGCGATCTCAAACAGAGGTTCACCTTGCTTCTCCACTAGGTTATAGGGAAACTGAAGCGTTTCAAAAGGCATCTCTCTAATGATTTCACGAATAAAGTCTGCACTATGTGCCGTAATGCCGATATGGCGAATTTTACCCGCAGCTTTCGCTTCAAGTAATGCCTTATAAGCCCCCTCCTCTGACATGATTTGGGTGTATTGCGATAGATCTTTCACGAGATGACACTGATACAAATCAATCGCATCGGTGTTCAAGTTCCTCAAACTGGTTTCTATGTCGTTTTTCATTCCGACATAATCGCGTGACATGGACTTCGTCGCAAGGATAAACTCCTCACGCCTGCATTCCTTTAAAGCTTCCCCGATCATTTCCTCGCTTGTGGTGTAACCACGTGCTGTATCGATAAAATTTAGACCTTCTTTTGCGAGTTGCTTAACGATCGCTGTCACTTGTGACTGCTCTAACCTTTGGATGGGAATGCCCCCGAAGCCTATGGGAACAACATTTAATCCAGTAAGACCTAACGCTCTTTTTTGCATGTGACCTCCTAGCTGATTAAAGTACTCTTACCTTACCAGCATAAACGATTCCTTTAGCTGAATCAAGCGTAATGTCCGTACCGTCTTTAATCAACTCAGTGGCGTTTTGTGCGCCAACCACGCAAGGCTTTTTAAGGCTAAGTGCCACGATAGCGCCATGTGAAGTATAGCCGCCTTCTTCAACGATTAAACCTGAAGCTTGTTGGATGAATGGCATTAAGTCCTTATCTGTCGATGTGGATACGAGGATATCGCCAGCTTTAAACTTGCCTTCAAGTTCTTCTGGTGTACTGCCAACGCATGCTTTTCCTCTAACGAGGTCCTTCACGAGACCAGTACCTTTAATGAGAACTTCGCCGACCAAATGAACCTTCATGATGTTGGTTGCGCCAGATACGCCTACTGGGACGCCTGCTGTAATAACAACCAAGTCGCCGTCTTTAATATAGCCATGCTCTTTAGCCTTATCAACAGAAATCTCAAAAATTCTATCTGTAGAAGAGGCTTCGCCGATTACTAATGGGAATACGCCCCAAACCAATGATAATCTTCTGCACGATGCATCACTTACTGTACAAGCGATTACAGGTGCCTTTGGTCTTAATTTTGAAACGCGTTTCGCTGTAAAACCTGATGAAGTCGCAGTGATAATCGCAGTCGCATCAAGCTCTAAAGCTGTATTTGCAGTTGCATGGCTTACTGCTGAGGTTACGCCTTTTTCATCAGCAAGCTGAATGCGCTTTTGAAGCAGTTCTTTATAATTTAACGCCATTTCAGCTGCATGTGCGATTTTCGCCATGGTACGAATGGATTCTAAAGGATACTTACCTGCTGCCGTTTCACCAGACAACATGACGGCATCAGTACCATCGTAGATGGCATTGGCTACGTCAGTGGCTTCTGCGCGTGTAGGTCTTGGATTTCTCATCATCGAGTCGAGCATTTGAGTCGCTGTGATGACAGGCTTGCCTTCGCGATTACACATTTCGATCATGCGCTTTTGAACGATTGGCACCAACTCAGTAGCGATTTCGACGCCGAGGTCACCCCTGGCAACCATTAAGCCGTCAGATACCTCTAAAATTTCTTCTAGGTTATCGACACCCTCTTGATTTTCGATTTTTGAAATGATGTGAATCTCATGTGAGAAGTTGTCTTCTAAAACTTTTCTGATTTCTAAGACGTCACTTGCTTTACGGATAAATGACGCTGCGATAAAATCGATGCCGTTGCGGATACCGAATACGATATCGTCGATGTCCTTTTGAGTGATTGCTGGCAGGTTAATTTTAACGCCAGGAACGTTGATGCCTTTATTGTTTTTAACATCGCCACCGTTTAAAACCTTTGTTTTGATTTCTTTATCAGTGGTTGAAAGTACCTCAAGCTCGATGAGACCATCATCGATCAAAATGCGATCGCCTTGAACGACGTCATTTGGAAGGCCGACATATGAAATTTGGCATTTATTTTGATCGCCAAGATAGTCCTCAACGGTAAGTGTGAACTCTTGTCCTTCAACGAGCGTATATACAGGCTCTTTAAATTTACCCGTTCTGATTTCTGGTCCTTTAGTATCTAGAAGAATCGCTACAGGCATGCCAAGCTCTTCTCTGACTTCTTTAATCATGTTGATTCTAGCAAGATGCTCCTCGTGGCTTCCATGAGAAAAGTTCAATCTCGCTACATTTAAGCCGCTACGTACAAGCTCCTTAAAGATTTCTTTAGGCTCACTCGCTGGCCCAATCGTACATACAATTTTCGTTTTTCTTAACATATCTTCCTCCTGATTCTCATCAATCACATTAAATTGCCAGTATTCTGGCCAGTTCGTAAATCTCTTTATCATAATCCTTTTTCATGGATAAGACTTCTTCAAAATCCAAATCAATCATTTGGTTGCCTTTAATGCCCACTGCACGGCCATATTTTCCAGCCATGAGCAGTTCAACTGCGTAAGCACCCATCCTCGATCCTAAGATCCGGTCATTTGGTGTAGGTGTTCCACCGCGTTGCAAGTAGCCGATAACGCTGACCTTCACGTCTGAATTGGTTTTCGTCTTGATTTGTTCAGCCAACTCGTAAGGCTTTCCAACCCCTTCAGCAAGTAAGATTATGCTATGGAGCTTGCCGCGTTTTTTGCCCCTAATAATTGTTCTGCAAAGTTCATCGATATCTGTTTCAAGTTCGGGAATGATCACCGCCTCTGCGCCGCCAGCGAGTCCGCCATAAAGTGCAATATCGCCGCAATCTCTCCCCATGACCTCGATGATATTCACCGTACCATGTGACGAAGACGTATCCCTGATATTTCCGATTGCTCCCACCACGGTGTTTAGTGCTGTATCGAATCCTAAGGTGTAATCGGTGTAAGCCAAATCGTTGTCGATAGTGCCTGGTATCCCAATAGTAGGAAAACCAGCAGCCGCTAATCGTTTAGCGCCATTGAAGGAGCCATCTCCACCGATGACCACCAGTGCATCTACTTTAAACATTTTGAGCATTTGAAGGCCTTTATTAAATCCTTCATCTGTCTTAAACTCTAGGCAGCGCGCTGTTCGTAGCATCGTTCCCCCTCTATGGATTATATCGCCCACAGAGGTGACATTCAACGTTTCAATATCGCCATCGATTAGTCCTTGATAACCCCTATAAATGCCAGCAACTTCGAATCCGTGATAGATGGCCGTTCTGACCACTGCACGGATGGCTGCATTCATCCCTGGCGCGTCCCCGCCACTTGTCAGTATTCCAATTTTTTTCATAAGAGACCTCTTTTCGATTAATGAAGCTTAACATTCCCTTTACCGATGATCTTCTCGAGCTGCTCAATTGCCTCTCGCGTTACAACAACTGAAACATTGGATTTATATTTTTGCTGCGTGTTCGACATATAAAATATGACTTCAGATTTGTTTCCCCTAATTTCCGTATTCGACGCGATTTTTTTAATCGTTTGCTGAACGGCATCCAGTAATTCTTTGGAATCGTTTTCAAATCGAACAAATAAGCGCTTGGGTTTTGTTAATGCCACTTCTTCCAGAGAAGTGATGCGCTCTGCGATGACCTTAGGTGCCTCATCTTCTTTTAGCTGAAGCCTTCCTAATATTAAAATCGCCTGATCTTTTTGCAGAAGCTGCTGCACCCGCTCATAAACTTTAGGGAAAACGATGACCTCAAGCTGGTCGTATAGGTCCTCGATGGTGAGGAAAACCATTTTACTATTACTTCTGGTGATCTTATCTATTTTCGAAACGATGAGACCGCCGATGGTAATCTGCATATTTTCTTTAATAGAGACATCCATGGCTTCAGCCGTCTCTTTTAACTCGGCGAGGTTAATCGTGGTGAACGATTCCAAGGTTGATTTATATTGATCGAGTGGGTGCCCCGATAAATAGATCCCCAGCATTTCCTTTTCAAATTGGAGCATGGTTTGTGGCCTTAGTTCAGGGATTTCCGGCAATTTATTGCCAAGTTCTTCTGAAGTAACATCATTATAGGACATGGAAAACATGGAGAACTGCCCTTCAACACTTTTACGTTTTATGGCATGTGTACCATCCAACGTTTTTTCATAAATCGCTAATAGCTGTGACCTGTAATGACCCAGCACATCAAAGGCACCTGCCTTAACCAGGCTCTCCACGGCTTTTTTGTTTAGCTCATTCGACGAGACCCTTTCGCAGAAGTCATAGAACCCTTTAAATGGACGATCCGCTCTGGCATAAACCATCGCCTCGACAATTCCTCTTCCGACGTTTTTGATAGCGCCCATTCCATAACGGATGGCACCCTTTTCCACAGAGAAACCATAATAGCTATCATTGACACTGGGTGGTAACAATTGGATGCCATGTTCTTTACAATCCTGCATATATAAAGCAAGCTTTGACTGACTTCCCATTACACTGGTCATTAGTGCCGCCATGAAAGCCACAGGGTAGTGACACTTGAGATAGGCGGTCTGATAGGCGATAATGGCATAACCTGCCGCATGTGACTTATTAAAGGCGTACTTAGCAAAATCCACCATGTCATCGAAAATTTCACTAGCAATTTCAGCGGGGACACCGTTAGCCACGCATCCTGGAAGCTCAATTATCCCTTGATCATCTTTCTTACCGTATATGAAGTATTCTCGTTCCTTTTGCATGACGTCCATCTTTTTCTTACTCATGGCACGCCTTACAAGATCGCTTCGTCCATAGCTATACCCAGCAAGTTCTCTAACGATGCGCATGACTTGCTCTTGATACACAAGGCAGCCATAGGTCACTTCTAGAATCGGTTTTAATTTCTCATGCTTGTAGACGACTTTTGAGGCATCATATTTATTTTGGATATACATTGGAATCGAATCCATAGGTCCCGGCCGGTACAAAGATATCCCGGCTATGATATCCTCAAACCCACTCGGTTTTAGTTCTCTCATGAACTTTCTAAACCCAGTGGATTCCAGTTGAAAAAGACCTAACGTATCCCCACGACCAATCATATCATAAACCTTAGGGTCGTCTTGCGGGATAGTTTCTAAATCTAATTTAATATTTTGTCCCTCTTCAATTAATTGTAATGCATTTTTGACAACTGTCAATGTCCTTAAGCCCAAAAAATCCATTTTTAATAAGCCTAAATCTTCTAACAGTAGCATGTTAAATTGAGTAGAAACACCTCCATCCTGCACATATAAAGGAACGTAGGTATCTACTGGGTTTTTTGCGATTACCACACCGGCTGCATGGGTTGACGCATGTCTCGGAACGCCCTGCAATTTTTGAGCGGCATTCATTAGGGAACGTGCTTCCGGTGACCCCTCTATAATCTCCTGAAGCTTAGGATTCACTTTCAATGCTCTTTCCAGTGTCATCCCAAGCTCCATGGGAATCTCCTTAGCAATCTTGTCCACTTCCTGGTAGGGCATGTCCATAACGCGTCCCACATCTCTAATGGCTGCTCGAGCTGCCATGGTCCCAAAAGTGATGATTTGCGCCACACGGTCTTTACCGTACTTTTCTACCACGTAGTCGATGACTTCGCTACGTCTGTCATCCTCGAAATCGATATCGATATCTGGCATGGTCACGCGCTCGGGGTTAAGAAATCGTTCGAAAATCAAGTCGTACTTGATCGGATCCACTTCAGTAATATCAAGGACGTAGGCCACGATACTTCCGCCACAGCTTCCCCGGCCTGGCCCGACGGCGATGCCATTTTGCTTAGCAAATCGAATAAAGTCCCAAACGATCAAGAAATAATCATTGTACCCCATTTTATCGATGACATCGAGCTCGTAAAGTAACCGGTCCATATGCTGCTCGGGATCTTTATACTTCTTATTTAGCCCTTCGTAACATAGTGCTTTTAGCTTCAGTTTTACATTGGCACTGTCTTGGTCGTACTCAGGTAAATGCAACTTCGTAAAATCAAAGTCAAAATTGCACTTTTCAGCAATCCTCACGGTATTGGCCAGTGCTTCTTCCTGCGAAGCAAATAAGGTGGCCATCTCCTCAGGTGATTTTAAATAAAACTCCTTGGTGGGAAAACGCATACGGTCTTTATCACTCAAGGTCTTTCCCGTTTGAATACAAAGCAATATATCATGGACAGGTTCATCCTCTTTATCGAGGTAATGGACGTCATTGGTAGCCACTAATGGAATCCCCGTCTTTGCAGACAGCTCGATCAATCTCCGATTGATCACCTTTTGCTCTTGCATGTGGTGGTCTTGAAGTTCCAAATAAAAATCACCTGGTGCAAACATAGCTTTAAGCGCCAATGCCTTTTCTTCAGCACCCGCTAAGTCACCATCCAACAATAGCCTCTGGATGTCTCCACCAATACAAGCACTTAAGCCGATAAGGCCTTCCGAATGCGCTGCCAGTAGAGGATAATCAATTCTCGGCCGATAATAAAACCCCTCAGTAAACCCCACAGACACCAAACGAATCAGATTTCTGTAGCCAACTTCATTCTTAACGAGTAGCACCAAATGCCCAGCGTTTTTATCAAACCCAGGGTCCTTATCAAAACGCGTTCTCGGTGCCACATAGACCTCAGATCCGATAATCGCTTTGACGCCAGCCTTCTGTGCTGCTTTATAGAAGTCAACGACACCAAACATGACACCATGATCCGTAATGGCAACGGCATGCATGCCAAGCGCTTTCACTTTGTCAAACAGCCTGTCAATACGGGCAAATCCGTCCAACAGGCTGTACTCTGTATGCAAATGCAAATGCACAAAATCCATGTTTACTCTCCTGCGCTAATGCGCCTTTCCCACTCTGCTAAAATCACCGCTATCATTTGCGGAGAAAACTCAGGCTTAGCTGCTTCGATGTATTCCAGCGCTTTTACAGTGGTTCCTTTTAATTTAATCGATTTAAATGGCGTTAAAGCCTCTTCTGTGACAATGTCCATCTCGTATACGGGAAGACTGCCCCATCCCTTCGGGTCGCATTTAGACGCTTGCATTTCTGGCGATAACAGGGCATTTAACACCACCATTGCACCTGATTTGTTTACTGAATTATAGGCGATGACCGCACCTTCATAAAATGTCGCCACCCCACTCGGGATCACGAAGGTTGAAGCCCCTTCTGGGTACTCGTACTCTCTTAATTTATCCGTTACATAGTTCATATCCATGGTGTAGGATACCGATAAGCCACCATTGATGAACAGATCATCTAATGCCTGTAACGAAGCGGGATAAACCATGCCGGAATCCTTAAGCATGGGTTTCATGGCCATAAGCTGGTCCATACCAGGTTGAATGGCGGTTAAAAACGCCGCTTGATTGAAGTTTCCTGAAAGGTAGGGTTCAAAATCCAGTGACTCGCCGATAATACTTAAGACAAATGCGAGACCTTCTTCCGACTTTCTTGGGTCTGGGTATGTGATCGTCCCCTTGTTTTCTTCCATTATCAATTTTAGGCCTTCAATATTTTCAGGGGTTTCATAAAATACATCCTGATTATAGATGAAGGTCAATTGTTTACGGCCATAAGGTACCCAATAATGGCCAGTATCAATCCCCTCTTTTGCAACATAGCTTAATGCATTTAATCCGATGGTCGATTTTATGTTTGGCAGTTTATCAGCAAAAGGACCATACAATATGCCATTTTCATAAGCTTCTTTAAAGCCGTAATTTTCTATTAAGATAATGTCCACTTGACCATTTGTCACTTCTCGCCTTTTTTCATCGGTAAGTTCAGCCACTGTTTTGGTCAGGCTCTGCTCGACCAGCTTCAGCGTCACTTGGTACTCCGACTTCAAATACTCTGAAAAAGTCCCCCGTAACCATTCGATGGCTTCCCCATTTGAATGATCCACAGCCATGATCACCTCTGTGTTTTCAGCACTTTGCTTTATGAGCTCCCAGTTTTTAACTTCGGGATCATTGCTTTTTGGATCGAGCCCACATGCGGTCAATAATAAGGTGAAGATCAACATCAATGGGAGTAATTTCTTCATAGGGTTATGCCATCCTCTTGTTTATTTGTTCTGCGATTTCCATTATTTTTTTAAGTCGATGATTCACACCCGATTTTCCAATCGGAGGAATTAACATTTCACCAAGTTCCTTTAGTGTTGCCTCTGGATTCTCCAAACGACATTCGGCAATCTCACGAAGTCTATCATCTAGGTAATCAAGTCCAACGCCTTGAATGATGGTCTCTATGGCATGAATGTGTTCGAAGGCGGCATCCGCCGTCTTTGTGATGTTTGCCGTTTCGCAGTTCACGACACGGTTGACATTATTGCGCATCTGTTTGATGATTCGGATATTCTCATATTCCAATAAGGTTTGATGCGCGCCTATGACGTTAAGAAAGTCGACGATTTTTTCACTTTCCTTAATATAAACGATATAATTCTTCTTTCTTGCCGTCATTTTTGAGGCGAGGTCATAGGTATCATTTATAAAATCCACGAGCTGGTTCGCAAAGTATTCATTATGCGTTATAAGTTCTAGATGGTAGCTTTTTTCAGGTGCACTTAATGATCCACCCCCCAAATAGATACCTCTCAAATAAGCCTTTTTACAGCAGTTTTTCTTGATAACCTCTTCAGGCAAATCATCATTAAGCGTGATGGCTTCCCCATCCTTTGCTAGGATCCCCAAATCGAGCAGAACTTCGTTCGCTTGATCGATAAATATTTCATATGAATGATGCTTATTTAAAACCTTTGTCTCTTTCATGATCAGTTCAGTTTGGAGTCCATAACGCTTTTTTAAGAGAATAAAGGTCAACCTGGCAACAGCGGGATTTTCTGTGACAATCCTAAGATTCATCATGTTTCTCCCTCCGAACTCCAAGGCACCACTGACCCTGATAATCCCGGATAACTCCGCGCGGTTGCAGCATCGCCCTTCAGTTTTTATTCTCGCAAGTTCATTTTTTGATTTTGAAGAAAACGACATTACACACCTTCAAATGATTTAATTATTTCTAATGCTTTCGCCAAAATATCGCGTTCGTCATCATATTTAGCGAGCTGCACCACGTTATCCCAGTGGATGAACTTAGCACTGATGAAGCCCTCTTCACGCTGAGGATGGGTGTTCGTGGTAATGGCTTTCATCAAATACCAAAAAACCTTCTTCTCAATGACGTGATTATTTGACCAGTAATTTTTGAATCGATATGAGGTTTCACCGATAGGGGTTAATATTTTCGCTTTGATACCTGCTTCCTCGCGAACTTCGCGAATAGCAGTCTCTTCACTCATCTCTTCTGCTTCAATTTTCCCTTTAGGTAAAACCCAGTCACCGTTTATCTTCTGAAGCATGAGAATCCCATTGCCTAGAAAAACAACGCCTCCAGAGCTATATACTCTCTTCATAAAATCACCTTTTCCGCGCGAAATTGCTCTTTTAAGTATACCACAAAATCACTTTAAATGGCGATTCAGTCCTTATAGACCTTCTCGATATATTTAATCAATTCGTGACTTATGGCGTGGGCATTGTGCCTAACGTACCCCACCTTCTCTTCGACAAAATCCCCTTCAATCACCGCTACCCCTAATGCGTTTAATCGCTTACGGTCTTCTTCCGATAAAAATACGGGTTCTGCAGATTCACGAAAGTAGCGGGATGCTGTTTCGAGACTAATGCTGCCATTGTTTGCGACCAGATAGTCGATTTTTTTAAGCGCTGTATGCTTTAATAATGCATCAAGATGGTCTGCCGCAGTAAATCCACCCGTTTCACCTGGCTGTGTCATGATATTGGTCACATAAAAAACAGGTGCAGATGAGGCGTTTATGGCTTCAACCACTTCATGTAACAATAAATTAGGGATGATACTGGTAAACAAACTCCCAGGGCCTAAAACGATCATATCTGCTTGCTTGATTCGGTCTAGCACCACTTCATAAGTCTTTGCATCCTTAGGCTCCACCCAAATGGAATCAATCGCAGTGCCTCTTTTTACCACTTCGAGCGGTATATTGGATTCACCAGCGACAATCGTACCATCCAACAATCTTGCATAAAGAATCATGTCCTCTTCCGAAACCGGAAAAACTTCTCCGGTGATGGCAAATATATCTGAGATTTTCTTAATCGCCGCTTCAAAGCTATCAGAAATACCCACCATGGCGGCAATCATCAAATTGCCAAAATTCTGCCCCTTTAGACGGCCCTCCTGAAAACGGTAATGAAAGAGGTCCTGTAAAATCGGTTCCTTGTTTGCAAGTGCCAATATGCAGTTTCGCACGTCACCCGGCGGAAGCATGCCAAGGTCCTCTCTCAAAACACCCGAACCACCGCCATCATCTGCCACAGTGACAACTGCCGTAATGTGATTTGAAATTTCTTTAAGTCCCCTTAATAAAATGGATAATCCGGTCCCGCCGCCCATGGCGACTATGTTCACCATGTTTAAGCCTCTTTTCGAACATCACGGTGTAACGCGATGGCATGGTATCCACGGGATTGGTAATCACTTGCGAGGAGATTGGCAAAAGTCACCGAACGGTGTTGACCACCTGTACATCCGATCCCAACCACCAGCTGTGCGCGACCATCCTTGATCATCTGTGGAATCATAAAATCGAGAAACCGCTTAAGGTGATCGTATGTGTTTTTGCTTTCATCATGGCTCATGACATAATCGCTCACTGCAGCGTCATTTCCCGTCATTGGTCTAAGTTCCTCGATATAATACGGATTAGGAAGAAACCTAACGTCGAAAATAAAATCTGCATCGAGTGGCAACCCCTTCTTATACCCGAATGAGACGAACGCTACTTGCATCTGCGTCTGAGTGTCCGTGAGGTCAAGCGCTTCCGAGATTGCCTTTTTAAGCTGTGCCTGTGTGGTGGTGTTGGTGTTGATCACGAAATCCGCTTGTAGGCGTAAGGATGATAACATCTGCTTTTCCGCTTGAATGGCGTCGTCAATTCTGCCGCTTGGATCCAGCGGATGCGTTCTGCGATTTTCTTTATAGCGCTTTAAAAGCACATCGTCATCGGCTTCGAAATAAAACACACGGTAAGGATATCCCTTTTGCTTTAGCAGCGCCAGATGATTTTCAAGGTCTTTAAAAAACTTACCCCCACGTATATCGATGACGAGCGCGACATTATTGATGTTCTCCGAATTCTGCTCAAGCAAGTCCGTGAAGCTAGGAATTAGCGAAGGTGGCAAATTATCCACACAATAGTAGCCTAAATCCTCAAACACCTTTTTCGCTTGACTTTTACCAGCTCCGGATTGACCTGAAATGATTATAAAATTCACTTTTTCCTCCTACGCTCTAACGTTGATGATTCTATCAGGTGCTAGTCCAGCTATAAACGCACGGTCGATGGCGTTGGAAACATTGCCGATATTTTCAATCTCATGCGCGTCACTGCATACTGCAAATTTGACAGGGTATTTCATGGCGATCTTGATTTCCTCAACTGTGAGGTGTCCGTGTGAATTGTTGATTTCTAGAACAGTGCCTGTTTCAGATGCAGCCTTGGCCACCTGGTCGATATCGATAGGTCCCTTCGCACCTGGATGGGTCAACATGTTGATTTTATTTTTACGTAAAGCATTCACCATGGAAATGGTATTGAGCTTCTTCACTTTATCGTGATAACGCTTTGAGACTTTACTGAGCGCATTATAGAGATGGAGTTTATAATCCTTTCTGAGATTACTTCCAAAGTGATAACCGGCATTCACCCAGTCGATGATTTTCCACATGTTCTCATCAATATCAATTTCACCCTCCGTCCCGAGCAAGTTAGCTTCTAGCCCAAGAAGGATGTTGATTTGAGGATATTTTTCATTTAATCGATCTATTTCTGCCCTTAAAACAGGATACTGTTCCCTTTTGATGCCATAGCCGTTATGCGCTGGGCCATGGTCGGTAATGGCTATTTCCTTTAAACCAATTTCAATAGCTTTTTTTACGATTGCTTCCAACTCGTTCTTACTGTCACCACTTAATTTGGTGTGCATGTGATAATCGCCGATAACAATCATTTCATCGCCTCCTAGCTACTCTATAAAATTATTATACCACGTGAAATCTCTTTAAAACACGCATAAAAAGAGCCCTATCCGCAGATAGCGCTCACTATTTACTCTTTACCAAAAATTCTCACTTCTCGTTCAAGGGTAACAGCAAATTTATCAAAAACCACTTTTTGAATGACGCCGATTAACGCCATCACTTCTTGACAAGTGGCGTTTCCGATATTGACCACGAAACCGCAGTGCTTCTCGGAAACCATTGCATCCCCATATCTTAGGCCTCTCAGACCTGCTTCCTCTATCAGCTGTCCTGCATAATGCCCCTCAGGACGCTTAAAAGTGCTACCAGCGCTTGGCAGCTCTAGCGGTTGCTTGCTTACGCGCTTTTTGGTGAGATCATTTGTAATCTCGACAATCTCTGAGTAATCGCCCTTCTCAAATCGCATGGCAACTCTGAGAACGATCCAGTGCTTTTCTCTTACGATGCTAGTCCGATAACCGAAGGCTAAATCGGCGTGCTCGATACGAACAATTTCCCCGTCATGCGTGAGGACTTCAACCCATTCGACCACATCTTTCATTTCACCACCATAAGCGCCAGCATTCATGAAAATGGCGCCTCCCAGGGTGCCTGGAATTCCTGATGCGAACTCAAACCCCTTAAGCGAGGCACGCATGATTACCTTTGATAACTTGGATAATAACACCCCAGCTTCAGCAATTACCATTTCTTCTTCGATGGCGACCGCACTCAGCTGATCTGAAATTTTGATAACCACAGCATCAAGGCCATCATCATCAACAAGAATATTTGAACCATTACCCATGACTAAAAACGGGATATCTTCAGCTCTCAAGGCGTTGACCAGCAATCGGATTTCATCCACTGACTGAGGTATAACAATCGCTTTAGCCGGTCCACCTATCTTAAAAGAAGTATGATTGGCCATGGGTTCATTTATTAATATCTGACTCTGCTGAACGCAGTTTAACCATTTAGGTTGATTATTAGCCATGTGTTCTCCACAATTTCTTAGATTTAACCTTTAACATTCTAACACAATTCATATGGGTTGACAAATAGCTATTTTACTTCACCATGTTTTTCAGCGTAGTCTATTTCCACGATATGGTTCTGAGCATCGAGAATCACTACGTTTGGTTTAAAATCTCTCGCTTCTGTGGCATCGATCATGCAATAGGCGATAATGATGACGATATCTCCTGGTTGTACGCGTCTTGCTGCTGCTCCGTTTAAGCAAATCACACCACTTCCTCGTTCACCTGGGATCGTATAGGTTTCAAGTCTTTCACCGTTGTTATTGTTCACGATTTGAACTTTTTCACCTGGGAGAATGGCTGCTGCATCGAGCAAGTCTTCATCGATGGTAATACTTCCTACATAATTAAGATTGGCTTCAGTCACTGTCGCCCTGTGTATCTTGCTTTTGAACATGGTTAATAACATTTTATCCTCCAATATTAACGTCTGCGAATTCTCAGGTTGTCAATTAATCTTGTTTTTTCAAATTTTACGGCCAGGGCGATGAGCGTGTCATCATTTAGTTCATCAATCGCCAGAAGGGTCGTCGCATCTACGATTTGAACATAGTCTATTTCTGCTAATGTTGCCTTCTGAATCGTTTCACGAATAAGCGAGATGAGCTCCGAAACACGTGTCACCCCTGCATCAATACTCGCTTTAGCAGCATTGAGTGACTGGCTGAGCACGAGTGCCTGTCTGCGCGCTTCTGCATCGAGGTAGGTATTTCTCGAACTCATGGCGAGTCCATCCTCTTCTCTTACGATAGGACACGGGACAATTTCCACGTCAAAGTTGAGTTCTTTTACCATCTTTTCGATAACCGCAACTTGTTGAGCATCCTTTTGTCCGAAGAACGCCTTGTCTGGTAGGACGATATTGAAAAGCTTGGCAACCACGGAAGTGACCCCTTTAAAATGGGTAGGTCTTGAAGCGCCGCATAACTGTTTCGTAATCGGACCTTCACAGTCGACGATGGTAGAATAACCTGATGGATACATCTCTTCGACTTCAGGTGCAAAAATCAAATCCACCCCAACTGACTCACATAGCGTCTGATCACGCGCTAAATCTCTCGGATAAGTGGCTAAATCCTCCGTTGGACCAAACTGAGTCGGATTGACGAAGATACTCACCACGACGTAATCGGTTTGTGTTTTAGCTTCTCGCATAAGTGAAAGATGCCCTTCATGTAAAAATCCCATGGTGGGAACAAATCCGATGGTCATTCCTTTTAATCGTGCTTCTTTTACAAACTGTCTTACTTCATTTATGGTTTTTACGACGGTCATGGCTTCACCTCAATATAGTTTATTTATGATCTCATCATCGATTTTGAAGGTATGTTTTTCCTCTGGGAAAGCACCTGTTTTGACCTCTTCACAATACGCTTTCACCGCTGAACCGATCACGCTGCTTAAATCGGCGTAGGTTTTAACAAATTTCGGTACAAAATCCTTGTTCATTCCTAATAGGTCTTGTATGACGAGGACCTGCCCATCGCAGCCTGCACCTGCACCGATGCCAATCGTCGGAATACTCAGTTGTTCACTGACCAAACGAGCCAGCTTCTCAGGGACACATTCGAGAACGATGGCGAAGCAGCCGATTTCTTCCAGCATCTTCGCCTCATCAATAAGTTTTCTGGCTTGCTGTTCAGTCTTTCCCTGAACCTTAAAACCACCAAACATGTTGACGGATTGTGGGGTTAAACCTAGATGACCCATCACAGGTATTTGAGCTGCGATGATGGCTTCTATTTTTGATTTTACCTGATAGCCACCCTCGAGCTTCACCGCATGGGCTCCTGCCTCTTTTATAAAACGGCCTGCATTGATGACCGCCCCCTCGTCACTGATGTGATAAGATAAAAACGGCATGTCCGCCACCACCAGTGCGTTTTTAGCCCCTCGCTTGACCGCTTTCGTATGATGGATCATATCGTCCATGGTCACAGCCAAGGTATCCTCATAACCCAGCATGGTCATCCCTAATGAATCACCCACCAATAAACAATCGACACCATTTTCATCTAGGAGCTTGGCCATGCTATAATCATAGGCCGTCAAAATAGTAATTTTTTCATGGTTCTTCTTTCTTTCAATAAAAGTCATGGTAGTTACTTTTGACATGCGTCATCCTCCTCTAGCAAGTGTACCATCATTGGGTTCGCCTCACTAATTAACTGAAGTGTATGTCGCCCTAATAATCGGTACAGTTCTTTCGGTTCCGGTTCCAAGGCCTCCAAATGGCTTTTTACCGTTTTAACATCGCCTCTGACAATCGGACCCGTGATTGCTTTTTTAGTTCCCAATGCTTGAATATTATTTAAAGTGCCTTCCACTAACGGTAGCAATGCCTTAAATCCATTTTCGCGATCAATTCCGATGAATTCTAATTCATTGATGGCAAAATCCATCAACGTCACGAGGTAATTTGAGGCGACAACCGCTGCTGTGTGATATTTCACTTTTTGACTTGATTCGATTTCTAACGTGCTTAAGCCAAGCTTAGGCAACCAACTGCGTACATACGCATTTGGATTTTCCACGGTGATAAAAGTATTCGACCAATCCTCATGCTGTGTTTTATATGATGGAAACGCCATTAATGGATGCAAGCTAAAAATGTCGGTTTTTAAAGGCTTCAAAACATCCACTGTTGTAGCCCCGCTCATATGGAAGAATGTCTTCGACTGGCAAAGCTGCCTATACTGTGGCAAACTTGTAATTTCGGCCACAACCTGCTCTATTTGATCATCTTGTACCGTAATTCCGATCCAATCACTGTCCTTTATGACAGCCTCAAGTGTCGAGTAGGGGGTCGAACCAGTAATCTCACAAGCGTGCTCTATGGATTTCTGTGACCGGCTATAATATCCTGAAATTTCTTGACCCTTTAACTTCAATAAGGCACCAAATGATGTTCCAACTTTACCTGCACCTATAAACCCAATTCTCATACAGGACCTCCCGTTGAGGTTCAAAAATAAACAAAGCTCTTTTTGCACAAGACAAAAAGAGCTACATTACTGTAAACCATCTTCAATCAGTCTCGGGCAAATGCTCAGAGCTGCCATTATTGTCAAAAAAAATAAAAAAGAGTGTATAGTCCTTTCGGTACTACCACCCTCATTATAACATATACTGGGAAAACACAATAAGAAAAATATGTGACTTTTCCGTAAACCCTTTTTCTTTATTGTTCCTTTGTTTTTGTTTCGTACATCATGGCATATTCATAATCGACTTCAGACTCACATGTTTTGCAGAGATTAAATTTGTTGAGCTTCTTTTCATCTCCACATCTTTTGCAAAATTTCACTTCAAACTGATTGCCCTTCACAACATCTCTCATGATCCGCCCTCCATCATTGCATTTTTGTATACAATTATCCTTTAATGTAATAATACCGAATTCGTTAAAGGAATGCAAGGCTTTTTTGCTAAAATTTCATTAATAACGGCGTAATTTTTTATCTTGATGACACAACTCAGATAACCGCTCAAGTCCAGACCGTGATAACCTACTGATTTCCCCCTCTACCACATATTTAAGTGACATCCCTAAACTAAACGCATCTGAAAGTTCATCGACTGGCGCTGTCATATGGACCGCTTCAGGCGCCATAAAAGCTAATGTACCACCATTCGTTTGTTGCTCTGTCGATGCTGCCGAAACGCCAAAATCGATTAAGGTTAGGTTTAACGCTTCATCGAGCATAAGATTCTCAGGCTTTATATCGAGGTGTAAATAACCCGTTCGATGGAAGTTCTTAAGCATTTGCTCTGCGAAAAGGATCACCTGATCAAAACGATTGATAAAGTGGCGCTTAAGTGCCGCATGGGATGGCTCATGAATACGATTCAAAGAAATGCCCGCCATATGTGAAATCTTTAAATACAAATATCGTTCATCCATCCAATAATCCAAGAGCTTAGGAACACCATTCAAACATAGCTGGTTGATCCTTTTATATACTGCGAGCTCCTTAAATCCCTGAGTAATCAGGATGCGTTTAATGACGACTTTATGCTCTGTTTTTTCATTTATATAAAATGAGATACTCGGGTTCAGCCGTCCAACTTGTACATATCCTTCACCAATTTGATTCATTCGCTCCTCCATGACAGTTTTTGCAAGGTTCATAGCCCTTCGCTTTTGCTTCATCGATTTTTATGCCGTACTTGCTCTTCCTCAAATGATAGCATTTTGAGAGATGGTATTTTTCACCATAATTCGTGATATAGACGAGGTCATCATCAAACGTGATGCCATCAGAAATCACGAGAGGGGCTACCGGAAGAATCAAAAAACTTTCTTTCTTCAGTGAAAGAAACGCGTATTCATAGTGGAGCGTCAACTCCGCTATGCCATGTGCATTTGCCCTTAGACGCGATTGCTCCAGTCCCTTTATCATCGAAGTCATGCCTAATTCAGAAACCTTATCATCGGTAATGATCTGCGCCATCTGCGTCAAAAGGTGATTCTCGATTGAGTTGATCAAGTGCGATGAATGGCCTTTAAAGGGCATCAGACTGAAGGCTAGCTCATCTTTGGTCCTCATCGCAGCCCAGTCAAGCTTCTCGTCGACGACGATGGTCATCAATGTTCCTATCAGAATGATTAATGTCATGAGAAACAAACTGAACGTGATGACCGCTTCAATTACGACACTGCCCCGCTTTCTCATCTGCTTCACGGATGCACACTTTCTCCAGGAACCCCTGGGTAAATGGATTGTTTCATTCGATAATCGAATACGTCTCCCCAAGGATGCTCCACTTGAAAATGAAGATCGAAGCCGATGGCATAATGCTCAAGTGTCGCCTTTTGATCAGATGCCCACCACAACTCACTATCCATTAATGCCATGGTTCTAGAAAGGGTTATTTCATCCGTTTGAAAGTAGAGCAAAAGCCTTAAGTAATCTTGATAATAAAGCCTTGGATCCGTAATTGATTTTACCCCAGTATGCTGTTGTTTCGTATATTGTGGCAAATGCCCCTCCAGCAGTTGTTCCAATGACAACGTCCACTCGTCAGGGGTTTTGATCAGATGAAGCCCTTCCCCCGCAACCAGTTTACGAACATCATAGTAGCTTTCAATCGTCGCCCATCCGCCAAGCATAGTCGCTAAAGCAACCTGCCTCCAGGGAGGTGGAATTGCTACTGTGCTTTTCGTTAAAGTCGCCATCTTTTCCTGACTGGTTATAATCCCGATAAGATTTGCACCCTCTCTTAAGGCAAATATTTTAAGTCTAACAAGTGACAAGCTGTTTGCTTCAGTGACCTCACCCGTCAGCAAATATTCGACCTCAGCCTTTAAAGGACGATTAATATTTTTCCGTTTCTCTGCGTTCAAGTTTCGCGGACAGTTTTCATCATAACTACTAAAAATCATCAGAAGGTATTCATTTATCAGCCATCTATCAGCACTTGAGAGCTTAGGTAACGCCTCTGTAATTTCATATGACGCTGAAGGCTTTGGTAGGGTGAGTTTTCGTTTCGTTTCTTCACCACTAAAAACGACTTTCTCCGCTTCGATAATCGCTTTTTTTAGAGCATCTAACAAGTCCGTCTCCTCATTCTGGTAACGTGACCTCAAGTCCTTTAGCTGCTCGTCCACCATTTCTCGCCATAACATTTCATGCTCAAGCGTTGGCTGATCCTTAACTTGCTCAACTAACGCTTTGATTCCCTGGATGCCCAATCTTGCTTGTTCTAAGGCTTCCATGACTAGTGCATCTTGAGAATCGACAAACGCCTTTGCACCCGCTGCTTCACCCTTTATTTGCGATTCTATCAACCGCAATTGATCGGTGATGGCCGCAAGCTTACCCTCCTCTTCTTCACAACGCGCACTTAATTTATCGATGCCTTCTAGAAACTGATTGGTTTCAATAGTGGTTAGCATTTCCAGTGTCGTTTCAATTCCCGTCATTTTTGAAACGTCTGCAATATTATCCAGTAGTGTATTATACGACTTTAAAACCTTACGTAGCGTTTGGATGGCAGAAAGCTGATTGATCCATTCATCCCCCATACGCACTATGGAACGCCCAATTTGTGCGGTTGACGCGTAGTATATGGCCTCTCTAAAATAGTCAGGCTGATCTAACCCCATGTAAGAAGCATCAAACGAGATTTCGACATTTGTATCTATGATTTTATTTTTGATTAGATACTCGCGTACCATAACTTCAACGCCTGGAGATTTATTATTCGCCAACAGTGCCAGTTCATCAAACAAATAGCCATTGTACATCGATAAATAGGCGTCACTGCAGGCGAGCACTATTTTTTCTGTTCGCATGTTGACTTGTCTTTGATAGAGGATCTGATAAACCAGTAAACATCCCATGATGAAAACGGGAATGACAATGACCATTAAAATTGAAACAGCTCCTTTTTTTCTCGCATTTGAGTCTGTGTTTAAACACGCTTTCACTTTTCTGAAAGTATGGGCTTTAGCGCCTCCTTCATGATTCTCCATCATCACCTCCTAATTAACATCCTCATTAAGGATTTCATCTGACGTATGCTTAATAAAGCTTACCCAGACTCGGCTATAGGATTTACGCTCTAGCGCGCTCACTAAGATGACCTGTTGGTCGATGACATTTCTCAAACGGCTTTGCCATTCATACTGCCCATTGTATTGATAGGTCTGCCAGATGCCGAAATCATCCATCTGAATCGCCGTCTCTTTTATGGGTGGCGAGAGCAACGCGTTTAGGAACACTTCACTGGAATCCAGTTCGAAGCTGGCCCATTCTGTAACAAACTGGATAAGCACCAAACACGCCATCATCAAGACAAGTATTATCGGAATTATTAAAACGAGCTCTATACTAATCATACAGCCTCCCATTAACTGTTATTTACCATTATATTCCATTTGTTAATATTTGTAAATTAAAGAATAAAAAAAATGCCATGTTTTTACATGGCATCCTTCATTTCTAGTTCTTTATTCATTTTATTTCTCAATCTCACACGGTCAGTTTCGTTTAACACCCTTTTTCTCATGCGCAGTGAATCTGGTGTAATCTCCAGAAGCTCATCGTCTTCGATAAAGGTTAACGCCTCTTCCATATTGAAAATCTTTGGCGGTAAAAGCTTGATGGCATCATCTGATCCCGATGCACGTGTATTCGTCAATTTTTTATTCTTAGTAGGGTTAACAACCATATCTTCTCTTCTGGAGTTGATACCGATAATCATGCCCTCATAAACTTCAGTACCTGCTTCAATCATCATCGTTGCACGCTCAGAAAGGTTAAATAATGAATAAGCCATCGCCACGCCACCTTGTTGTGATACGAGAACGCCATTGGTACGCTTCGGAATCTCGCCCTTATAGGGTTGAAACTCGTAGAATGAACGAATTAAAACGCCTTCGCCGCGTGTGACGTTGATAAACTCGCTTCTATAACCGAGCAAACCTCTCGTCGGCACGACAAACTCAACGCGCGTATGTCCTTCCTCAGCTTGCATCAGCTCCATTAAGCCTTTTCGGATGCTTAGCTCTGAAATGACGGCTCCTGAATACTCATCTGGGACGATGGCAATAACACGCTCAACAGGCTCATAGCGAACGCCATCGATGGTTTTCATTAACACCTGTGGTTTAGAAACGGCTACCTCATACCCTTCACGTCTCATATTTTCGAGTAAGATGGAGAGGTGCAATTCACCACGACCTGAAACCCTAAATCCGTCTTGAACAGAATCAAGTGGGTCTACGCGAAGTCCTACATTGACTTCCAGCTCTTTTTCGAGACGAGACTTAAGATGACGATTGGTAACAAATTTACCGCTGCGACCACAGAATGGCGAATCGTTGATTAAAAAGTTCATAGAAAGAGTTGGCTCTTCAATTTCGATCATCGGCATCGGCTCCACTGCATCTGGATGACAGAGTGTTTCACCGATGGAAATCTCGTCGATTCCTGCGATAACGACCATGTCACCTGCAACCGCTTCTTGTACCTCTGTTTTAACCAATCCTTCATAAACATAAAGTTTAGAAATTTTTGCGCGCTCAACAGTGCCTTCGCGTTTGCAAACAGAAATCTGCTCCCCTTGACGAATGGTACCTCTTACGATTCGGCCAATTCCCAATCTTCCCACATAGTCATCATAGTCCAGTGAAGAAATCTGAAGCTTAAGTGGTTCTTCTACTGATTCAGAATACGGCGAAACGTGTTCAAGAATCGTTTCAAAAAGAGGGGCTAAGCTCGTGCTTTCCTCATTCATATCACGCTTCGCAACGCCTTCTTTAGCGATGCCGTAAACGATAGGGAACTCTAGCTGTTCATCAGTTGCATTGAGTTCGACGAACAAATCAAACGTCAAATCCACAACTTCCTCAGCACGCTGATCTTTTTTATCAATTTTGTTGATGAATAAAATCGGACGCAGACCACGCTCAAGTGATTTTTTCAAAACAAAACGCGTTTGTGGCATCGGGCCTTCGCTTGAATCGACTAACAAAATAACGGCATCCACCGTTTTCATAATTCTTTCCACTTCAGAAGAAAAGTCGGCATGGCCTGGTGTATCCACTATATTGATTTTATAATCATTATACATAATTGAGCAGTTCTTAGAGTAAATGGTAATTCCTCTTTCACGCTCAAGATCATTACTATCCATAACACAATCTGGTACAACTTCATTGGCTCTAAATACATTTGACTGATTTAAGAACGCATCGACCAAAGTCGACTTGCCCGCATCGACATGGGCAATTACTGCGATATTGATGATGCCTTTAACATTTGACATTAATTCTCTCCTAGGGTAATTACGTGAAATACAACCTTATCATTGTATCCTATTTCGGTGTAGATTAATAGAAAAAAATGTAAACATTTCAAAAACTTAATTGCGTAAAAAAATCTCCCTATTCCAGGGAGATTTCATAAAGTTCAAATGTTAAATCTATTAGTATTGTTTTTCAACCTTATAATCAGATGTACTTTTAAACATCGCCACTTTTTTGCCCGCTTGGATAAATCCAGCATCAACGGTTGTGTCGATCGTCTTCCATACGCCATCTAAATAGACTTCATTCCATGCATGATAAGTCGTACCAGTTGGTGTTGCATAACCTTTGATGAGCTTTGTAGGAATATCGACACTACGCAGCATTGCAGCAAATACGGATGCATAATCATAGCAGATTCCCTTTTTCAGTGCGAATATGGTCTCCACATTCGGAAAATAACCGCTGGCAACCGTTTTAGCCTTTGTATAATCGTATTTGAAGTTTTTAGTGATGTAGTTATAAATCGCGGTCACCTTTTGTGAATCCGTCGTTAAACCCTTCGTCAACTCTTTGGCTTTGAGGATGGTCGCTTGTGTAGCATTCCATTCAATATCTTGGATCGAGTTGAGATAAACTTCTTTTGAATCAGTTAAATTCAATTCGACATTTAGTTTCGAAATCTCTTTGTATTTGTTTCCTTCGGTGTTTTGCATCACGCGTACAGAGTAGCTGCCATTTCCCATTTGAAGTGGAAATTGGTTAACATCCATATCGACGAGCGGATAGGTGTATTTAACGCCCTCTTTTTCGACAAGCAACAACATTTTAGCGGTAGATTTCTCTGCTAGCTGTACTTTAACCAGGCCATCTTCTGGCGCTGCAGTGATTAAGTTGGTTCCTGCAAATGAGGTTCCAATAGTGGTCACTATGAACAGTGTCAATGCCCATAAACTGATCATTTTTTTCATGAGTTTCTCCCTTCGGTAGCGCGGCTGCCATTCTTTCGAAAGGCCCTATGGCTTTGCGTCCCATCGTTTCCAATGGTTTGCTAGTATCGGTGAGAACTTCTCATCACGTTGATTAAGTTTTCAAAAAAAGAAAAAACTTCTCGTTCGGCGGCTCGGCTGCCATTCTTTCGAAAGGCCCTATGGCTTTGCGTCCCATCGTTTCCAATGGTTTGCCTTTATCGTGAAAAGAGTGTCTCCTCACAGTGTTATGTTCTGTTATAAATCCATTATAGCACAAAAAAATCCAATTAAAATTAAGAAACGATTACAACCATTTTAAGGATTTTGTAACGCGTGTACAATCAAACGATGTGTAGGATTTTTAACGGGTTCACAGGTAACCAGCGTCAAGATCTTATCTTCATCGTTTCTGTAAAGAACGGATATGTCTGTGGGTTCTACGATTAACGTTTCATAAACCGTATATTTATATATTTTTTTATTTGCAGTGACCTCTATGATATCGCCCACTTCAATCTCGTTAAGCCTGTTGAAAAAAACGCCATATGAACGTCCTCTGTGGCCTGCAATACCTACATTTCCAATCTCTCCTATAGGAGAAGTCCCACTGATTACAGCAGCCCCTCGATTTAAGTTTCTCTCTGTTGCGCCCATTAATAAGGGCATGGTTAAATCGATTTTAGAAATTTTAATCTTCCCGATCACACTTTTATCAACTGTTTTGGGTTTCTCAGTTGTGGCCTCGGTACTGGTATTCGTTATGCCTTCAGTGGAATCCGTGCTTTCCACAAGTGGATCACCCTCTTCTAAATCGGAAGGAACGATATCGCCGTCTTGCTCGTAGATGGCTTGCAGGGCTAAATAATCGGACTCAACCAACTCAGGCGCTACAATTTCGAGCTCCAATGAGGCTTCATAAGCTTCCAACAACCGATTCTGCCAATACTGGGCGTAAAGCTTATCCGCTATAGGAAATGAAGCAATTCCAATCCCAAGAACGATCAATAGAGTAGAAAGCCACTTTCTCTTTTTTGTCATATGAACCTCTTTCAACGAAAATGGTTAATAGATTCCATAAACAGTAGCGCAACCCCTGAGCCTATTCCAAAAACACTCAGCGCTGTGCGTACATAAGGATCAACCTCTAAATAATTCATGGCAACGCTCAATAAAATGGTTACCAGTATTACCCTTATACCCATTTTTTTAAAGTTCAATTCATTAACCTTCTTTTCTCGTACTCGTGATTTCGGCAAGCCCCTCAGTGATATACTCCCTCAGCCAAGTGATTACATCTAGATTACTGATAGGCACACCATCCAACAACTTTTTTATGTCTTTGGTATTTAAACTAAACGTTTCATGATTAACCGTATGTGTATAAATCAAATCCATCTGATCGCAGCCGTTAATTATGGTGACGATGGTTTCTGGCATGTTTCCTAGGGGTACGCGGTCGATGTGGCTATGCTTAAACACGGCCGTAATCTCTGTGCCTGTACCAAGCTGGGATTTGATATCAAAATAACCATCACACTGTTCCGCGGAAATCTTAAACAGAGGAATACCCAATCCGACTTTTCTGGTGGTTCTCGTGGTATAGAAAGGATCGACAACCTTTTCTAGCGTATCCGCGTCCATACCGACGCCGTCATCCTTTATCTTTATCGTCAATTTATCGTTTATCAAATCCTCGATAATCGCTATTCGAAGGCATTCCGCCTCTGCTTTGATTGAGTTTTGCGCGATATCAAGTATGTGTAATGACAATTCTCTCATAATTGCCCCTTTCCAGACAAATAATCAATGATGCTTTGAATACTCTTGCTTTCAGTGGTCATCGTATACTCCGGTTCATGGATCATCTCTAGGTAATGCGCATCTGAATTCATTATTCTCCTAAATCCTTTTAGGAGCCGATCATTCAAATCACTTTTCTCATAGATTTCGACGGTCGAGATGTTAAGATCCTGAGGAATAAAGCCTAAGTTCATTAAGATGCTATTTGCGGATTTATTCACGTGTGCAGGAACAACCACACCTTTATACTGATTTACCAAATCAATCAGATCATTGATGGTGATGTCTACCGACAAAATCAAAGCGATCTCCACTTCACCTATCACTTTATCCTCATGGTTCATGAGGGTTTGATGTCCGAATGCCTTGACGTTGTTTTTTATGGTTGTTTTCCATTTGGACAACGCCAGATCAAACGCCTCAATGGCCTCAACGGTTGGAAAATAGCATAGCACATGGACTTCCTCTCGCGTCTGGACTTCCATGCCAGGCACTACGATAAGTCCCAGCGGCGTGGCGAGTTCTGAAACAACTCTTACATGGGCACAGGCATTATGGTCAGTAACCGCAATAGCATCCAACCCCTTTATATACGCCATATTGACGATATTGTTCGGCGTCATGTCCTCATGACCGCATGGCGACAGACACGAATGAATGTGCAAGTCATACGTGATATTCACTACTTTATGCCCGCTTCGTATAAGATTTTAAAAATCTCAAATGATTCTTTATCTGATGAAAGCATGACAACTTCCTGTTCATTCGCTTTGTCGATAATCTCTTGATCGACTTTGATTCCCTCGGGAATGATGATGCAAGCAAACTCCAACAGTGAAGCCACAGCGAGTATATTATTATGTGTCTGGACAGTGATCCAAGCGGTATCGTGCTTACCCTTTGCCATTACCCAGCTTAAAAGGTCGCATGAATAAACATTTGAGATTTTTCGGTTTAAATCAGTACCGGACAATTGCTTAAATCCATGTTTTTCAACTAATTCGCTCACAAACATATGGTCACCTCTTATTTTTTATTCAACAATAGACAATCCTCAATTTTTGCATAACCGTTTACGATATCTTCCGCCAATACGCGGCAGTTTGGTGCACCACAGGCACCACAGTTAATGCCTGGAAGCATTTGCGTAAACTCTTCGATTTTCGCCATTTTTTCCAGAGCCTTCTTAAAGTCTGAATCCAGCTTAAAGATCGGCGTTGGTAAAATCGGCGTGTTCCATTCCATATTTTCAGGTATCATCTCGATATCGATGACGATCGGTTTCTCCATGCCATAATGCTTCGTCAGCTTTCTAATGCGATTTTTGCAGATAAACGTATTCTCAACATTGAGTGGTCCACCAACGCATCCATTGATACAAGCGTAGCCTTCAAAAAAAGCCAAAGAGCTTAATTTGCCGAGTTCCATGGATTCAAGAACTTTAATGACTTCCTCTATCCCATCGACGGCGATATAATCATCGATGCCCATGGCATAGCTTTGTCCACCAACCCTTGCCCAACCGATGCCTTTTCCTGTGGCCCGTTGAATTTGCTTCGTGCCCTCTACCTTGTCGATAATTTTCATCACTTTGTAGTAAATTTCTTCAGTGGAAACCGCTTCGCTAATGGCAGACTTTTCGATTCCGATGGGATCCTTGATACTCGTGACTTTTGCAGGACATGGGCTAATATAAATTATACCGACCTCTTCGTCCTTAAATCCCTCAGCAATTAATCTTTTTCTGACATGTCGCGCCGCAATTTCCATCGGTGCTTCCAGCTTGATGATGTTATCGATGAGCGCTGGATATTTCACCTGTATCAGCCGTGTAATAACAGGACAATACGTCGAAATTAAAGGTCGGTTGACATTCTCCTTATCCAATACACGATTTTCGTATACTGACAAAATATCCGCCACATGCGCCGTGTCATAGACTTCATCGAAGCCCAGCTCAAGTAGCGCATTATAAACGCGGTTCATCTCATATTCTTCGGGGAATTGCCCATATAGTGATATGGCTGGTAATGCCACTTTATATTTATAGTTTTTAAGCACATCCAGAGAGCTTACCAATGCGCCTTTTGCGTGATATGGACAAACCCTGAGGCATTCACCGCAGTCGATGCATCTTTCTGCGATGATTTGAGCTTTGCCTTCTATTATCCGGATGGCTTGTGTCGGACACCGGTCTAAACAATGCGTACAGCCATTGCAGTAATCTTTTTCCAAGATCACTGAATGCCAATAATTTTTCATATCAACCTCCATCGCAACCAATGATTTACGATTAAGAATGGTTTTAGTAGTTAACGACCATTTTTATATTAGTGCCTTTATCGCGTTCAGACTCAATAATGAACTCGTCGCTGACTTTTTCCATGTTGGGTAATCCCATGCCAGCACCAAATCCCATTTCTCTAGCGATGTTGGTGGCCGTCGAAAAGCCCTTCGTCATGGCCAACTCAACATTTTCGATTCCTGGCCCAGAGTCTTCCACATAGATTTCAATACAATCTGATTTAATATAAACATCGATGCTGCCACCATATGAATGGATCACTAAATTGATTTCAGCTTCATAGGTTGCAATGGCTATGCGTCTTAGTATATTGGCGTCAATGGCCAATTGTCTCAACATATTTTTAATTTTGCTGGAAGCTTCTCCTGCACGTGAAAAATCATCGCGTAGCACATCATAATGAAGCTTCATCGCGACATTTTCATCACTTCTCGAGTATTTTTTCATACCATTCGATTCCCCTTGTCTCTGGTATATTGTCAACAGTTTGCAAGTTTAAATTGAAATGCCTCTTAGACCTTCACCATATAGGATTCCAGCCACTGTAAATAACGATTCTTTTGTCATCATCAACAGGATTTTCTTTTCTTCAGCCAATTCAATGACTTCTTGGCAAGGCATTTTTCCTCTAACGAACAGTATGGCTTTTAGATCAAGCATTTCCGCAGTCCTGATGACCTGATGGTTGGTGAGTCCCGTTATGAGAAGCGTATCTTCCTCAACATAAGCCAGTACATCACTCATCAAGTCAGACCCAAAGGCTGTGTGAATGTCTAAATCTATCCCTTTTTCATAAGCAAGTACAGTTGCTTTAACACTATCTTTGATGGCTCTTAAGTGCATTATTGCCTCCTATAAAAAACTCGAAAAAGTTAATTATTTAACAATTAACACTTACATTATAACATCTTTACAGGCGTTGTTCAATTTCTTTTATCACTGCTAAAAGAACGTCTTCAAGGGCTTTATCCGCATCGATTCTAACGATTCGTTCAGGATACTGTTTCATGATTTCATAGTACCCTTCTCTTACTTTTTTGTGAAAATGTAACCCCTCCAAATCAAGCTTGTTGACCTCTCTATCAGGATTTTGGTTAATTCGGTCTAAGCCGATTTCAGGAGTAACGTCTAAAAACAATGTCAGATCAGGATAGAAACCTTCAATCGCAAACTCATTGATGCCACGCACCGCCTCAATACCAAGCCCTCGTACATAGCCCTGATACACCAGTGACGAATCGACAAACCGGTCAAAAACCACACATTTTCCTGTTTGAACAGCTGGTAGGACCTTTTCGATCAGATGTTGTCTTCTGGCAGCAGCAAACAATAGGGCTTCAGTTTTAGCATCCATTTCCAGATGCTCCTTATTGAGAATAATGTCGCGAATCTTCTCTGATATCCGCACACCACCAGGCTCGCGTGTCACGATATGACTGATTTGTTTTTCAGATAGAAAGCGGCTGATCGTGTCTATGACACTGGATTTGCCAGCGCCTTCGCCACCTTCTATGGAAATGATTAAAGGTCGTTGATTCTCTTTCACACCATTCTCCTTGGTTAAAAATATTGACGGTCCATTTCTATTGTAAACCATAATTCATGTTTTTGAAACCAAACATTGGTTTATTTTCCGACATCAGACCGCTTGAGTAAAATAAAAAGTTGCCTACAGATTTGAGTCTATAGGCAACTTTGTGTGATTGAATTTAGCTTATAAAGGGAACTTATCTCTTTTCACATAGTGTGTATGGAGTAATTCATGCGCTTTATGGCTATTTGGCTTTCCGAGGTACTCATCGTAAAGTCTCTTGATTTCAGGGTTTTTATGTGATTTTCTCACTGAAAGTGCTGCGTCTTCATTGTAAAGCGCTTTTGCTCTTTCAACGCGAATATCGACGACATTGCGAATATTTGAAGGAACGATTGGTTGACCACCACCATTTACACAACCGCCTGGGCAAGCCATCACTTCGATGAAGTGATAATCCGCTTCACCCTTCTTGATTTTCTCTAGTAAGATGCCAGCGTTAGTTGTATTGTGTGCGATTGCTACTTTAACATCTAAACCTCCAATATTAACTGTAGCTTCTTTAATGCCTTCAATACCGCGTACTGCTGTGTAGTCAACATTTTCGAGGTCTTGACCAGATAATACGTCAGCAACCGTTCTGATCGCTGCTTCCATTACACCACCGGTTGCACCGAAGATAACACCTGCACCAGAATAATCGCCCATGAATGCATCAAATGTACCCTCTTCAAGCTTATCAAACTCGAGTCTCGCTTCTTTAATCATAAGCGCAAGCTCTCTCGTCGTGATGGATACATCCACGTCTCTGTGACCATTTACTTCAAGCTCAGGTCTTACGATCTCAGACTTCTTAGAAGTACATGGCATTACCGAAACGACCACGATGTCTTTTGGATCGATTCCATGCTTTTCAGCATAGTAGCTCTTCGCTAAAGCACCAAACATGTTTTGTGGTGATTTACATGATGAAAGGTGTGGTAAAAGCTCTGGGTACTGGAATTCGATGTATCTTACCCAACCAGGTGAGCAAGAAGTAATCATCGGTAACACGCCACCGTTTTGGATTCTATGGAGAAGCTCAGTGCCTTCTTCCATAATTGTAACGTCGGCTGCCCAGTTTGTATCGAAAATCTTATCAAAACCTAATCTTCTTAATGCGGTCGCTAATTTACCGGTTACATTTGTTCCGATTGGGTATCCAAACTCTTCACCAAGTGCCGCTCTAACAGCTGGCGCTGATTGTACGATAACGTGCTTTGATTTATCTTCTAAGAAATTCCATACCTTATTGATTGAAGATTTCTCAGTTAAAGCACCTACCGGACAAACGACCATACACTGTCCACAGTAAATACATGGCACATCTTTCATACTCATATCAAAAGCAGGACCTACAGTCGTGTTAAAGCCTCTGTTTTGGAAGTCTAAGATGCCGATACCTTGAACATTTTTACATGCGCTAATGCAACGACCACATAAAATACACTTGCTTGAATCTCTCACGATTGATGGAGAAAGATCATCGTATGACGCTTCTCTTTTTTCGCCTTCGTATCCAATAGTGCGGATACCAAGCTCTTGTGATACCGTTTGAAGCTCACAATTATTGCTTCTTACGCAAGTTGTACACTCTCTATTGTGATTTGCTAATAATAACTCTACTGTATTTTTTCTAGCTTTACGAACGCGAATGTTATTCGTATTGACGACCATGCCTTCACGAACTGGAAGAACACATGATGCCTGAAGCGCTCTAGCGCCTTCAACTTCTACGACGCAAACACGGCAAGCGCCCACTTCATTGATGTCTTTTAAGAAGCAGAGTGTAGGAATATCGATACCCACTGTTCTAGCCGCTTCTAATACCGTTAAATTGCCTGGTACTTCATATTGAATGCCATTTATCGTTAAATTTACATTACTCACGATTAGTACACCTCTTTCTTTTAATCTAGGTCACTGGATTATTGCTTAACAATAACCTTCTTAGGACATTTTGGAATACAAGCGCCACATTTGATACATTTTGTTTGATCAATCACGTGATTTTGCTTTACAGCGCCTGTGATTGCATTAACCGGACATACACGTGCACAAGCCGTACAACCGATACAACCGTCAACGATGACGATTGACAACAGGTCTTGACATTGACCAGCAGGACATTTTTTATCCGTAACGTGTGCAATATATTCGTCTCTAAAGTACTTTAATGTCGAAAGAACTGGGTTTGGAGCTGTTTGACCGAGACCACAAAGAGATGAGTCTTTAATCGAATGTGCTAAATCTTCTAATTTGTCTAAGTCTTCTAAAGAACCGTTACCTGAAGTGATCTTTTCGAGAATTTCAAGCATTCTCTTCGTACCTTCACGGCATGGTACGCATTTTCCGCATGATTCATCAACTGTAAAGTCTAAGAAGAAACGTGCGAAGTCAACCATACAGTTTGTATCGTCTACGACGATCATACCACCTGAACCCATCATAGAGCCAAGTGCTGTAAGGGTATCGAAATCGATTGGCGTATCAAGATGATCTGATGTTAAGCAACCACCTGATGGTCCACCTGTTTGAACAGCTTTAAACTTTCTACCGTTAGGAATACCGCCACCGATATCGAAAATTACTTCTCTTAATGAAGTTCCCATAGGAATTTCCACGAGACCTGTGTTGTTAATTTTTCCACCTAGAGCAAAAACTTTCGTTCCTGGTGATTTTTCAGTACCAAATGAAGTAAACCAGTCTGCACCCTTAAGGATGATTTGTGGCACTACTGCATACGTTTCAACGTTATTGATGATGGTTGGTTTTCCGAAGATACCTTTTTGTGCTGGGAATGGTGGCTTAGGTCTAGGCATACCACGCTCGCCTTCGATAGAAGCGATTAACGCTGTTTCTTCACCGCAAACGAATGCGCCTGCACCTAAACGGATTTCCATTTCGAAATTGAAATCAGTTCCGAAAATATTCTTACCAAGTAATCCCATAGCATTTGCTTGAGCAATCGCAATACCTAAACGCTTAACAGCGATTGGGTACTCTGCACGGATGTAGACATAACCTTTTTCAGCACCGATCGCATAAGCGGCTAACGCCATCGCTTCGATAATCGCATGTGGGTCACCTTCGAGAACCGAACGGTCCATGAATGCGCCTGGATCTCCCTCGTCCGCATTACATGCTACGTATTTCACGTCGCCATGTGATTTAGCTGCAAACTCCCATTTAAGACCTGTTGGGAATCCACCGCCCCCACGGCCACGAAGTCCCGACTTTTTCATTTCGTCGATAACCTGTTGTGGTGTCATTTGAGTGAGTGCTTTACCAAGTGCTTGGTAACCATCGAAAGCGATATACTCTTCGATGATTTCTGGGTTGATAACACCACAGTTTTTAAGCGCAACACGCTTTTGTTTTTTATAGAAAGTGACATCATTAATTGATGTTTGGATGTCAGTGACATTTGCCAACTTATCAATGTAGAGTAAATCTGTCACGATACGACCTTTTAATAAATGCTCATCACAAATTCTTTCCACGTCTTTTTGCTCAACACGTGAGTAGAATGAACCTTCTGGATAAACGATACAGATTGGACCTGCTTCACAAAGTCCAAAGCAACCCGTTCTAACTACTTTAACTTCTTTTTCTAATCCTCTTTCCTTAAGAGCCGCATTAAACATTTCTTCAATCGTTAATGATCCTGAAGAAACGCATCCTGTACCGCCACACACGAGGACATGTGATCTATAAAAATCCATTGATATACCTCCTAAATTGGTCTGATCGTCACTATTCAGCAGCGCCGATGGTGAATTGCGTTACGATGTTACCATTGACAATATGCTCAGCGATGATTCTTCTTGCTTTCTCTTCTGTCAGTTCAACATAAGTGACTTTATCTTCGCCTTCTTTATATACTTCTACCAATGGCTCAAGTCTGCATACGCCGATGCATCCTGTTTGCGTAATTTCAACGTCTTTCAAACCTCTTTTTTGTACTTCATCCATCAAAGCTGCTAAGATAGGTCTTGCGCCTGCAGCGATACCACAAGTCGCCATTCCGACTACAATTCTAGTGCCTTTTCTGTCTTTTCTTAAGTCAACCTTTTTAAGCGCTTCATCACGCAGTTGTGTAAGCTCAGCTAAAGTCTTCATGATTTGCCTCCTTAGTTAGTAGCTTGATATTTTTTGATAATACCAGGAATATCTTCAAGTGTTAAACGACCATATACGTCTTCATTTACTGTGAGAACAGGTGCTAAACCACATGCACCGATGCAACGAGTCGCCTCTAAAGAGAACTTTCCGTCTGATGATGTTTTACCGACTGAGACGCCTGTCATTTCAGCAATCTTATCAATCAATTGTTGTGCACCTCTAACATAGCATGCAGTACCTAAACAAACTGAAATTAAGTAGTCGCCTTTTGGCTCTAACGTAAATTGAGAGTAGAACGTCACGACACCGTAGATTTCTGCGAGTGGCACATTGAGTTTGTCAGAAATGACTTTTTGCACTTCAATTGGAATCGCACCGAAAATATGTTGAGCTTCGTGAAGGATAGGCATCAAAGGTCCTTGCATATCTTTGTGCTCATCGATGACTTTGTGAAGCTTTTCAAAATTTTCTTCAGTTAAAAAGTTCTTTGCCATTAAAAAGTTCCTCCTTATCGATTGCTTGATTGATCAGCAAAAGCTGCTGTTCAAAAGGTCTAATTCCTAGTAATTTACTTGGTTTAGGCCCGATTGTTAATTCCTTAACCCACATCAAGTTGAATTATAACACAAATTTTTCACAAAGTATAGTGGTTTCATTTTTTATTATTTGTGTTTTTTTATTAATACTTTTTGATAAAAAAAATACAGACTTTTGGTAAAGTCTGTAAATTTTTACTCCTCTTTTGCGGTTGGTGTTCTGAAAAACTGGTAGATGGTTTCAGCGACACGCCGATTGATTCCTTGCACACCAGAAAGCTCTTCCAAAGAAGCCTTTTGGATATTTTCAATCGTTTTAAAGTGCTTAAGGAGCTCAATACGGCGTTTTTCTCCTATCCCCTCTATTTCATCTAGAATAGATTGCGTCATCTCCTTGCTTCGCAGCGATTTATGGTATTCGATTGCAAACCGGTGTACTTCTTCCTGAATTTCATAAACCAGTTTGAAAGCGTTTCTCATGGATTTCAAGTTTCGTCTTTCGCCCTCGAAATATAGATCTTCAGTCTTATGGAAATCGTCTTTGACCATACCTGCAACTGGAATATAGAGATTAAGCGCGTTTAAGATATCCAGTGCCGCATTCACGTGACCTTTTCCACCATCGACGAGAATTAAATCTGGTAATGCATTAAATTTGTCTGATCGTATGCCGGTTTCCTTAGCGATTTTTTCTTCCTCTATACCCCGTTTATAGCGTCTATAAAGGATCTCTTGCATCGATCCATAATCGTTGGGTCCTTCAATGGTTTTTACACGATACCGACGGTAGTCATTTCTTTTCTTCTTTGCCCCTTCAAAAACCACCATACTGCCAACAGAATAGACACCAAAGGTGTTGGAAATATCGAAGGCTTCGATTCGGTTTAACGGTAGGTTATCGGGAATTCCTAGGATAATACGCAGTTCAGACTCAGCAGTGTTTCTAAAACTAACTTCTTTATCGATACGATCTTGAAACTTCATTACATATTCTTTAGCGTTCTTCTCCACCAGCTCAACGGTTTTCTTTTTATCGCCTTTAATCGGACATTGAACCATGACCTTAGAGCCCGTCAGCTTCGTCAGCCATTCGCCGATAAGCGACATTCCCTCAACTTCTCTTGATATATAAATCTCGGACGGTATTTGCTCTGCGCCTGAATAATACTGCGTGACAAAAGAGGATAATATTTCAGAATGCGTAAAGCCTTCCGCATTTTCGATGTTGAACGACTCTCTTCCTTCTATTTTACCGTTACGAACTTGGAATAGCATGACACATGTCCGCTCTTCAAATCCAAAGCATGCTATATAGTCCTGATCCTTACCATTATTTTGAATGGCCTTTTGTCTTTCATTTAACGCGCGTAAGGCGGCGATTTTATCCCGATAACCAGCAGCTTCTTCAAATGCCATATCCTCCGCAGAACGCATCATCTTGTCGGTCAACTCTTTAATCAGCCACTCTTTATCCCCGCTAAGGAACCGGATAATTTTCGTTATATATTCACCATAAGCTTCATCGGTGATCATGTGATTGCACGCACCTGCACATCGTCCGATATGATAATTGAGGCAAGGCCTCTCGACCTTGTCCGTTATTTTCTTGCTACATTCACGAATCGGGAAAAGTGTTTGGATGACTTCTAGGGTAATTTTTACTTGCTCAACACTCGTGTACGGACCAAAAACTTTTATGTTTCCCTTAGGCACCTGCCGCGTCATGAAGACCCTTGGAAAGCGTTCATTTAATGTGATGACGATATAGGGATACATCTTATCATCCTTTAAAAGGATGTTGAAACGCGGCAGATGCTTCTTAATTAAATTCGCTTCAAGAATCAACGCTTCCATCTCACTGTCAGTGATAATGTAGTCAAAATCCTGAATATTGATGACCATGGTCTGTACTTTAGGCAAATGTGAGTTAAATCCACGAAAATAAGAGCTCACCCTATTCTTCAAGTTCTTAGACTTTCCGACATAGATGATCTCTCCATTTCGATCCTTCATGATATAAATTCCGGGCAGTTGAGGCAACTGCTTCAACTGCTCTTTGATGTGTTCCTTTACTATAAAATTTTGATCGCTCATCTCAACCTATTATTTTCTATTTAATAGTCGGTCGAGGAACTCACCTGTGTACGAGCCTTTTACCAAAGCCACTTCCTCAGGCGTTCCTGTGGCGATAATGCTACCGCCATTGTCTCCACCGTCAGGACCTAAATCAATAATATGATCAGCCGACTTGATGACATCGAGATTGTGCTCGATCACCACTATGGTATTCCCAGCATCCACTAGTTTTTGAAGCACGAGAATCAAATTATGAACATCGGCTGTATGGAGGCCAGTCGTCGGCTCATCAAGAATGTAGAGTGTCTTGCCTGTACTTACTTTACTGAGCTCAGTGGCCAGCTTGATCCGCTGTGCCTCACCCCCTGAAAGCTGAGTGGATGGTTGACCCAGACGAATATAATCAAGTCCCACATCATGAAGGGTTTTGAGTTTTCTTTTGATTTTAGGAATGTTAGCGAAAAACTCGACCCCTTCCTCAACTGTCATCTTCAATACTTCATCGATGTTCTTCCCTTTATATTTAACTTCCAGCGTTTCACGATTGTAGCGTTTTCCTTTACAAACATCACACTGGACATAAACATCGGGTAAAAAGTGCATTTCAATTTTGATAATCCCATCGCCCTTACAGTGTTCACATCTGCCACCGCTAACGTTAAAACTGAAGCGCCCCTTTTGGTAGCCGCGCATTTTTGCTTCGGGAACTGAGGCAAATAAATCCCTGATATTATCAAATACACCGGTATAGGTTGCCGGGTTTGACCGTGGCGTCCTACCGATAGGCGACTGATCAATTTCGATAACCTTATCGATGTGCTCCAGTCCATAGATGTCGCCATGCTTACCAGCTTTTATTCTGCTTTTATTGATTTTTATAGCACATGATTTATAAAGAATCTCATTTATCAGTGTGGATTTACCTGATCCTGAAACCCCTGTTATGGCGCAAAATACCCCCAGTGGTATCTCTACATCCACATGATTGAGGTTGTTTTCATAAGCATCTACAATCCGAATTGACTTATCGGTTTTCGGTCTTCTCTGCTTGGGAATCTCGATTTGTCGCTTACCTGATAGGTATTGCCCTGTAATCGAATGCTCGTTTTTAAGGATTGCTTCCAAATTGCCTTCAGCGATGATCATACCACCATGCTCTCCTGCTCCAGGACCAAGGTCAAGAATATAATCCGCTTCTCTTATGGTGTCTTCATCGTGCTCAACGACGATCAATGTGTTGCCAAGGTTCGTCAAATTTCGTAGTGCTTTAAGGAGTTTTTCGTTATCCTTTTGATGAAGGCCAATACTCGGTTCGTCTAAAATATAGAGCACGCCCACCAGGCCTGATCCAATTTGTGTCGCTAAACGAATACGTTGTGATTCGCCACCAGATAGTGTCCCAGCCGCCCTTGATAAATTCAGATACTCGAGTCCGACATTTTTTAAAAAGCTTAACCGTGCTAGAATTTCTTTCAGAATTTGCTCTGAAATCTGTTGGTTAGTTTTACCTAAGTCAAGTGTTTCAAAAAAGATTACCGCTTCCTTAACAGATAAGTTGGTGACTTCCCAAATATTTTTTCCACCGACCGTAACTGCTAAAACCTCATCTTTTAATCTTTTCCCATGACATGTACCACATTCGATCAGACTCATGAACTCTTCAATCTTAGTCCGAATGTACTCAGAATTCGTAGCCGCATAACGTCTTTCATAATTGTTCACTAAACCTTCAAACGAGCGGTTAAATTCGGTAAATCCGACATATTTGCTATCGTACTTGAATTTGACCTTACGGTCGCCTGTGCCATAAAAGATTTCGTGTTTCAGCTCTTCTGGAAGATCCTTAAAGGGAGTCTCAAGGGATGATCCATAAGCTTCGATCAATGCATTGATCATGTTTACATAAAACGATCCTTCTGCACTATCGGCGATAGGAAGCAAAGCCCCTTCCGCCACAGAAAGCTTAACATCTGGCACCAAAAGCTCAGGGTCGACTTTTTTCAGGTAACCAATACCGTTACATTCTGGACAGGAACCATATGGCGCGTTAAACGAGAACATTCGCGGCTCCATCTCGGCGATGCCATGACCATGTTCGGGACAAGCAAACTTGGTGTTAAATGTTAAATCATTTTGGTCGATGATATTGACGATAATAATCCCTTCCGATAGTTTTAATGCCGTTTCGATGGAATCTGTCAAACGTTGCTGGATGCCTTCTTTAATAATCAATCGGTCGATGACCACTTCGATGGTATTTTTTTTATTTTTATCCAGTTGTATCTCTTCGCCAAGGTCTCGAAGCTCACCGTTGATTCTTGCGCGTACATAGCCTTCTTTCTTTAATGCCTCGAGCAGCTTTTGATGCTGCCCTTTTTTACCTGTAATCATCGGCGCTAGCACTTGGATTCTACTGGCCTCAGGTAGACTGAGCACCTGATCGACGATTTGATCCACTGTCTGTGGGGCAATTTCAATGCCGCATTCAGGGCAATGGGGAATCCCCACACGCGCATATAAAAGTCTAAGGTAGTCATATATCTCGGTAACCGTTCCAACTGTCGATCTCGGATTCTTGCTCGTCGTCTTTTGATCGATGGATATCGCAGGCGATAGTCCTTCAATGTATTCCACATCGGGCTTTTCCATCTGTCCTAAAAATTGTCTGGCATAGGAAGATAAACTTTCCACATAACGCCTTTGCCCCTCAGCATAGATTGTATCAAAAGCTAGAGAAGACTTGCCTGAACCGCTTAGTCCAGTGATTACCACCAACTGATCTCTCGGTATGGACACATCTATATTTTTTAAATTGTGCTCTTTAGCACCTTTAACCACAATTTGATTTTTACTCATGTTTCGCCTCTTTATCTCATCTATTTCCTTTAACGTGCATGGTCTTAAGCTCGACGATCATGTCACGCAGTTCTGCAGCACGTTCAAATTGCAGCGTTCTAGAAGCTGCGTACATTTCCTCTTCCAAACCTTTGATGTACACATTCAGTTCATCGCGGTTCATGGACTTGATACGATCGACCTCATATGCATCCACGGACTCAGCTGCGATGGTCGCTTCAATCACCTCTCTGATGCCCTTCGTAATGCCTTTTGGTGTAATGTTGTTTACTTTATTATACTCACTTTGTATCGATCTTCTTCTGTTCGTTTCGTCGATGGCATATTTCATGGATGGCGTCATTTTATCGGCATACATGATAACCGTTCCATTGATATTTCTCGCAGCACGGCCAATCGTTTGAACCAAGGATGTTTCAGAGCGTAAGAAGCCTTCTTTGTCGGCATCTAAAATGGCGACTAAAGAAACCTCCGGCAAATCCAAGCCCTCACGTAACAAGTTGATCCCCACCAGCACGTCGAAAACACCCTTTCGGAAATCTCTGATAATGACCATGCGTTCAAGTGTTTTTATGTCCGAGTGCATGTATCTGACTTTTAAATCGAGCTTTTTAAAGTAGTCCGTTAAATCCTCTGCCATTTTCTTCGTCAATGTGGTGACGAGAACCCGTTCATTTTTTTCGATGCGTTTCGCAATTTCACCATATAAATCATCAATCTGGCCTTTAATGGGCCTTACATCGATTTCAGGATCCAGAAGCCCTGTAGGTCTAATAATTTGCTCGGCAGCCTTTTGGCAGTTTTCATACTCGTATGGTCCTGGCGTTGCACTGACATATAATGCGGTTGGAATCAGCGATTCAAACTCTTCAAAATTCAGTGGTCGGTTATCCATGGCGGATGGGAGTCTAAAACCATAATCAACTAAGGACTGCTTACGCGTCTTATCTCCACCATACATGGCACGAATCTGAGGGATACTAACATGTGATTCATCGATTACCAATAAAAAATCATCCGGGAAATAATCGATAAGCGTATAAGGCCTGCTTCCTCTCAACCTACCTGACAATGCCCCAGAGTAGTTTTCAATGCCTTGACAAAATCCCACCTCACGAAGCATTTCGATGTCATAACGCGTGCGTTGTTCGATGCGCTGTGCTTCAATCAGCTTGTTATGGTCCTTAAAAAACTTGATTTGATCTTCCAGTTCTGCCTCAATCCGTTCAATGGCCAACTCAAGCTTGTCTTTAGGCGTAACGTAATGAGAAGCAGGATAAATGGTCAAATGCGTTCGATAACCCAGTATTTCACCGGTGAGCGCATTAACTTCTGCGATTCGTTCGATCTCATCGCCAAAGAGTTCAATACGATAAGCATGTTCAAACTCATATGCCGGCATGACTTCGATAATGTCCCCCCTTACCCTGAAAGTATTACGGGTGAAGTTAAGGTCATTTCGCATGTATTGGATATCGATGAGTCGCCTTAAAATCTCATCCCTGGATTTGATGATGCCAGGTCTGATAGACAGTGTCATGGAGGCATAATCAATCGGGTCACCCAATCCGTATATACAGGAAACGGAAGCAACGATGATGACATCTTTACGCTCAAATAACGCCGATGTCGCACTGTGTCTTAGTTTGTCGATTTCTTCGTTGATGGAGGCATCTTTCTCGATATACGTATCGGAGTGGGCCACATAAGCTTCCGGTTGATAATAGTCATAATAGGATACGAAAAACTCCACAGCGTTATCAGGAAAAAATTCTTTGAACTCCGATGCCAGCTGCGCCGCTAACGTTTTATTATGGGCGATGATTAACGTCGGCTTTTGAAGCCGCTCGATGATATTGGCCACTGTAAATGTTTTTCCTGAACCTGTAACGCCTAACAGAATATTATGCTTCTCACCATGTTGTATACGATTAACGATTTCATTTATGGCAGCCGGTTGATCACCAGTCGGTTTAAAATCCGATTTTACCACGAATCGATCCATAGTCACCTCCAAACACTTGTTCGCTTTTATTATATTATTTTTGCCACCACACGTCAAATGATAGTTAAAAATAAAGAGACAGACTCATAGAGTCTGCCTATTAGGTTTCATTTGATAAGCCATGTGGTGAGTACCCCCACTACGATGAGTATAAGCCCCAGAATCGATGCTAGAACGGCCAACGCGTCTTGAGTGTTGCTTTTAGATTGCATTTGAGGTGGGTTTTGCGTTTCGGATTTCTTAAAGGTTAATTGGTCCGTCAACTTTTTAACCGCCGTCGCTTCCTCGACATATCGTTTCTTATTCATCGCATGCCTCCTTATTGGAGTTTGGTTTTCATGATTTCTAATGCCTTTTGAAGCTGATTATCATCAGCATCTGTAGGCGACTCAAGTTCGTAATACGCCTCGTCCATCTCTATTACCACATCTGGCTCAATTCCAATTCCATGGATGTTCATGCCATCGGGTGTGAAATATTGAGAGGTTGTCAATTTGAATCCAGTGTTTTCATTATAGGGTTTAACGATTTGAACCACGCCTTTTCCAAAAGTGGTTGTGCCGACGATCGTAGCGGCTTCGTGGTCCTTAAGTGCGCCAGTGAGAATTTCGGAAGCGCTGGCTGAGCCACCGTCCACGAGAATGACCAATTGGGTATCGTATTTTTCAGGATCAGAGAAATATTCTTCATCATCGCCATTTCTGCTTTCAGTATAGACGATCAACGCATCGCCCAGTAGCATATCTGCGATTTCAACACACTGGCTTAAATAGCCACCTGGATTCTGTCTCAGATCGACGATAACGCCTTTCGCACCCTCTGCGATAAGTGCTTTTAACCCTTTTTCAAACTCTGCTGCCGATGATTCGTCAAACATGGTCAATCTCAAATAGCCAATCTGATCTTCTAGCATTCTCGTTTTGACGACTTTGATATCGATCCATTCGCGAACGATTTCCACATCGAATTTCTCTTTTTTAGATGGTCGATAAATGGTGAGGGTCACTGGCGTACCCGGTTCACCTTTGATGGTGGCAATGGCTTCATCCATCACATCCGCATTGACGGTATCACCATTGACGCCGATAATTAAATCCTTAGCAATCAAACCTGCACGGTCAGCAGGTGTATCTTCGATAGGAGACACGATTTCAATTTCATTATCCTCGTTCGGCGCTAAGTAAATGCCGATTCCAGGATACTCACCTGAAGATGACTCCATATAATCTTGGAATTCTTCCTCATTCATAAAGACTGAATAAGGGTCTTCCAATACATCGAATATCCCCTTTTTCATCCCTTCAATCAGCTCTTCATCGCTAACTTCTAAATAATAGTTGGTTTTAATGTAATTTTTCAGCTCTTCTATTTCGCGGTATTGATCCATCGTCGTTTGATAATCATCTATGGTCGTCTGACTGACGACGACTTTGTCACCTGTTTCCACTTGAAAGATCGTGGTGACGAAGAAGGTCGTCATGGCAGTAATGATCACTAAAAAAACGCATAATAGTAGGACGTGTAATTTTTTCACTCAGCACCTCATTTTCCTTTGACATAAGTTAATGGATCCACATAATCGCCGTTCATCCTCACTTCAAAGTGAAGATGCGGTCCGGTGGAATATCCCGTATTTCCTGATAAGGCTATCGTTTCGCCCTTTTTATAGACCTTGCCAACTTCGACGTCGATGACATCCAGATGGGCATAAAGTGTGGTATATCCACCACCATGGTCCATGATGATCGCTTTACCATACCCAGCGAACCAGTTGGCAAAGACTACCGTTCCCGTCTGAGCGGCGACGATAGGGGTTTTTCTAGGTGCTTCAACATCTATCCCCGTATGCATTTTATATTCTTTTGAGATCGGATGAAGCCGATTTCCGAATAGGGAGCTAATGGAGTAATGCCCTGGAACAGGCCACATCATCTCGCCACCGACATAGGTAGCTGCCAGTTCAAGGTTGCGAATATACTCTGTGAGTTGATCCGCTTGTTCCAATAACTCGTCTTCCATTTCGTTCATGGCCGCCTCGTCATTACGCAAGTCCGTTTTATAGGAAATGAGGTTGTTCAGTGCAACACTAAGCTCATCCTGTTTGGAGAGTTTCGAATCCATTAGTGTGGATAGCTCGACGCGAATGGCTTCAAGCTCCAGCTTCTTTGCTTCGATCAAATCCCTTTGTTCTTTTAAAAATTGAATCAAATTTTGATCGTGAACGACGATCATTTGAATCATATCAATCCGAGAAAGTAAATCGGTGAAATCCTCAGCGCCGAAAAGCACTTCTAAATATCCGATGGAACCTGTCTTGTACATGACGCGGAGGCGATCATTCAACAAATCGTTTTTTTCAGCTATTTTAAGTTCAGCCTGTTTCAGCTCTTCCGTCTTCTCCACGATGGCTTGTTCCGTATCCGCAATCTCTCCCGTCAATCGATCCACTTCCGCTTCAAGTGCGCGAATACTCGTTTGGACATTCTTGATTTTTACGTTTGTGGTGGACTGAAGGTTTTTATTTTGCTCGATGGAAGCATCTAATGCTTTTATTTTTTCGTTAAGTTCATTTAACTCGCGTTCTTTTTTCTTCAGTTCATCATTCGCAAACGATAAACCTGTTACAACCAGTGTAAAAATCAGGAATACGGCAGTTAGCCTCTTTAAGTTCCTCAACATAACGGCCTCCTATACATTCAGGTATTTGCGCATCGACCAAATACTACCAAGTGCCCCTATACCCGCACCGATTACCACGAATAGGAAAATGACATCCTTCATCAGTGTTTCAGGCGGCACCACATAAGCGGATACCAAAACATAGAAATCAGAATGCATCAGATTAAAGACATAATCATAGGCGAACTTCATAAATGCCGCTGAAATACCTGCGCCGATCAATCCTAGAAGCGTCCCCTCCGTTAAGAATGGCCACCGGATAAACCAGTTGGTAGCGCCCACATACTTCATGATGTTGATTTCTCTATATCTCGAGTTTACGGTGAGCTTGATCGTATTATGAATGATAAAGGTCGAAATCGCGATTAAAACGAAGATGACGACGATGCCCGTCTTACGAATGGCTTCAGTGATGGACAGCAATTGCTCGACGATATCTTGGTAGGATTTGACTTCCTCAATACCGGAAAGCGCTTCGATTTGCTCCAGCACAGAACTGCTGTAGTAAATATCCTCCAGGTAAATGATTAAAGAGCTCGGCAGTGGATTGGCCTCAAGTCCCTCTAATAAATACGCGTTATCCTTCCAGGATTCCTTCATTCGTTCAAGCGCATCATTTTTGCTCTCATAGGTGACCGATTGCACGCCATCAATCGCCTCTACAGATTCAAGCAAGGCACTGATTTCATCAGCAGTAAGTGTATCCAACAGATACGCCTGGATCGAATCAAATTGATCCTTCGCAGACTGTGCCATGGCATTGATGTTGATGATCAAAGCGAAAATGATACCTAAAATCATCAAAGTCGCTGCCACTGAGGAAATGGAAGCGACGCTCATGAGGCGATTACGCCACAGATTTTTCATGGATTCCTTAAAAATAAATATTGGTTTAATCGTCATAGCCGTACACCCCTATTTTGTCATCACGCGCAATTTGACCGTTTTCAAGTGCAATAACGCGCTTCTTCATGATGTCGACGATTTCTCTGTCGTGAGTGGCCATGAGAATCGTAGTGCCACGTCGATTAATGGTTCGTAGGACCTTCATAATTTCCCATGAAGTGTCTGGATCGAGGTTACCCGTCGGTTCATCCGCGATGAGAATCGGTGGGTTGTTGATCATGGAGCGGGCTATGGAAACCCTTTGCTGCTCGCCACCCGATAGCTGGTTGGGGTAGAAATTCCCCTTACCCGTCAAGCCGACCAACGCCAGAATCATGGGCACTTGCTTTCTAATGTTTCTGTGCGGTGTCCCTAGGATTTCCATGGCAAACGCGATGTTTTCATACACCGTTTTGTTAGGTAATAGTCTGAAATCCTGAAAGACAACGCCTACCTTTCTTCTCAAATAAGGTACGCGTCTCCTGTGTAGCTTAGTGATTTCAAGCTCGTCCACATAAACGTGACCCGACGTGATATCCACTTCTTTTAGCAATGCTTTGATAAATGTCGATTTTCCAGCACCGCTGGGGCCGACGATGAATACAAACTCGCCTTTTTCTATTTTAACGCTGACATTATTCAATGCCGTTACGCCATTTTCATATTTTTTACTCACATTATGAAACTCGATCATATAGGTTCTCCCAACACATTTGGCGTCTATGGATTAGTCTTGTTAACGTTTACAGTATGCGCTCGCCTCTTATCATTATAAACTTTTGAAGCCATGCCGTAAACCCTATATCCATTATACCTGTACACTGCCACTAAATTAATAGTATAATTGATTATAATTATTAAATAAATATTACGCAGAGGTGAATGATGACTGACAAAAAGTCTTTAAGAAAGCAAATCATATCCCTTAGAAGTGAAATGGATTCCACTATCCGAAAGCAAGCAGAGAAAGCCATTTATCAAAGGCTATTCGCTTCTGAGCATTTCCAGAACGCACAAACCATCTGTTCCTTCGTTAGTTTTAGGGATGAAATAGAAATGCAACCGATCAATCAAGACATCCTCGATCAAGGAAAAACCTTACTATTACCTTATATCACACCCGAAAAGACCATGGTTTTTCATCTCGTTAAGGATTTAAGTGCCCTTAAAAGAAACCACTATGGCATCCTTGAGCCTGACCCGCTCATCCATCCTTTGTTTGATATACATGCGGTTGATCTCGTTTTGACACCTGGCGTCGCTTTTGATGAGTCTGGCTATCGCGTCGGTTATGGCGCGGGCTTCTATGATCGATTCTTCTCAATACTAAATAAAGCGATTCCCAGAATAGGAATCGCTTATGAATTACAAGTGGTCACTAACGTGCCCAAGGATGACTACGATCAACCGTTAACGCATTTGATGACGGAGTTTAAAACCAGAACGTTTTGATAATTAGAGTACGCCTTTTCATTTAACGTCATCCGATCCTTTACTCGTCTTTTTAGAAGCTGGTTTAACCGGCTTCTCTTCATTTTTTGAAGCACGTGGTTCACGCGCTAAATGCTGTAACCGCTGATCCACGAGTGCGTAAATCGTCCCCTTTTCAAACGAGCCATCTTTGGTCCTTTTACCTGTTTTACGACCAGTGAGGATCTCTAAGCCTTCATCCACGTGGCTAATCGCCCAGATATGAAACTGATTTTCTCTAACCGCATCGATGATTTCTTGATCAAGCATCAGATTTTTCACATTTTGATGTGGAATTATGACGCCTTGCTCACCATTGAATCCTTTGATTTTACATACCTTAAAGTAGCCTTCGATTTTTTCGTTTACGCCACCGATGGGTTGAATCGCACCTCTTTGGTTTACCGAGCCCGTAACGGCTATCGACTGATTGATGGGGACCCCCGATAAGTCGCTGATCAAGGCGTACAACTCCGTGCTCGATGCACTGTCACCGTCAACACCTGAGTATAGCTGTTCAAACACGATACTCGCCGTCAGTGCCAATGGCTTGTCTTGTGCAAACATTCTCCCCAAAAATCCTGTAAGAATCATCACACCTTTATCGTGAATTTTCCCACTGGTTCGCGCTTCTCGCTCGATATTGATAATGCCTTGACGGCCTTGATACGTCGACACGGTGATTTTAGATGGTTTACCAAACGTGTGTAGACCCGTGCCGATAACGGCGAGGCCATTGATTTCACCAACCTTGAATCCAGAACAGTCGATGAGGTAGACACCTTCCCTAAAAAGATCCATGGTATTTTCTTCATACTTGTTTGCCCGATTTCGTCGCTCATCCAACGCGCGTTTCACATGCTCGCTGGTAACCAGATTTTCTTTATAATAGCTGGCCCAAGCGTCTGCTTCGATAATGACATCGCCTAGTGTTTTCAGATGGGCGGTAAGCTTCGATTGGTCATCTGCCAGTCTGGTTGCATACTCCACTAAAGCGGCGACGGCATCAGGCGTGAAATGGCTTAAGCCTTCCATTTGACATTTGGTGGACACGAACCTGGCGAACTTGTCGATGTTCTCTTTTGAACGCTCCATATCCTCATCAAAATCCGCCATGACCTTAAAGAGCTTCTGGAATTCTTCATCGTAAGCGCTTAGGATCGCATAGGTGTAATAGTCACCGATGATGATGACCTTTACATCGATGGGAATCGGCTCGGGTTTGATGGTTTGAGATACAAGCGCACCAGCAGAGGCTGCTCGACTATCGATGGTCACCGCTTCGTCAAGCAGGCTACGTTTTAAACTTCTCCACGAGTATGGATTACTGAGGATATCTTTTGCTAGAAGGATGAGGTATCCGCCATTTGCACGGTGAAGCGCGCCTGGCTTGATCATGGTAAAGTCGGTCTTCATGACGCCCATCTCATTTTGATACTCGATGCTTCCTGCTAAATTATAGTAGGTTGGATTTGATTCAAAAACAACTGGGGCACTTTTCATCTCACCATTATCCACAAACAGGTTGATTCGATATCTTTCAAAGAACGCTTCAGGGTTTTTTTGAGCACCAACCAGCATCGCCAGTGGATTCGCTTCCTCATCGTCCTCTTCTTCTTCTTTAAAATACTCTAGATTTTCGACGATATCGTCTTCGAGCAAATCGATGTAGCGCTTGATTTCCTCATTGTCTTTATTCTTTTCCTTTATGCTTTCGAGATGGAACTTCACGAGGTGACGTCCCATCTGCTCGTCTAAACTCTTTAGGCGGTTACGAAGACTCTCTTCCTCCATCCGTAATTTGTTAAACAGATCGATGGTCTCTAAGCTGAGCTTTTGTGAATTTCCCATCAGGGTTTCATAATCCTTTTGGGAAATATTATGATACGATTCCTCGCTCATGGGCTTGCCATCCTTTAATGGGATGCTAACGATGCCCTTTTCCGTCAGCGAAAAGAGAAAACCATATTTTTTTCCCAGCTCATTCAGCTTATCCACGATATTGTTTGATTGAAGGTTGTATTCCTCAATCAATTTTTGTTTAGCATTCTCATAATCACGGCTGGAAAAGATTTCGATAATGCCGCGTCTTAAAAAACGGATGGCGCGGTCCACTTGCTTGATGATGTTTTTTCCTTGACCATTGTTCACCTTGATGGCGATGGGATGGTAAGGGTCTTTAAAATTGTTGACATAGAGCCAATCGTTTGGTGCAGGGCGCTTAATCGCCTGCTCTTCTGCAAGCATGTTTACGAAGCTATTTCGACCTGTTCCCCACTGACCCGAAACGTAGATGTTATAACCTTTTTTCGTGACACCTAAACCAAATGACAACGCTTTTTTAGCGCGCTCTTGACCGATAATGCCCCTTATGGGAACGAGCTCATCAGTGGTCTTAAACTCAAACTGGCTGGCATCACAGCGATTCGTCAATTGCTCTGCGGTAAGTTTCAAATGATCCATGGGAACCTCCAGAAAACTATCTATTTCATCATAATAGTTCTATATGGTACTTTTTTACCCAATTATGCCACAGTCAAACGATGGATTTTTCTACGTTTTAGAATTTTAAATTTTTAAGTTTATCCCCAAACAGATCAGATAAAGTGGTGTTCTGGACTGGCGCTTCTTCCTCGAAATCATAGACGGCAGAATCTTCCACCTCTTTCGCTGCTTTTAAGCTAAGTGAAAGGCGATTTGCCGCTGAATCGATGTCTAGAATCATAACATTGACTTCATCGCCGATGGAAACGGCTTCAGAAGGCTTGTTGATATGTCCCTCAGATAGTTCAGAAATATGGATGAGGCCTTCAACGCCCTCTTCGATCTCCACAAATGCACCAAAATTCATAAGCCTGGTCACGCGTCCTGTGACGATATCATCGACTGCATAGCGGTCGGTAATGGTATCCCATGGATTTTCTTTTACTTCGGCCAACTTAAGGGAAATTTTTTCTTTATCGCGATCGACTGAAAGCACCACTACTTTTACCACATCGCCTTCCTTAAGGACCTCTGAAGGATGTTTTACGCGTTTCCATGACATTTGCGAAACGTGAATCAAACCATCAATTCCACCCAAATCCACGAATGCGCCGTAGTCAGCTAGACGCACCACGGTTCCTGTGAGTTCGTCGCCTGCGCCTATACGCGATAACTGATCCGCTTTTTTAACGGCTAGCTGATCTTTTAATATCGTTTTATGTGACGCTACGACTTTCTTTTTAGCCGCATCGTATTCAGTAATCATCACTGGCAGCGTCATGCCCACAAACGGCCCCAGGTCTTCTACATATCCCATCGACAACTGTGATGCGGGTATAAACACCGATGCGCCTTGATAGACACCGACAACTCCCCCTTTGACCGCTTCCTTAATTTTCACATTAAATGATTGATGCTTATCAAATAAGGTTTGGAACTCGTCCCAAATAATGATTTCATAGGCTTTCTTAAGCGATAGAAGAACATTGCCTTCACCGTCATCACTCTTTAACACGTAGACCTTGATGGCTTGTCCGGGAGAAAAATCCAGCGGGTTACCGTCAGGTAATTCTGTTTTAGGCAAAATACCATCTGCCATATAATTGATATTCACCATAACCTCATCTGCATTAGATGAGATGACGAACCCTTCAATCACATCACCTGTGTATAGTTTTTCGGTAGTGCCATATTGATCGAGCAAATCACCCATACTCATTTTTTCCATAATATGCCTCCTAATCGTTATTCTTCGATATGCTTCGTTAAAATGACCTTGATCATGAATTTTGGAAGGGACATCATGCGACCTATTCTAGAAGGCTGCTTCAACAATCGATAAAACCATTCCAATCCTAGCTTCTGATAGATGACTGGCGCGCGTTTAACGGTACCTGACCACACGTCCAATGCACCACCGACGCCCATGGCCACCTTTGCATTTAAGGTCTTTTTATGTTGATGGATCCATTTTTCCTGTTTAGGTGCCCCCAAAGCCACGAATAAGATATCCGGCTTCTTTTCATTGATGTCATCCAGGATGGACCACACATCTTCTTCTTTAAAATAGCCATCTCTGATTCCGACAATTTTAAGGTTCGGATAGGTGGACAAAATTTTCTCTGAAGCCTTTTCTGCAATTCCAGGGGCGCCACCGAATAAATAGATGGATTTACCTGCACGATTGCAAAACTCAAGCATTAGTCCCATGAGCTCGATACCTGGTACGCGTTCACTAAGACCTAAATGATGAATCTTCGAAGCCAAAACGACGCCAATCCCATCGGGAATCACCAAATCGCCTTCATTTAACACTTGCTTGAATGTCGGATCTTCCTGCGCTTTCATGATGATTTCAGTGTTAGGCGTATAAATCGTCTTAAGTCCTCCACTTTCCATCATCGCGATAAAACGGCGCTTCGCTTCGCTTGCCGTGACATTATCAAAACGTACGCCAAATATTCTTACTGCCTCCATAAACCCTCCAAAATGCCAAATGTTTGATTATGCTTGATTGCTCGCTTTTGCACTGAACAATCGATAGACCAGCTCATGAATCGGCACCAAAACGATGGCGATTAAACTGGCAATTCCTAAAATCATAAAACTATCCAAAATTCTATCAAGAATCTCCTCTGTCCGAATAAAACTCACTGCGGTGATATAAGGTCCTAGCGAAGCGAGCAGCAACGTGAAGAACTGAAGCTTCGAGCCCCCGCGACCATTCATAAAGATCACTGAAACCAGTAATGCATAAAAGAGGGTGACGATGGGTGCCAATGATTCCGTGCTGTTCATGCGCATAAACGCAGTCAACAACTGCCATGCAACCCAGCACATAGGGGCGAGCACCACCAGATGTCCCACTTTTACACTGCTATCTAATAAGCGCTTCATATCCTCAGCTAGGTAAGAGCTGTTTTCCATTTCGCGTATGCCTCTGGCATATCCAAACTTGACGACATAGCTGATGACGATAAACACGATGGCAGCGATGGTGAAAAACCAAAGCTGTGACGCTGTGATGGCAACCGGCGCCACATCCGATAAGAACATCTGTAGCCCGGCACTCACACCTGCATAGAGGGCAAACAAGAATACGACCCAAAGTGCGACGAGGCCTTTACCCACCAAGCCGCGAATCGTGTAAATCGTACTGCTAAGCATCAGTTCCTTTCCATACTCCATGAAAAAAATCAGTGCCACTAAAGGGATAATCCAAAGCCCCGTCAAAATACTCAGCGTGGTATTTAGCTGTGGAAAAATGAACACGCTAACGGGAATAATCAACAACCCAGCCGCAAATAATCCCCACTCGAACCGCTCCTCTATATCGAAAATCCAGTTGAAAACAATCATGATAAAGGCTAGCAAACCATACTGACTGAGAATTTTATACGCTGCGATTCCCAGTGGTGGTAAAGCATCCCGCGACCAAATGCCCAGTTCAAATGCAAAAAGTGCTAGGGTTAATAATAGGTTTACTAGTAATAAGCTTAAGTATATTTTTCTACGCATGGCACCCTCCAATAACGTGAAAAAACCTGCATATAACTATACAGGTTCAAGTCGCATCTTCGTATAACCCTAAACTGATCATCAAGGCTCTATCGACCTTAATCATGACATCGTCTTCCAATTGACCGAGCTTTTGAATAAGGCGCGTCTTATCAATGGTACGCACCTGTTCCATTAAAACCACAGAATCCTTCAAAAGACCTACTTGCGATGCACCGACCTCGACATGTGTTGGCAATTTCGCTTTAGCGATTTTTGCAGTGATGGCTGCGACGATAACCGTCGGACTATACTTGTTACCTATATTATTTTGTATAATTAATACTGGTCTTTGACCACCCTGCTCTGAGCCACGTACTGGTGACAAGTCGGCAAAATAGACATCGCCTCTTTTTATATTCACGTTAAGTTTCCTCTCCAATCAAACCCTAAGGTTATGATACCACATTTTTAAGTCGTGCACCACAATTTAGACACTATTTCTGGCCTAAAACCATATCGTTAACGAGGACGGTTTTGCCGCCTGTCACATATCGTCTCGGAACGCGTTTACCAATCATGCAGACGATCTCATAGTTGATAGTGCTAAGCATTGAAGCGTAATCATCTATGCATAGACCCTCTTCACCAAATAACGTGACCGTATCCCCTACTTTTACATCGAGGCCATCGACTTCGAGCATACACTGGTCCATGCAAATTCGACCGACGATGGGTTTTAAGGTTCCATTGACGAATCCCTTAGCTTTAAAGGTAAAACTGCGTGAAAAACCATCTGCATAGCCGATGGGGAGTGTGGCGATTCTAGTAGGCTTGTCAGCTTTAAACTTTAAACCATAGCTGACGCCTTCTCCTGTTTGTATGGTTTTTACATGGGCGATGTTGGCTTTAAGCGACATGACCTCTCTCAGCGTCACTCGGTCCTTAAGAACATCGGGAGAAGGCCATAAACCATAGAGCATGATTCCCGCTCTGACCATATCAAAGTTGTATTCAGGAAGATCGATGATAGCGGCGCTATTTGAAACGTGTTTGATGGGAATTTTGATCCCTTGTGCTTCCAGTGCATCGCAGACACTTAGGAATTTTTGGACTTGCGCATGTGTAAACGACTTATCCACCTCGTCAGCCACAGCAAAATGTGTAAAAATCCCTTCAAGCTCCAAATGTTTCAGTTTACTGATTTGGGTGATATCGGACACCGTTTGTTCATTAATTTCCATACCGATACGGCGCATGCCCGTATCAAGTTTCACATGTATTTTTAGTTTCTTTCCATATGTTGATGCCCGATGATTGAACCACTCTGCCTGCTCTAAAGAATATAAGGTGACGATCAGTCCTTTTTCGATGGCACCATCAATCATTTCGTTTGGCGTGTAGCCAAGCACCATGACTTCTGTATTAGGAAAGGCTGATTTAAGTGAAATGGCCTCTGATAAGGTGGCCACTGCAAATCGATCCGCGCCATTATCAAGTAAGGTCTGTCCGATTTGAACTGCACCATGACCATAACCATCCGCTTTTATAACCGCTGTGACCAGTGTGCCCTCGCGTGTCACTCGACGTACTTCTCTTATATTATGTGCTAAATGATCCAGGTTAATCTCTGCCCATACAGGACGTGTTAATACGTTCATAACCACCTCAACATCATTTCTCTTTTATTAGATAATCCGCATTTAATTTTACGCCTTTTTATAAGAATAATCCATACTTTTTTAACATGTTTACAGATTTCTAAGGGCGATGACAAATGAGACGGCATAATGGTCAGAATGTGATATGGAAATCTGAAATGAATCAATCTCCAGGCCAAGTGCAATGTCCTTCGCTTTTCCAAAGAGGTTCACGATGGGTTTCCCTAAAGAATCCCTTAATATCTCCACATCCTTCATTTCAAAGCCTCTAAAACCGGTACCCATGGCTTTTACCACCGCTTCCTTGGATGCAAAGCCCGCAGCGATGGTTTCAACAGACATTAGACGTAAAGCAAAGAACTTTTGTTCCTCAACTGTGAAAAATCGTTCCACAAATCGCGGTTTCTCCTTTATAATCTTCTCGATTCTTTCTATCTCTAAAATATCCACGCCGGTGCCTATTATGGTCAAATTATCCTCCTTAAATCCATCAATTATGTTAAAATAGAGTTAGCAACCACTTCAAAATTTCGAGGTCAAGATGATTTATACCGCTATACATACCGCCATCGCCGCTCATGGCGATCAAAGACGAAAACTGGATAACGATTTATATGTGGCGCATCCCATAGAGGTGGGCATGATTCTGGCAAAGCATGGTCTGCCAGATGAAGTCATCATCGCTGGTATTCTACATGATACCCTGGAGGATACTTCATTAACCTATGAAGAAATCCAGAGTACGTTTGGATCGAGAGTGGCCATGTATGTCGCCTATTGTACAGAAAAAAATAAAAAAGACCCTTGGAAGAAGCGGAAAATCGATTATCTTCTCGGACTTGAAAGTGCACCACTGGATGTCCTCTATATCGTATGTGTGGACAAGCTGGTAAATCTAGCCAGTGTTGAACGTCATATGGCGGCTAGTGGCCCAGATGTTTGGAAGGCATTTAATGCAGGATACGATGAGCAGAAATGGTACTATACGGCGATTCTTGAGGTGCTTACGCCCATCAGTGTCCACCCGCTCTGTGTTTTATTGGAACAACTCGTGAAAAAAGTCTTTCAGTCACCCTGAGCACCCTATTTTATTCAGTTTAGGGTGTTTTTTTCATCCTGTCAAGATTCCATTTTTTGCCATTTGATGGGTAAAAAAAAGACGCACCTCTGTGCGTCTGAATTGACTATCTACATTTATGCTAAAAGGGGGGGATAAATGTAAACGCTGTGCAATTCAATCGTATTACCTGTCAACGATATTGATGATACCATCAACGCATTCATTTTTCAATAGATAAAGGATTAACATTCATTAATGACCCTTACGCTTTCTTAACATTTGAAACATTTCTCGATTTCTATCCAAATTCTAACCGTTCTTTGGTGGGTAGTTAAGAAACCTGCGCTATAATCATGTCATAGAAGTGAAGAACCACTCAAAATAAAAGGAGGAAATCATATGTCAGTAAGTTTAGAAAAAATCGATATGCTCATGGAGCGTGCAAACATTAGCTATAAGGAAGCAAAGGAAGCGTTAGAAGCACATAACGGTGATATGGTGGAAGCACTTATCTCACTCGAGGCATCTAACAAAACCGCTTCATCAAAAACAGGACCTCGTCCTAATCGTCCTCATGCACACCATCAAGGACACAGTCGCCCTAGACCACAAAATGACTTTTTCGATGATTTGAAAAAATTCTTCGATAAAATGCATAAGACTAGCTTCGTTATCGGCAACTCTACAAAACGTCTCATCGATATTCCACTTACCATCGCCGCATTATTGATTCTGTTTACGATGCCAGTTTCACTTTTCATCTTAATCTTACCTTATGTTTTCGGATATAAGATTTCGATTTTAGATAATGATGGAAAAAACATCGATATCGAAAAAGTATTTGAGTCACCTAAGAAAAAAGACGACGAAGATCGCATGGAGTAATCACAGGTAACGGTGCTAGGCAAAGCTTAGCGCCGTTTCTTCTCTTCCCTTCAAACGCACCAAATGTTATAGTAGAATCAAGACAGTGGTTTAAAAATGGAGGTTGAAGATGCAAAAGATACTCGTCGTTGAGGATGATGTGAAAATCGCACGATTTATCGAACTGGAATTGAAACATGAAGGCTTTTCTGTAGAAACTGCCAACGATGGCCGTACAGGACTTGAGAAGGCACTTGAGGGTGATTTTGATATGATCGTTCTCGACATCATGCTTCCTGGTTTAAATGGCATGGAGGTCTGTCGACGAATTCGTCTCAACTCTGAAATTCCCATTATCATGCTCACTGCCAAAGATGACACCATGGACAAGGTTATGGGACTGGACTTCGGTGCAGACGATTACATGACCAAACCCTTTGCCATAGAGGAGTTATTGGCACGGATCCGAAGAATCTTTAGAAAAATTGCGACACAAACCACAAGCGTGGGGAATACGTTCGTGTCCGGCAAGCTTAAAATCGACTATAACCAGTACACCGCCTATTATGACCAAAACCCCATCGAGCTCACTAAAACCGAGTTTGATTTGCTTCATTATCTCGCAGAAAATCGCAACATCGCCCTGACTCGAGAGCAAATTCTCGACAAAGTGTGGGGGTATGATTATTTCGGCGAAACGAAAATCGTCGATGTCTATATCCGTTATTTGAGAAGTAAAATTGATGACCACTTTGGCGCTAAATTCATCCATACCGTAAGAGGGGTAGGTTACCTGTTCAAAGATGAAAATCATTAGTAAAGAAACCGACAGTAAGACAATTAAGCAAACACCGCCTCCCGCAGCGCAAACTAAAAAGGCCACCGTCCCTAAGGCGGCACCTGAGAGTAAGCCTGAGAGTAAGTCCGCGAGTAGGCCTGAGAATAAATCTGAAAATAAACCTGAGAACAAGCCCGAGAATAAACCGGTTATAAAAAAAGACGTCCAGGTGAAGGTGGCCATCGATCCCCCTAAGAAGAAAAGACCGACGTCTAATTCTGATGTGAAAAAAAAGGCATCCCCACCGAAAGCAGAGAGCGCCGATCGACATCAGCCTGGTGAAAACTACTTTGCCAGTTCCTATGACCGTTTCATCTCTCTGATCCGATTCAACATCACCTTTAAACTGGCGCTGGGATATGCATTACGGCTCGTATTACTAACCGCTTTCCTATTCTTCGTAATCTACGGTGCCTTTTCCTATTATTTATTCTATGATGCGCAAAAGCAGCTTTCTGGCGATCTAGGGTATATCGAAAAACGTCTTTTGGAGGATGTCGCCTACGACAGCGTCGAAATTGCCGATTTCTTAACGCATAGAAATTTGACGTTTCATGTTTTCGACGGGCAACAAACACTTTTGTACGCCACTGCAGAAATTCCAGCCAGCTATGAATCCCTTTCAAGCATCGTGGAGTATGATTTCACCCGGTTTCCGTCGTTTCCTCAAATTCACGAGGTCCATTCGGTTGTACTGAAGGACAATTCGATGATTTATCTGGCTGTAAGCACTGACATGATCAGTCAAACCAGCACCCTGGAAGCGACCTTTCCTATTGGATTTGTCCTTTGTATCGCGTTGATCCTAACCTCCATCCGATCGGCCTCTAAGATGTCGAAAAAGCATCTAAAGCCCATACTGGTCATGACTGAGCAGGTAAAGGAGCTATCGGCAAACAACCTGAGCACGCGCCTTAATGTCAGTGGTACGAAGGATGAGCTTAAGGATTTAGCGCTTACCTTTAACCAAATGCTCAACGACATTCAAAAAAGCTATGAAAGAGAAAAACAATTCGTATCTGACGCATCACATGAATTAAGGACCCCTATCGCCGTCATAAAGGGATATGCCGGCATGCTGAACCGCTGGGGGAAGGACGACCCAGCCATACTTGAGGAAAGTATCCAGGCCATATTAGGTGAAACTGAAAATATGCACAGCTTGGTTGAAAGCTTGCTCTTTATCGCGAGAAATGATAAAGGTTCCCTAAAAATGGACGTGACCCCATTCAACCTATCCGAGTTGTTCACTGAAATCGTTAAAGAAACGCGACTAATCGATGTTTCTCACGAGATACAAGAAACCATCGACGCCGACATCATCATTAACGGCTCTGCCGACAAACTAAAACAAGCGCTGCGGATCTTTATCGATAACAGCATCAAGTACACCCCTGACGAAGGCAAAATTTCGCTTTCCCTTCGCAAATCACAGCAGAGCATCATCATCGTCATCTCCGATAATGGCATCGGTATTTCAAAGGAGGATCTCCCTCACATCTTCGACCGATTTTATCGCGCAGATAAATCCAGAACCAAGCTTAAGGAAAATCAGCACGGCGGCACTGGACTTGGGCTTTCCATCGCGAAGATCATCATCGAACAGCACCTCGGCCAGATCCACGTGGACAGTGCGCTAAATGAAGGCACTACCTTTACCTTGTTTTTACCCGCACATGAAACGGCATAAAAATAACACTCGATTCGACTGGATATCCGCTCGCTTCGAGTGTTTTCTTTTTCAGGTTACATCGTGGTAACGGCAAACAATACGGCATGTCCCGATTTTTCACCACGATGGTCCATGGTGAATTGTTTGATGTGGTCCACTTCTTCTAGCGCATAGTGAATCAGCATCAAATCACCGCGCTGTAGCTTTTCGGTTCCGTCTCCAGTATTAAGAGTCATGTCAAAATCTCTCGAGTAAAGTCCCAGTGTCAACTGATGGTCTGCCAGTGGTAAGCGTTCATCAAACGCTTCGTGAAACAAAGTGCCTAGCATGACTTCTGACCCTTCATTTATTTTGACTGGTTTTAAGATGCCATAAGCGTCATCCTTTAACATAAGGTTGAAGTCGCCAGCCTTCCCGATGCTCTGTGTTTCCCAATCCCCTTTGAAGCAGTGAGATTCATAGGGTTTAAGGGTGATGCTGTAGAGCGGCTTGTCATTATGGGTATGCGTCAAATGAAGCTCCGCATCAAACGGCATGATCCAGCGTCTAACGCCGAATAGGACTGTAAAGGTTGAGGTATCCGCGTCCACTGTCGCCGCACTAACACGCCATTTGAACGTTCGTGCGGCATAACTACTGTCTCTGGGAAAGAGATACAGCTCCGTGGTTTCCCCGTGCGCCCACTGTGATTTATGATACTCCGTCGATTTGATGATTTCTAAAACCATTTATGCCTCCAGTGGCCATTATAAGACTTCCAACAATTGATCCAGGGTATTGATTTCAAATACATGCGCTGGTAGCTCAGGTTTACTTTGACCCTTTAGGTTGACCCAGCAAGCATCGAGGCCTGCACTTAGCGCACCTAGTATATCAGCTTTGATGGAATCGCCGATCATCAACACGGAATCCTTATCCTTATGACCTATACGATTCAGTGCAGCTTCAAAAATTTCCACATGGGGTTTGCTAACACCGATTTCTTCTGAGATGACGACTGCAGAAAAATACGAACCCAATCCAGAATGCATGAGACGGCCAGTTTGAATATCCACGATACCATTGGTCAGCGCCACTAGCCTGTATTTAGCCGCCAAAGTCTCCAGGACCTCTCTAGCGTGTGGAAAGGTGTCTATTCCTCGAGAGATCTTAGACACATAAAAGTGGCTCATCTCCAGGGCATTGATGGGCAGACCGATTCTTTTGATCAAATGTTCAAACCTAAGCGTCCTAATCGCTTCACTGGTGATCTCACCACGTTCCAAAGCCTCCCATAAAGGCTTGTTCACCTCATGATAATTCTGGATAAATTCCTCCAGTGCCATGGAAATTTCAAAATGATGCTTCGTCTCTTCAAGCGCGCGTTTCTCTGATGCCTCGAAATCAAATAAGGTGTTATCCAAATCAAACAAGAGGATTTGATATTTTTTTTTCATGTCATTCCTTCTTATATCTTAGTTAAGTCGATACGATTACTCAATCGGTTGACGATGTAAAATCCGTAGTTTTTCGTTTCTTTCTCCTGATAATCAATGGGCGCATCATCTAAGCGACGCATCATGCCACCGGCTTCATGGACGATGCATTCCATGGCACATGTATCCCACTTCATGGAATGACCAAAATTGTAATACACATCGTATAGTCCTTCAGCAATCAAGCACCCTTTAATGGCACTTCCCATCTCAGTAACACTTAGGATGTCCTCCGCCATGGCCGTAAGCAGGTTCACGGTCCGCTTTGATGGGTGCGAACGGCTAATCAACAAGTTAAATGGGCGAGTACGGTCCGAAACAGATAATGAAACGCACTCACCATTGGATTCGCGTCTAAAAGCCCCTTCTCCTTGAACGGCATAGTAAAGGCGTTTTCTCACGGGAATATAAATCACACCGAGAACGACTACCCCTTCATCTACGAGGCCTATGCTTACAGAAAATTCTCCATTTTTTTTGATGAATTCTTTCGTGCCATCAAGGGGGTCCACCACCCAGCAGCGCTTTCTCACGAAACGGCTTGAATCATCTGCCACTTCCTCAGACAACATGCCATCCTCTGGAAACGCCTTGGTTAACACTTCCAGAATAATGTTGTTCGCCTGCAAATCAGCATCTGTGACTGGCGATTGATCATCCTTATAGCATATGGTGAAATCCTTACGATAGACTTCCATTATTTTTTCACCTGCCAAAAGCGCTGCGCCAATGGCCGTGTCGAGCTCCTTTTGTAAGTTCATGGAACCCTCCTTACTAACCCATGATTTGATTAAACCAACCGGTAGGCGTGGTTTTCCTGAATAAAATAGATATATTTTTCTTTTACCTGCTTAGCCGTCAGTTTAACCAATGCTTTCTCATACAGTTCCACTTGTGGACGATAATAGGCTGCAATTTCTTCCATATTCCCAGCATATACGTTATCTGACTTATAGTCAACGAGTACAATGCCATCCGCCTCTTCAAAATAGAGGTCGATTACCCCCTGTACCATTTGCCCCTCATCCATGAGCACAAATGGTGTTTCCTTCGACGCCCTTAGACTCGCTCTTATACGTTCATAAAACGTCGAGGAAACAAATTCCTCAATGTATTTCAGATTGATTTTAGAGGCTTCAAGCGTAGATAGAATTCCTCGATCTTTTAGGTCACTCAAATAGGCTGCAACATTAAACAACCGCGGTTCCAGCCTAAAATCCATGCGTTCAAACACCTTATGAATCGCCGTTCCCAGCTCTGCAGGCGTCAGTGTTTTTTCCGTCTGCATAAAATCAGGGAGTGGCACGAGGGCCGGTACCTTGATCGTTCCAAACGCTGATTCTTGATGGGCATGAACACGGTCGGATACGGATATTTTAAGCGGTTTAAACCCTTGATCCATGACCATTTTCGGTCTAAATGCCAGACGACCTGCAACAGACTGATAGTACGCTTCATCCACCTGATCTGCGGAAAAAATCGTCTGGGTCGCATGATGATCATGAAGGAGGCGTTGTTGTGCCAATCTAGAAGCGCGAACGACCTGTACATCCACCTGTGGATGGCCGAGAATGGGTGGCATGATCCAGTCGATGAATCCAGTGGCGCTGGAAAGCGTTAAAAAATCTGTACCGCGTTGCCATTGGCGCCATTTTTTATTCGCATCAGAAACCGTGGCGAACAGCATGAGCTGATCCACCGGACGCGTAAGTCCCACATAGAGCACACGCATTTCTTCCGAGAGGGTTTCGCGCTTTAGTTGCTCACGAATCGCCATCTGACCAAGGGATTTTGATTTCGTTCGAAGTGAAAGATCGACGATGGATAAACCGATACCGAGAGACTTATGGAGTAGGAGATCCCCTTGCGCATCCATAAAATTAAACTTACGTCCCAAGCCGCCGATCATAACCACCGGGAATTCAAGCCCCTTTGATTTGTGAATACTCATAAGCCTAACCACATCATCCGCTTCGCCTAATGTTTTAGCCATGCCATAATCGCCACTGGTGGCTGTCATTTTTTCAATGTATTGAATAAACTGACCCACATGGTTGATGTTCGAACCTCTTAGCGCCGAAGCCCGGTCGATTAAAAGAGAGACGTTCGCGCTTCGAATAGAACCCCCTGGCATCACGGCTACATACGCCATAAAGCCCGTTTCTGAAAACATTTTCCAGAGCAAATCGTCAACTGGCAGGTAATGCGACCAATCCTTATAGCGATGGATGGCATCGACCAATGCTTTAACCTTGGTGATAAGAGGGGTTTGAACCTCTGAGTTCATAATGGCGAGGCATTTTTGATAATAGGTTTTCTCATCTGGAGACAAAATTTTGATCGCCGCAATTTCCTCTATGGAAAACCCTGCAAACGGCGAACGCATCACCGTGATCAGTGCGATATCCATCATCGGATTATCGATGACTTTCAAATAGGATAACACCCATTTAATTTCCAGCGCTTCCAGATAGCCAGCATTGCTATCGGCAAATAGTGGAATCCCAGACTCTAGGAAAACCTGTTCAAAGGTAGGCGTCCACGATTTCGTGCTTCTAAGCAGCACCACGATGTCGCGATAACGGCAGGGTGCAAATTCGCCTGTCTTAGGGTGAAAGATGGGCGACCCGATCATTCGCTTGATTTCATCAGTCATGGCGAGTGCTTCCAGCTCATCTGACTTCATCTTAAGCATAAAGGCATCTGCTGCTTCATCATCTTCGGTATCGTCATCGTCATCCGCATCGTCATCGGCATCATCGTCGCTTTTTTCGATGATTCTAATGGCCACAGGTGGTTTATCACCTTTTGAAAATACTGCGCCTGGATACAGCTGAGCATCCTCATCATAGTCGATTTCACCGAGCGCCTCCGACATGATGGTCAGAAAGATTTCATTCACCACTTCCAGAATTGAGTCTCGCGTCCTGAAATTGCGCTTAAGGTCGATTCTCACATCGGTTGAAGTCCCGTGGTTCGGCCATTTCTTAAACCGCTTGTATTTTTCGATAAACAGCTCGGGGTCAGCCAGCCTAAATTTATAGATGCTCTGTTTCACGTCGCCCACCATGAAGACGTTATGGTCCCGTTTGATGCGATTGATGATGAACTCCTGTAACCCACTGGCGTCTTGGTATTCATCTACAAACAGGAAATCAAACTGTTTTTGATAGTGGGCTGCGATGGTGTCATCCTTTAAAATGGCGATGGCATAATGCTCCAAATCGCTGAAGTCCATGACATTCTGTTTGCGTTTGATGGCCTGAAAACGGCTTACGAACTGCTGTGTCAGCCTTATTAGGGCCTCTAGCGCCGTTCCGATGGCGGGGAGCTCCTCTTCGAACCGCGTCATGTCTTTATACTCAAAGAATTTTTTGATGGGCTCAAACGCCATCTTTTTTACGAGTTTGTCTCGAATAATATCCTTCACTTCTTCGATCAATGCTTCATCTAAAGAAGCCTTTTCATCCTTTTTAATGCTCGCGATCCTATCGAAGTTGAATCCCAACACGCGATTTGCGAACACTGCTAACTGGTCGACATCCTCTAAGAGCCGCGCAAGTCCCTGCTGATCGCTCTCGAGGTTTTTTAGATACGCCTCTGGCCCTCCCGGCAAAATACATAATGATTTGGCATAATCTATCAAGTCGATGGCACTTTCCAGTCGCATGATGAAGCTTTGCTTCATTACAGCCCACCAACTCCCCCGGATGGGGTGCCCTTCTGTTTCATAGGCGGCAAGTGCGGTGTTTAGCCATACGTCAGGCTCTGGTTGACTGAGTATGAAGCTATGGAGCTGTGAGATCAGATCGACGACCTTATCATCATTTCGATTTCCAGAATAAGCCTCGATAAATCCGAGGAAAACAGGATCCTTTGCTTCAAAGGCCGATTCCAGCGTCTCATCCATGGCCTGCTTCATCAATATCGCCCTCTCGGGTTCGCTTAACATCTTAAAACCAGGATCACAATCAATGGCTTGAAAATGGCTACGAATCACATCGAGGCAGAAGGCGTGAAACGTCTTGATGCTGGCACGACTCAGGGCCTTGATCTGCTGGTCTAGGAATTCAGCCTGCGCATCATCCAGTTCGATTGCCTTTGAAAGTGCGCTTTCGATTCTAGCGCGCATTTCACTTGCGGCCGCATTGGTATAGGTTACGATGAGCATTTGATCGATACGCGTTTCTCGGTTTAAAATAAGCTGGATGATCCGTTCCACGAGGACGGCAGTTTTTCCCGAGCCAGCAGCTGCTGAAACGAGCAAATTACCATTTCTAAAGGCGATAGCGCCCTGTTGTTCATCAGTCCATTTTGTCATGATTTATCCCTCTTACGACGCGTTCTATTATGGTCTCTGTGTCTAACGGTTCGAGTTGCTTATAACGGTTTCCAGGTAGCTGGCTATCAAACTGGCAAATGGCGCGATAATCGCAAAAAGTACAGCTGGTGGATTGGCCGTTCTTAATCGGCAAAATATCAATCTTTCCAGATACGATTTCGTTACCCACTTGAGTAATGGTTTTTTTCACATGCTGCATTAAGCCCCTCAAAGCCTCCTCAGGAAGTACCTTCGAATCCTTCGTGAAAGCGCCGTCATTCTTAAGACGCACCTGCACCACCTTGGAAGAACCGAGCTCAAACAGCTCCTGATCCAGTCCTTCCAGTACCTCTCGATTCTCAACTGAGAGTCCATCGAGTTTAAGCTCGCCCTCGATGACCGATTTCACCTTCTCGGGATCTCGCTCAGTGGAATCGATCATCGGATCGTCGATTTTAAAGTAAAACGCTCCAGCAGCTGACACAGCCTCTTTATGGAAATGCTCAGGATTCTCCACACAAGCGGTTAAATAAACCATTAGCTGCATTTGTAAACCATGGTAGATTTCGTTTAATGATAGGGACTTCATCCCCGATTTATAATCGATAATGCGCACATAGGCACAGTCGTCCAGCGTCAGCTGATCCACACGGTCGATTACCCCACGAATCGCCAACTTTCGGTCCCCTACCAGCGGGATCATGAGCGGTGGCGCACTGTCCTTGTTCATACCGAAAGCAACCTCAAAAGCGGCCGGCTCAAAACGGCCTTGCTTGAGCTGGGTAGTTAAAGTCCAAACAGCTTTTTTCGAGACACGTAGCAGCTTTTGGGCCAGGTATTGGTATTGAAACCGCGAATGGAAGATGTCCCCGTCGGTTAAATGGCTGACGATATCCGTGACCATGACATCACAAGTATTTTTGTCGAGGCTGTTCCAATGATAACCCTTTTGATAGACTTCCTTACCAAAGTGCTCCAACACGCTATGGAATAAAGTGCCGATATCTGGGGCAGCCAGTTCGAACGGTTTAAACACTAAAGGCCTAAGCCCCGCAGATGTAAAATACTTGAAGGGGCATTGGACGTACTGTTCTAACCCGGACACACTGGTGTGGATAGGCAATTGATAAAGGTCAAGTACCGTTTGAGCGTCTAAGGCTTCCGCGATATTCGTATGCTGAGCACCACGGTTTAGATACGCGATGACATCAGGAGAATTTTTCTGATACCATTGGTGTGTCGCGTGCCAGATCGGGTGAATCGCATAGCCATCCAACGCCTTGCGCATTTGTATCGCCAACTCAGAGGCTGTCCCTTCTCTCGTTGAGATGGCAAAAGCTGGTATTTCATTGGTTTCTATGGTTTTCAGGTTCGGGCAAATCTTTAAAAGCTTACTAACCAGATACGATGGTCGTAGAACTGCGCCTTCAGAATCAGCCCTTGAATAGCTGATGAAGGTTCGAACGCTGGGGCGCGTAAGGGCGAAATACAGGTTAAAGCGCTCTTTGCTGGCAAACATTTCCGCGTTCGAAACAAGTGCGATCCCCTTCTCCTTTAGTGCCGATTTCTCTGCTTCTAGAAATAGCTGCTGATCCTTTCCAATTTCCGGTACGATACCGTCATTGAAACCCAGAAAGAAGAGGTGTTTGATAGGATGCGACCTCGACCGGTCAATCGTACCGATTAGCACTTGGTCTTCAGACAGCGGAAGTAAACCGACCTCCATCACATCAAAGCCCGCTTCCAGTACCTCATAAATCTCGTCTAGACTGAGAAGTTGATTCCCCATAAGGGTGTTCAACTGATCGAAAAGAGAAATCATTAAGTTCCAAACCTGAGCAAATTTTTGCGCTTCATCGAAATCGCCACTCGATTTAAAGGCATTGACCCTTTGGTCGATTTTGCCTTTCACATCCAGTTTCGACATGATTTGAACGAGTGCTTCTATGGCCGTTTTAACGGTCATCTTACTGGCTTTCAACCGCTCATCGATGATATCCACCACGGTTTGTCTAATCGTTTCTAAAGGAACTCCGAACCGTTCCCATGGCTCACTTGGGTTTAAAAGCTTACGCTCTCGAACACCTTTAGAGAGAACCTCCCATTCGAAGGCACTTAGTTCAAGTGGGGTTGCGGCTATAAAATCCGATTTTACCCAGTCGACGATTGCCTGTGAAGCAAATCGGGAACGGTATAATTCTAACGTTCTGAAAATAAACTGAACGAGTGGATTCCCAGTTATCTTCACCTTTTGATCGATAAAAAAAGGCAACCCGATTTCTTCGAAAACTCTTTTGACGATGGGGCCATAAATGTCGAGATCTGCAGTGATGACTGCGAAATCATGCCATGCCATTCCTTCTTCTCGAACCAAGCGTATAAGCTCAGAGGCGCAGTATTTGACTTCGTTATAACGATGATCAGCAGAAATGAGCTGAATCGGTAGGGACTGATTGATCATGGTGCGATAAGGATAGGTTTGTAGGTTTAATGCGATTTGATGCATCATGGGATTGGAAGGAATCGCTTCGCACTTTATCGTTTCGACCTTAATATGACGATCTTTTGCTTCACTTACCAACCGGCTATAAAATCTCCCGGTATGTTCAAAAACTGGCAACTGATCAAAGCATAGGGTCAAGGTGACATTATCCGCGTGTGAGGCAAGCGCATAGATAATCTCAAGCTCTTGAACGGTAAAGCTGTCAAAATTATCGAGCCAAATGTGTGCACCCTTTATCATCTCTGACGTGGCGATTGCTTCTAATAATGCGTTATAGCGGTCCTCTTCGTCAAAATATAATCCCGATTTCATCTTCTCATAGGCTTCAAAAAGCAAACCAAAATCATGAAGCTTGTTGCTGATCACAGGTTGATCCTCAAATTGCGCGCTAAAGGCTTTGAGCGCTTCAGGCGTAATGCGATTTTGCTTGAATTCTTTGATAAGCTCTTGACTTTTAAGTAGGAATCCCTTTTTCGCCTTTTGGGTTCTATATAACATCAGGTCTTGTTCTATTTCTAAAGATAAACGTGTGAGCATCATCAGCTGCCCCACATCATCGATTTCTACGCCTTGAACAACCCTATGCGCGTTGATTACCTTATGAGCAAGCCGCTTAAAACTCAGCACATCCAGGCCGATGATCCCTTCAGAGGCGCTGTGGTTAATAAACTGTTTTTCCGCCTCCAATGTAAACTGCTCAGGGACAATCAAAATTAACGGATGCCCATTAGTCGGCATCAGTTCCATGATTTCATTAAAAAGCTTTGTTGTTTTTCCGCTTTTCGCGCTACCGTAAATAATCCTTAGCATATGACCTCCAAAACGTGTCAATACTTTATTCTATCATCATTTTAAAACACTAACAAGGCAAGTGCCCTCTATGAAAAATGTAGATTAGACGGTATAATAGAAAGCATCACATGGCTAAAGGAGACCCTGCTTGAAATTCATAAAACCTCTGATTATAGGACTACTTGGCATCATACTGATGTTGAATGCCCTTCTATTACCGTTTCAATCACTTGCATTTAATGAAGAATATTATATTAACGCTTTTACTGCGCTAAAGGTCCATGAAGTCATCGGCATCGACGAAGCCGCTTTAACGCGTGTCACCCGTGCATTGATACAGCATATTGATGATGGCTCTGGCGATATCGCTCTCGTGGAAAAGGTTAAAGGCGAGAATGTTGTTTTCTATAACGAAAAGGAGCAACACCATTTACACGATATTTATTTTCTCGTTAAGGGTGGACGAACCTTTTTAGTCATCATCGATATCCTGATGATCCTTTTGCTGATCCTGCTCTATCTGTATTCGAAGAAAGAGAAGCTTGCGTTCGTGAAAGAAATGACTAAGGTATTCAAGTCAGCGGTGTTCACCACATTGTTCGTGCTAGTGGCACTTGGCGCCTTATACTTCGTCGATTTTGATTGGGCGTTTAGAAGATTCCATGAAATATTCTTCACTAACGACCTTTGGCTGCTTGACCCACGCACAGACCGATTGATCCAGCTCATGCCCTTTGAGTTTTTCACTGGTTTCACTGCTGATTGGCTACTACGTGTGGGATTCATTAACTTAGTGTTCATCTTATTAGGGTTTGTACTACCCGTTCTCAAAAATAGAAAAAGGGCATTATAAAAAAAGACTTCATAAAAAAAGAGTTTAAATCCACCAGAAGATGATCAAACATCTCTCGCGATTTAAACTCTTATTTTTATTCATAGGGGCACCCTTTGCATTTATCGCCCTAGGTCGATGGGGTAATGCGAAAAAATGGTTTGCTCTTTTAAATACGTTTCATCAAAACGAACAACCCAAGCTTTTAAGATAAGAAGTAAGGCACTAAATGTCACTAAATCCTTTTGATAAAGTGCCACTTGTTCCAGGAAAAATTTTTTCTCATCCGCTGACAAGTCGTTTTTAAAGTAGCCGAATAAGTGGAGTAGCATATTGACATTTTTCCCAGGTTTAAGCTGCGAGGCATAAATAACATTCAGCTCTTGATCATAGGCTGAAATCACCTCAGCACTCTCCAAATGCGCGTGATTCGCTACGATAGTTCCCAGTCGCTTTAGTGCGGCTTGGTTATAGGCCATCAGCAAGTATTTATTATTTGTGTGGTAAGTGTTTAAAGCTTTAAGGGGTTGTGATGATGCTTTAACCTGTCGAAAACCAAATCTCAAAAATACGGATGTGAGGAAATGGTCGCGAATTTCCCGGTTCAGGAGTCTTCCTTCATCCTCGATGATCAGTTCCTTAAATCGATTTTTTACGGCCCCACCGAAAAATCCGGAGGTCTTCGTCATCAACGCGGGAACCTTACCAAAATTTCCATAATGCTTCACATCTTTGAAGCCACAGGTTGGGGATTTCCCTTTGAGGATAATCCCATCAATTTCAGCAACCTCTGTGGTAGCAAAAAAATTGGCGATATATTGATTCATTTTATCCGTATGGTCGATGCCTGAGTAAGAACCCATTAGCCTGCTTACGCCACTTTTGGTTACGATGCGTATGGCTTCTCTAGGCGATGGCTCACCAATGCCCATTTCTGGACAAACCGTTACAAAATCCACATAAGGTTTTAACATTTCAACAAATTCGTTATTTAAACGGCTGCCATCATACCGGCAATTGCAAAAGGTTAAACACGCACTACAAAGGATTTTGGGGCGCTCTGGGCGGCTCATCGGATGAATTCTCTTACTTTGAAGCCCTTCTCCTCGAGTTTTTTCACGATTTTATCGATGTCCTTGCCTTCGAGGCGAATGGAGATTTCTTGGATGCCCATAACTTCAGTATCTAATAAGGCGATATTGGTGATATTGCCGTCATTTTTTGAAATTGTTTCAGCGATTTTAGTCAAAACCCCTTTAAAATCGTCTGTTAAAATGGAAATTTTAGGATCGTGTAACCCATAAATTTTCGTTAAAATGCCGAACAAAGCATTTTGGGTAATGATGCCTAAAAACTCGTTTTGGGCGCCTACCACAGGGATGAAGCGCATTTTGTTTTTAAAGAAAATATCGGCCGCTTCTTCAATTTGAAGATCAGGCGATACAGGTGGCACGATATCGAAAATGAAATCCTTTACAGGTTTACTTAAAAAAGCATCGATGTCTTGATTTCTTTCTTTAAAATAGACGTCATAGATGAACTGTTTTGATAGGAATCCGACAAAATTAGTCCCTTCAGCAACTGGCAACGATAAGAATCCATTGGCCTCGATCAGTTCGATGGCATGCTTTGCCGTGTCCGTTGGATTTAGTACAGTTAACTCTTTAGCCGGTGTCATAATGGCTCTTACTCTCATGGTGTTACCCCTTTCACATGTAAAATTTGTTAAGGAAATCGCATCATTCAGTTTTCCCTAATTAGTCGTATGCATCGACTTCACTTTATTTATATCCATTTTATTTATGACATAACAATTATAACATTGGAACCGAAAAAAATCTACCCTCCTTATTAGCACTCTATTCATTTGAGTGCTAAGAATACTTGACTTTTTGAATCCCTCTGCTTAAAATTAAGAGTGTATAAAACACATTTAATAACAATCCTAAAGGAGTGAAATTATGTCTGTTGAAAAAGGAAGCCTCTCCATCCATAGCGAGAACATTTTTCCCATCATCAAAAAGTGGTTATATTCCGATCACGACATTTTTGTGCGCGAGCTCGTTTCCAATGCCAGCGACGCCATTACCAAGCTCAAACAGCTCAGCAGCATGAACGAAGCGCAAATCGAGGATACCCCTACGTTTAAAATCGAAATCCTGCTAGATGAAAAAGCCAAAACGTTAACCTTCTCTGATAACGGCATCGGGATGACCGACGAAGAAATCAAAAAATACATCAACCAAATCGCCTTTTCAGGCGCTGAGGATTTCTTAAACAAGTATAAAGACAAATCTGATAAGGATCAAATCATCGGTCATTTCGGACTAGGTTTTTATTCAGCATTCATGGTAGCCGAGAAGGTTGAAATTCATACCCTTTCCTATCAAAAAGACGCTAAACCGGCACTTTGGCGATGCGATGGCGGTACTGAGTTTGAACTTGAAGCGGGAACCCGTCAAACACGTGGTACGGAGATTGTTCTTTATATCTCCGAGGAAGGTGAAAGTTTCTTAAACGAGTACACCTTGAAGAGCACCATTAAGAAATATTGCTCATTTATGCCTTATGAAATCTATCTCACGGTCATCGGTAAGGAACCCTCAAAGGATGCAGAGGGCAATGTCATTATCGAAGCACCTAAGCCACTTAACACGACGAAGCCACTTTACGTAAAATCACCATCCGAATGCAGTGATGAGGATTATAAAGCCTTCTATAGAGACACCTTCCACGACTTTAAAGAGCCTTTGTTCTGGATTCACCTCAATATGGACTATCCTTTCAATCTCAAAGGAATTCTGTACTTCCCAAAACTGGGCACAGAGTTCGATACCATTGAGGGGCAAATCAAGCTCTACAACTCACAGGTTTTCGTGGCCGATAACATCAAAGAAGTCATTCCTGAGTTCTTACTGCTTTTAAAGGGCGTTATCGATTGTCCAGACCTACCGCTTAATGTCTCGAGAAGCTTTTTACAAAACGATGGCTTCGTGAAGAAAATCAGCAACTATATCAGCAAAAAAGTCGCCGATAAGCTGACGGGAATGTTCAAAACAGAACGTGAAGAATTCCAAGGTTTCTGGAACGACATCAGCCCTTTCATCAAGTTTGGTGCACTTAAAGATGAGAAGTTCTACGAAAGTGTTGAGACCATCTATCTATATAAAACCCTTTCCGATCAGTTTGTCACGCTTGAGGAATATCTCGAGGCGGCTAAGGAAAAGCATGAAAATAAAGTCTTCTATGTAACGGATGCCCTGCAACAGGCACAGTATATCAAAATGTTCAAAGACCATGACCTTGATGCGATCCACCTCAATCATTCCATAGATGCCCCATTCATCTCTTTACTTGAGTCGAAGAAAGAGAATGTCTCCTTCGTAAGAATCGATGCGGACTTAAACGAGCACATGAAGGGAGAAGAATCCTTCAGCGAGGAAGAGAAAAAGCAAGCTATGGATCAGCTGGAAAGCATGTTCAAGGACGCGCTTCACATGGAAAAACTGAACCTCAAGCTTGAATCCATGAAAGATTCATCCCTTTCCGGCATGGTGGTTCTCTCTGAAGAATCCAGACGCATGCAGGACATGATGCGCATGTATGGCATGCCAGGCATGAACCCGGACATGTTCAAAACTGAAACTACCTTAATACTCAACAGCAACAATTCGTTAGTTAAGCACCTCATCGAGAATACAGCAATCGACCATGACACGCGCGCACTGATTTGCGAACATCTCTATGACCTCGCCATGATCAGTCACGCCCCTCTATCAGCAGACGCCATGACGAAGTTCATAAAGCGTAGTCATGATTTAATGCTTAAGTTGATCTAATAGAAATGGAGCCCATATGAAAATAATCAATCAATTTGGCGTAATTCTCGCTTTTTGGCTTGCCGGTGAAGCAATCGGAGGGCTTTTAAATCCCATCATTAAAATTCCCGGCGCGATTATGGGCATGGTTCTACTGGCCATTGCCCTTTCTATGGGCTTGTTGAAAGAGGCGTCCATAAAAGACGCCTCAGATTTACTATTAAACAACATTTCGTTTTTCTTCGTTCCAGCCAGCATAGGCGTACTTGCACTCACAGGCATAACCTTGCCTGTCATCGCAAAAATCATTTTGATTACACTCATATCAACCATCACCACCATGTGGGTCACCATGTGGGTTACGACCAAGCTGATGAAACGCTTCGAAAAAGGAGGACGTACAGAATGACGACCTCCCCAGCATTTGGAATCCTAATCAGCATTATCGCCTATGCCATCGGGCTTAGAATCAAAGAAAAAACCAACAATGTGCTCGCAAATCCCCTTTTAATCGCAGTCATCATTATTATCGCCTTTTTAAAGGCCTTTGGGATTCCCTATGAACACTATAAAATCGGTGGCGACGGTATCCATTACTTCTTAGGTCCACTTACAGTGGCACTTGGACTTATGCTGTTCCGTCAGCGTGCGGTCATTAAAGCACATATGGTCAGCTTGGTGGTGGGAATTACAGCCGGTGTGCTTACATCCTTCTTCACGATTATCGCCTTATCGAAGTGGCTGAAGCTCGATGCAGAGATGGTCAAATCCCTCGTTCCTAAGTCGATAACCACACCGATGGCATTATCACTCGTAGAAATCAATGGTGGAAATGCCGTCATTACCATCGCCATGGTTATCGTAACTGGCATATTTGGCGCACTTCTCGCTCCACTATTTGTCAAATGGTTTCCTGAGTTTAACGCCATCGCGATCGGCACTGGAATTGGCACGAGCGCACACGGCGTCGGCACCTCAAAGGCGATTGAGCTGGGCGAAACAGAAGGGGCACTCAGTAGTGCCGCAATCGGCCTTGCTGGCCTGATTACCATTCTACTGGTGCCCCCATTATATCAGTTATTCTACTAGTTGATCCAAAAGCCAATCGATATCGGTTGGCTTTCTTTCGTATTTGACGAGTGGTCGATCGATGTGTTTTATGCGTTCGAGGAATGTCGGCTTCTCTTCCTTGTAAAGGATCCCCATTGGGATGCCTTCATCGCCAAACTGGAGCGCTAGCTCAAATGCTTTTACGCGATCGGTAACATCGTGGGTTTCTGGTATATAGAAAGCACGTTCTTTATACCATTTAAAAGTATTCACGTGATTAAACGAGATACAAGGCTGCATGACATCGATCAGCGCATACCCCTTATGATTCATGGCAGCCCTAATCATTTGCTTCAGATGCACCGGATCACCAGAAAAACTTCTGGCGACGAAGCCACACCCAAGTGATATTGCCAGCGCCACAGGATTAAGGGCATCGTGCCGCATCCCATCAAACTGAAGTCGCGTCTTTTGCCCCAGTGCAGTCGTCGGTGACCCTTGCCCCTTCGTCAAGCCATAAACCTGATTATCATGAACGATGTGGACGATATCCAAGTTTCGTCTCACGTTATGCAGAAAGTGATTCCCACCTTCGCCATAGGTGTCGCCATCGCCAGAGGTCAGGATGATTTTAATGTCGTTATTTGCCGCTTGAGCGCCCATAGCCGCCGGAATGGCGCGCCCATGAAGCGTATTTAATCCATGTGCGTTAATGTAGTGCGGAAGCTTTGCTGCCTGTCCAATTCCAGATACCATCAAGACATTTTGAGGGGTCAAGCCTTCTGCGAAAAGGGCGTCGTTAATACTGTCAAGTATGCTAAAATTCCCGCATCCTGGGCACCAACTGGTCTTTGTATTCCTCACAAATGGGTTTTCACTCATGTTGATATTAATCATGCTGTATCACCTCGAATTTCTCTATGATATACTGGCTGGTAAACGGACGACCATCGTACTTATTGATGGCATGGTCGAATAAGGTTCCCGTTTCCATCCTCAAGATCATGCCAAACTGGTTCATGGCATTGCCCTCGACATTAATGACTTTTACGCCCTCTTTCAAATAGGGCTTCATCACATCCGGATGAATCGGAAATACATCAGAAAATGCCAGCATGGCTACCGATTTCCCATCATCATTTAACTGGTCTACCGCTTCACGAAGGGCACCGTATGTGGATCCCCACGTGATAAAAAGTGTCTCATAATCCGTTGACCCGTATAGTTCGGGTTTTTTTAATGCACTTTTAATGGCTTCTGTTCGGTTTAGAAATTTCTGCTTCAGTTGAATCGTCGGTTCGATGGCTTCCGTCACATGACCGTATTCATCGTGGACATGCGAATCTGTCATGATGAGCGTCTGTGGGTCAAGCCCCGGATATTTTCTACCACCCGATACGCGTGTGAAATCGTACCGTTTATAATCTTCCACAACCGCCTCAAGTAAATGACGTTCATTTTTAAGCGATGCCGTATCAAAGCGCTCCACGGTCTGCGTGGTATCTGCTAAAAGCTGGTCGGTCAATATGATGACAGGCACCTGGAACTCATCAGCGAGATTAAACGCGCGATGCGTATCATAAAAGGCATCTTCAACAGTAAGTGGTGCTAATACGATTCGACTGAATTCTCCCTGTGAAGCAGTCACTGTAAATGCGAGGTCTGCTTGTTCTGTTCGCGTCGGTAGCCCGGTCGCTGGACCAGGGCGTTGAACATTACAGATGACGACTGGCGTTTCACTGACAGCGGCAAATCCTAATGTTTCCACCATCAGCGCAAAACCGCCGCCTGATGTTCCCGTCATCGCTCTAACGCCATTTGAAGAGGCCCCTACAGCAGCCATTACAGCTGCGATTTCATCTTCCGCCTGTTCTACGATGATTTTCTGTTCTTTCTCATAAGTCGCTAGTGTGGTCATAATCCCGGTTGAGGGTGCCATGGGATAAGCGCAATAAAAGCTGAGCCCAGCACTTAAAGCGCCGAAAGCCACCGCTTGGTTACCGTTGATCAGGATTCTGCCCTCTCCACCTCGTGGCGGTAGATGCTTTAAGGCAAATTGATCATAACCGTATTTTGCCGATTTATAATTTTCGAGATTGACATCATCGGCCCATTTCTTGCTCTTGATTTTATGAAGCTCATCTTCATGGATACCGAAAATCTTTAGTACTGCCCCAACAGCAGCCATGGCAAAGGCGTTTTTTGACCTTGAGACCTCTTTTAAATCAGGCATTCTTTCTTCCGTAATTAAAAGTCCATTAGAAACCATCTGAGCCTCAGCATTATCATGAGCTTCTCGATTCAACGCGATAAAAATATCGGCCTTATCAACCGTCGCAAATACTGGTGACTCGCTGACCACGATGGTGGAAAAGTTATAACCGCCTCTAACGCGAGACATGTAATTCTTATATGAAAACAATTCGTAGCCATTTTGCTTAAGAATCCTTTCAATAAACAGTTCAACGGTGTTGATGCCCTCACCAGCTGCACCTGCGATGACAATGGTTTGTTTCATACTTTCACCTTCTGACTGTCTGAAGACAATCAGTCCTTTTTCATTTTATTTATTTATTGATTGCTTAGTTAATGTATACCTATTCTCAATTAAAAATCACATCTATGTCAAAAAATTCATATTAAAAGTCGATGGTCAGTTTTACCGACCATCGACTTTCATCAAAGCATCTGAACAGCGTCACTATTCATAATGAAACCTGATTTTCGCGTTCACCAGACGATGGATCGCCTTTAAAGCACGATTTTCCTCCACCAAAGTAATGAAGATCAACGTAAAAACCTCCCATAAGAAAACCCAACCGCCGATAAATAATCCTTCTTTAATAATCATCAAGAAAATGCTATCAATCCCGGGTTCATAGAAATAACCGATAAACAAGAAGATTATGGCCAACACAAAGTTGGCGATGACCTTCTTACTAAGCGATTGGCGTTCCTTTAGTGCCCGTCTGTATTTGAACCGATAAAAATTATCGTACGCTTCTATTAGGAGCTTTTCTTTAACCGCATTTTTCACCTCGCTAGGAAGGTAAAGGTCGATCATCAGATTAAACCGAGGCGGAATGTCCGATGAGGAATCCATGATAAAATCGTCGAACTCATCCTCGATATCGCGTTTTTTAAAAGGCGATGGATCCCATTCATCATAGACATCCTCGTAAGCATCTAAGGACACCTCAATGCGATAAGCCTTTTCTTTTTCATCAAATCGATAAGCTTCTTGATAGTATTTGGGTTTCGCCTTCAATAAACGCATAAGGTCACCTATAAAACAAAATTACCATCCCTAAAGATTTCAACTGTCTCACCGGTTGCCGTCAACCCTACAATTTTCAAATCCTTGGTACCGATCATAAAGTCCTCATGTGTGATCGAGTGATTGATACCATTTTTAATGAGGGTATCGTGGTCCATGTGTTCCCCGCCCTTGATACAAACAGGGTAAGCTTTACCTAGAGCCAAATGGCACGACGCGTTTTCGTCAAATAGTGTGTTATAGAAAAGAAGTCCCATGTTTGATATCGGACTATCATATTGAACGAGGGCAACCTCACCCAAATAAGCCGATCCTTCATCGGTTTCCAAAAGACGTTTCAATTGCACGTAGCCGACTTCAGCTTTAAAATCCACAACCTTGCCTTCTTTAAAAGTCAGCTCAAAGCCATCGATGAGACTGCCGTTGAAGTTCAGTGGCATGGAGCTCACGACACGACCTTCGACGCCATCGCGCTTCGGCGCTGTAAATACTTCTTCAGTCGGCATGTTTGCGATGAACTCGTGACCATCTGGCGTCAAATCGGAACCGCCCAGCCAGAGATGACCTTCAGGCAATTCAATCCTTAGATCCGTACCCAATGTATTCGTATAGTGAAGCGATTTTAAATTAAGTGCGTTTAGTTTGGCCATTTGAGACTTCAGCGCATTTTTATGGGTTTCCCATGCTGCTACCGGATCAGGTGTATTCACGCGAACGGCTTCATAAATCGCTTCCCAAAGCTTCGACATGGCGTCTTCAACCGCTATCTCAGGATAAACTTTCTTAGCCCAAGCTGGCGTCGGAACAGAAGCGACGCACCAAACGTTCTCATTGTTCATTAAGCGTTCTCTGTATTCAGAAACCTCTGCATTAAAAGCGCGTGCAAATCTTTGAATTCTAAGTGGGTCTACGTCTTTAAAATTATCTGGATCAGAGGCAGAGATAGATAAAAATGCGGCATCTTGCCTTACATATGACAGATAAAATTCTTTTTGCCAAGAGGGCATTTCATCGAATAAGGCATCTGGTCCTTTCAAATAACGAATTTTAGAGTAGATTTCATCACTCCAAAAAACGACGACATCTTTAGCACCTGCATCAAATCCCACTTCCACCACTGCTCGTGCAAACTCTGCGCAATCAATCGGCGATCTTACTACCAGGATTTGATCCTTTTTCAAATTGATACCCGTTTTTACTAATAATTCAGCGTATTTATATAACTTGCTTTCGTACACGGTGTACCCCCATAAAAAAAAATTAGGATAGTTCTATCCTAATTTATCGTACCATATGCGGTAAGCCCATTCAAATTAATTCTCGATTAAAGAAATCCATTCAAAATTGTATTGATGCCGACGAGATGTGCTTCAAGTTCATTTAACTGTTCGTCTTCAATGGACTCAAACTGCATCTTAAGGTATTCAATCGCATAGAGCCTATGCTTCTCCACCTGCTTTTTACCACTGGCCGTTAGTGAAATATGAACGACGCGTCTATCTTTTTTTGAAGGCTGTCGTTTCAGGTAACCCAGCTTGATCAGTTTATCAACGAGAGGTGTCAAGTTTGAATTGATGACGTGAATTTCTTTACTGATTTCAGACATGGTCAATTGTTTGTTTTTGGCCAACAGCAGAAGGATTTGTACATGTGAAGGATAAAGGTCATCCAACTTGTATAAGTCGTTTTCTCTCAATACTTTTTTGTTGATCAACGGTACCAGCACTAAAAAATCAGCAAGTAGTCGCTCAAGCACTTCTTCCCTCAACTTAATCACTCCTTTCTGTCCAATTTTAAAATATTTTAATCTGTTTACTCACTCTTGTTATATATATACCAAGATATCCTTTATTCAATAATAATAATCAAAAATTTTTCGAAAAACACAAAAAAACTTGATGAAAGAATCCATTCATCAAGTTTTTTAGAAATTTATCTCAAATTTTACAGGAATTCCATAAATAAAGCAACACGTTCCGTGACGCAACGTCACCGTCTTACCAGGGAGGATTTCTTTAAGCATTGCTCCATCTGAGTTATAACATGGCCATGAGTGACTACTCAAATTTTTAATCCCCCAAATCTGAGGTTTATTTGGATGCTGAACGACCTTACCCCAAATACGATTTTCCCAGCCCGTTAGCGGTATAACTTCAGATAAACGCAGACAAGCATCGAAATAGACCTCGAACACGCCTGCTGGCGACCTTAAAGCCACATTCGGAATCGTATGCCCCGAGTTATCAAGCCACTCCTGTCCTGTATCATAGTCGAATCGCAGATTTCGCCTCATTTGAATAAGCTGAGCTTTTATTTCATCCAAGCTGTCAAAAGAAGCAACAGTAATCCCCAACAGCTTATCCAGTATCCTTCTAAGACTTGTTAAATCGAGTGTGTTCATTTCAGGGGACATCACCTCTAAAGGGAGGCTATCACTTTCAGAATCGTAATAAAGCTGTTTCTCACTGAAATTTAGTGGCATTAATCCACCGCGTTTCGAGACGGCATTGATGAACCTTTCGCCCATGAAAAGTCGCATGCTTAATCGCTGACTCCCCAGCTGTTTAAGTGACAACCAATGCTCAGGAATCGATTCAGCCCAAACGCGGGCTGGAATAGGAGCCCTGTCATCGAAAGGCCAAGGCTCAACCCTTAAGAGCACTGCCGTGGTGTCATCCTTTGAATACTTCGCTGCATCCTCCAATAGGGTTTGAATGCCGGACGCATCACTTTGACGCAGTAGTTCGAGATAAAACCCTGCATCATCATACGGATCGTAGGGAAACGCATTTTCTACGCCATCTGACGCCAGTACCACCGCTATGGGTTTTAAATCGCCAGTCAGCACCCGAACTGACATCTCAAACGGGGCATCAGGAGAAGCTAAAGAGGCTGTCTCGTTAAATGAAAACCGCGAATCTCTCACAAATGGGTAATAGACCGTTTGATCCTCAAGTACACAGGCAACTTTACCATCACCTAGCTGAAGGAGGACGAACCCCTCTTCTGTTCTGAGCGCACCGAGCAATGTGCAACCATAAGAACGTTCTGTCACAAACCCTTCATGCCTACTTATTTTTTCAAGCCAGCGTTGTTTTAGTAAGATGGCACCCTCACCTTCCAATGTGCGTCCGATGGTGTCGCAATCTTCATGACGCTCACTCAACTCAGAGACGATTTCCAGAAAACTGTCTACCGCTGCCTTTGCCCCAAAATCGCTGTGTTGATAATCTTCACCACCGTGACCATCGCTTAACGCGATTCCCTCAGCATATGACCCAAAACGGGCACACCCCCAAGCATCTTGATTGGGGGTGCCTTTTTTTTCATGGGAAACGCCACGGATTGAACGCGCCTTAACCGCCCAGTTCATGGGAATCCTACCAATCGATCTCGTCCACATCCGATTCAGGTGTCACAGCTGGCGGTGGCGGTAACATCCCTTTAAGTGGATTGATGGACGCTGTGGATGCAGCTGTGGAAGCCCAGCGAATATAGTTTTTCAGTTCTGATGCATTCTTCGCCTTTAGCGGTTTGAGTTCTCCTCTAAAGCTATCGCCGATAAATGCCTGAAGCACATCTAAATCCGTTTCAGAGCCTATAGCAATGGAAATCCTAATGGCTTTAGCACCCCATTTGGTATTTTTAAGCTTCTTAAGGCCTGCTTCATAGTCATCGGTCGGTAGTCCATCCGATAAGAGAATCATAACCGGTTGGTAGCCTCTTTCACCTTGAAAATCATTTTCCAATTTTTCAGCGAGGAGTTCAAAGCCTCTCCCCATATCGGTAACACCCTTTGTCGTCATGTTTTCCCAGGTGAAATCTCTGATGTCCACATTTTTTTGAACCCACCTAGCACCCGTTGAAAAAGTCAATGCATGAACCTTGATGCTTCCCTCGGCATCGCGAGCGATTTCACGGATATGCGGAATCGATTCTCTAATGGCGTTATTCAGCGTTTCGATCTTTCCACCATAGCTCATGGAATCAGATGCATCGATTAAAAAAAACAAATGTAAATCTCTGTTGCCCATTCTACTTTCTCTATCCATCATTGGTTTATCCTCCATTTATTTTAACTTAACGCCCATTCGAATCTGCCCCTCAAATCGTCCAAAAACGATTTCCTGACCTTCTCTCATGGGAATAACACCATCTTTGACCACTTCTTTTTCAGTCCCGTCTTTCGTCGTATATCGCCATACATCATCTGAAAGGTTTTTAATACCCCAGATTTCAGGATGTCTCGGATGAATCTCCACCTTCATATAAGGCGCTTCATAGTCCATTAAGCGTGTGTCATCCACTTCTGCTGCACTGAGGACAGTGTCATGGTTCAGCATGACGATTCTATCGTTAATCCGTAATCGTGGTGGTAAAACGCTCACCTTAGTATTACAGTGTGGACAATTATCTTGTCGGTTCAAACGATGACGGTCGTAGAACAATTGCGCACCACACTGATAACAGTACATCAAGGATGCCTTCAGCATGAGCAAATCCCTGATCCAGATGCTCTCTCTCACGCGGTGATTTGGATCGTTTAGCCCTACAGTAAAGGCTTCTGTAAAACGCTCCTTGATAAAGGAGGGCATGATTTGCCAGTACCCGTCAGCAATGTCCTTCTTGCCCTTCACCGGTCGATTGGTTTCATCGATGGGGTCATAGATAAACACGGGGTTTTTTCCATATAAATCCACTAACGCATCGTAATCCACAATCTCGATTTCGTACTCTCGCTTCCCTTGAAGCGGGTGCTGAAGATGAAGCATCCTAAACAGTACCACTGAAAGCGAAAAGAGATCCGTCTGAGTGCTTGGCGCTTGCTCACCCCTAACGACTTCTGGTGCCATGAAACCTTGTGTTCCCCAAATTTGATCGGTTCCGGTAAGGTTATCGATGGTGACGTTATCATTATCACAAATCAAGATATCTCCTGTACTGAAATCCACAAACAGGTTTCCGAACGAAATATCACGATAGCATAAGCCACTTAAATGAAGCTCATTATAGCCATGCGCTATTTTAATGCAGGCATCTATCAAATATTCATATCGCTTCACTTTGATTTCGCCACCAAAGTAATGGGTCAGCTTAGTATAGCGCTTCGTATCGATAAGTGGCATCACATACCCAAAATTATCCTTTGATTCCCCTTCGACGATGGCCAGGGGCCAGATGAATTTTTCACTAGGTGCACCCTTATCGACCAAAAGCTCGATTCCCCTGTACTGCTCCACTGTGGAAGACGTTTTGTTATACCATTTTAAAGCGTATTTCATGCCTTCACTTTCGACCAGATAGACGTTGCCTTGTCCGCCGCTTCCGATTTCTTCAAGCACCTTATAGCGCCGCTCGTTGGAAGCGACCCAGGTTCCTTTTGATAAACTATCCGACATGTCATCCTCCTTTAAATCAATCTTGCGTAAAAGATAAACTGGCCACCTAACCATACCAATGCTGAAAGGTAATAAGGCACTAGTGCGCGATAAGCCGTATATTCATAGGCACCTTTAGGGAGACGATAGGCTGTCGAACCTAAAAGAGCGAAAGAACCAAATAATACGAGTCCAGTTGCCAGCTGCATGGCCATGTAATTCACATCGCCATTTTGTCCCATGGTAAAAAGCACCATTTCCCAGCCTAAAAGCAACATCGGGTAAAAACTGATCAAGTTCTTTTTAGAAATCCAATTGACACTGATGGGGAGTAACGTCGCGAGCGTGACGCCTAGTCCGATGGCCGCAATCCACGGGTTGGAGAGGTTAAGGTCGTTTATGGTTTTCATACCGAACGCTATAAATGCATCCCATTGTCCATACTCGAAATAAAGTACACTGGCTGCTAATGGCATTCCAACCAGCCAAATCAAATATGCCCATAAATTGAGCTTGTTTCGAACGCGACGCTTTTTAAGCTTTCCGTTTACCTCAGGTGCGATGGCTCTATTTGCTGATTGCTGTGACTGTATAGGCGTATTTAATTGCTGTGTCCCCTCACCAAAATGCTTCTGAGAAAAGTTCCCACCCATCGGTGGAACAATTCGAAGGGCAGGCGTTTCACCTATAGGTGCCAACTTTTCAGACTTAACCTGCATCGCTTTCGCCATAAGTCTCAGCGTTTCATAGGAGACTTCATAGCTAAATCCTGTGGATTTTGCAAACTGCGAGGCCAGCTTTTCCACTTTTATGGCGGCTTGATCACTGGACTTAAGCTTCTCAAGCTGTGACACATACCCATTCTTCGCCAACGTCACGAGCCTAAGCTTAAGGCCATGCTCATCTGGAATCATGTCGTTAAGCAAGCCACTAAATTTCATCATTTTTAATTCGTCTGCATCACAGGCATCCAGACACTTTTTTATTCGACTGACCAACTCTTCTTCAGAAAGTTTTTTCAGCTTAAGATTTAACATGCTTTCACCTCGTTTATCCCTCTAGTTATACTATACGTTTCACACGTTTTTTTAGAAACCCATGCGAGTTTAGCATTGGCTTAGACTTTTCTAACGACTTTTTAATCAAATCCTTACTTTGTGATTGAAAGAAAAAATGAAATATGATAGCATGGAAACTGAAAAAAGTTTTTGAGTTTCCTTCACTCAAAAAGGAGGTCGATTAATTGAACTCGAACCAAAAAAAAATTCTTCATGAAGCCATCATCCAGTTCAACTCACAGGGGGTTAACTTTAAACTGGATGATATCGCAAGCGCACTTAAAATGAGCAAGAAAACATTATACAAGTACTACGAAAGCAAGGAGGCTTTGCTATCAGCCATTATCGACTCATTATTTGCAGAAATCAAACGAAAAGAGCATGAAGTTTATGAGGACCACTCCTTATCTAACGTAGAACGGTTGATTTCTTTACTGGCTGTTTATCCTGATTTTGAAGTGTTCAACTATCATCAAATTCCTGCGCTAAAAAAGGTCTATCCCGATTTATATGAAAGGGTTGATCAGCACCTTGAAAGCAATTGGGATGAAACGTTTTCACTGCTAAGCATCTGCATCGCTTCAGGGGAAATTAAACCCATTGAGCCTCACATCTTTAAAATACTTTTTTTAGGGCTATACAAACAACTGCTTCTCGAAGAAAGCCATGAACCTGAGAAGCTTATGCGGACGTGTATCGAAACCATCATTTATGGCATGATCCAAAATCATTAATTTTTAGGGGGACTTTATATGAAGAGTAAGGAAAAAATGTATTATGGTGCAGGTGCACTCGGTAAGGATTTGGTATATGGCTTTGTGTCCGGTTACATTCTCTTTTTCTTAAACGATTTATTAGGCATCAGCGCCTTATTTTTAGGGACATTGTTCTTGTTTGCCAGAGCTTTTGATGCGTTAAACGATCCGATTATGGGGATGATCGTTGAAAATACCAGATCCCGTCACGGTAAATTTCGTCCATGGATTTTCATTGGCACCCTACTAAATGCGATCATCATCGTGCTTCTATTCTCCATACCTGAAACCTCCATGTCGGTTATGAAATGGTCTGCAGCAATTTTATATGTCTTGTGGGGCGTGACCTACACGCTTATGGACATCCCATTTTGGTCCATGATTCCCGCCCTCTCAACTCAGCAAAAGGAACGGGAGAATATCGCAGTGGTTGCGAGGGTCTGTGCAGGAATCGGTTTTACAGTAGTGACCGTGGCCACAGTCCCACTGGTTAAAGCGCTTGGTGCTGGTGATGACCTAGCAGGTTATCGCATGGTTGCCATGGGAATTGCAGTGTTGTTCGTTTTATTGATAACATCAACGGTTAAAAATGTTAGTGAACACGTAAGTGTGGTACAGGATAAAGTATCTGTGAAAAGTTTATTTAACTTGTTACTGGCGAATGACCAACTGATGGTTGTCATGGCGACAGTGGTGTTATTCAACGTTTCTACCTACATCACCACCACACTCGGCATTTATTTCTTCAAATACGATGTAAAGAACGAAGTGCTTTATAGCGTTTTCGCTGCTGTGGCCGGCATCGCACAAATATTAGCCATGGTGGGATTCCCGCTCTTCAGCAAAAAATTAACGCGTAAGCAGATATTCACCACCGGGGTTTCCGTATCGATTTTCGGTTATGTCGGCTTATTCTCTGCTGGTCAGTTCGGGTTCTTTTCCGTGCCTTTCCTCTTCGTCAGCGGGTTCTTCATCTTCGTGGGCTTAGGGCTAATGAATATTCTCACCACCGCCATGCTGGCAGACACGGTTGAATATGGTGAATGGAAGCTTGGGGTACGTAGTGAAAGCATCGTCTTTAGTGTACAGACCTTCGTGGTTAAGCTCGCTTCTGCTCTCAGTGCCTTCGTCGTGGGATTAGGACTCGACGTGGTGGGATTCATCCCAGATACTGTCCAGTCGACGGCGACTTTAGCTGGCATGCGTTTCCTCATGTTCGTGGTGCCCATCTTCGGACTCATAGGAAGTTTACTGATTTACAGAAGGCTTTATAAAATCGATGCTGCATTTTACGAAAAATTAGTGTCCGAGCTTGGCCTTGGTACTAAGTAGGGGGTTTTATGAAAAAAAAAGTTGGCACCTCGTTGCCCATTAATAACAACTGGTTCTTTCGCAAGGGATTCCATGATGGCGACCTAGCCACCTATGATCAGGTCGTAGACTTCGAACCGGTTCGCATACCTCATACAAATGTCGTTATGCCTCACCACTACTTTGACGAATCCATCTATCAGTTCGAAAGTCTATATAAAACGAAGCTTCCTGAAATTGAAAAGGATTCTGATCAATTGGTTCTCGTCCATTTCGAAGGCGTCATGGCCAGTGCTGTGGTGTATCTAAACGGAATCGAGGTCGGTTCCCATCAAGGGGGTTATACGCCATTCGAAGTGGACATAACAGATGTTTTAGCCCCTCAGAACAACTGGCTGATGGTTAGAGTAAACAGCGCCGAGGCGCAAAACATTCCGCCATTTGGGTTCGTCATCGACTATCTGACCTATGGCGGTATCTACCGTGAGGTTCAGCTGATAACACGAAATCATACGCATTTTAAATCTGTAAAGGTTGAAACCCCGACGGATGAAGAGGGCCACTTTTATGCGAAGGTTCTAGTGACGCTCACAGCAGGCGCAAAGGGCTTAATTTGCTCACTTTATGATGGCGAAACACTCATCGCCCATCAGGCAATCTCAGGAATCACTGATCTACAGATGACACTTGAACTTCATTCGCAAACATCACTTGTCCCATGGCATATCGATGCTCCGAAGCGCTATCGGATGATTCTTCAGCTCGAAACGGCCGATGCGGTTATCGACTACTGGGAAGCGATGATCGGCTTTAGGACAGTGTCCTTTACTGAAACAGGATTCACCCTTAACGGTCAACCGCTCAAGCTTAGAGGCCTTAACCGTCATCAGTCCTACCCCTATGTGGGCTATGCCATGCCTTGGCGTGCACAGTACGCCGATGCGGATCTTTTAAAAAATACGTTAGGTGTCAACATCGTCAGATCCTCCCATTATCCTCCATCGAAGCATTTTCTTGATCGCTGTGATGAAATCGGGCTACTCGTTTTCAATGAAATTCCTGGCTGGCAACACATCGGTGATGAAGCGTGGCAAAGCATCGCCATCAAAAATGTCGAGGAGATGATTCGAAGGGATTGGAACCACCCTTCTGTCATCATATGGGGTGTTCGCATCAACGAATCCCCCGATTCGGATGCCTTTTATGAAAAAACCAATGCCATGGCGAAATCCCTAGATACCACACGACCAACTGGCGGTGTGCGTAACTTCGCCGGTAGTCATCTTTTAGAAGACGTCTATACGTATAACGACTTCGTTCATCGCGGATATAACCATGCACTGGATACCGTTAAAGACATCGCAAAAAAAAGGGTTCCTTATTTGGTCACCGAACATAACGGGCACATGTTCCCTACGAAAACCTTCGACTCTGAATCAAAAAGAATCGAGCATGCCTATAGACATGCCCGTGTACTTGAAGCCGCTTACGCTTCTAATGAGATAAGTGGCGCTATCGGATGGTGTATGAACGACTACAATACCCATAAGGATTTCGGTTCTGGTGATCGAATCTGTTATCATGGTGTACTTGATGCATTCAGGTTGCCAAAATACGCTGCAGCCGTTTACGCGTCACAATCCGATACCAAGCCTTTGATGACGGTTGCCAGTAACCTCTATGTCGGAGATTTTGATGCCTCTGAATTAGGAAAAATTACGATTTTTACCAATTGCGAGGAAGTGAAGGTCTATAAAAACGACGTGTATCTGTCCACGTTCACACCTGACCGTGTCAATTTCGGTCACCTGCCACATCCTCCCATCATCGTGGATGATCTTATCGGCTCACTCATAAAGGACCAGGAACGGTTTTCGCCGAAGGACGCCGAAACCATCAAACGCTTATTACTGAAGTTTGTTGAAAAGGGCAATAAACTGCCTTTGTTGGATCAATTAAAAATGGGCTTGCTCTTCATGAAATATAAAATGGACATGGCAGAGGGCGCGCGTCTTTACGGTAAATACATCGCCAGTTGGGGTGAAAAATCCACAGTATTCCGGTTTGATGGTTATATCGCAAATTCGGTGGTATGCTCGGTTTTAAAAGATTCTAGTCGCCCTCCTCAGCTCACGGTCGTCGCTGATGATGACACCCTTCGTGAGGGTACCACCTATGATGTGACGCGCGTAAGTCTTCAGTTGATGGATGATAATGGTCAGCCCCTCCATTACGCTAATCACGTGATCACCGTGCATGTTGAGGGCCCACTTGAAATCATCGGACCTAAAACGTTTGCCCTTATCGGCGGACAGCGTGCCTTTTGGTTAAAGACCACTGGTCAAAGTGGTCAAGCCGCTGTCACCATTCATGCTGAAGAGCTCGGCGTCACCAAAACACTCAGCATCAACGTCTCATCCAACTAGGTTCGCCTATGGAAAAAGTCTCCAGAGATTGCCTCTGGAGACTTTTTTTACGTCGTAGATTTTTTTATGGTGTCACCTCAAAATGGATCTTGTTTTCGCTGATTCCGATACTGAGTGGCTTCACGACACCGTTTGACCTCGGCACTTTAATAAAGTTTGCACCTGCTACACGTTCCTGAGTAAAGAAATCGTTCGCTGTGGTGAAAACCACCGTCACGTCGACACCTCTTTGGGTCAATGTGGCAACCTGCTCGATAAACAAATCCTTTTCCAGTGCATCGTTAAACGTATACACATCACTCATCATGATGATGACCGGCTTTTTCTGCGTATAATTCTGAGCGAAATACAACAGGCTCAACCATTGCTTATAATCGTTTTTACGAATTGTTCCGCCTGCGTTGTTGAGTTTGACGATTACTGAATCCGTGTTTTCGATTTTCACATAACGGTTCTCTGGCATTACGACAGTACTCTTCGTACCTGCGACAAACGCCTTCACTGCGTCTGTCTGGCTCTTCGGATACATGAAGCTCATAAACTTGGAAGTGGCTTTCATCGCCGCTGGTAATTTATAATCAACGAGATTTTTTATGCGCGTCACATCAGTAGGCGTGGTGACCGATAAGGTCTGTCCCTTGATGGCTTCGATTTGGTCGATAAGGATATAGCCGCGATCGAGTTTATTAGGATCTGTCTCTACGAGATAAACCCTTTCAAGCTTAAAGGGCGCCACTTGGTTTGTGGGTAAATCCACGGTGACATAACGCCATCCCGTCCAATTCACGTTTTGTGAGAGTGTCAGATTCGTCGCAGTCCCCTTTGAATCCACAACCTTTGCTCTAAGCCAGTGACTGTTTCCTTGATCACCAAACACCCACATCCCGATGGATTGCGTATCTGATGGGAACGTCACCTGGTTGTTCAAGATCATATAAGCAGCACGTGTTTCACCTGGCTTAGTGAAGTCATATATCAGTTGTCCAGAAGCGCCTGCCTTTGCATTTAGTGTGGTTTCGATATAGCTACCGCCAACCGTTGCTGGATAACCTTGGAAGGTCGCGGTTGGACGTTCAAAATCATAGTAGAGCTGTTTATCCGTGCCTACCCCTACTGGTACATAGGTGACCAGACCATCAAATTCAACAGTGATATAACCCTGTGCCACTTGGCTACCGCCTATAAATGCCCCTTTATCAGCATTATAGGTTCCAAGGCCGGCAGGTGTCGTCACCTTCACAGCGGTAGGTGCCAGTGTAATCGTCGCGCCCTCATCAGTGAGGACATTAAACGTCAACTGACGCTCGCCATTAATGTCTGCTTTTATGATGGCTGGTGAGACAGAAAGCTTAACTGCCCCTTTTTTAACGACGATGTTTTGCGTCGCCGTCACGCCTTTATAGCTCGCCGTGATGACCCCTTTGCCTTCAGATGTGGGCATAAATTTCCCGTTTTTAAATGTGCCAGTAACCCCATTAACGGACCACGTCACCTCACCCTGGGGTATCGCCATCACGTTATAGTTGGAATCGATCCCTGACAGCGTCAATGACATTTCTGAGCCTAATAGTAAGGTTGTGCTGCCCATGGCAATCTTTACATGCTTTAACACCGGATTGGCTGAAACGACCTTCTTAACAGCCAGTGCTGTGAACATCTTCCGCTCTGCTTTATCTGATGGAAAATTCATAATGGAGAGACGATTGGTCCATGGTGACTTAGCCACCATCTGCGTTGAACCACCTCCGTCGAGGTTGATGCCTTCATAAGCACCCAGCTGTAATAAAAGATTCGCTAGCTCTGTTTGGTTGACGCCGCGATAGAAATTGGTTCTTCCGTCAACCGTGACCAGTATTAATTGCTTTCGATCTTCTGTAATCCCCAGACCCGTTCTCGGATGGGAGCCCGCTATGTTGTGGGTAAATGGAATGATTTTCCCATCTTTGATGAGCTGTGCCCCCCCACCGATGCTCATGTCCATGTATCTAAAGTTGACGTCATATTTGATGGTGATGGTATCGCCCACTTTGAACTTCGTCACCAAATCGCCGATGGAGGTTCCAACTGCTGCGATGACATATCCATTTTCAGGAATAACGAATGGTTCTCCCGTGAGCCTAATGTCAGTAATCACATTATTCACGACGAGCATTTCAAGCACTTCTGTGCCTAAATTCTTTCCATAAGATTTGCTAATAAACGTTTTATCATAGTAAATGACGCGATTGCCGATTAAATACGGCTTATTGATAAAGTTAATATCGCGCGTGGTGACACCATTGGTAAATGTATTTTTAGGTGTATTGATATAGGAAACAAAAGGTACACCATTGGTTCCGATGTTAAAGGATGCAAAGCCTGGTTGGCCGATGCTGGTGCTTAAAACGCGTCCATCCTTGACGAGCGTTCCCATGGTTGAGCTGTTCCCTGCATCAAAAAAGTCACTATTAATGGCTGCCACGATGGTGCCGTCCGCGTTATTTTTATTCACTAGACTGGTTATGGTATCTCTACTCGAGAAAAAGGTGTCTGTAAGAACCGTCATTTCCACATTCTTTGTGAGGTCAACCCTAAGGACATTGAGGTTGATCCAGCCTTCGTTTGTGAACGTCTTAATGTTTTGATGGGTTACACCATCGGCGTAATACTCGATGGGCGATGCGGTTTCATAAATTTTAGTATACGCTGAAGCCACCATCGACTGTGCAGATAGACATAATGCCAGTACCCCTATCGCCGCTAGTTTTAAACGTTTTAGTTTCATGCATTCACTCCTTCTGTCAATCGGTTAGTCAAGTATTGTCTTTTCCATTATATCGCATTACTATTTCAGGCGAATGAAAATCCCATTAAAATCCCATGACAATTCTGTCATAGTCGTTCATTTTCCAAAGGGCTTCTTAATAAAAACGTTATTTCCCCTTTAAGGGATTTTTACGTTATAATAAAAGATAAGGAAATCGCATCATTTCCCTTCTTAATATAAAGAGGTCTCCTATGAAAATTAGAACCAAATTCATCATATCGTTAATGCTACTCGTTCTTTTGCCTGCGCTTTTCACGGTATTCATCACCAACAACTTCCTCAGCAACACCTTAAGCTCAGTTCATTTTTTCGATACGTATTATGATATTTTTGATAATTTTTCAAATGTCTCAAGGGAGTTCGAGGACTATGTCTCCCCTTATACCAGCTCTCCTGAGTATTTTCTGACAGATACGTTTCAAAATGACGCTAAAGAGCAGTTCAGTAATGCCTTTCTTATCGTCGAGGTCAGTGAGAATCAAATCATTCGTTACACCACTTTCAGCGAAGAGATTTCTAACCTTAGTTTGATTGAGCGATGGCTATTTAGAAGCCTCTCAGAGCAGTCCCCTAAAATACAATATTCCCTAAAGCATCATCACTTTCAGCTTGCCAGCGGAAATGCCATAGATGTCAGGCTTAAAATCGACAGCACACGCCTAGACCTCGCCTATCAAGTGTTTGAAACCGTGTTCTTTTTCCTTTATGGCGCCTTTAACCTTATCTTATTATCCGTTCTGCTCTCATGGATTTCAAATCCCATCAAGCGAGCCATTAAACGGTTGACCTTCACCACAAATGAAATTCGAAAAGGCAACCTTCGCGCCAAGCTCACCTACGATGAACAAGACGATTTTCAAGAACTGGCAGATAGTATAGAGAGCATGCGTTATTCACTTGAAAACTCTGTGGAAAAACAGCAGGTTCTTGAGATCGAGAAAAAAGAGCTAATCGCCAACATTTCTCACGACCTCAGAACGCCCATCACATCCATCCGCGGGTACGTTCAAGGACTTAAAGATGGCGTAGCCCGTACGGAAGAAACCCAACGCGAGTATTTAGAAACCATCGAATCGAAAACCTACATGATTGAAAGCCTATTGAACGATCTTTTCGAAATCACGCGTTTTGATCATGGCAGCATTAAGCTGAACAAGCAGGTCATCAACCTTCGCGATTTCCTCACAGATTGTGTGGATGAACTGGAGTCCGATGTAACGAAAGTCGGTGGGAAGCTCTCACTACACTACATCATCAAGGAAACAAACATCCAAATCGATCCCGAAAAATTCATGCGCGTGTTCATCAATGTCATCGAAAACTCCATCAAGTACCGTAGCAGTCGCCCACTTGAAATCGTCATTTTGGCGAATCAAGACGACGATGGGGTGTTTATCAACATCTCGGATAATGGCATCGGTGTAAATGAAGAGGACCTAAAACGCATCTTTGAACGGTTCTATCGCTCAGATAAATCGAGAAACCTCGATGTGATGGGCAGCGGCATCGGTCTCAGTATTTGTAAAGAAATCATCGCCTCCCATGGCGGAAAGATATCAGCGTCCAGCAACGACTCTAATGGACTCACCATATCCATTAGACTCCAAGCTTTCGAAAAACGTTCCAACCAATAAAAATTATGGACTTAAATACAGCTTCATAAAACGGGAGACCCATATGGAAAAAATACTCATCATTGAAGATGATAAAAGCATCGCCAGGCTACAAAAGGATTACCTAGAAATCAACGGGTACGAAGTCATCATCGAGCCAACAGGAGACATCACGAAAATCATTCCGCTACTGGAAGGGGTTTCGCTGGTGATTCTCGACCTCATGCTTCCCAGTGGAAACGGCATCGATATCTGCAAACGCATTCAATCCTTAAGAGATATGCCCATCATCATCGTTTCTGCTAAGAATCAAGACATGGACATCGTACTTGGACTTGGTGTGGGTGCAGATGATTACATGACGAAGCCCTTCAGTACCAATGAACTCATCGCACGCGTTAAAGCGCAATTACGCCGTTACAGCAAAATGAAAAATGCACCGGCTACCACCTTTGATGATGCCAATATCATCATCCGCGATTTCATGATCAACGAGATGACCAAGACTTTCACAGTAAGTGGCGAGGTTTTAGAACTTACACCAAAAGAATTTGAAATCATCCTTCTCCTGGCTAAAAACAGGGGGCGGGTTTTTTCAAAAGAAGAAATCTATGAACGCGTATGGAAATTTGACTCGCTTGGAGATGCGTTCACCGTAACCGTCCATGTGAAGCGTATTCGTGAAAAAATCGAATCCATGTCCCCTAATACACCTTTGATTGAAACCGTGTGGGGTGTGGGATATAAAATCATCTAGCATTGACTTCCACTATTTAATTGTGTACAATTAAATAGTGGATTTGTTTTTTCCACAGAAAGGAAGCGCTTATGAACTATGATGCCCTTAAACTCAAAAACCAATTGTGTTTTCCGTTATATGCCGTTTCAAAAGAAGTTACTAGGCTCTATAAGCCATTTCTGGATCCATTAAACCTAACCTATACCCAATACATTACCATGATGGTCCTGTGGGAAACGGATGGGCTTAACGTCAAAGCACTCGGCGAAAAGCTTCTACTCGATTCAGGGACGTTGACGCCACTCCTTAAAAAACTGGAAGCTCAGGGTTTGATCACCCGAAACCGCAGTAAGGATAATGAACGCAATGTCTTTATCCACCTCACCGATAAAGGCTGGAACCTTCGAGACGAAGCTGTAAAGGTACCTGAGCAGTTGATCCGGTGCTTAAATGTGGACCCAAAAGATGCCGAGACCCTCTATATTTTACTTAACAAGCTACTGGATACAGGCATTTGTCACACATCCCATGAAGAATAAACAAAAATAAATGACTATTTCTCCCCATCATTTGGATAGAAATAGTCATTATTTTTTTAATTGCTTTTTTTGGCTTTATTACTGCTTTAAAATCTTCTTGACCAGTTTTAGATTATTTTTATAGGGCGGATAGAGAAACTTCATATCGAATCCTGTGGTTTTCTTTAATACGCTCTTTCTATGAGAAAAGGCTCTAAAGCTTTCCTCACTGTGATAAGCGCCCATTCCTGAGGCCCCCACGCCACCAAAAGGTAAATGTGGAGAGGCCACATGTAAAATCGTGTCGTTGATGCAGCCACCACCAAAAGAAAGCTCATCAAACACATGGTCTTGAAACTTAAGCGATTCAGAAAAGACATAAAGGGCAAGTGGTTTTGGACGGTTTCTGATGGCACCGATCACATCCTCTACATGTCTATAGGTCATAATGGGCATTATCGGTCCAAAAATCTCATCTGACATGACACGGTCCTCCCACGTGACACCTTTAAGTACAGTAGGCGCAATATAGCTGTCCGCTCGGTCATACTGGCCACCCATGACGACTTTCTCGTGATTGATGAGCCCCACAAGTCGATCGAAGTGTTTTTCGTTAACGATTCTGCAGTAATCGGGGCTCTTTTGTGGCAATGGTCCATAAAACTTAAGAACCACTTCAGTTACGGCATCTATGAACTCCTTCTCCACAGACTCATGGACATAGACATAATCAGGCGCGATGCAAATTTGCCCAGCATTCATGAATTTACCCCATGCAATGCGTTTCGCCGCCATTTTGATGTCAGCATCATAATGGACGATGGTAGGACTTTTCCCGCCAAGCTCCAGTGTGACGGGGACCAAGTTCTCTGCCGCCGCCTGCATGACCAATTTTCCCACGGGAACACTTCCCGTAAAAAAGATATAATCAAAGGGCGCGTGTATCAACTCTGAGGTGATTTCTCTGCCGCCGGTCATGACCTTAAGGTAGTTTTCATCGAAGGTCTCTACGAACATTTTTTGTATTAGTTTTTCTGTATGTGTCGTATATTCAGAGGGCTTTAAAATGGCGGTATTTCCAGCGGCGATGGCCCCGATGAGCGGTTCGATTAAGAGCTGGAACGGATAATTGAAGGGCGCGATGATCAACGTAACACCATAAGGCTCATATTTGATCAGGCTTTTAGCAAAGGGCTGATGAATTGGCGATTTGACGACGACATCCTTCGTCCATTTATCCAGGTTTTTCAGCGTGTAATTGATGCTTTCATAAACAAACCCGACTTCTGTCGTATACGCTTCAAATGCTGGTTTGTTAAGGTCCTTCTTCAGCGCGTCGATGATTTCAGCTTCATGCTTGACGATCATGGCCTTTAACTTTTCAAGCTGCGCTTTTCTAAACGCCACAGGTCGCGTGGCACCTGTATAAAAATAGGACCGTTGTTGTTCTAATAGGGCTTTGACCATAATATACCTCTCTAGTTTCCTGATACGACATTAATTGGATCACCTTCGATAAACGCGCGCACATTTTGGATTGCCGTGTTTAAAAGGCGTTGCCTCGCCTCTTTAGGCGCCCAAGCGATGTGAGGCGTAATTTGACAATTCTCGATTTCAAATAAAGGACTAGGACCTTTCGGCGGTTCATATGTCATGACATCCAACCCTGCTGCGTAGACCTTTCCCGATTTCAGGGCACGCGCTAAGGCGTCTTCGTCGATAAGTGGTCCACGTGAGGTATTGATGACGATTGCGCCTGTCTTCATTATTTCGAAGGCGGCATCATTTAAAAGTCCTCTGGTTTCATCTGTAAGCGGACAGTGTAAGCTAATCACATCCGAGGTCATTAAAAGCGTCTCTAGCGTTACATATTCGAATAGTCCTTCATTTGGGGTAAGCTTAGGACGTGGCGCATAGGCGATGACCTTCATTCCAAACGCACTGGCGATTTTTGCCGTCTCAACACCTATCCTGCCTGTGCCTATGATACCCATAACTTTACCATCTAACTCAATCAGTGGACGATCCCAGTAACAAAAATCTTCTGTTCGATTCCATTTACCTGCCTTTACTGACTGGGAATGCTCCGCTACATGGTGACAGATTTCTAATAAATGGGCAAATACGAATTGTGCCACTGATTTTGTACCGTAGGTTGGCACATTGGTCACGATTACCCCAAACTCTTTTGCGGCCACACTATCGACGATGTTATAGCCTGTGGCCAATACGCCGATATAACGGAGTTTAGGTAGCTGTGATAGGGTTGTTCGGTTTATGGGCGTTTTATTCGTGATGAGAATTTCTGCATCCTTAGCCCGATCAATCAGTTCTTCCCTTGACGTTCGGTCGTAGCATTCAAAGGTTCCCAGCGAAGCCATGCCCTCCCATGACAAATCTCCAGGATTCAGTGTAAATCCATCTAAAACAACGATCTTCATAATTGCCTCCGTAAGTTTGACAGTGTGATGTGCCTGCAAAGAAGCCCCAGCGTTCGCTAGGGCGTGTGGTGGTCATAAGGGTTTACATTGGCGCCCGGAATAAACGATGGCTTTCTCCACCAATACATCCATGGCGTCGATGCAGTACTTTTTAATCTCTTGGTTCAGCTGAATGAGCGATAACTCCGTGCATGCTAAGATGACGCACTGGCAGCCCTGCGCTTCAATTAAGGTGTTCACCACGGCTTCGAAGCGTGCCACATCGATGGGCAAGTCGGCTTTGATATCATAGATGATTTTCATCACATCATTTTGTGTCGCTTCGTCTGGCTTTATAAAGTGTAGCCCCTCTTCTGCGCAAGCCTTTTCGTAGGTTCCAGTGAAAATGGTGCCATTCGTCGCTAAAATGCCGACGTTAATGCCTTCACCATAACGCTGACGAATGGATTTTACCGTTTCCTTAACCATATTAATGATGGGCACTGACGTCATCGCCTGCATTTGATGCATAAAATAATGGGAAGTATTACAGGGAATGGCGATGTTGGCCATCCCTAAGGTCTCCATCGCTTTGATATCACTGCCGATTTCTCTTAGAAAATCCGTGTAGTCCCCCGATAAAATGGCGGATGTCCGGTCAGGCATGCTGGCATGATTGAAGATGACGAGATCGATATGATCTTGATCCTTCGCGGCCACGGTTCTACTCACTATCCGTTCAAAAAACATCGACGTCGCCATCGGACCCATACCGCCGATGATCCCGAGTTTTTTATTTTCCATCTATAGGTTCCTCCACGATCATGGCACGGCTCCCTAAGCTCTCGAAGCTTCTAAAGAAGGTTTCGCGGTCATACAGCTGATTGCCTTCTAGCGGATCCATCACATAAAGCTGGTCTCCCTTAAAGCCATAAATTACCATACAATGAAGATTCGTCGCGGCTGCGAAATAGGTGTCATCTGCTTCGAGATACCATCCGTATCCAAAATTCGCTAGACTGAGGTCTCTGGTAGCCCAAATTCCCACCGGATATCCCTCGGATACCTTTTTCATGATTTCATCCTCAGTAAGGCCAGTTAAATCAACCACTTGGTGCTTGCCTGATACAGAATCGATATAGGCTTGACCCGCTTTTACCGTCGGTGGCGCATACACGAACCACCCACCTGGATCTTTTGGATCACCTGAGAATGCGATGTTCGGGTCAGCACCATAAACCTTATTATCTTTTTTATAAAATGGCGCTTTATCTAAGAATTGATCCGATAACGTGACTTTATCGATGGGATAACCATTATAATTGAGTAATGCGGTGAGTGCGGTGATTTCACAGCCATTTGGTAACTCAGGCTTCTGAAGGATTAGCGGCACCTCCATAAGCAGCTCCGTAATGACGACTTGACCCGAACCATCTGAGTCGTAAGCTTTAACGCGTTCATTTATCTTCTGCACGCTGCTAAGCTCCATGATATCCGCCTTCATCTCGAAGACGATTTCTGTGGCATTGGGATCATAAGGATGCGCCGCATTCATTTGAACCAGACGATAAGCTTGTTTGTAATCCACCGGTATGGAAGTCGCCTCTCCAGACGCATCTGTTTCCAGTACATCCAGCACTTCACCTGTAATAGCATCGCGTAGCTCGTATTTAAAACCCGCTAACTTAAAGCCTTTCACACCATCCACTGCGATGACCTTGGCCACACCTTGATCGACTCTGCCGGTTATCAAGTTTACGAATTTATGAACAGTGTCCTTCACGGCATTTCGATCGATGGTTTCATCCACCTTTGCGATGACACGCGGATCGTTTGGATCGATGTCTAAATCATCTGGTATATTCCCTTCGAGTAAACCGATCGTCACCAGTAAACCACTGTTATAGATAATCATTCCGATCATTACCCCCAAGAAAACGAAAAGGATTGGTAAGATGGGAACACTTCTTCTTTTTCTTCTCATGTCATTCTCCTATTGCCTGTTCATTTGCTAAGGGTTCCGTTATCCCCTTCGCAACAGTTTTATTTTGATACGCTGTAACAAGGGATATCCCTCGGTAAACAGCTTATAGATTAAGGGCTTATAGATATAATCTATCTCACCGATAAGCTCGGTGACCCCTTCTTCTCTACAAAAGCCTTCCTTAAACTTAAAGAGTCCATCCTCTTTATCGAGTTCGAAAACGCCTCCAAAGTCGTATTTCTTCATGCCACATTCAAGGCCCCATCTGATCATTTCCCATTGCATGAGATAATTGGGCATCAAATTTCGCTTTTCATTAGAGCTTGCACCGTAGATATACCATAGTTTATCGCCGTACATTAACGCGATGGCGCCTGACAAATAATCGCCCTCATGTGTGGTTAGATAGATGCGGATGCACCCTTTAAAGGCATTCATCATGTCTTTAAAATAGGCCTTACTACGCACGACCAAGCGATTGCGTGCCGACATGATTTCATAAAGCGCATAGAATTGATCCAGCGCCTCATCAGAGGTATGCCAAGACACCTCGACGCCCTTTCGGCGAGAAAGGTTGATATTATAACGCGTTTTTTGACTAAACCGCGCTAATAAGGTTTCTTCATTCTCCTGGTCCAGATTTAGAATCATGTTGTAAATCGGTTGGATTAGGGCATTTTTATCGACGCCCTTGCCACGTACTTTAAAACCCATTTGCATATACTGCCCAACCAGATTTTCCTCATAGGCTATTTCCGGATCAAAACGTAATACAAAAGCTTTATTTTTCTTAGCAAAGGCGCGCACTTCTTCTAAGAGTGCACGCATCATTTGAAAGTTTGTCGGGTCACCCACAGGGCCTCTCGGCGCATACAGTAAAGCATATCCCATTACGCGTTTGATAACCAATGACATGGCGGCGACGATTTCACCCTTCTCTTCAACATAAACTTGTGCGCTCTCCCATCCTTTTTTAATTTCCGCCCAGTGGATGTCCTGGGTTGCAGATGTGTAAGGCGCATTTTTTACGAAGGTTTCGTAACGCGTCACAGCCGATGCATCTGCTAAGTTGAGTATAGGCATGGATATTCTCCTTAGTTCTTTTTAACGAAATAGCGCTTAAAGGTCCCGACATATCTCTGGTAATATCTAAACACCTTTATCGTCCGGATTAGGCTATGGTCTTTTTTATAATAAAGCGTCGTACTGGTATGACCGTCATTGATTAACTTTGCTGCCCGTTTTTTAAGGCCTGGATGTTCGAGATACTTCATCAGCATATCCGTGGGAATTCCCAACCATAAATGTGGCGCCGTTCCATAGACCGTTTCGATGTGCTCGCCATAAATAAAGGCTTCTACCAGGTATGCCGCCATGTTGAAACCACTTCCCGTGACGAAAAAGCTACTTCTCCCCTGGCGCAGATTAATTTCAAATACCTTGTATTTTCCCGTTTTTGCGTCGTACTTCATGTCGAAGTTAGAGAATCCAACATAGCCGATCCCCTCTAAAAACCGCTTATATTCCTCGAAAATAGCATCATCATAGGCATCGATAATCGCCGTATAATTGCCGATAAGCGTCGGCGTTGGGTCCTCAAGCAGCGGCTGACCCAAAACCATGAGTCTAACCATTCCATCCGGTCCAGAAACACAATTGAGAACACGCATGGCCGTATCATCACCAGCGATGTATTCTTGGAGAATGAGTGGCTGATCATAGGTCGATTTGAAAATCGCCCGGATGGTTTTCTTAAGCGCTTCTGCATCTGCGATGATATAGGCTTTTTTCTTACCCTCAAAATTCGCCTCAAAATATCGCATGCTATCAGAAGGCTTTAAAACCATCGGATATGAAAATGGGAGATCAGAGACGATGCTATCCAGCCCTTCCAGATCGGTAGGCGTCACCACACGCGTATCCGGATAGCTTAATCCATGCTGATTGCAGGTCTCGTAAAACCCTTTTTTTGAGTTTAAGGTCTTCATCAGGTCAGCATCGATAAACGGAACGACGTATGCCTCTGATAATAGGGCTTTATTGTTGATGATTTTTTCCACGTAACCATCGCTACTTGCCACGAGAATCAGTTTCTCGTATTCAGTTGATAGCGACTGAGACAGGGTCATCAATCGCTCGGCAAACACGCGGTCATCCCCCAAATCAGGGATGATCTTCAAATCGAGTATCTTTGATCCTTTGGTGGTAAATAGCTCTCCTTGACCCACGACTAAACTCTTGATGCCATATGCCAGGTGAAACGCTTTAGCCATTCCGTAAGCATTGCTGTCTGTGCCCAGTATTACCGGAAGAAATTCTTTACGCATTTAGACCTCCATCCCCGAAGAATTGATCATACCATACGAGGAACACATAGACCGTCCAAATATAACGCGCATAGTTTTTTACACCTTTATAGTGATCCTCTAAATAGCCCAAGAGAATGGACTGATCAAAAAACTCAGCTGTCTGGGACTTTTCAAAGGCTTTTTTAATCATTAAATAATACTTCTCTTCTTTCATCCAATACTTGATAGGCACTGGAAAACCTAGCTTCGGACGCTTCGCCCAGGCTTCTGGTAAAAGCTCGTGTGCCGCAACACGTAACGCGTACTTCGTGTTTTCGCGATTAACGCGCTGGTCACTCGGCAAGGTCGCTGCGAATCGCATCACTTCCTTGTCTAGGAAAGGGACCCTTAGTTCCAATGAATGCGCCATACTCATCTTATCCGCCTTGAGTAAGATATCGCCTGGCAACCACAGGTGCAAATCGAGGTACTGCATTTTAGTCAAATCGTCCTCATCTTTTACCTGCTCATAAATAGGACCTGTGATTTGTCTCACCGAAGGACCGTTCTGATAATCGGGTTTAAGCACCTTTAAGGCATCTTGCTCATCAAACACTTTGGCTTCCCCGATAAACTTCTCCTCTACCGGTTGCCCACCTTTGATGATGAAGTTGGTTATTTTATGAGATGGCAAGTTTTTCGCGATACCAGCGAGTCCTTTTCTTATGCCGAATGGGACCTTTTCATACGCATCGATGGCAGGTGAATTTTGATACCATGGGTAACCACCAAAAATCTCATCGGCACCCTCTCCTGAAAGCACCACTGTGACGTGTTCTCTGGCCAGCTCCGCAAGGAAATACAGCGGTACTGACGAAGGATTGGATTGTGGCTCATCCATGTGGTACTGAATCTTAGGCAGTGCTTGAAAACACTCATCTGCCGTTAAGATTTTACGATGATTTTCGATGCCAAGCATTTCTGAGAGCTCGGCTGCTAGTTTAGTCTCATTGAACATCGCTTCATATTCTGTAAAGCCTACGGAAAAGGTTTTATCCGGTTTCAACAAAGCAGTGATGTAGCTGGAATCGATACCGCCTGAAAGGAACGAGCCTACTTTTACGTCGCTGATTTTATGATAGGCTACGGATTCTTTTAAAATTTCCTTAATTTGCTCGACATTCTCACGCAAATCTCGATTGATGGGTTTAAAGGTATTGTGCCAGTACTGGACTGTTTCTAACTTGCCATTTTCAACCACCAAATAGTGAGCTGGCTTAAGTTTATAAACCCCTTTAAAGAAGGTCTCCTCCATGGAAGAGTATTGGAAGGTCAAATAAGGGCGAAGTGCCGCTTTATTGAGCTGTTTATTGAAGGCGGGATGTTCTAAAAAGGATTTGATTTCTGAACCAAAGAGGAGAGACCCATCTTTTGTATTTTGAGTGTAATATAGAGGCTTGATGCCGAAATAATCTCTCGCGATCAAAAGCTTTTTCTTTTTCGTATCCCAAAGCGTAAACGCAAACATCCCACGAAGCTTGTTTAAAAGGTCTGTTCCATATTCTTCATAACCGTGAAGGATGACTTCGCTATCCGTATGGCTATGAAACTGATGGCCCTTCGAGATAAGTTCCTCCCTTAATGCCTGATAATTATAGACCTCGCCATTGAATACCAGCACGATGTCCTCATTTTCGTTAAACATCGGCTGCTTGCCTTCATCACTTAAATCGATGATGCTTAGTCTACGAAAACCCAGCGCCACATGTTCATCCACATAAACGCCATCGCTATCTGGCCCACGATGACTAATGGCATCTGTCATTTTTTTTATAATTTCGGTACTACCGTCCGTTTCAAAACGCGTGTATCCTACAAAACCACACATAGTTCTACCACCTTATATCGCACTTTGCGCTTCAAGTTCGCGCATTTTATTTTGAACAATCTCTGTTTCATTAAATGGAATCTCCACTTTCCCGATGACCTGTGCTGTCTCATGGCCCTTTCCGCTGATCAATAAGATGTCTCCAGGCTGCATGACTTCCAGCGCACGCTCTATGGCCTGCTTTCTGTCGACGATGGCCTCATAGCGGCCACCATTCATTACAACCGACGCCACTACTTCATCGATAATCGCCACCGGATCCTGTTCCTTCGGATTATCAGAGGTAACGAAGCAAAAGTCAGATTTGGTCGCTGCAACCGCGCCCATCGCCCTCCGCTTATCTTCACCTAAGGCACCAGGCGCTGCGTAAACGCCAAAAACTAAAAGCATTCTATTCTTAACGAATGGTCTAAGCGTTGAGAGCGCTTTATCGAGACCGTCTTCAGTGTGTGCGAAATCGATGACCACTTTTTTATCGTCCCGGTCATAAACCGTTTCAAACCGCCCTTTAACACCTGCCAAGGCTTCAATTCCCGCTGAAATCATTTCGGGGGTAAATCCTTCAGCATAAGCCCAAGCAACCACCGCTAATGAATTATAAACATAAATCTCGCCAGGAATATTGACCCTGATTGAGAATGTGCCCGAAGGGGTATTGGCCATATAGAGGGTATGATCGATGGCATATCGAATATCCGTGGCATAGACATCTGCTTCATCTGTTAAGCCATAGGTTATCACACTTACGGCACTATGTGCTTTCAGTCTTTCTATGAGCAGCTGGCCATAAGCATCATCCCGATTAATGATATTTGCCTTTGACGTCATATTAAAAAGCTTGGCTTTGGCTTCAAAATAATGTGCCATGTCTTTATGAAGCTCCAAATGATCGGGGGTAAGATTCGTATAAATTCCCGACTTAAACTGGCAATATGCCACACGGTTTAAGTCAAGCGCATGTGACGAAACCTCCATCACAGCATAATCAACCGCAGCATTCACCATTTCATCGCAAATGGTTTGAACCGTTAAAGATTCTGGCGTCGTGTTGGGCGTTTCAATTTTTTTATCTCCAATGAGCGTCCCAATCGTGCCCATAATACCCGTTTTATAACCGGCATGTTCGAGCAATGCCTTTAGAAAGTAACTGATGGATGTCTTCCCGTTTGTTCCCGTGATCCCCACCAGATTCAGCTTTGATGTAGGCTGGTCAAAAAAGTTTGCCGATATGCCTGCCAGAGCTTTTCTGGCATCGTCCACACGTACGAAGCTAACGTCATTATTCTTAAGCAAACCTGCATCGATATCGTTTTCATAGACGATAGCTGCAGCCCCTTGTTTGATGGCCTGCTCGATATAACGGTGACCATCTGTGGAAAAACCCTTGATCGCGACGAAAAGTTTACCTTGATCCACCTTTCTGGAATCAAAAGCAATCCCAGTAATTTGTTGTTTTAAGTCGCCGCTAATCGAACGATATTCAAGTCCATTTAAGCAATTTAATAAATCCATCGCCGTCCTCCGCGCATAGCTATCCACTATTAATCAATACCTATATCTTGTCATAGAAGCCTTGCAAAAGCAAGTCAAATCGGCAAATTTGACGATTTATAAAGATGTGAACAAACGAGAGGAGTTTCATTATGGAAAGGACTGCACAATACTGGAAATCGCTTTCAGGTGGTGTTGTTAGATGTGAGTTGTGCCCACATTATTGTGTCATCGAGCCTGGCTTGACTGGAAAATGTCGCGTCAGAAAAAACGTCGAAGGAACACTGACGACCCTCAACTATGGCAGGGTGATTGCTTATGCCTATGACCCTATCGAAAAGAAGCCTTTAAGATTTTACGAACCCGGATCGACGATATTTTCCATCGGTACCTTCGGATGCAACCTTGCATGCGAATTCTGCCAAAACCATACACTCGTCAACTTTGATGGTCCATGTGACACGATAAATGAGGAAGTTCTATTAAGACTTGCAGGCGAACGTCAATCCATCGGCATCGCTTATACCTATAATGAACCGACCATATGGTTCGAATTTGTACGCCACATGGCAAAGCAAATCAAAGCCCTGGGTCTAAAAAATGTGCTCGTCACAAATGGTTTTATTAATCAGGCACCACTGGAAGCCCTACTACCTTATATTGATGCCATGAACATCGATCTCAAAAGCTACACAGACGGTTTCTATCAAACGATCTGCGGCGGTGCGCTCCCCCCTGTACTAAACACCATAAAAACAGCTGCCGCGCACACACATGTGGAGGTAACGACCCTGTTGATCGACGGGCTTAATACAAATCCGGATGAAATAGAGGCCATGGCGGCTTGGCTAGCTTCTGTTGATGCCAATATCCCGCTTCATCTATCGCGCTATTTTCCAAACTACAAAATGTCCCGTTCACCGACGCGACTGGAAACCATGATTGAATCAAAGAGAATTGCAGAAAAGTATCTGAGCCATATTTGGCTTGGCAATGTATAAAAAAAGCTGCCTTTTCGGCAGCTTTAATGTTATGTGTCATTATTTCTTTAAGATGGGTGCAATCATAGGCGATCTCAGTCTTGCGCCTGGATTGAAACCAGAACCGATCAATGGTTTCGCATATTTGATAAAGGCTTCAGTGACATTATTGCCTTCAGCATTAATAAAGTCATCTGGCATATGCTTTGTTTTAGCAGCAATCTCTTTAAGTTCAACCAATCTGAAATCTACAGCATAATCACCTGTACGTTCCATGACCACTGAACCATCCATATTATCGATCAAAGCAAATTGAACGGCTTTTTCTGCCACTTCTCTGGCTTCTTTTTGGTCAGTATCAGATACACAGCCTAAGAAAGAACGTTGCATGTAGCCTAAAGTATCCGCACGTACGCGACCAATGCCTAATTTTGCTTTTACTTCAGCCACGAGCAAGTCACCTAAAGCACCAGTACCTGAAAGCTGAACATTACCATGAGCATCTTTTTCTACATTTTCTTGTAATTTCGTGATGATAGCGACGCCGTTCTCATCTTGAATACCCTCTGATACGGCTACGATACATCTACCATACTTCTCATAAGCAGCTTTAACGTCTGCAAGAAATTGATCCACGATAAAAGGTCTTTCTGGGAAGTAGATAAGATGTGGACCATCATCTTCATATACTTTACCAAGTGCTGCCGCACCTGTTAAGAAGCCTGCGTGTCTACCCATGATAACGCCGATATATACACCCGCGAGTGCACGGTTATCGTAGTTGATTCCTGCAAATGCAGAAGCCACGTAACGTGCAGCTGACCCAAAGCCTGGTGTATGGTCGTTGATCACCAAGTCGTTGTCAACAGTTTTAGGAATATGAACCGCTCTAAAATCATAGTTTTGTTTTTTAGCTTCTTCGTTTACGATTCTCACGGTATCTGAAGAGTCATTTCCACCGATATAGAAGAAAAATCTGATGTTGTGCGCTTTCATGGATTCAAACATCTTTGCACAGAATTCAGGTGTCGGTTTTACACGTGTTGATAAAAGCGCAGATGAAGGTGTTGCTGCAACCGCTTCAAGGTTAGCAACGGTCTCTCTCGTAAGATCCATGAATTCTTCGTTGACGATCCCTTCAACGCCGTGAACCGCACCGTAGATTCTTTCTACTTGTGGGTATTTTTTTGCTTCTAATACAACCCCTACCATGGATTGGTTGATGACTGCAGTTGGTCCACCACCTTGAGCGACCAATAGGTTACCTTTTAAAACGTTCATGTTACCCTCCTAATTTAGACCATAGAGCGCTGAATACTTCGCTTCTAAATAGTCACAGTAGTATTTTGAGTTAAGTGATTCACCGGTTATTTGCTGAATTAATGCATTCGGTTTAATGAGCGCACCATACTGATGAACCTTCTCATTAAGCCATTTGGTAAGTGGTTCGAAATCGCCTCGACTTAAGCAGCCGTCTAGATCGATCTCTTTTGACATATAATGTGCCAATTGTGCTGCATAGGCACTTCCGAGTGCATAGGTCGGAAAATATCCAAACAGCGCTTCTGACCAGTGGACATCTTGTAATACACCTTTTGCATCATTTGGAGGTTCGATTCCCAAGTAGTCCTTGACCTTTTGGTTCCAAACCTGTGGCAAATCTTCCACTTTGATGCTACCGTCAATCAATCCGAGTTCAATTTCGTAACGCATCATAATATGAAGCGAATAGGTGAGCTCATCGGCTTCGATTCGAATCAATGAGGGTTCTACCCGGTTGATGGCTTCATAAAATGCATCAGCTGAAACATCGCCAAGTTGTTCTGGAAACGTTTCCTGAAGTAAAGGGAACCAGAAATTTAAGAATGAACGGCTTTTGCAGAAGTTATTTTCGTAGATTCTGGATTGCGATTCGTGGAAACCATTTGAAGTCCCACTTGCAAGAGGTGTTCCTTGATACCTGCGATCAAAGTTTTGCTCATAAATGGCATGACCACCTTCATGTGCGGTACTGAAGAGTGCAGAGGCTAAATCATCCTCATAGTAGTGCGTGGTTAAACGCACATCGTCGATGTCCGCACCCATGGTAAACGGATGGACACTTTCCTCAAGTAGCCCTCTTTCAAGATCGAATCCCATCATTGCGAGGAGTTCCTTCGATACCTTCTCTTGAAGGTCTACTGGAAAATTGCGATTTAAGAATGTCGTATCGATCACTTTATTTTTATCCGCGATGCGCTTTAATAAAGGAACGATTCGTTCACGTAGTTCATCAAAGAACGTATTCAATGCGTCCACTGTCATGCCATCTTCAAAATCACCGATATACAGGTTATACGGATGTCCTTCGTATCCTCTGTACGCTGCAAATTTCAGCAAGTAGTCGATGACTTCGGTCAAGTAAGGTTTAAACAGCTGAAAATCAGACTGTTCCTTTGCCTTCTCCCAAACCATTGATGATTTAGATATGAGCATGTTGAACTTTTGGAATTCATCCATAGGAATCTTGGTCATTTTATCATATTCCTTTTTCGTGTCCATGACCATCACACGATCTTGTTCATTTAACGCAGTAAGATTAGCCATCAACACGTTCAGATCTTCATCCATTTGAGGATTGACCATGAGTTGATATTGATATCCCGATAAAACGCCTATTGCTTGGCTTCTTGCATCTGCGCCGCTTTTCGGTGCACCTGTGGAGGCGTCCCAAAAAAGCATAGAGGACGAGTAATTGAGCGCTTTGATTTTGTGTAGTGCTTCTTTGAATCGTGATAATGCTGTTTCCATTTGAGTCATTACCGGAAGTCTCCTTTCAAAATTGCCTGCCATGGTAATCCATTACACTACTCTATATCCAATACTCTACGATTATAACAAAAAAATATTAGAGTTGAAACCTTAATGTGAGTATGATAGACTTATTTTTGAATTTTGATAGGAGGCCATCATGACGTTATTTGAACAATGGAACGGAATTCTTGAAGGCAAAGGATTAACACAAGAACAGCAACAAGAGTTTTGGGATGCTTACCTTGCACACGAAAAAGGGATTTACGAAGACCTGCTTTCACAAAAAATTGAAAGTGGAAATGACAAAATTACTGGAACTCTTAAGCAGTTTGGCGAAAAATATGAACTCGATCCCGTTCTCTCTGTGGGCTTTATCGACGGTATTCATACCAGCTTATTAGAAGAAATCTCACTTGATGAAATGACAGAAGAATCCACGCTCGATGTAACCATCGATTTCGAAAAGCTTTATCTTAACATGCATAAAGCAAAAGCGGAATGGCTTTACAACATCCCAGCTTGGAACGAAATTCTTACGAAAGAGCAAATGAAAGAAATTAAAAAGAACTATGTGGATTCAGTTACCGTGAGAATTGAAAATCGCATCGGTAGAAATGATCCATGTCCTTGTGGCAGCGGTAAGAAATACAAAAAATGCTGCATCGACAAAGAAGCACCATAACCAAGAATCACCATCACACAAAAAAGAGGCATCGCATATCTAAGAAATTAGATCGGCAGTGCCTCATTTTTTTATGTTTTCAATCGTGCTTTATTCCTCAGAAACCCCAAACTTCGATTTATAGAGCTTACGCCTGTCCAGTACAAAGACGGGTTCCGTAAATTGCTCAGTTTCAACTTCCTTTAATGCTTTATTCATGTCGTACATTCTCGCATCGATCATGTCCAAATAATGAAGTAACTCGCCTTCTGGAATCAGTGGTTTTTTAGGACTTCCAAAATCAGGCTCATAATGATGTGTCAATATCATGTGCTGCACCAACAGTGAAATTTCTGGATCGATTCCCAATCTCTCCGACACTTGATCAATGCGTTTGATGCCCATGATAATATGGCCGAGTAGCTGTCCTTCTTTTGTATAGCCCTCCACGACGCCTACTTCAGAGGCATCCATTTCGTTGATTTTTTCGATATCGTGCAGGATGACACCCGCATACACCAAATCCATGTTGAGGTTTTTATAAACACTCCCCAATGCCTTGGCTGATCGTAGCATACGAAGGATGTGGTACAGCAAGCCTGATTTAATGGCATGGTGATTGGATTTTGCTGCAGGATAGTACATTAGTTGACGTTCATAAATCTCAATTAGAGCCTCTACCAGCTTTCGAATATCATCATTTTGAATCTCAGCCACAAATCCCAGGATCTCATCGAACATGTTTTGCGCTTCGATAGGGGCAGTTGGAATAAACTGGCTATAGTCCACCTCATCCTCTTCGTTGAGGGTCCTGATTTTAATGATCTTTAGCTGAACCGACTGCTGCCATTGGGTGACACTACCCATGACCTTGACGATTTCTCCAGGATTGTATTGTGTTTCAACATCTCCTTTAGCATCCCAAAGCTTAGCGTTTACTTCTCCAGAAATGTCTTGAAGGGTGAAATCGATGTAGGGTTTATTAGCACTTGAGGTTTTTATATTCTTTGCTTTCACGAGATAATAACCCGTGATTTCTTCTCCAACTTTAAACGTCTTTATTAACACGTATGGTTACTCCTTTGAATTTGTCCTAACTTCATTATAGGCGACAAACACCTCTATGGCAATGTGCTCAGCCTTTCTAGAAGAAAACCGAGTACAAATGTCACAACTTTCTCCATCTTTTCTAGGTTGACTGCGTCATCCGTAACATCTTTCGGCGTGTGATAGTAGCGCTTATCCAGCTCTGTTAAACTCACCGCTTTAAAGCCTGTAGCCTCCATCGGCACATGATCACTGCTTCCCTTGTCGGTTTTTATCACGTCGAGACCAGCTTCTAAGGCTTCAGCGATAACTAAGTCTTGATAGGGTAACGACTGCTCTGATGTGGATGCGATTTCCAATTTGACATCTCCTGACGCTCCCACCATATCAAGATTGATCATATGGAACTGCGCAGGCGATAATACGCCTTCGGCGGCAAACGCTCCTGATCCAAAAAGTCCCTCTTCCTCACCATTAAAGGCGATGAAGTAATAATCGAATTCTGGATTCGGGTTCGTCACCAGCTGCTCCGCGACAGCTAGCATCGCAGCAACGCCAGAGGCATTGTCCAGAGCACCGGGGTTATAGGTTCCATCGAGATTGTTTCCTAGATGGTCGAAATGTGCTGTAATGATCACGCCTTCATCGCCACTGCCATCGATCATGCCCACGACATTATTTGCGATTATGGTCTCCATGACGGCATCTACAGTTCCGGATAGTTGAGCCTCTGGATTTGCAGTGATCATGGCAAATGCTTCTGGTGAAACCTTATAGATGAAAAGGCCTCCCTCATTATCATTGACACCCGAACGACGTGAGTAAGGCGAAAGCACGAAATGACCTGAATTCTGCTGAGCTGACTCATATAGGATAACTTTAGGCCGATTTGGCGCTTCTAATATCTGCGCAAAAAGGGATTCATAGCCGATACCGGAAAATGCGGATTCCTTATAAAGGACGATCTCAGGATGGCCGTAATAGTCGAAATCTACCAGCTTGAAAGGGTCATCGATAACAGAAACCTTCCCTGAAAAAGCCCCCTCTGCCACCGCAAAATCCCGTGTTACAAACGGAACGAAGTCTTCCCCATACTCAAATGCAAGCTTTGCTTCTCCGGTTTCAAGGACGAGTGTGGAAAGTTGCTTATGAACCGGAAGTATGAGCTCAAAATCCATCAAATAGTTTTCTGCAAATGGAGGGGACGCTAGGCCAATTTGACGCATTTCAGATACGAGATATGCTTCAGTCAGTCGCCCACCTTCCGTACCAGGATAACGGCCATCGAAAGCTACCGAGGTCAGTTGCTCCATTCTTTCTCGTAATGAAAGCACCGTGGCTGAAGGGAGATTCTCAACAGCTTGAGTCGATTCGAGGGCGGTAGTGTTTAACGCTTCTGACGCGATTTGACTTTCCAATTCGCTAGAAGCGTCATCCTTATGATCGAGTAAAAAGGTGACACCTCCAATAGCGAAGAATGCTACAAAAGCGATTATCGCCCATTTCAATTTGCGATTCATGTGGTCCTCCATAGGTATAAAAAAGCTCAGCCGATTCGCAATATTGCAAAAGGCTGAGCCGATGCGTCTCAAACTAGAATTTCTCGATTTTGTATTGTTGCTTAAGGGCATCCACTTTGCTGATATAAGCTGCATTTTGCTTTTGGATTAACAATTGGTGTCCGATTTGGGCGCTTACCGCTTCAAGTGGTTGCTTCTCAGCCGCCTTCTCATCCGTTTTGAGAATCAGGTGATAACCGAACTGTGTTTTAACGGGAGAAGAAATCTCATTCACTGCCATGGCAAATACTGCTTCCTCAAATTCAGGCACCATCTGACCTCTGCTAAACGAACCCAAATCGCCACCTTGTTGGTTTGATGGACATTTACTGTGTTTCATCGCAGCATCCGCAAAAGATAAGCCGCCATTGATCTCTGCTAAAATTTCAGTTGCTTGTTCCTCAGTGTCCACAAGGATGTGTGACGCCTGGACTTCAGCTTGTCCCTCGAAATAATGGCCATTTTGTTCATAGAAATGCTTGATTTCATCATTTTCTACAGTGACACTTTCTACGAGGTTTTTGATGTTGTATTGCTTCAGTAAGCTTTCCTTCATCTTCTCAAGCTCTAATTTAAAGGATTCCGTTTCTTCAAGCTTTGTGTCTACTGCCTCTGCATAGAACAATTCTTGGTAAATCAACTCATCGAGTAATCTCGCCATGCCTTGCTCGCCTTGGAATTGGCCCTGTACCTGTTGACCTAAAGTTTGAAAAAATTGGTTTAAATCCTGATCTGTGATTTCACGGTTATTGACTTTCGCCAACACTTTAATAGACATATGAATACTCCCTTCATCATAAAGGTGCCCTGTGTAAAGGTCACCTAAAATTTAGTTTATCAAATTTATGGTAAGAACACCACCATTAAACGAACTTTTTAACCTTCGTTTCAAAAAAGTGGTTGAATTGAATTTCAGTTATACCCAGCGATTCGAACACGTCGCGGTTGAGATAATTATCGTACTTCACATAATTCATAGCTTTCCATGCATAATGATTTGCGATATGAACCGCTTTAACCAATTCTTGATTCACGATTTGCGGGTTCATCGGATCATGGTGGCACAGTGCGGCTTCTATAATCGGGAAAGGTAAGCCCCACAAATCCAGTAGATATCCCCCCAACTGCTCGTGACTAAAGCCAATCATTTCGGCCTCGAGGTCATGGAATTTTAAGGTCTTATCCGCTCTAACTCGCTTGATGATTTGATCGAACTCCGTTGGATAGTTGCTCATGAGTACGATGCTACCGATGTCGTGTAATAATCCAACTGAAGAAATATTGTTGTTAAGCTTCTTCCCGAGGACCTCCTGATAAAACATACCTAAAATCTTATTTGTAATTTTTACGTGTTCCCAATGGGTTTCACGTGCTCTCGGATCCAATCCATCGTTGCCAAATACTGCGCTGGTCAGGATGATATTTTTTACATTAATGAGTCCGATGTACATAATTGCCTGACGAATGGAGCCCGTCTTTGCATTATAAAATGCCGTATTGGCGAGTTTTAAGATATTGGAGGTAATGGCAGGATCGTCTTCAAGTTTCCTTGCGATGTCGTCCACAGACGCATCTCCCATAATCATGTTGGTCATTTCAAAATAAACTTGAGGAACTGTCGGTAGGTGTCGCAACGTGGACATGAGGTTGACCAAATTCTTATCCTTCACTTTTGCCTCAATTTCTAACACTTTTTCAATCAACACAAAGAGCTCATCGATGGAGATGCTCTTGCTGCATTGAATTTGTGTGTGATTCAGTTTTTTGGGCAAGTAGTGTTCAATATTCGATTGAACTTCTGTCACGCTCAATCGAATCGTGTTCGGATAATTGGTTTTCAATAGTAAAAGGATAGATTTTTCGAGTTCATCCGTCTCCGCATCGACGATGGCGATGTCAAAGTTTTCTCGGTCGAGCACTCCCTGAGCACTCTCAAAATCGGGTGCACCTAATATCTTGAACCGATGCGCAGAAATGCGCTGTTCAACTTTTCGGATATATTCACTATCTTTTGAGATGATAATGGCTTTATTCATGGAATCGAGTCCCTTTCAGTAAAATCATAGTATGAGGTTTATACCCCGTGGTCTTTAATATTCACAAAAATATGGAAACCTGTTGAAATAGTCGAGCGGGTTATGATAAAATTGTAATTAATGGAAGGCAATTATTTAAAGGCGTGTACCTCCCTCTGAAAATCCCTATGATACATGTCCATTAATTAGTTGTTCCTGTCATTCCTTATACTAGAGTGCCATCTCTAGTATTTTTTTTTTAACTAAAAAAAGCGCTAACGATGCGCTTACGATCCTCTTTTTTAACGGTTTAAGAAAACCTCATAAAGGGTAATGGCTAAAAGTAACGAGAAAAAAACAAAACTAAATACAGCCAAGTAAATTGAACCTTTTATTAACGACGTCATCGCCAGTATCGCGCCGATTGCGATCCAAATGATTCCTTTTCTCGTAAGTTTATAATCGCCCACCTGTAATCCCCCTTATTCCCATAAACATTGACTAGTACTATTTTACTTGATTTGTCTCGAAATTTCCATACTTTACTTTAGTTTTCACGTTTTACAACCCCCTCCCTATGGGGTATAATTAAAAAGACAATTATTTTATAATAGAGGTGTGCTATGTTGCTACAAGTAAATTATTGGACCGCTTTTACTGCTGGCGTTCTTTCATTCTTTTCGCCATGCCTGCTCCCGCTGGTACCCGCTTATATCATGTATTTGACGGGAAGCTTTGACACAGATGACGTTTCAAAGAAGCGAAAGAAAGCCGTTGTACAGACCTTAGGGTTTATCATCGGTTTTACGCTCGTATTCATGATTCTCGGCGTTTCCGCAAGTTTCATCGGAAAGTTATTTGCTCAAAATAAAGCTTTATTATCAAAAATCAGTGGCGTGGTCATTATTTTCTTCGGATTATACATGGCAGGAATCATTAAATTTTCATTTTTAACAAAGGACTACCGAAAAGCCAAAGGTCAGACTAAGATGACTTTTATAACTGCCATTACCATAGGCATGGCCTTCGCGTTCGGATGGACGCCCTGCTTCGGACCAATTCTGGGTGCTATCCTGGCATCCACCGCAGCACTTAGTCGCAATGTGGCCGAAGGGGTGAGAATGTTATTTGTTTACTCCATGGGCATGGCTGTCCCCTTCCTGCTAACCTCTGTCTTTTTAGGGTTTTTCGACGAAAAAGTGACAAAGCTTGCCAAGTATTCTAAGCAGCTTAATCGCATTGCTGGTGTGTTCCTAGTACTGGTGGGCTGCCTGATCTATTTTGATAAAATGACACTTATTGCAAACTGGCTCTTACAATTAACGAATTAAGGAGTAATTAAAATATGAAATCATTTACTAAACGCGTCGGTCTTATGGTCTTTCTGCTATCATTATTAATCATAACCACAGCATGTAACACAGCAGTCTCAACTAATGAAGTGAGCACCGAACCCGCAACGACCACAGAAGCAGTCCAAAGCACAGAAGCCACCACTGCTGCAAATACAGAAACCACAGAAGCCTACGAGCCTTATTATATTGAGGACTTTGAGTTGAAGTCTCTTGATGGTTCTGTCACCAGTTTACATGCATTCGAGGGCAAAATGATCGTTTTGAATTTTTGGGCGACTTGGTGTACGTATTGTAAACAGGAGATGCCTCTATTAGAGGAATTAAGCAAGCGTGATGATGTGGTCGTCATCGCTGTTAGCGTCGGAGAGGATGCGAAGACGGTTCAGGATTACATCGATGAAAACGGTTATACCTTTGATGTTTTTTTAGATGAAGAAGGCACATTGGCAAGCATGTTTGGCGTAACTGGTTTTCCAACTTCCATGTTTATCGGCACAGATATGGAATACTTCTATTCATTTCCGGGTATGTTGACTCAGGAAAGCCTAGATAATATCTTTACAGCAATCGATGAAATTTTGGAAGCTCGAAAATAAAAACTAGAATGTGATAAGAAAAATGAAAGTAAAGAGAGAGGACATCATCATGGAAGTCAATAAGGATTATTTTTGGAATTTTCTTAAACAAATTTTAGAAACACCGAGTCCAAGCGGTTATAGCAAGGATGTTATGAAGGTCATTGAGACACACGCATTACCGCTGGGCATTCCATTTGAAACCACTAAAAAGGGTAACGGGATTCTGACGCTAGAAGGGCAAAATCGTGATAAAACCATCGCACTTTCAGCCCACGTGGACACGTTAGGTGCCATGGTACGCAGCATATCATCTTCTGGCACACTTCGCTTCTCATTAGTGGGCGGTCCCATCGTTCCCACTTTAGACAGTGAATATTGTACCGTGCATACACGAGATGGCAAAGTTTATCCAGGAACATTCTTAAGCACTGCTGCTTCTATGCATGTTCATAAAGACAGCAGTACACAAAGCAGGACACCTGATAACATGGAAGTCAGGTTAGATATGGACGTTCGCTGTAAAGACGACGTGCTGGCATTGGGAATCCAGCCAGGCGACTTTATTTGCATCGATCCGAAAACGACGATTGTAAATGGATTCATCAAATCCAGATTCTTAGATGATAAAGCTTCAGTCGCTTGTATTTTTGGGGTTTTAGATTACATGACCCAAAATGAAATCAAACCGGCTTATACGACGAAGGTTATTATTTCCACCTACGAAGAAGTTGGACATGGCGCTTCACATCTTCCTGAAGGAATCGACGAAATGCTCGCCGTCGATATGGGGTGCATCGGTGAAGATTTGAGTTGTACGGAATATGATGTTTCCATCTGTGCGAAAGATTCCAGTGGCCCATACGATTATGAATTCACTTCCAAGCTCATGACATTGGCAAAAGCGAATGAACTCAATTATGCCGTCGACATCTACCCTTTCTATGGTTCCGATGTAAGTGCAGCACTTAAAGCTGGCCATAACATCAAGGGGGCATTGATTGGTCCAGGTGTGCATGCGTCTCACGGTATGGAACGAACTCATTTTAGTGCGCTTGAAAACACCATGAAACTGCTTTATCATTATTTGATCTCTAAATAATCACCCCTCCAATATTGAAGAAAACCCCTTTTGTTTGTGCAACAAAAGGGGTTTTTTGATTACCCTATTAACCAACCGGGTATGATAATTAAAATTTATGATTTCAGAAGACTCAGGAGGTAATGGGATGAAAAGAATAGCCTACTATCTACAACTGATATTGATCTATACCCTTCTTTGGGTCATCTTCATGGAAAACAGCCATATTTTCACCATCGTCACAGGTCTGCTGATTGCCTCATTATCCATCACCCTAATTGAGCGCTATATATTGCATGGAACCTTTTATGAGCTATACCCTTTCAATTTGTATCGGATGCTAAATTTCTCTTTCTTTCTATTAAAAGAAATATATAAATCTGGGCTATCCATGATTCCACTTTTGATAAAAGGGCAAGCATCCCCTACTTTTATGGAAATCACCACTGATCTCGAGGACAACCTGTCACTGGTCATGTTATCAAATGCCATTACCTTGACCCCAGGTACCATCACCGTCGATATAGAAGGCCAAAGGTTGCTCGTCTTATGGATGAATCCAACCACAAATCATCCCACTGAAGCTGCTGAAATCATAAAAGGCGCTATCGAAAGAAAAATAACGGAGGGAATATGACCTATTACATCCTCGGGTTTGGTGTACTTACCTTATTAAGTGCACTTCGTATCCTTATTGGTCCATCGATTTGGGATCGATTATTAAGTTTGAATCTCGTCACCACAAAGCTAGTAATCCTCATCATTCTCTATGCCTCGATAAAAAAACTCCCCTACCTCCTCGATATTGCATTAGTCTATGTACTGTTGAGTTTTACAGGGACACTTTTCATATCCGTATACGTTCAGAGAAAGGGGCGACTTTGATGGCTTTTACTACTTTGATCGGTAACTGCTTAATTTTATTGGGCTTATTTTTCGCCACACTTGGCGTTTTGGGCATTTATAGGTTTGATCACTTCTATTCACGCGCACTTGCAGCATCTAAGGTAGATACCGTCGGTTATATAACCACTTTAATCGGCTTTTGCTTTAAGGAAGGTCTATCTTCCTTTACTTTCAAAGTTGCTGCCATACTGATAATCACTTTGTTAATCAATCCATTAGTAACCCATTCCATCGTGCGCTCAGCTTATATCAGTGGGTATAAACCACGAAAGGAGCAACCATGATTCAAGTCGCTTTAGTTCTCGTTATCTTAGCTGCCTTAGCAGCTGTACAAACGCGCTATTTGAGACATGGCGTCATCTACTTAGGCTTATTTTCACTAGGAATCGCTTTTGTCTATCTACTCTATAATGCACCTGATGTCGCACTAGCCGAAGCCATTATAGGGAGCACATTGTCCACTGTACTCTTTATCGTCGCATTACAAAAGTATAAAATTTTCACCATTTATTATCGCGTGTCCGGCGAAGATGCAGGACAAGACGCAGCCTCACAATCGGTTATCAAGTCGTTAGAAAAATTCTGTACCAAGCAAGAGCTTGAAGCCCAAATCATTTACACCACAGAACCAATTGCGGATATCGTTGAAAATCATCAATTTTCCATTATTATGAATAAGCAAAACATGCAGTACGATGTTTTTATCCATGAAAACAACTATAAAATTGACGCTTTGAAAACCTACCTTTCTCAGGAGTTGCCTTCGATCAAAGTCAAAATTCTGGAGGACTAAATGCGGCGTAAAGTGATCGCCTTTGTGCTCATCCTAATAGCGGGAGTTATTCTTTTAACCTATTATACTCCCAGTCCCACAACAGAAAAAATGATGGCCAGTTATGCCATGGCTAATGCCGAGAAGGACACTGGAGCACAAAACATCGTTACCGTGGTCTATCTGTATTACCGGTACTACGATACGCTGTTTGAAGCATTGACGTTGATGGTTTCAATTGTTGCGGTTATCTATATCTCATATCACGGAGGAGGATCGTCGCATGAGTGATCATTCCCAGCTTTTATCACGTAGCATCGGCATCATCTATCCCATTATTCTCATTTTTGGTCTCTATGTCATCTTTAATGGCCATATTACACCCGGTGGCGGTTTTCAAGGTGGCGCTATCATCGGCGCTATCATGATTGCTAAATATTTGGCTGACCCCATCCCGTTTTTAAATCTGGAATGGACTCAGTCTGTTGAAAAAGCGACACTGTTGATACTCTATGTTTTAGCGGCCCTATTTTGTATCGTAACCACCTTACAAATCGTTGTTGGGCATTTTACTATTTTTCTGATCCTGTCAAACACACTCATCGGATTAAAGGTTGCCTGTGGCATGTCAATTATTATCAACCGCTTTGTGTATTATGAAACGAGGTGAACATGGATTGGTTTAACGGAGAAGTTGCAGGAATCATTTTATTCTTTATCGGTGTTTATGGACTCTGTGCCCGAAGGAACATCATAAAGACGATTATCAGCCTAAGCATTTTACAAGCCGCCATCATCCTTTACATCATTTCCGATGACGCCTATAGCTCGAAAGTACCGCCAATTATAAGCACTTCGGCTCACCCAATCCAAATGGCAGATCCCATTCCACAAGCTTTGATGATTACTGCCATCGTTATCGGCATCTCCATCACCGCTGTGGCTTTAACGCTTTTCGTGAGCATGTATCATCATTATGGCACAACCAATTGGAACAAGGCACTTTCTAAGAGGAGGGACGCGGATTGACCTTAATATTATATGGACTCGTGTTTGGTCCAATTATCTGGGGGTTAACCCAATATCTCATTAAAGCAAAATGGATGGAGTCTTTAGGATGGGTTTTCAAACTCATTCTATTCGCACTTTCTTTAGGTTGCCTATTTAAAGTACAAACCCAAACACTTTCCCTGCAATTGACGCCTGCACCCCTGCCGTATGGTATGATGCTTTCAGTCGACACCCTTTCAGCGACATTCTTGATTTTAAACAACTTCCTGTTCTTGATCCTTACTCTATTTGCTTCGAAAGGAAAGTATTCTGAGTCCGTATTCAGTTTTTTATTCTTAGTCCTGCAAGGATTGATCAATGGCATCTTTCTTTCAACCGATTTGTTCAATATCTATTTATTAATTGAGGTTTCCACCATCGCCATCTCCATTCTGATCATGTACAAAAAAGACAAGCCCTCACTTTATGATGGGATGTTCTATTTTGCCATCAATATGGTAGCCATGGCATTTTTCTTATTCGGCGTCGTCATGTTGTATAAGCGGTTTGGTGTACTCGATTTATTTCATCTCAAGGAAGCCCTTGGCGAAGCGTCACGAAATAAATCTCTAATCTTGCCACTTTCCTTTCTATTTACTTCGGCAGCATTGAAAGCGGCCGTGTTCCCCCTTTATAATTGGCTTCCGAAGGCACACGGTATCCCAAGCGCGCCTTCCATCGTCTCAGCCGTTCTATCAGGGATTTTCGTGAAAATCGGCGTCTACTTGCTTATTCGATTAAATATGCTATTCATGGATGTAATTCCTTTAAACGGAATAATCATGGTTTTAGGGTTGATTTCAGCGCTTATGGGCGTCACCTTTGCAGTAGCACAAACGGATATTAAGCTTTTATTATCCTATCATACGATTTCTCAGGTCGGCTTAATCCTCGCAGGCGTTGGTGGTTCACTGATGATCAACCAAGCCGGTGGTTTGTATCATCTCGTGAGTCACGGATTGTTCAAACCACTATTCTTTGTCTCTTCTGGAATACTAATCGAATGGTATGGCACTCGGAATATAAAAGACATGCAAGGACTATGGCAGCGTTCAAGAGGGCTCTCTATCGCATTGATCATCGCCATACTTTGTATTACAGGAGCACCATTCTTCAGCATTAAGACCGCCATCTATGAAGGACAGGACAACCTCTTCATCCGTTCTCTTTTCTTGTTGATCAATATGGGCACGATGATGTCTTTTATAAAATTTTTAGAAATGATATTTTCAAAAAATCGTGCCGAACTCAGTATAAGCGGATTCGTTTCACGACCAATCAAAAAAGAAGAGTGGCTGTCGCTCAAGCTTCTCGCTCTCGCTTCTGCCACTCTCGGTTTATTTAGTCGTACCATAAGCCCTATATTAATTAATTATAGCTTCGAGTACACCTTTATTGATCGGCTTATCAAATGGCCGTCCTATCTTTTTACCTTTGGGATTGCCTTCGTCCTCTATAAAACCTTCTTTAAAGATAACAAGCTTATAAAATTGATCAGGAAATTTGACCTCACCTTTAATGAAACCAATATCGTCCTCGTGAGCTTTTTCTTCATCATCCTTTTATGGATCGATTATTTGTAATAGGTGATCCCCACTGCACCTTCTCCCGCATGGGTGCCGACAACTGATCCAATCTCAATTTCATGAATCGTACCGATTTCAAATCTCTCCAGCAGTAATTGTTTGAGGTCGCTTACTTTTTCAGGACTGTTGGCATGGGCGACCGCCATTTCTTCGATTTTTCCACTTGGATATGACTTAGCCAATTGCTCGATCATCCAAGTGAGACCCTTTCTTGAACCGCGCGCTTTTTCAGCGACGTTGACCACGCCTTCCTTCACCTCGATAATGGGTTTTAAGTTGAGCATTTTTCCGATCATGGCAGTCCCTGAAGACAGTCTGCCACCCTTTTTTAAGTTTTCGAGCGTATCTAGCATACCGTATAGCTGAGAGAATTCCACCAGTTTTTTAGAATAGTCGATCACCTCTTCTGCTGTGGCACCGGAATCGATTTTTGCTTTAAGTCTGATGACCAGTAGTCCCAGTGCAAAGCTCACTGTCCGGCTATCGATTAAAAAGATATTATCGTTTCCAAGCATTTCCTTCGCAACGACTGCCGAGTTATAAGTGCCGCTGAGCTCAGATGACAAGAAAACACCGATGACTTGATTCCCCGCCTCGAGCTCTTTCGAAAAGAGCTCGTAAAACTCACCAGGATTTACTTGTGAGGTTGTAGGAAGCTCCTTTGAAGACCGCATTTTTTCGTAGAATTCAGCATTGGTCAAATCGATTTTATCGACAAACTCCTTCTCGCCAAACAGAACCTTCAGTGGCGCAAAAGGGATGCCTTCATTCGCTAGAAACTCCGGTTTAAGATCACATGTACTATCCGTAATTAGTGTAATTTTCATCTTTTATCTCCCCATTATTTATCATATTTTGTTTCAAAATAAGTTGTAATCTTAGATAATGATTTGATGAGCACATCCATCTCGCCTTCTTCAAGAATATTGACCGTATAGGCAATCATCTCTTCATGAAACCGCGCATGATGATGGTTTGCCTCCACACCTAGTGGCGTTAAGCTGATGAGGACCACACGTTTGTCCTCGATACTGCGCTCGCGGTTTACATAGCCTTTTTTCACTAAGCTATTAATGGCGATGGTCAGCGTTCCCACTGTCACATCCAGTCTTGATGCGACAGCTGACATCGGAAGTGGATTCTCCTCTCCTATGGCTTCGATAACGTGTAACTCACTGAGGGTTAACACTTTAAAAGGGCCTTTTTTTAATGCCTTTTCTTCAATGTTTAATATTTGATTAAACAAGACCACTAAAAAATGATTGAGCACTTCTTTTTTATTAATCATAGACTCTCCCGATTACTTTGAACATCAAAGTATATGGTTAAAGTATAGAGGGGATTACTTGAAATGTCAAGTTAATCCCCTCTTTTCATCCAGCCTGTCAGCAAAATTGCGACAGGAAACGTAATCCAGTTAAAGACGGTGAATGGTGCATACGTAATTGCGCTGACCCCCGTAATGGTGAGGATGATAATGGCATTGACATTCCAAGGCATAAGAGGTGCAAGTGCCGTACCGGAGTTCGCAATCACCTGTGCCAAATCGCCATCATCCAGCCCCTTTGACTTGAAAAGCGATTTAAAATACTTGCCGGGTACGAGTATTCCCACCGTTTGATCACAGGTCAGTGCGTTAAGTACTGTTGATAACAGGCCTGTATTGGCCACTGTTTGTGTTTTCGACTTGCTGATTTGCTGCACCTTTTCGATGATGGGCTGAATCCAGCCACATTTTTCGAATAGGGTACTCATGGATATCCCTGCCATAATAATGAATACGACTTCGATCATCCCCACTGCCCCGCCGATTTCCAGGGATTCGATGAGTGGATTCGTAACGTCCCCGTTGAAACCAAATAACATAAAAGAAATGACTTTCGAGAGTGTTTGACCTTGATAAAACACCGTCACGGCTGCAGAAACGAGAATTCCCCCGATGAGCACCACTTTGGAGGATATCCCTCTAAAGCTAGCCCATAACACCACAACTGGAATTAAAAACAGCAAGGGTGAAATCCCAAAAGCACCCTGCAAAATTTCCTTATAAAATTGTATCTCTTGGTTCGAAATACTCGTCTTAAACTTGAAGCTAATGAAATAGTAGATCATCGCTGTAAGTACTGCTGCAGGTAACATCACCCATGCCGTCTTTTTAAAATAGGTCTTAAAAGAAACCGCTGTGGTTTCAAGTGTAAAGTTGACCAGAGCAGATATCGGGGAAAGTCGGTCTGCCACATAAGCCCCAGAAATCAAGGCCCCCACTAAAACACCTGGAGGTAGTCCGATACTCGATCCTAATGAAAATAGCGCAACGCCGATGGTACTCAATGTTCCTAATCCCGTGCCCAAGAAAAAGGCCACAAATCCAGCCATAAGATAGGCAAATAGTAAAAAATTAACTTTATCGACGATCTCAAAACCATAATAGATCATGCCCGGTACAATTCCGGATGAAATCCACATGGAGACGTTGATTCCGATTAAAAGTACGACGAAATAGATGTCCCTGATACTCCAGATGCCTTCGAGCATCCATTTACCACTTTGCTTAACTGGGATGCCTCGAGAGGATAAAATACTCATGGCGATGACCATGGTTAAAAATAATCCGTAGACGAGCGAAACCCCTATTTTTAAACAGGTAAGCACACTTAAAGTAAATAAGGCCGCGATTAAAACGCCCCATTTACCCGACACCACTGGTGGGTTCATTTAGCAATCTCCATTCTGTGTCATTATTTAGTCAGTTTGATTTTCAAATTTTGATAACGCCAGGTATGATCTGTCTGCCTTGCTTTTTCGTAAAATTCGATTCTCCCCTCACCAGTGACCAAAATCACCGTTTCGTACCGTGTTCCGTATTCCGGAAGATCGATAAACACAGAGGATAGCTGCCGTTCCAGTTCAAAGGATAATCCAGTGGCAGGTAACGCTTCATCTGGCGCAATCGTGTTCGACTCTAAAAGTGCGAAAAGATCATCTGGTCGAATGCGGTTTTCGGTGATCAGTCTAGCCAATCCATCCTTCAGTGCGCTGGTTTTAAGCCATGGCGTATCTAAATGCGCGTTACTAAGACCATAGATTCCCGGCGTTAAAGCCTCGATCTTGTCTTGAACATTAGAATAGTAATATAAGCCCTGCAGATCGCCCACTACGAGGTTGAAGGGATCAAAATCACGGCGTGAAGCTTTGATGCGTTTTAAATAATCGAGCGGCGCTTCGTCGCCTTCTAGAAAATTCTTCGTCAGATGCCCCCTGGACTTCGGATTCTCCACATGTAAAGAAAAATTTCGATGATTGGTTAGAAAAGCGATCCGTCCACTTTGAGAAATGCCTGTCCATGTCCCCCCTTTTTCCATATCGATGCCGCTAATGATGCCCTCATGGAGGTGAGCATCCAGCGTGGGACGTTTGAAAAACTCATCACGATTTCCTAGAAATATAAGCGGATACCTGTCGTGTTGCTTATAGGCAAAGGCTAAAGTGCACATGTGATTTCTCCAGAGTAATAGACATCGCCTTCAAGTGCAATCTGTACCGATGACGCTGCGTTCTTTTGGAAATAAACCGTGTTGGTACCACCAGGATTGATGACTTTTACAGGGGATTTAATACCAAATCGCAGGTCGGCCAGTACTGCACTCGCACAGGAACCAGTCCCGCATGAATCGGTGATGTCTTCAACCCCTCGTTCATAGGTGGTCGATTTAATCGTGCCTTCATCCAGCTTCGTGACGAAGTTTACATTTGTTCCCCTCGGAAACACTGTATGGTTCTCATCAAAAGATCGACCAATTCTCAGCATGTCCTCGCGCGTCAGGGACCCCTCTTCATAAAAAATGACCACATGCGGCACACCAACCACCATGAAGTGATACGATACTGCCATTTGATTCACTGTTAGCGAATGTACCTCACTAATATGGCTTGCATCATAATCGCCCATACCGATTTTAACTTTTACACCATCAACCTCAGCGGAAATAATGCCCGCTAACGTTTCAAAGGTCATGCTGGTGTTTGCCAAGCCATGCTCATGTGCATAACGTGCAATACAGCGCGCCCCATTTCCGCACATCTCGCTTTCAAATCCATTTGAGTTGATGATCCGCATTTTAAAATCAGCCCGATCGGATTGCTCGATGACTAAAATTCCATCTGCACCGATGCCGGTCTTGACGTTACAGTCTCTGATGGTCAAACGCGTCAGGGTTTCTTGGTCGTAAATTCCCTCACGGTTATCGCATACTAAAAAATTATTGCCGTTACTTTGAACTTTAGTATAGTGAACCATACGACCTCCTTAAAACCATTTTTTCTTCTTAAATAAAAGGTATAGGGTTGTGGCAATGCCTATGCAGCCCACGACAAAAATCGGAATGGCCATTTGGTTGTCCATTCCAGGAAAATATTTAAAATTCATGCCGAAAAAACCTGTCAGAAAATTGAGTGGGATGAATATCGCTGAAAACACGGTCAGAATCGTCATGATATGATTCATGCGATCACTTGTGGACAACATATTGAGTTCATATAAGTTGTTCACCATTTCTCGGTATAAGTTGACGGTGTCTGTCACATGACTCACATGGTCATTAACATCCCTGAGGAATATTTTAACCTCCTCGCCTATCCAGTGATTTTGTGCACTGGACAGTTCAATCATGATGTCTTTAAAGGGGAGCACTGAAGAACGGACCAATAAGAGTTCCTTACGCGTTTTGAAAAGTTGATCCAGATTAAGTGATGCAGAATCAATGGCTTTTCGCTCTGAGCGGTCAATTTCATCACCAATCCAATTAACAATCTCCAGCTGATGGTCTACCAGTGCATCGAGCATACAATAATAAAGGTAATCCGCCCCCATTTTTCGAAGCTTGCCATCGCCCGTTTTGATTTGCTGTCGGATGCTACCAAAAACATCTCCCTCATTTTCTTGAAAGGTGATGACCAAACGGTCCATCAAAATAATCGATAAATGCTCATGAACGATAGGCAGTCCATAAAGCATCTTGAAAATCGAAAAAATCATTTGATCTCCGATTTCAATTTTGCTTCTCTGAGAGACATGGACGATATCTTCAAGTACCATAGGCGACAATCCAAAGGACTCACCAATACCGATGATGGTGTCCACCACATTGAGACCGACGATATTGACCCATGTAATGCCATTCATTTCAGTCATTTTTATCAGCTCAGGCTCATAATCGCTGTCGGTAAATAGATTATGACTGACCTCCGTTTCCGAATAGGTAAAAACCTCGATTGATGTGATGGTATTTTGCCAAGTTCCCGTATAAACCACAGAACCCGGTGGGAGATTGAGTTTTGATCTTTTCATGCGAGTCCTTCTCTTGTCAAATTTAGTTGATATCGACTAATTTTTTTTCGCTTTATTACGTTGCTTGCTACCAGAACGCTTACTAGGCGGTGTGCTTTTAGTTGCTTGCTCCACTTGAGGTTGTTCCCTATTTCGAATATACTTTAAGTTGACATTGGAGTTGCTGGTTTTTCTGGACTGAATTTCAAATTGCTTAAAGGATGAAACCAGTGGTGTCAGCTTTGAAAAACCGTAGTTCCGCGTATCAAAATCAGGATAGCGTCGGTTCAGCGTGCTTCCCAGTTCGCCGAGGAATGCCCAACCGTCTTCATCCGATATTTCACTTATGATGGAACGAATTGCATCGATTAAGGCTTCCTTACTCACCATACCCGCCTTGAACTCTTGGCTGGTGGCTTGCTCCGTTTTCGTTTCATGGCTGATCGGTGCCATTAAAATTTCAAGGTATTTAAAAAGCTCACAGGCAGCGATAAACGGCGTCGGCGTTTTCTTCTCGCCCATACCTAGAACAAACATTCCAGCTTCTCTAAGTCGTGCAGCCAGTTTAGTAAAATCGCTGTCACTGGAGACGATGCAAAAGCCATCTACATTTCCTGAATATAAAATGTCCATGGCATCGATAATCAATGCCGCATCAGTGGCATTTTTCCCACTTGTATAGCTGTATTGCTGGATAGGCGTTATGGAATGGTTTAATAAGACACTTTTCCATGGCCCTAGCTGTGGCTTCGTCCAATCGCCGTAAATACGTTTATAAGTTGGTGTTCCATGGTTGGAAACCTCATCGATGATGGCCTTTATATACTTGTCAGATACATTGTCCGCGTCGATGAGCACCGCGATTCTACGGTCTCTCCGGTCATTGCTTTGATTATTCATATTTGGTCTCCTTGGATTATTCCGTGATAGATTCTCGAACCAAAATCGCCCAGAATCATCGTTTGGTCATCGATTCCTGTACCGGCAAATGGGGCATATAACTTCATGCCGACCTTCGTCAGCGCATCCCCGGATTGAGTGAACCTTTGCTGTTCAGCAGGATAAAGTGTTCGATTCGAAACGATGCTTTGAAGAATTCCACCATCCTTGATTTTGATCGGCAAATACGCATTAATAAGTTCACCAAATAACGTAATTTGATGAAATTGCTTTCGACTTTCAATCTCATAGACCTTATTAGGTGCTATTCCCACAAGCCGTACGGTTTCAAGTGGTGGTGAAGGTCTTTGCAGCTTTTGATAGTAACCCATGATAAAAGAGGTGTCTGAAACCACAGACCAGACACAGTGGTTGCCTTCGAATGGCGAGCTTTGCCTGTAAAATCTGCCGAATTGAAGTAATTCGCGATGCTTTTTATAATAACTGATTTGTTTGGCGATGACCTTTTTCTCAAAATAAGACAATCGCGTCAAATCCAGTTCATATCCCAATAATCCGAAGGCAGCGACATTAAATCGCGTCTCAAGTGGCGTCGACCTAAGCACCTGATGGGAGGGTCTGCCACTTACGTGGGCTCCCATGGTGGAAAGTGGAAAAACATAGGAAGTCCCATATTGAATCTCAAACCGTTCTACCGCATCGGTATTATCGCTGGTCCACGTTTGTGGCATATAATACAGCATCCCCATATCAAAGCGGTTACCACCGCTGCTACAGGATTCAAAGAGAATCTCCGGAAACCTCAAGGTCAATTTCTCTAGTAATTCATAGAGTCCTAAAACATATAAATGCGCAATCGCAGTTTGCTCATGCGTCGCTAATGTCTGACTATATAAATCTGAAAAATTTCGGTTCATATCCCATTTCACATACGTCGCTTCGGTCTCAATCAAGATTCGGCTAATCGCCTCATACAAGTACTCGATGACCTCGTGGTTTGATAAATCCAGTATCAACTGATTCCTACCCAAAGAAGGTTCACGATCCGGCAAGCAAATCGCCCATTCAGGATGCGCTTTATAGAGATCACTTATCGGTGATACCATCTCAGGTTCAACCCATATGCCAAACGCCAGTCCCATCTGTCTGATTTTTTGACTCAATTGTTTTAGACCGCCAGGAAGCTTTTTTTCATCGCAGACCCAATCACCGAGACTGGTTTTATCATCGGTTCGCCCTTTAAACCATCCGTCATCGAGTACAAAGAGCTCGATTCCCAGCTGTTTGGCTTCTTTTGCCAGTCTAAGTAACTTGCGCTCATTAAAATCAAAATACGTGGCTTCCCAGTTATTGATCAGTATTGGTCTTTCCTTTTTTCGCCACTTGCTGGCGATGACTTGAGTTTCGATTAAATGGTGAAAGGCTTGACTCATGCCATTAAATCCATTTTCAGAAAACACCATCACCATTTCTGGCGTATCAAACGACGCATTAGGGGCTAACCGCCAGTTGAAGTCGAAATCGGAGATGCCCATCTGGACCCGTGTCATGCTATAGGGACTTACCTCGACGCGGCAGACATGGTTGCCACTGTACATGAGTGCAAATCCGTATACTTCCCCCTGATGCTCGTTCGCATGAGGACTTTTTAGCGCTAAAAATGGATTGTGATTCGCACCACTGACGCCCTTTTTAGAATCTATGGTGAATAGTCCAGGACGGAGCGGAAATGTGTTGACTTGTCGTTCTCGAATCCACATGCCATCAAGCGTGGTACATTCAAACGATGCGTGTTCAAAATCAGTGCTACCGCTCATGAGGGAACGCACCTCAACTGCCGTATCGCCATGATTAATGATGCGAGTAAACCTAATGATGGCATTTGAGGAATCAACCACGGTGTAAAACAGATGTAACGTCACCGGCTCGCCTACCTCGCGGAGTATGATTTCAAGTGTATCGGCACCATTCCCTCCTTCGTGGGTTCCCCGAACATGTGCCATGCCCTCTGGTGAGCATTTATTTTGATGTTGATAATAGCCTTCGTAGACGAAATCGGAAATTCGTTCGCCACGGTCCATATGAAGCATGACCATTGGCACACGGTAATCGCCTTTACCGTAACCAGGCGCTTCAAGCCGCATCGCATCTAAAGTGAGCGCCGATTTCTCAGAATAAGCCGTGGAAGAACCTAAGCCCGCTGTATAGTTTCTTTCAAGCTGTCTTAAATAGGACGTGTGCTGTATCCGCGCACCATAATGTAGTTGAATCAAATGACCGGTGCTACTGACCGTCATCACATAACTGGTTTCGTTTGTCTGAAGATGAAACAGTGGTCTCTGGTTTTCCGATAAGTCGATGGTGATCATGACATCCCCCAAAAGTTAGTCGTATAAGCTTATTATACGCTTTTTCCCCGGTCAATGGAAGGCATTCAAAAGCCACATGGGGCACATGTGGCTAGTTGTTCAATTCTATGATTATTTTTGCTTTAAGAGGTCGCGAATTTCCGTAAGGAGTTGAATATCCTCTGGAATGGGTGCTGGCGCTGCTTCAGGCGCTGGTGCTGGTTTGGCTTTCATTTTTTCGATGAGGCGGATCATGATGAAAATGACGAACGCGATAATGACGAAGTCGACGACATTTTGAATAAACTGGCCATAGTAAACGGCTACCTCCGGAGCATCGCCCACAGCTTCCTCGATGACCCATTTGAGCGCTTTGAAATTGACTTTACCTAGTAAGACGCCAATTAAAGGCATTATCAAATCATTTACCAACGATGTGACAATTTTACCAAAAGCGCCTCCAATAATGACTGCAACTGCCAAGTCAACCACATTGCCTCTGATGATGAATTTTTTAAAATCTTTCAGCATAGTATTTACCTCGCTATAAGTATGATATTCAATTATACCCCTCAGAAGCTTGTTTAATCAATAGATTATAAGGAATAGACCATCGTATCCTCTACACTGGCGATATTTTTCGTCGCATGACACCATGCGCGATAGGTGTCAAGTGAGGTGTACACTGGTATATTCCGCTCGCTGGCCACTCTTCGAATGGTGAACCCCGATCTGCTCGTATCATCTCCGACTGTTGGCGTGTTTAGGATTAAATCGACTTCGCCATTTTTTATGAGGGTGATCATCTCTTCGTGCGTGCGGATGACACTTTCCACTTCAAAACCTGTTTCTGTCATGAGCTTAGCAGTCCCCTCGCTGCCGAGATATTGATGCCTTGGCATGTAATCATCACCCGTCAGCGTTTGTTTATCGGCATCGTTTAGAAGCATGGCGATTCTAAGCGTCGATTTTTGAGGTGCCCATTTGGCCGCGATCAGTCCTTTATAGAGCGCTTCTGCATAATCCCTGCCAACCCCTAACACCTCTCCTGTGGACCGCATCTCTGGTCCAAGTGAGATTTCCACATCCGGTAATTTATGCGTGGAGAATACAGGAACCTTAACCGCTACGCGAGCTGGCTCAGGGTATAAACCCGTGCCATAAGGGAGGTCCTTCAAACGCTCACCCATCGACAAGCGTGTGGCGATTTCGATGACTGGAAGCCCTGACATTTTTGAGATATAAGGTACCGTTCTTGAGGCTCTAGGATTCACTTCGATGACATAAATTTTCCCTGCCGATTCGATAAACTGAATATTGATCATCCCTTTTACCTTAAGTCCTGTGGCGATTTTTTCTGAGATGTCCACAATCGACTGGATCATCTGAGGCGTGAGGTTTTGAGGAGGGTAAACGGTCATACTATCCCCTGAGTGAACACCTGCACGCTCGATATGCTCCATAATGCCTGGGATGAGTATGGCCTCACCATCTGATATGGCATCGACTTCGATCTCTCTTCCGACGAGGTATTTATCGATGAGTACTGGATTTTTCTTATCCTTTATGAAGGCATTTCGAAGGTACTCATGAAGCTCCTCTTCACCAGCACATACCTTCATGCCTTGCCCACCAAGTACGTAACTCGGTCTTACCAAAACCGGGAATCCTAGCGCTTCTGCGAGTTTAAAGCCCTCTTCAATTGTCGTGACCCCATTTCCCTTAGGTCTATCAACCTGAAGTGTTTCTAGAAATTGATCAAACTTTTCCCTATTCTCCGCTTCATCAATTTGACTGTAGCTGGTACCAAACACCTTTATGCCCTTGCCATCGATAAATGAGGCCAGCTTTATGGCTGTTTGACCACCAAACTGTAAGATGACGCCTTCAGGCTTTTCTTTATCGATGATATTCAAAACATCTTCCTCTGTGAGTGGTTCGAAGTACAGACGATCGGCAATGCTAAAATCCGTACTTACCGTTTCAGGATTGCTGTTGATGATAATGGCTTCATATCCCATTTTTTTCAGCGCCATGACGCAGTGGACTGAGGCATAATCAAACTCGATGCCCTGACCGATTCGTATCGGACCAGAGCCCAGTACCACCACTTTTTTTCGGTCGCTTATACTGACTTCATCAGTGGACTCATAGCTCGAGTAATAATACGGCGTAATCGCCTCGAATTCACCCCCACAGGTATCGACCATGTGGTAGACAGGCAGAATTCCCATCGATACGCGATACTGATAGACCGCTTCGGGTGAAACACCTAGCAAATCTGCTAAAGCCTTATCCGAGAAGCCTTTTTTCTTAAGACGTTTTAGAGAATCTCTGTCAAGCTCACTTAGCTTCATCACCTCCAGTGCCGATTCATCATCGACGATCCCCTGAAGTTTTTTGATAAACCATGGATCAATGCCTGTGATCTCCGAGATTTTGTCCGCCCTGTATTCTCTTCTAATAAGCTCAGCGAGGGCAAATAACCGCTCGTCATCTGCCTTCATCACAGCAGCACGTAAATGCGGAGTTGAATACTTCATGAATTTTTTATGCTTAAGGTGATACTGACCAAGTTCAAGTGATCGGATCCCCTTTAAGAAAGCCGCTTCAAAATTGCTACCGATGGCCATGATTTCCCCTGTGGCCATCATTTTTGTGCCCAAAGTGCGATTCGCACCATGAAACTTGTCAAATGGCCATTTAGGAATCTTCACCACCACATAATCGAGGCTTGGTTCGAAGCACGCATAGGTGACCCCTGTTACCGCATTTTTGATTTCATCGAGGCCATACCCTAAAGCGATTTTTGCAGCCACCTTCGCGATGGGATACCCCGTCGCTTTTGATGCCAGCGCTGATGACCTGCTTACCCTTGGATTGATCTCGATTACTGCATATTCAAAGCTCTTTGGATTAAGGGCAAACTGGACATTACATCCCCCTTCGATTTTTATGGCTTCGATGATTTTAAGGGCTGAGGTTCGCAATATCTGATACTCTTTGTCTGAAAGTGTTTGGCTCGGCGCAACCACGATACTGTCTCCCGTATGGATACCCACAGGATCGAAGTTTTCCATGTTGCACACTGAAATTTTATTTCCTCGCGCATCGCGCATGACCTCGTACTCGATTTCCTTCCATCCAGCAATGCTTTTCTCTATCAATACCTGGTTAACTGGACTCGCTTCTATACCAGACATGAGAATCGGTTCAAGCGTAGCGGCGGATGATGCGATGCCCCCGCCTGTGCCTCCCAGCGTATAGGCAGGCCTTACGATTACTGGATAACCGATGGCCTCTGCAATCGCCATTCCCTCACTCACAGTGCTGGCAATCTCTGATTGAATCATGGGTTCCCCGATGCGTTGCATCATTTCTTTGAACAATGCACGATCCTCACCCTGCATAATGCCGTCGATGGCAGTGCCTATCAGCTTAACGCCATATCGCTCTAATACGCCGCTCTCATGGAGTTCTAATGCCATGTTGAGCGCTGTCTGCCCCCCCATACCCGCTAAAAGGCTATCAGGGCGTTCTTTCTCGATGATTTTCTCCAGATACGCGCGTGTTATGGGTTCAATATAGACCTTAGACGCCACTTCGCGGTCTGTCATGATCGTCGCAGGATTTGAGTTGACAAGTATGACTTCCACACCCTCTTCCATAAGTGCATGACATGCCTGTGTGCCAGAATAATCAAATTCTGCTGCTTGGCCGATGATAATCGGACCTGAACCAATGACTAATACTTTTTTAATCGATTTATTTAATGGCATTTAGGCCTCCTATTTCGCATATGAGATAAACTCATCAAAGAGATAATCGCTGTCTACCGGTCCTGGTGATGCTTCCGGATGAAATTGCACCGAATATACTGGGAGCTGACGATGACGCATGCCCTCCACCGTTTGATCATTCATGCTGATATGGGTTACTGAAAACCCTTCTGGCAAAGTCGACACGTGATAGCCGTGATTTTGAGAAGTAATCGTCACACGGTTGGTACGAAGGTCTTTAACCGGGTGATTACAGCCTCTATGTCCGAATCTGAGCTTCGAAGTCTTACCGCCCATGGCGCGTCCTATGAGCTGATGGCCCAGACAGATTCCCACCACGGGCACTTCTCCGATTAAAGCCGAAACTTCCCCTACGATTTCATCCAGATCTGCAGGATCCCCTGGTCCGTTTGATAAAAATACCAAATCGGGATTGTCTTTAAGCACCTCTACCGCTTTTGTGTTCGCTGGATACACGGTGATATCACACCCGCGCATTTCTAAGCTCCTCAGGATATTGCGTTTAATACCGTAATCCATCACTGCGACACGTTTACCATTACCTTTTCCATATTTGACAGGAGACTTTACTGAGACCTTATAGACTGCATCATGGTTATCATATCCTTTGAAAAAGGATTCAATTTCATTTTGTTCCAATGTTCTCGTGGTGATAATTCCCTTCATTGCGCCGCGCAATCTAATGATACGTGTCAAAGCCCGAGTATCCACATCTGTTAACCCCATGACCCCATGCTGCTTTAAAAAAGTATCCAGCTCCATTTCCGTCCTAAAGTTACTAGAAACTTCACAAACCTCTCTAACGATTAACCCTTTCGCCATAATCCCCTGCGATTCCAGGTCCTCTAAATTGATGCCATAGTTTCCGATTAATGGATACGTCATGGTGACGATTTGTCCGTAATAGGAAGGGTCAGTGAGAATTTCCTGATAACCCGTCATTCCCGTATTAAAAACCACTTCTCCCACGCAATCGCTGGTGGCACCAAATGCCTTTCCTTCAAAGATCATTCCGTTTTCAAGTATCAACTGTGCTTTCATGTCTCCTCCTCAGATAGATAAGGAAATCGTTACATTTCCTTAAATGTCCATACACTTTGGAAGGCGCAAACAAAAAAGGAAGGTCGACGTATTCTAAATAGAATCCGTAACCTTCCTAAAAATTCAATTTTGCATAAAATCCCCTTGTTTTGCATGCCATACCTCTTTCTGGCCTCTCTGGACCAATTTAAAGTGTACTCACCAAGGGCTATGATACAAGAAATGGGGCACTCTGTCAAGTGCCCCATCGTAAATTTATTCTTTGTATGGAAAAAGTTTAACCAATAGCTTGATAATGCCGAAAAACATGATTAAAACAGCAAACACGCCTGTTAAGCCATACGCCATCAATTCCAGTCCTAAACTAAGCTCGTTCATATGCCCTCCTATCTCGTAAGAAGCCATGGAACAAGTGCAAGCACCATTCCACCAGCAACGATTGATCCAAGTTGTCCAGCAACGTTTGCACTCACCGCTTGCATGAGGATAAAGTTATGTGGATCTTCTTGTTTTGCCATCTTTTGAATGATTCTAGCCGACATAGGAAATGCAGAGATTCCAGCCGCACCAACCATTGGATTGATTTTTTCCTTGCTGAAGAGGTTCAGGAACTTCGCAAATAACACACCACCTGCCGTATCGAATACAAACGCCACTAGACCCATGGCCATGATGATCAATGTTTTTACATCGAGGAATTTCTCATAATGCATGGTGGCACCGATGGTGATACCGAGCAATAATGTAACGAGGTTAGCAAGTTCGTTTTGAGCCGCTTTAGAAAGTCTCTCTAAAACACCAGATTCTCTAATCAGGTTACCGAACATTAAAAGGCCTACCAACGGTACACTTATAGGAGCGATAATACCCGCGATAATGGTAATCAAAATCGGGAATGCGATCAATACGGTTTTAGATACCTTGACTTCATGGTAAGCCATGCGAATCAAACGCTCATTACGCGTCGTGAGCGCTTTGACAACCGGTGGTTGAATAACTGGCACTAAAGCCATATAGGAGTAAGCGGCAACCGATATCGGTCCAAGCCATTCCTTCGCAAATTTTGATGCGACGAAAATTGAAGTTGGTCCATCCGCTGCTCCGATAATACCAATCGCTGCTGAAGTTTTTAAATCAAATCCCAGCTCTGGGAAAACAGCATTCAATGCCAACGCACCTAAGGCTGTAAAGAAAATACCGAACTGAGCCGCCGCACCGAAGAATAACATCTTTGGATTTTTTAGCAGCGGTGTAAAGTCGATCATGGCACCAACGGCGACGAAGATCAATACAGGAAAAATTTCTGTCAAAATGCCAGCGTTATAAAAAATTTGTAAAACGCCTGGTGTCCCTTCATGCTCCCAAATGGTGCTCATGGGAAGGTTCACTAAAATGGCGCCGAATCCGATTGGTAATAATAACATGGGTTCATAGTCTTTCTTAATTGCCAAAAAAATGAGCGTTGCACCGATCAGATACATAACGAGATACTGCCACTGAAAGGCCACAACACCTTGAAAAAGTTGTGCAAATGAGTCCATAATTTCCTCCCCAAATAAATTTTAAGGCAAAAAAAGACTTCTACTTCAAAATGAAGTAAAAGTCTCGCTTTCATTTCTGAGCAGATGACCGGGCTTATGCCGTCATGACGATCACCTACACGACTTATCGTCGCAAGCTACTCCCTTAAACTAACAAAGCCATTATACCACGCAGTTAAAGAGCGTTCAAGCGATTGCCGTACCAAATTGATGTTATTTTTTCTTCAAGGTGACCAGTTCGTTTTGACCATCTGAATTGGTGGTGTACTCAACGACAACCTCGTCTCCGGTCTCAATACCGACCAATAACGTCTCAAAGTCGAAGCTACGAAGTACTAAATACTGATCGCCAACCTTCACTTCGATGCTATTATTATCAATTTGTCCTTGGTAAATCCCATCCGCTGAGAAAAGCTCAATCGGCTTAGATTCAAGTAATGCGAATTCTTCCGTCATTTCATTCACAACTTCAGTCACTTCTAAATCCCCGACGAATTTGATGATGACATAGGGATAAGTGATGACTTGAGGAACCACCGCATCCTTTCCAGGCTTACCTTCACCTACGAGAATCTTATATTCACCGTCATAATCGGCTAAGCTGACCACTTCAATTCCGTAACCCCCTGTCGGCTTCTCCCCACTGGAAATCATGACGATTTGCTCCCCTTCACTTTGCCAAACATGATAGCCTCTGTCGACGATAAGGGCGTTCACCTCAAGTGCAATTTCAGTTGGAAGTTCGTCGATATAAACGGTGTCAAAATCGATTGCTGCGCCAAACTCATCTGTAGCAATTTCCGTCTGTGGTGCAGTGGTATCTGTGGACTCATTACTCCCACAACCCGTCATGACGAGCATCAATAATAGCATCATCATGATGCCCATCGTGAATCTCTTTTTACTCATATCTACTCTCCTTAGAACGTCCAATTACCTGCGCTAAACAATTTCACTGTTTCACCGGTCTTCGTATAGGCGACGATTTCCATTTCTGGGCCGCCGATCATGAAATCCACATGAATCAAGCTGAAATTGGCGCCTTTTGCTTCCAGTTCTTCTTGTGTGAGGTTTGACCCATTTTGCATCGCGTAGGCATAAGCTCTTCCGAGCGCCAAATGTACCGATGCGTTTTCATCAAACAAGGTGTTGTTGAAAAGGATTCCCGTATTAGAAATAGGTGAATCGTTTTGAACCAATGCCACTTCCCCTAAGTAGCGCGCGCCTTCATCGTTACCGAGCATCGCATCAAGGACTTCTTTACCTTTTGCTGCATAATAATCGACCACTTTGCCGTCTTCAAAGGTAAAACCAAAGTCTTCAACAAGTTTACCATTATGACTGAGTGGTTTCGTGGATTTCACTGTGCCGTTTACCCGATAACGGTGAGGTGTCGTGAAAACCTCCTCAGTCGGAATATTGGCGACGAATGGAATCCCTGCTAAGCTTTGTTTCGACCCACCCATCCAGTAGTGTTCATCAGCGAGGCCAATTTCAAGCGCTGTGCCTGGTGCAGTAAATACTAATTTTTCAAATTGCTGATCGTTAAGGTAATTTTTATATTTCTTTAAATTCTGATCGTGAACCTTCCACGCTTCAACAGGATCCTTTTCGCTAACGCGCGTGGCGTCAAAGATTTTATCCCATAGTAAGTCCATGGCCGTTTCCACAGATTCATCTGGATACACACTTAAAGCCCATGCTTCAGACGGAACCGCCGCGATGCACCATTTGGTTTGTCCAGTCATACGGTATTTTGTCGCTGGAGACATCGCTGCAGAAGCGTTTCTTTGATCTTTTGCGATGATGTCACCAGGGATGTCTTTTAAAAGCTCAGGATCTGGTGCAATGATGTAAAGATGATGGTAATTACTTTCATACAACTTGATTAATAGCTCGACTTTCCACTCTGGATATTGTTCAAAAACATAATCCTTTGCGTGGTGATAACGCGCTAAGGTCATGGCATCATCTGCCATCATGAACTCAACATGTTTTGCACCTGCAGCATAAGCCTTCTTCATGGCTTCACGCGCTAGTGGTAATCCCGAAGCATTTGAGGTTATGATTAGTCCTTCCATAGGTTGAACATTAATGCCGACATTGACCACCAAATCTGCGTATTTCTCGAGTTGTGCCGTATAGTCCTTCATATTAGTCTCCTTTACAACTTTTTGACTCAACTTTAATTATAATGGAAGCTAATATTTCGGGCAAGGAAATAATAAGCTACTCTTCAACGATCAGCGCATCCGGTGCGTTTTTCTTAACACTCTCAATGCCGTTTAAGCAGTTTGCCTTCGTTTTATAGCCCTCGGACTCCAAAATGATTTCTCCATTCTTCGCTTTTAATCGAAAACGACATTCTCCAGCCTTATCCACATACATTTCAAATTTTGGATTGGTGACTTTTTCGAAGCCTTCTACAGTTTGATCTTCAAAATGGGCAACAGCGACATTGTGCTTCACACTCTCGATGCCATTTAAGCAGGACCTTTTGCTGGAATACACTTCTGAAGTGCCGATGACTTGACCATTAGTGGCTTTTAAATCGAATTTTACGCCTGTTTTTGTTTCCCTAACGACAAATTTTCCCATAACAAATCTCCTTTATTCATTTTTTGAACTACTATATTATTACCAGTTCTGGAAATGAATAAACATTGCGATTTATTACAATAGGTTTGCTGGCATGAGCATCACGCGATCTCTGCCTTCATCCTTAGCTTGATAGAGGGCTTTATCCGCCATATCCACTGCCTGTCTAATCTGATCGGCTGAAAACTCACCAAAAGTGCCTCCGACACTTATGGTCACAGTAGTGCCATCTGAAAGGCCCCTATCGATGGCCATGGAAGCCACACGCTTGCGCGCTTGCTCCATTAGATCGATAGCGTCTTCTTTTGTTTCACATCTGACAAACGCGATAAATTCTTCACCGCCATACCGACCGAAAAGGTGATCCCTGAACAGTTCACCGAGTCCTTTCGCGATGGTTTTTAAACACCAGTCCCCCCTAACATGTCCAAAGGTGTCATTATATCGTTTAAAATAATCGATATCCAGAATCATCATGACGCCTTTAATCCGTGACTGATTTTCAAAAAACTGCTTAGAACGCTTTTCCAGACCTCTTCGATTAAGCACCTCCGTCAGCTCATCATACTGATTTTCTTTAATCAACTCTTGATGTTTTTCCCTCATCTGCTCCAGTGCTTGCTTCTGAACTTCGACATCCTTGATTAAGCGTTCATTGATGATATTTAGCTCATGTCGTTCAGAAACATCATTCGACCTGGCAATCTCTATGGATAGGATTTCAAGCTTTTTAGAGAGATTACTGGCATCCACTTCATTCAACTTTAAATGATGGTTGCGATAATAATCAAAGGCCATCCGGTAATCCCGCTGGCTTTCATAATAGGATGAAATCAGTAGATAAATATCGGCCACTTTTTTTTCAAATTTTTGAGCGATGGCGATTTCCAAGGCTTCATTTAAATTTCTCATCGGGCTTTTCCCGGAGATGACATCTAAACTGGCCATTTCAACTAAAAGGTCTACGAGGTAAAACTTGTTTTCCACCACCTTAAGCTTCTCTAATGCTGAAAGGAAATAGTCTCTCGCCTTCGATAACTGACCCGCATGAACATTGGCACGGCCGAGCTTGGTCTCGATCTCTCCTTGCTCCAGTAAGTGGTTCATGTCCTTGATGATCACATACGCACGTGTCAGATGGGTCAGCGATTTATCGTACTGCTTGCTATGGAAAAGGACCTCGCCCATGTTGAGATGAATGGCTGAAGCATTGACCATCAACGCGTTCTCGAGTGCAATTTTCAAAGCTTTCTCATAATACTTGAACGCTTTATCATCGTTTTTTGCTTCCCTGTAAATTTCACCGATGTTATTCAGAATCGAGGTCTCCAAATTCGCGTCAGAGGCCTTTTGTGCCAATGGCAGGGCGGACAAAAAATAAGAGATGGCATCGTCATAGGCACCAAAATAGAAATAGATGATGCCGATAATATTCTGTGCTCTACATATGCCAATCACATCTTCACAGGATTTAAGTAGATCTAGTGATTGGAAGGCATAGTTTAGCCCTTTTCCATAATCCGACATGACACGGCATGCATAGGCCATGTGAAACAAAGCTTGCCCAGAAATCAACCTTAGTTGATGCTTGCTAGATAGCTCTAAAACCATTTCAGCCGCTGCGAAAGAACGCTTTGGGTCTTCTGATGCCAGCCGTTTCGAACGAATAAGCTCGTGGTTTAAATAGGTTGTTAACTTCAAAATACCCTCCTAACGCAATCCGTCTATGGCAATATTCTATCACGGATTTTGTATGGGAGGGTATTAATTATCATTATAAATGGATCCCTTTTGATGCGATCAAATAGTAGCCCCACTGGTTATAATTATTGATTTCAGCAGGACGTTCCAGGCCAGACATCATCGTATAAAGACGATTGAAACACCTAAATAGATAATCCTCCACTTCGCGTGTGGCACATCTTATTGATTCAATCCCTAGAAGTGTCACATTTTGATTACCGTCGATAATGAGGTGTTCTGTCGACAGGTTAGGTAAATAAAGTGAAGGCAGCTCCTTAAATAGTCGGTATGTGGTTTCATAAATTTGTAGCAGTACGTGATGCGTTTCTGCCTCAGTCAAAAGGCCTTCGTTTTCGATTTTAGCATTCAACGGTTCTCCAGCGGCATAGCGCTTTAATAGGTACCGATAGGATGTTGTTTCATAAACAGCTGAGATTTCAGTTAGTCCGGGGTATTTCTTAAGTGCTATCGGGTGCGCCATGTAGCGTATTGAAGATATGGCCTTTAGAACGAACAGGTGTCCATCGCATTTTCGTTCTAACAGATAAAGGTTGCTCAGATCGCTTTTACTGAGCAGTGATTTGATATGATATTCTTTTAGTAAAGTGCTTCCAAATTCACTTTTGTATAAGTCGAATTCGACACTTTTCTTAAAGTCGTTCTTCTTGTCTGTCATAACACCACCCGATAGCACTGAAATACTTTGAATTCAGTATAGCTCAGGTGGCTAAAGAAACCTTATTCAAATTGCACACTTTTTAGGTTCGACTGGTTGTGATAGTGGTCATGTTTTAGTATAATGGTAATTGATTACAAAAACATGACCAAGTGGAGCCAATTATGGATAATCGTAAACCTACCACAGAAATATTAGCTGAGCGGCTAATCAATAGCCATGATATTCACACGTTTCTAGACCATCATGATAAAAAAATAGATGCGGAGCACTTTAATGATTTTCTCTACAAACTAATCGAGGCCAAAGGGCTTAGGATTTCCGATTGTTTAAAGCGTTCACAAATCAATGAATCTTATGGTTATCAACTGTTTAATGGTAAGCGGCAGCCTTCGCGCACAAAAGTACTCCAAATTGCGCTTGGCATCAACTGCACACTGGAACAGACCAATCGGCTTTTAAAACTCGCTGAAAAGTCGGAGCTCTATGTAAAGGATCAACGCGATGCCGTGGTGATGTTTGCACTGAATAAGGGCTGGTCCCTATATGACACCGAAGAGCTTCTACTTGAGCGCGGATTAGAATCCATCATTAAAACAAAGGAATAAGACATATAATGGTGTGCATACATAAAAAGACAATCCCCATTACTCTGGAGATTGTCTTTTTGATTTACCACTTATTCGTAGCTTTCCAAAAGGATTTTTCCGATGAGGGTACAACCTAAATGATACGTCTCACCTTCGCCTATTCTTGCCACGATGAAATTTTCATCACCATAACTATGAATAAACACTTCTCTGCCATCTTCAAGTGTAATGCTCATGGTTGCACCTGCTATCATTTCGATAAACGCGGTGTCCATGATGTAGCTTTCATTAAAGGCAGCTTTTATGGCTTCTACTTCCGTACTCGAAAACACTTTGTCGATGACGTTCCCATCCAAATTTGTCAGTGTTATCTTCACGATTCCCTCAATTTGACGGTCGAAGGCCATGGCCTTTGCATTAGGATCGGTGATGGCCAAGCTCGTACCAGCTGCAGGGTCAGCCGTGGTTTCCTCTGGTGTAGCTGAAGCCTCTGTGGTTTCCTCTACAGCAGGCGCTGCAATTGGCATTTGAACTGGCTTATCACCACTTTTGTCCTGCTCTTCGGCTGGGGATTTGGTCGTACACCCTGTTAGAACCATGATGCCTGTCATTAATAATATCCCGAATTTCAAATGTCTCGGTCTTGATTTCATATCGGACCTCCTCTAAATAACCTAGTTTAATGTATTTTGTGTTCTGCAGATGATAATAAGACGGAGGTAGCCTAAAAAAAGTTCCACTTTCAGCAAAATACTGAAAATGGAACTTATCTTTAAAACTGATTCTCAGGTTTCTTATAGAAGTCAAACTTCGATTCGATAAACTTGAGACGATGCGTGTCAGGTGAAGACATATGCGCCGTAATGTCCTCGAAAATATATTCCCACGACCATAATGATTCGTTGAGGTCGAGGTATTCTCTTACAAACTCGGATGTAGAAGGTGTAATCGGATGTAGAAGGGTGAGAATAACCTTAGAAGCGTACAAACAGTCCGCTACGACACTGGCTCTCAACTCGTTATCGTCTTGATCATCAGCCATTTTCATGTACTTGGACCAGTACTTGCTCACGTTCCTAATCACATCGTCCAGCGTATAGATGACGAGATGGAACTCATGTCTCGCCATGTTGTGCTCGTAGTCAAGCACTGCCTTTTCAATCAGCGCCTTCATTTCGTCCTTAATGGCCACTCTAGGCACCATGGAGTCGAAGTACTTTTGAGATGTGTAGAAGCACGATCTCATAAGCCTGTTATAGACATTAGTCAAGAGATTGCCATCCTTCAGCACCACATCAGGTGCATCCTCTGGACAGCTTGGATCGAATGGTTTCGGGCTAAAGCTGACGCTCTTCTTAGAAAGACCTAGGCTTAAGAAATGCATACGAAGTTGATCCTTTGAATAATGGTCTAAGAGCTCATGAGCCATAGGCGGTTTAATATCACTCGAGCTACTCGCCTTAGAATCGAGGAACAATAAATGACAGTTGGCCACTAGCTGAGGAAAATTCACTTTCTCAAGGTTGTCCTTATCTTCAGGATGAATGCCGAGGTAAGCCATCAGCATGCCCATCTCTGCAACGCCATAGAAGTAGATGTTGTCCTCACCGATAAACTGGAATACTTTTGCCTCTGGATCTAGCCACCACTTCGTCCAGTCACTGCTCGGCTTATTTTGGCTCTTCAAGTGGGTAATGCAGAACGAGATCGGTGCCCACAATGATTCTGGCCATACCCAGAAGGTCAGGTCCTCGAGGCCATCCTTGCTAGGTACTGGAACGCCCCAGTTGATGTTTCCTGAAAGCCTGAAAGGTACTAAAGTTTTACCTGTACGGTAGCGTATCCCTTCAGCATCGAGAATCTCTCTGGCAGCGTCTCTCGCGTCAAGTGATGAAAACTCATAGGTGAGTGAGGGCTTTTTGCCATCATCTGCGATGTCATTGGCACCCACCTTAACGCCCTTTTCTACTAGCATTTCATGGTCCTTACGCTTAATGTAGATTACTGGCGGCTTTAAAAACTCTTCAATGGTATTCGTCACATTTGCACGGACCTTCTCCTTGCGCATTTTTCCCACCATGTCTTTAAGGTGGTCCATATAATCGTCGAGGATAAAATACCAGTTGTTCACGTCTTTTAATATCGGCTTGACGCCTGAAAGCGTGCTCACTGGATCGATAAGTTCATTTTGCATGTATTGGTGGCCGAGTGCACATTCATCCGCATACGCTTTATCTGAAGTACACCCATCCACTGGGCATTTACCAACCACTTGACGACCGTTTAAAAACACGTTCTCCACGGGATCGAAAAATTGCGGTGATGACATGATTTTCAGCGTCCCTTGATCATATAGCGCTTTGAAGAGTTCCTCAGATACCTTATTATGCACAGCGCCACTCTCACCAAACGCAGACGCGCCATATAGATTCGGTGCAACGTCATAATCCGCTAAAACTTGAGTCTGTAATTTATAAAATCTGAATACGTAGTCTTCCATGGAAATTTGCTCGCCAGTCTCCTCGATGTGCTTTTTATAGCTGGCGAGAATCGGTGAGCCATAACAATCCGTTCCGGAAACGAAAATGACGTTATCAGTGCCGATGCGGTCTCTTAAAAAACGCGCATACGTATCCGCATGGATAAACACGCCGCCGATATGGCCAAAGTGGAGAGATTTGTTGCCGTAAGGCATACCCGCTGTGATTACAGCGCGCTTGGGGAATTCTGGTCTAGGTCTTTTCGGTGCGTTCATAGACATCCTCCTCTATTTGATTAATAATCCGCCGATTTTTGCATCAAAAAACCCCCACAGTCGTTATGACTGTAGGGGCGATATGCTCGCGGTGCCACCCTAATTCGCTAAAAAGCCTCTTCGGGTACTGAATACCCTAGTTCTATAACGTGAACCGACGTCGTACCATCACATAAGATCCGGTACGCTGCTCAGAGCCTTGCTTCGTAGAAACCGACACGACCCGTTCTCATCATTAGGGCTCTCTGTGCGTGCGTGAAACCACTACTCTTCTCGTCAAAGCATTTTGAATATTAATGATGAAAGTATATGCTTTTTAACTATTTTTGTCAAGTTTTGCCCGATTCTAACGCAATCCTAATCTAAATATGGCATAATGTCCCTATCAATAACATAGAAGGTGTGTCCATGATAACCGAACGATTTACACTGAATATCGACGAAGCCATCCAAATGTGGCATGACACGGCAAATTTAAGGCTAAAACGCCATAAATACTCTAGACTGAAGCAATTATTAACCTATTTAAAAATAAAACGGTCGCTTAAAAAAGTCATCACCTTAATTTCAGAGAACTATCTCGGTGACCCCTCACCAAATTTAAACCGTTTAAAGGCTGAACCTCAGTTAAGACAGCTGATATCCCTATGGTTTGAAATGGATCCACTTGCCTTTGAATCAGCTCTTAAGGGTGACTTCGTAACGGCCACGGAGGATTTCATCCATCGCGTTAAAACCAAATGGCCTCAGATGCCTCATGAAGAAATATTCCAGGCTTTAAGAAATGTCTGGATTATGGTCGCGATACAAATGATGGCCGGTCGAGAAATTATGCTCACCGATGCCATGTTTGCATACAGCATGCTTTATCCCCTTACTGATAACCTCCTCGACGATGCAAACCTTTCACGTGAAGAAAAAGGTGCCTTTTGTAATCGTTTAGGTGGGTGGCTACGCGGCATACCAGAAAAGGTGAACACAGAGAGAGAGCAGGATATATACGAGATGATCCAGCTAATCGAAGGGCAATTCGCCCGGTCAAAATTTCCTGAGGTATACGAAAGCCTATTACTGATTCACGAAGCACAAGTAAAAAGCCTATCCCCACAGCAAGCGCCATTAAACGATACTGAAATGCTCCGCATCACCTTTGAAAAAGGGGCAAGCTCGGTCATCGCAGACGGGTATTTGGTTATGGGCAACTTAACGGATGAGGCCTTCACTTTTCTAACCTTATATGGCATCGTCTTACAACTGGCCGATGATTTACAGGATCAATCTGAAGATGCAACCGTCAATCATCAGACCTTATTTAGCCGCTCTAGCAATTTTGAGACCTCCGAACAATTAACCACTAGGCTCATCCATTTTTCTAAGGCTGCTTTAATAAAAATATTCGCACCAAATGAAGCTTTGAAGCATCATCTCACGAAGCTTCTGGAAAAATCCATGGATTTTCTGATCAGTGATGCCATCCATACCCATCGCGACACCTATTCCAGTCATTATTATCGTGTTATTTCCAGTGGTTTAAAAACGGGGCTAAGGTATCATGAACGTTTAAAAACGATCTGTCGTGTGCAGACAGCCCACTGGGCTGAAAAATGGCACTCCTAATCAAGTGATAAAAGAACCGCTTTATGGGTAATAATAATGAATCAAGTGATTCGAGAAATTTCGATGATTTTGATTCATTTTTAATTTTATGGGTCCCAAAATTGGGAAAGGGAGTCGTATACTATGTCAGAAGTAAACAAACACGACGAGGCGATGCAAATGGAGTACTTATTGACGCTTGACAACTCAGAAGATCATAGTCTTCTGATACAAAAATACATGCCATTTATTCTTAAACAAGTTTCCTTGGCTTTAGGCCGATACGTCCAATCTGAAAACGAAGAAGCCTTAATAGTTGGCATGGAAGCCTTTGAAGAAGCCATTCACAAATATGAGCCTTTGAAAGGCACTTTTATCAACTTTGCCGCACTCGTCATTAAAAGTCGTGTTCTCGATTATTTGAAACGCGAAAATCGTATTCATTCGCATGAAATCGCTACAGACCCTTTCTCATTAACCCAGTTGGAAACTGAATCCACCAACGATTTTAAAACAGACCTAGAAGATGAAGTAACCCAGTTCGGTGAAACCCTTAACACTTTCGAGATCACCATGAACGAACTCGTCGATGAATCCCCTGTACACACCAGAACGCGCAATGATTTAATCAACCTCTGTCATAAGCTTTCAGAAGATCAGGACCTCATCGAAAAATTGATGATGAAAAAGCAGCTTCCCATGGCGGAAATAACACTTAAGTACCAAGTCAGTAAAAAAATATTAAAGACCCATCGGAAATTTATCATCGCCTGCTTAATCATTTACTATGATGGCTTAGAGCATCTAAAACCCTATATCAATCCACGAGGTGATCAAAATGTATAAAGGTGTCGTAATGGAACTTTTTAAAACATATGCAGTGGTCTTCACTGAAACCGGGCAGTTTTATAAAATCAAGCGCTTCGGCGAAATGACGAAGGGTCAATCTCTACTTTTTACAGAGGAGGATCTTTATATGGAAAATGGCGGACAAAAAAGACAATTCAATACGGCACTCCTCGGCATTATCGCCGCATCACTACTCGTGATTGCCGTATCATCCACATGGTTTTTCGCAACATTCAACACCGTCTATACTGCAGTTTTACTAGATATCAATCCAAGTGTCGAAATTGATTTAAACAAAAATAACAAAGTCGTCAAGCTCGTCGCCCTAAATGAAGATGCGCTACAGCTCTCGCTCAATACATTAAAGGGGCTCGAAATTGAAGACGCTATAGAAACGTTGGTCGCTGAGGCTGGAGCACTTGGGTTCATCAAATCTGATGATGGCTCTTATGTGATGGTAACAACCGTTTCCATGAAAAATCAATCCACTGCAGCGCTTGAGCAAAGAATTATCGCTAAATTTGAATCGAGTGATGTCCTTCAAAGAACCAACATCGCACTTAGCAACATCACTCCAGAGCAGCTTAACACTGCGAAGTCTTCAGGCATTCCAGCTGGATTAATTAGTTATGTCTCAGGAGATGATAAATCCTCTGTTATCGAATTCTTTAAAGTAGATGATAATGTTAAAACTTTCGAAGCCGCCGGTACAGTGTTACGCGGTAGCTCAGTGGACACTAACACAGGTGCAACGCCAACTGTAGGCTCAACTAATAGCACCTCAGGTGGCTCTTCTAGCAGTACATCTAGCAGTTCATCCAGTAGCTCTTCTTCATCAGATGATTCCATTAGCGAGCTTACTCAAGATTTACGCGAGCGCTTGTTGAAACTAAAGGGTATTCAAAACCCAACTGATACCATTTCGAACTTTATAACACGTGCTGATGCCTACTTTAACACAGGTGTAGGCGATTTAAGAACCCTTACCGCTGAAGCAAAGCGTCTTTGGGATGCCGTGAAGGATGACGACGACGATGACAGCGATGATGACAGCGACGATGACAGCGACGATGACGACGACGATGACGACGACGATGACGATCGCTCAACTGGTTCAACGGGAACAACTGGGTCTACCAGTGGCTCAACACAATCCTCCACTTCCAGCTCAACTGGTTCATCCAGTTCATCAGATAGCGTTGAGCATTTAAGAGCTGATTTGGCAGAACGTTTATCAAAACTCAAAGGTGTGAGCAATCCTTCAACTGAAATCAAATCCTTCATCACACGTGCTGATGCCTATTTCGCGAATGGAACAGGTGATCTCGCAGCCTTAACCGCAGAAGGGAAACGGCTTTGGGATGCTGTAAAAGACGCAGCAGATGATGAAGAAGATAGTAGTGATGACAGTAGCGATGATGACAGCAGTGATGATGACAGTAATGATGACTAAAAGATTGTCCATAGAAAAGAAAAATCCTAGTTCACTGTGAACTAGGATTTTTCTTATGGAGCTAATGATGGGAATCGAACCCATAACCTGCGGTTTACGATACCGCTGCTCTACCATTGAGCCACATTAGCACCTCTATTTTGAATTTAACGCCTATACAAAGCGTTGTCAAGACAATTATAGAAGCAAGTATGCCATGTACAAGATATAAAGTAATATGAAAGCGATACCTTCCCATCTAACGATTTTATTCTGTGATCTTGAGAAAATCAGCAATACGATAGTCATCGCGATATTCAAAAATAATTCGAGCATTAAATGTGAATCGATGGCAATCGGTGAAATTAGCGCTGATGCACCTAAAATGAAGAAAATATTGAAAATATTACTTCCAACAATATTGCCAATGGCAATGTCAGTATTTTTCTTTCTCGCTGCTGTAACACTGGTAATGAGCTCTGGTAAAGAGGTTCCAACTGCTACAATCGTAAGGCCGATAATCGTCTGTGAGATTCCGAAACTTGTGGCAATTTCTATACTACTGTTTACAACCCAGTTTCCGCCAATAAGAATTGCTAAAAGGCCACCAAGTGTATAAAGTATATTAAGCCCTAACTTTGGTGTTTCATGATCATTTTCAGGCAAATAATTCTCTTGAGAGTCTTTGCTATTCAATGCAGCCTCAATAATATAATAGACAAAAACTATAAAGAATAGTAATAAAATAAGTCCATCTGCGCGATCCAATAAGAGACTTTGACCTTCTTTCAGAAAACCATCCGCACTTAAAATTAATAAAGCCACACCAGCAAGCAATGTAAGCGGAATTTCCTTTCTCATGGTTTGTTTATGGACATCTAACGGAAAAATCAATGCTGTAATACCGATAATCACGCTAATATTAAAAATATTACTACCCAAAACATTGCCCAGTGCGATACCATTATTCCCTTTCAAAGCAGCACTTATACTGACTGCCGCTTCAGGTGAAGATGTTCCGAAGGCAACTATGGTTAAACCGATGAGTATTGAGGGTATTTTTAAAAATTTTGCGATTCCAGATGCACCGTCCACAAAATAGTCGGCTCCCTTAATTAACGCTGCGAAGCCTGCAATCAGAAGAACATAAGTCATTTTTAACTCCTTAGAATATTTGATAATACAGTATACTGTACCTCTTTTTTTTATATAAATCAAGAGCACAAATGATAAAATTTCATGTTAAATTGACCGATACAGATTATATCAGTATAATGGTTTTAAAGACTTTAAGGAAAAGGTGACCCTATGAGTGATTTTGGCCAAAGGCTTAAAAATGCACGAAAGCTTAGAAACCTAACACAAAAAGAGCTTGCAGAAATTTTGGCTATCGCCCAATCCACAATTGCAAGTTATGAAAACAACTCTAGATTTCCTGGCGAAAGTTTACTTGTAAAATTATCTGAAACGCTAAATGTTCGCATCGATTATTTGTTAGGAACCACTGAGTATGCAAGTCTTTATCAAGCCACTAAGAAAAATGATACAGTCGTAGACCTATCTATGGCTGAATACGACACATTAAATCATCGCTTAATTGATTGGATTATCACAGGCAAGGAAAAAGAAGCAACTGATCGTATATTTGACCTTTATCAGAATGGTTTAAGTACCCTCACTTTAATAGAGAAAGTCTATTTGCCCATCTTAAAGTTGACAGGTGATTTATGGCAAGTGGGCAAGGTTACGGTTGCTGAAGAGCATCTGATATCAAATCTTGTAGATAGGTGGCTCTCATTGACCAGTACCTCTCAAGGTATTCAATCAAAGCCGTATTCTGCCGTTTTCATGTTGCCGAGCAACGAAGAACATGTTTTGATTTTAAAAATCATCAGAGAATATTTTAGACATGAAAACTGGAAGACCTATTTCATAGGAAACAGCATCCCCATCAGTAGTCTCCACCAGTTCATCGATGAGCTTGATATTCAAATGGTGGTTATCTCTGTTTCGATTGGTGCACATCTCAATAACACCAAAGAGCTGATCCAAACCTTAAGAGCGCTGAGAAAGGATAAACCGATTAAAATTCTGGTAGGTGGAAGAGCCATCAGAGATGAGAGGTATGCTCTTGATGAGCTTGACGCCGATTTCTTCATCCGGGAAGCCAGTCAGCTTCGAAATGCCATACTTTCAATGGAAAAGCAATTATAAAACATGAAAGCCGTGATCAATAAGCATCACGGCTTTATTTATTATTTGATATATCGGTCACTAACTAAAAGTGTTTTAATGATGTCAGTCGGTATCTCAAATTCTACAATACCCATATAACCTGGCGCGACTTCATATTTATCAAAGGAAATCATCAGCTTGTTTTGATCGGAAATATAGAAATTCTGATTTGGTTTGATGGACTCAAAAGGTGCAAAATCCTCTTTTAACACCCAATAAACCTTAGATGAGTCATTCTTCATGGTTTCCTTCATGACATCAATTAAGTACGCTGAGATGATATCGATGTAAGTATCATCTACAAATAGGCTTGGTAGTGTCAGGAGCAAACCAAACTCTTTATCCACCGTTTCATAGGTCATCGTCGTTGATGAAGATGCAGCAGTATTAACCACATACCTCGCAATTGATATCAGCAAATCGTTATCTGTTTTGATTTCAAACCCGCTGTCTATCCCAGCATGTCCTCCCAAATTTTCAATTTCTCCCATTTCTGAAACAAACGCCTCATATAAAGCTTTGCTCTCCTCATAATACTTTTGATTGAGTGCTGCCTCTAACGTTTTGTTTTCTAAACCCGTAATCACAGGTGCTTCTACGTTTGCATGTACTAAATCCGTGTCGATTTCATCAAACTTGAAACTGATCACACTGACGATGGGACCGATAATCGGTAGCTTCGTCATGGCGGCAGCGAAGCTTTGATTTGTGTTGACGCCAATCGTAAACAAGGTAAGCACCGCAGCAGTACTTAATCCAATTCGAATTAGATTAACGTGTGCTTTCTTTTGCTTTTGTTTCTGATAAATAGCCTCTATTCTGCTTTTCAAATCTACCGGATAAGGAATTTCATGATAATTTGACTTTAAAGCTTCCAATTTTTCCTGATCTCTTGATTGCATTATATTTCCTCCAGTTCAATTCTGAGCAAATTCAATCCACGATACAAACGCGTCTTGACGGTATTTTCATTTAAACTTAGTATGTCTGCAATTTCACTGATTTTAAAATCCTCAAAATACCTCAACGTTACAATCATCCGAATCTCTGTGGGAATCCGATCTAAGGCGTGATGTAAGTCCAAATCGCTATGGACATCCTGAAATTCTAAAAGGGGCGAAGTGTCATCCAGCTCGAAGGCGACATAACGCTTATGTTTCTTCAAATGGTCCAAAGAAGCATTTACTAGTATTCTGTAAAACCAGCTATTGAGATGTTCGGGGACCATACCTCTCTTAACGGCACTCAATGCTTTTAAAATACTTTCTTGTACGATGTCCCATGCGTCTTCCACATTTTTAGTATAACTGTAAGCCAACCTAAAATGCGCTTCCCTAAAGTCGATGGTGTACCTTAGTAGTTCACTTTCTGTTAATTTCTTTTGTGACATTTATATTCTCCTAAGTTCATTGTAAGCTTACACCTATAAGACGGTTGAGACTTAAAAATAGTTTGCGTGAAAATACGAAATCAAAAATGAAAGACAACCAAAAGGTTGTCTTATGCGGTCATTACTTTTTCGTAATCCATTTGATCATTTTTTTGAGGAAAGACGCCGGCTTTTGAGTTTCAGCCGTAATTGCTTGAACCTGAGGTTTCACAGGTCCCGGAGCCTGCGACGCGACTTTTGTCTTATCTACCCCATTTATAGGATTGGCCTCAATGGGTTTATTAGATTCATACGGCTTACGTTGCTCATACGGCTTACGTTGCTCATACGGTTTTCGCGGTTCATAAGGTTTACGTGGCCCCTGAGATTTATTTGAAACAGATGAGCTAGTTGAATGATGTGGTTTACGTGACTCATGTGTTTTATTCGCTTCTTGCGGTTTACTTGATTCGTGGGGTTTACTTGATTCGTGGGGTTTACTTGATTCGTGGGGTTTACGTGGCCCATGTGGTTTACGCTTCGAGTCGACTTCATGCCCTTTCTGAACATATGGCTTAGGCGTGCGTTTAGGCATGGCGTTGACTTGATCATCGGTGGGAAGCTCTTCCTGTGGAATCAATACACCCACATGCTCTTCAATTTCATAGAGTGTGTATTGGTCATCCTTCGTCACTAATGTAATGGCGCGACCACCATTTCCAGCACGCCCCGTTCTCCCGATGCGATGAATGTAATTGTCCTTATCCTGTGGGACATCATAATTCACCACTAATGACAGATCATCCACATGAATGCCTCTTGCTGCGACATCAGTAGCCACTAAAACTTCAAAATCGCCCTTCTTAAACTGTTGGATGGACTTCATCCGATTGGTCTGTGAGTTGGCACCGTGTAACGCTTTACTCGTATAGCCTTTGTGCTGCAAGAACTCATTGACCTTATCAACCGTCATCCTCGTATTACAAAAGACCATACAACTCTCAGGTTGCTCAACCGTCAAGATGCGATGAAGCTGCTTTCGCTTTTCATTATGCTCCACTTTATAGTAAAACTGTGTGATGGTATCCACTGTCTTTGTTTCAGATTCTATTTCGATGGTATCGGGATTTTTCATGTAGGTGACACAAAGTTTCTGTACCTCAGGGGGTATCGTAGCAGAAAATAATAGGGTTACTCTGTTGTCCGGGATTTTTTTTACGATGCGCTTGACCTGATCGATAAACCCCATGTCGAGCATCCTGTCTGCTTCGTCTAGAACGAGAAATTGAATATTACCCGTTTTTAGATTGCCTTGTGTCATATGGTCAAATACACGCCCCGGTGTACCCGTTACGACATCAACGCCTTTTGCTAGTTTCTCTATCTCCCCACCAATGCCATGGCCACCATAAAGAACCGTAGTTTTAATGGATTTATACTTGGACATGGCCTTTAAATCCGCATCCACCTGAACAGCAAGCTCGCGTGTGGGGGTCAAAATAAGGGCTTTAGGGCCGTTCTCATCGCGCTCAAGCGCTTCAAGCATGGGAATTCCAAAGGCGCCTGTTTTTCCGCTACCCGTTTTTGAGATGACGATGAGGTCTTCTTTCGCCAGTACTTTAGGAATCACGCGTGATTGTACTTCAGTGGGATTTATATAGCCCATTTCATCAAGTGACTTTTGAATCGTGGGGGATAAGTTGAATTCTTTAAATGTCAGACTCATATTGCCTACTTTCTTAAATATCGTTTTGACTCATTATACCAAACAAACCACCTAAGTTACAATTCTTCTAAAAGGGTTTTTATTCTGTGGCTTTCATGTTAAAGTTAAAAAAGACCAATTGCTGAGGTGTCATATGAAAAAATTCGCAGAATGGATGCTCCTGGCATCTGTAGCCTTGTGGGGATCGTCGTTTGCACTAACCAAGCCACTTCTCGATCACTTAGGTGTTTTTACCTTTATGGGAACGCGTTTTATGGTCGGTGGAATTTTGCTCATTTTATTTTTATTGGCCATTAAACGTTTCAAATTAGATCAAGCACAGCTTAGAGGCGGTCTTATTACGGGTACACTTTTGTTCACCGCTTTTGTGTTTCATACGTACGGTTTGAAGTACACAACCGTGGCAAAAAATGCCTTTATCGTCGGTAGCAGTGTCATCTTCGTTCCGTTTGTTCTAGCGTTTCTGTTTAAAAAACGCCAGACAAAAAGTGTCTGGTTTTCCACCGTGCTCGCGGTCATCGGACTCGGCCTGGTCACTCTGGATGGCACCGCTGGTGGCGTGAATTTCGGTGATTTTCTAACGCTACTCGGTACCTTGGTAGTGGTTTTTTACATCCTCACGGTAGAAAAATATGTGACTTCAAGCGATCCCTTAGGAATTGCATCCATACAAGTATTGACTGTTGGCTTGTTAAGCTTGATTCCCGCATTCTTGCTAGAAAATCCCTTTGTTGATTTGAAGGTTGGACTTAGTATGCCATTAGTTGTGGGAAATCTACTGGTTTTAAGCGTCGGATGCACGAGTGTTGCTTATGTTCTTGCTAATTATGCACAAACCATCGTACCGGCGACGCGCACAGCCCTTTTATATGTTTTTGAACCAATTTTCGGAGCACTTTTAGGCCTCATTCTACTAGGCGAGGCGATCGGCTTACAGGGAATCGTCGGTGCGGGGTTAATTACCTTCGCGACGGTCATGCCTCAACTCATCAAGCAAAGAGAACCAAACTCGCTGCCATGACCACCATCCCTGAAATAAGGCCATAGATGGCGATGTGATGCTCACCATATTTATGGGCCGTGGGTAAAAGTTCATCTAACGAGATATAAACCATGATGCCGGCGACGCCAGCGAAAATCATACCGAACATAGCTTCCGAGAAAAAATTCGCAAGTAGAAAGAAGCCGACAAGCGCGCCAACAGGCTCTGAAAGACCCGATAAAAACGACATTTTGAAAGCTTTCATGCGATTTTTAGTAGCAAAATAAATAGGCACTGATACGGCGATGCCTTCAGGAATATTATGGATGGCGATGGCCACTGCGATGCTAATGCCCATCGTAGGATCCTGCAATGCCCCAACAAAGGTTGCGAGCCCCTCAGGAAAGTTGTGGATGGCGATGGCCAGTGCGGAAAACAGTCCCATGCGCAATAGTGCCTTTTCGTTTACTTTAGGCTCCGACCCATTACTCATCTCTGTAACATCCTTGATTTCATGGGGATTTTCGCCTTCTGGTACCAGTTTATCAATCAGAGCGATAAGGGCTATCCCGCCGAAAAAAGCGAGGGTAGTGAGTGAATACCCGATTTTCTGGCCAAACTCTATGATAAGCGAATCCTTTGCTTTTGCAAATATTTCAACCAAAGAAACGTAGATCATGACGCCAGCTGAGAAGCCAAGTGCGGCAGACAGAAATTTGTGGTTCGTTTGTTTCGTATAAAATGCCAGAGCTGACCCAATGCCTGTTGAAAGTCCTGCTAATATGGTCAATCCAAAGGCAAAGACGAGGTCTTTCGTTTCAAATATCATAATTTCCTCCTGAGTTGATGATTTATTCAAGTTTTTTTACGACGATGGACTTTGCCAGTCGGTATCCGATGGTTTTAGTCCTATCGTCGTTTTTTATTTCGATGAGTTCATTAAATGGATCATTTTCATTAATGCGTATGGTCGTCCCTGGTTTTAATTGAATTCGATCCAAGTACTCGAGCACATCAGGGGTATCCTTCACGCGTATGATACGATACGCATGGTGAGTAGATGCATTAATCAATAGGATTTCTTCGGAATCGTGTTGGTCGTCTATAGAAACATCTATGGGATTTCCGTGTGGGCATGTCTTAGGATGTGCCATAAACGCGTATAAGGCTTCAGATAGACGATCTGAAGTGATGTGCTCTAGCGCTTCAGCTTCATCATGAATTTCATCCCATTTATAATTGAGGTAGTCATGCAAAAAAGTCTCCCATAATCGATGTTTCTTTATAATGTTGGCTGCGATGTATTCGCCTTCACTGGTAAGCCTAACGCCTACATATCGGTTATATTCAAGTAGACCTTTACTCACGAGCCTTTTAATCATTTCGTTCACAGAGGGTGCGGCGTGCCCGGTGAGTTGAATAAGTTCTGATGTCTTAACGTATGCTGAAGAGGGGTTGTCACATTGTAGTTGAAAAATCTGCTTGATATAATCTTCTTCGCCTCGAAAATTCATACGCGCCCTCCTTATTAGGGTTACCTTATCTTTATTATAATTATACCCTTATTTATTTGGAACACAACAAAAAAGATGAAAACATCATCGTTTTCATCTTTTATCATCTGTAAATAGACTAATAGAATTACTCCATCAGTGATTTTGCTGTGTTTCTTATTTCTTTTTCGAAACGGTCCATATCGTCGGATTGCGTCTTCAGCTTCTTGTTGATGCCAGTGCCCACTGACGCTTTTTCTTCGACTGTAACAGTGATGGAATCCACTGCCTGTCGAATTTCATTCGTGTTGTTCGACTGCTTTTTAATTTGTACGCGAACGCCCTGTATGTCGTGATCAACACCTTGGATATCTGTGAGGATACGCTCGATATTCTGAGTCGCTACGACGACGCTGGCTTTATTGGAATCTGTCTTTTGAACGGCTTGGTTGACTTTGCTGACGACTGCTTGGATTTCATTTTGAATGCCTTTCATCATCTCGCCGATTTCCACCGATGACGTTCTTGATTGTACCGCGAGCTTTCCTACTTCGTCTGCGACGACTGCAAACCCTCTACCGTGTTCGCCAGCTCTAGCCGCTTCGATGCTCGCATTGAGTGCTAATAGATTCGTTTGCTCCGCGATGCTATTGATCAATGAAACGGTTTTGTTTGCATTTTCGATAGAGGTGTTCAAATGCTCGATTTGTTCACGCACTCTTAATATTTCATCCACGGTTACTGCAAGTGTATCATATATGTTTTTTACTGCGACGATGCCGTTTTCTGCTTCTTTGATGACATTTTGACTTGCATTTGCCACTGAGTCGACGTTGGAGGTGATTCGGTCTGACAAGTCTGTAATTTCTCATAAATCGCGTTAAAATTTAACTTAGCCTGTTCTTCATTCATGGTCAACACATCGAATCTGTCTGCTAAATGTAGCAGTAGGCAAAGGTTTGCAAGCTTCGGATCTAACTTACTAGCTGAATCAAATCGGAGGTGATGGTGCTTGATGATGTCAGCCACCTCTTCAAAATATGGAAGACCTTCCAACATGGCAGCCCCTAAGATTTCATGGGGTTCAGGATTTTCCACATCAAGTTGAATCAGTTGATCGCGTTCGTGTACGGTTAGTGCGCCCAAATCGTGTAAGGAAGCCGCCACGACGAGATTTTTCATCTCCACCGCTTCGAGGCTACAGCCCTCTGCCAAATGCTTAGCCACCACTGCAACACGTCTATGATGATGTTTAAGTAATTTGTTAATTAAGTCCAATGACTGTATGATGGCGACTAAAAGGGCGCGATAGGTGGTATTCGTGTTCATATGCCCTCCCTAAAACGATTACTCACCAGGATCGACAGTAACATCCACTGCGTTGTCAGGACCATCAGAATCGGAGACACCGTAAATTTCTCTTCCTCGAATCTTTAAGCGTTCTCTTTCTTTCTCCACTTCAGTGCTAATCAGATCACGTACCTGCTGTGGATTCTTAATATTCTTTATCACGAACTCACGATGGGTTTCATCCGCAGTAAACAAAGTGAGCGAGCCCACACCAAAAATCTTGTCTCCTAGACTTCTAGAAAGGTTGATGTCGAGTATGCGATAAAGCAACATTTCATTTTCCTTCGTATTAAAAAACCCCTCCTTTAAATATAATCGCTGATTTTTAAGCGTATATACTGTAAATGATATCGGTAAACCCAAAATACGCTTGCGATCTCGCCATAATAAAGTTGCATCTGGTACTGATTTGCCCATAAAATAACCCCCTTTGACATTTAACTATATTATATCCTGTCAAAAGGGGTTTAATCACGTTTCAGTTTCAGGTATTATGCTCCACTTTTAAATGCTCTCTTCTATTTTTCTGACGATACTTTGTATAACCTCATTTACGTCTAAGCCACCACGCTCTGCAATCATCTCCAGAGTTGCGATAGATGCCATGGTTTTGAAGATTACAGGGTTGTTGAGCTTAGCAAACTTAGGCGAAAGGGAGAGCATGTGCGCTTTTATATAAGGGTATTTCTTAACGAGCTCACCGATTACAGTATATTTAGTGATTCCGTAGGTATTTGGTACCTCCGCTTTAACATCTAATGAAGCTTCTACTTCCGCATTCTTCGACTGCCAGTTCAGAAGTCTTTGGCTCCCGGATAGACTTCTGATATGGGTCACGTCTTGCATCATCTCCAAAACGCCTCTAAAAGTCCCTTGTTCATCCCTGACGGCTGTATAGACGATATAGAGGAATTTTCCGCCCATCTCGAGCCAAAACTCTGCTTCATCCTGTTCTCCCGCTTTAAAGGCGCGAATGATTTCTTCCACCGTATGCACGCTTTCACGCGGATGGCAATTTTGAACCTTTCTGCCGATAACACCTGCACTTCGGGGAAAAACGCGATGCTTCGTGTCGCTATAGAACTTGACGATTTCATTTTCATCCACATAAGAGAGATCCACTTTTAAATGCTTATAGATCAAATTGATTTGCTCAAGTGTTAGTTGTCCCTGGCTCACATTGAGTAAACCCTCACTAAGGTTTAGTGCGTTGGCTTTTGTTAAATTTGTAGAATTACGGCCATATGAGGATGGAGGATCGATTAAACAATACCCGATTTCATCATCCCCTATTCTCATGGTTTCAAAATCGGTTTCATCGAGCATTTCCAGTGCTGTCGGAAATAATATTTCAACTTCCTTAACCATCATGTCCTCTACCTGTTCAACCAGCTTGGGAAGCGCCGCAATAAACCGTTCATCCTCATCCTGATTAATCAAACCCATGGTCTGCTTGATCGCTTCTCTTATTTTGTTCTCAAGTGTCCACATGACCTTTGAAGGCTTATCAAAGCCTTTACTCTCTAGCGCAGGGTAGAGCTGATTTTGCTTTCTAGAAAAATGAACATTGATTTGCGATAATTGCTCCATAAGTTCCAGCCATTGATTTTTGATGAACTTTTTAGTGCTTAGTTGAATCATCTTCGCTAGTACATCACGAATGGCTTGTACTTCAAGTTGATAGGTGTGTATCGGATGACCAGGATTAAGGGTCGCTTTTTCAGAGACCAGCAATCCTTCGAAAATTTTCAAAATTTCCTCCATCCTTTCAGCGAGCTCATCATCTGATATGCCGTGAGCCACTAGTCTTTGTTCACATAATGCAAACTCTTGCGCAGTTACATGATCCACTGCTGCCTTCATTTTATCATGTGCCACATCGAGGCTAATGTTTCCTTTTAAATAATCTAGCTTGATGTCCATGATGGTTTTAATTTTGTCTTCATCGATTGTCAGGTGTTTACTCATATCCATATTTTGCATATCGGGCTCCTTAATTGATAATTAATCTCAGAAGGATTATACCACATTCACGTTTTCTAAAACGTGATTTCGCTCACAAAAAAAGTGCGATTCTTTCGAAATCGCACTTTAAAACCAAACTTATATCAACCACTCACCCATTAATGAACCGATCAATGCCACTGCAGTTTTAGCCGTTTCATTCTTTATATCGATAATTGGGTTTACTTCTACGAACTCAGCACTGACCACCTTTTCAGATAATGCGATGAGCTCAAGTGCTAAATGGCTTTCTCTATAGGTCAAGCCACCAGGAACTCGTGTACCTGTGCCTTGAACAAAAATCGGATCCATGCTGTCGAGATCAAAGCTGACATGGATGCCGTCAGTACCATCAGATGCGATCGAAATTGCTCTGTTCATGACCTCCGTCATGCCCAGTCTATCGATTTCATGCATGGTAAACACAGTAATTCCAAGTTCCTTTAATATTTTTCGTTCACCGAAATCCAAATCTCGGCATCCGACAAACACGATGTTTTTTGTGTTAAGCTTCTTATCTGATCCACCGATCGACGTCAATCTTTCGTGTCCTAAGCCGAGGCTAACTGCAACCGGCATGCCATGAATATTTCCTGAAGGCGAGGTTTCAGCCGTGTTGATGTCTCCATGGGCATCAAACCAAATCACACCTAGGTTTTTCTTATGCTGTAAAACACCTGCGATGGTCCCGATAGCGATACTGTGATCACCACCAAGAACTAGAGGAAATCTTCCTGCAGCCATGGCCGTATCAACTCTATGACACAACTCGGTATTGACGCGAGCCACCTCATCCAAGTTCTTAAGATTGGTGCCTGCTACGATGGGGCTAGCTGGTTTAATGGCGACGATATCGCCTTCATCTTTAACTTCGTATCCGATGTTTTGTAGTCTTTCCACGACGCCTGCATATCGGATTGCTGATGGTCCTAAACTAACGCCAGGTGTTCCAGCGCCTAAATCAATGGCCACGCCAATCAGTGACAGTCTAGAATTGATAGATGGTTTCATAAGAGCTCCTCTCGCATACATTAACCGTTTATACATTTATAAATGTATATTGCATATTCCAATAAGATTTTATAACCCTTATAGAGCATTGTCAACTGTATGTTTGAATATTCGTGCATTAACTAGAGCTTAATTTCCTTACCATTCTTCTTCCATTCAGCAAACTCAGAGGCAGCTGTAAATAATACGTCAGTGGAAGAGTTTAATGCGGTTTCACATGAATCCTGTAAAACCCCTACGATGAAGCCGACGCCGACAACTTGCATCGCCACCTCGTTAGAGATACCAAACAAGCTACAAGCTAATGGAATCAGAAGCAATGACCCACCTGCCACGCCAGAAGCACCACATGCACTAACTGCAGCTAAAAGCGAAAGAATCAAAGCCGTAGGTATATCTACTGGAATTCCCAACGTATTGACGGCTGCTAAAGTAAGAACCGATATCGTAATTGAAGCACCTGCCATATTGATGGTTGCCCCTAATGGAATGGATACCGAATAGTTGTCTGGATCCAGACCTAAGTCTTCGCAAAGCTCCATATTAACAGGAATGTTCGCAGCCGAGCTACGTGTAAAGAACGCCGTTAAACCGCTGACCTTTAAACATCTGAAAACAAGTGGATAAGGATTTTGTTTGATTTTCAAGAAAACGATGATCGGGTTGACCACCAAGGCGACGAAGAACATGCCACCTAGTAATACCAACAACAGCTTTCCATATCCTAATAGCGCTTCTAAACCGCTTGATGCAATAGACTCGAATACTAAACCCATTATACCGATGGGTGCAAAGTTGATAATAACACGAACCACATGAGAAAGGGCGTCAGATACGTTAGTCAACATCGTCTTAGTTGAATCCGCCGCGTGTCTGAGCATAAAGCCTAGAATAGCTGCCCAAGACAATACGCCGATGTAGTTTGCATTGACAATTGCTCTTACCGGGTTATCTACGACATTTAATAATAAGGTTCTGAGTACTTCCACGACACCGCCTGGTGGGGTGATGCTGTCCACACCTGATTGAAGTGTCAACGTCACTGGGAACATGAAGCTCGCCAAAACGCCTACTAAACTGGCTAAAAATGTCCCTAATAAATAAAGGACGATGATCGATTTCATATTGGTTTTATGTCCTGATTTATGCTGTGAAATAGCTGACATCACTAAGAAAAATACGAGAATCGGTGCAACTGCTTTAAGGGCACCTACAAATAATGTACCGAAAATGGTAATGAATTTTGCCTCATTCGGTAATGCGATTGCTAAGAGAATACCGATAATCATCCCCACGAGAATTCGCTTAACAAGGCTAAGTTTGTTCCATTTGCTTAATAATTGTTTCAAATCTTCCTCCTATTTGTTAACGCATTGTCACGATTTTATCATATATCATCTCAAAATTAAACCCTCATTACCGATACAAATTTTTTATTACGGTACTTCCATTCAATCGATGTTATACTGATAATGATGACAATTTGGAGGAGATTATTTTGAAATCGCAAAATATGGGAGCTATTTACATCGCTTTAGCAGGACTAAGTTGGAGTACGACGGGGATATTTGCCAAAAACCTAATGGCTTCAGGCATTTCGTCTCAAGAAGTGGCTTTACTCAGATTAACTTTAGGGACTATCATACTTTTTTGCATCTTAATGCTTCAGAACCGTGCATATGTAAAAATCGACAGAAAGGGGCTAGTCTTAACTTTTTTCATGGGAACCATCACCCAAGGCTTATTCAACCTATGCTTTTTCTCATCAGTAGATGCCATCGGCGTCATGAATGCCACCATCTTACTCTATCTTGCGCCTCTATTTATCACGGGCTTCTCCGTACTTCTTTTTAAGGAGAAACTGACCGCACTAAAAAAGTGGGGGGTTTTCATCTCAGTTGTTGGATCGACATTGGCTTTGACAGGTGGCCGCTTGGATTTAGATGGTTTAACCTTCACCGGTATCCTTTTAGGGGTTCTATCAGGCTTGGGTTATTCCCTTGTGAGCGTGTTTAGCAAATTTGGTCTAAAAAAATATATGCCCCAAACCATGATCTTGTATAGCTTTCTGTTTGGTGCACTACTGATTGCTCCCTTTTCTTCACCACACCTCATCCTACAAAAATTGAATAGCCCCATCGTGGTTTTATCCACCATGGGGCTAGGGATTTTTTCTGCTTCAGTCGCTTACTTGCTCTATTTCGCAGGCATCAATACAGGTATTGAGCTTTCAAAGGTCGGGGTCATCAGCACCATCGAGCTGATCTTCGCCATTATTTTCTCCGTCATCTTCGCAGGTGAAATGATTAACGGCATAAAGATTTTCGGTATACTGTTGATACTATGTGCTATCGTATTGATCAATTTAAAGACGCAAGCGAAGGCAATATCTAATATAACTGGCGTTTAGTGAACGCCATTTGAGATAAACAAGTCTTTGTAAAGCACATCAGAACCGCTAATATGCTTGAAAACCCATGTGATCAGGAATTTAAGGATTTTTTTGCCGTAGGTGATCTGGTCCTCATCCACCGCTCTTAAATCAAGTGCTTCTATTTCAGAGATTAGTTTATTGTGTTCTTCGATATGTTTTTCTTTAAACTCAAAACCCAATTGGTCAAATAAACCTTCTTCAAACCTAAAGTGTTCAACGGTATATTTTGTTAATTCGTGGATGATTTCCACCATCTCATCATAGATGTCATCCCCTTGAACGGCACCGGTTAACAATACCGATAAGTTGCTAGTGATTTCAATCAGTTTTTTGTGCTGTGAATCGATGGATTCGATACCTAATTCATATTGCTTTTCCCATTGAATCATTTTGATTCCTCCCTAAATTGTATTGATATCAGTATAACATATAAAAAATTATGTAAAGTAGATTTATTTGATTCTTATGTTAGTTTTTCGTTAATAATGGTAAAATAATACATATCAAAAGGGCAGGTGACGCATGATTCGAAAATTGACCATTCGAAAAAAGTTATTGTTCAGTGTATTAATAGCAAGTTTAATCCCATTCATCTTAGGGATTTTGTTTATAAAAAATCAGACGGAATCCTGGTTATATCGAAATAACCTGGAACAGTCTCGGATACTCACAGAGCAGGCTGCCAATTATATTGACCGTACCATTTTAGAGGATATGAAAAGTCTTACGCAATTGGTTGCACTTGATCAGAGAATCATCTCAGCTGACCCAGACTTAACCACTTATATGGACTTTGATGCCACCTCGTTTCAATATAATCCCAGCAGAAGTGAACAGTCAATCGCGCAATATTTTAAATCCGTCGTGGACACACATCCCATGATCTCTTTTGTGTCCTACGGCACAGAATACGGTGGTTACGTAGAATATCCTCAGTTTAAACCCAATGCGCCTTATGATCCACGGATACGGGATTGGTATAAACATGCACTTGAGTTCGGTACAGTCGTGATTTCGGAGCCCTATGAAACCAAAGCGACAAAAGAACTCGTTATAAGTATTGATGATGTCGTTAAAAATAACGCTCACGTGCTCGGTGTTGTCAGTATGACAATTTCGCTTGAAAACCTCATGCGCGACATTAGCGAAATGAAATTTGGCGAAACGGGTCATATATATATCATTAGCCCAAATGGTGTTATCATCAATAGTCCGAACAATCCTGAATGGCACATGCAACCCTATGATGTTCTTGGTATCGGTACTTTAGAAGCGCTTCAAAATAATAAGCGACAATCCTTTGAAGGCTCTATCCTAGGAGAAACCTTAGTCTTTACCCCTTATCAATCCCATATCAGCGGCTGGACTTATCTGGCCGCCATCGATAAAGATGAAGTGCTCGCTTACTCAAGCTCCTTATCAGGCATGCTCGCCACCATTTTCGTCATCACCTCACTCCTTATCATCCTTTTCGTGACATTGATTTCAAATTATATCACGCACCCCATCATCTCACTTACCGCTATCATTAAAAAGATGTCACACTTTGATTTCGATGATTATGAGAAGAAGGATATTCAGCACTATGCAAAATCCAGTGATGAAATTGGTGAGATTTCAAATGCGCTGGGAAGTATGCAAACCAACTACCTGGAGCTCAAATCCTGTCTCGACGTTCTCGATGAGGAAATCAATAAAATCGATGTGGAAAATGCGAGCATCAACTATGTCGTGCTATCAAACGACAATCCCTTGGTCTCTATCGGAAAATCCGTGAATGGCTTATTAGATAAGGTTGTTAGCTATGTGGGGGAAATCAATCATCAAAAAGAGAGAATCCGATATTTAGCTGAACACGATCCGCTAACCGATTTACCAAACCGTCGCAATTTCATGTCGCATGCTTCCTCTGTCATCGAGAGACACACACGATTCGCGGTTCTCTTACTTGACATGGATAATTTTAAGAGCATCAACGACTCCCTAGGTCATGTATTCGGTGATAAAGTTTTGAAGATTGCGGGTAGTCGACTTAGAGCACTGAGTTCGGATCGCCTTTTTGTATCCCGGTTTGGCGGTGATGAATTTTTACTGTTGTTCCAATGTGATGATTCTGAAGAAGCGTTACACCACTTTATTGAATCGCTGTACAAAACGTTTGAGAATCCCATCGAAATCGATGGCAATGATGTTAAAATCGAGTTTAGCATGGGCGTAAGCCGCTATCCCGACGACAGCACTCAAATTAATGAGATTGTCATGTTTGCCGACTTGGCTCTCTATACCGTAAAGAACTCCGGAAAAAGTAACTATGCATTTTTTGACCAACAGATGGCAAAGCATTTGAAGGATAAAATGGAAATCAAAAATATGCTCACAATTGCTTTAAATCAACATGGTTTTAAAATGGTCTATCAACCAAAAGTATCTCTAGAAACCGGCTGTATCGTCGGTTATGAAGCCCTGATCCGGTTGAAAAATCATGCATTGTCCCCGATGGTCTTCATCAAGGTCGCGGAGGAAAATGGTCTGATTATCCCGATCGGAAGAACCGTAACTGAACTCGTCATCGCACAAATGGCTGCGTGGAAACAATCAGGCATGGTGCTTAAGCCCTTATCCATCAACTTCTCAGCACTGCAGCTACACGATATCGGTTATGAAGACTTCTTAATGGACTGTTTGAATCAACACGATATCGCGCCTGAGCTCATCCAGATCGAAATAACAGAGCATGTGTTCCTGGATAACAAAGAACTTGCCATATCCTTTATGAACTCCCTTAAATCAAAAGGCATCACCATCGCTGTGGATGATTTTGGCGCTGAATATTCCAGCTTAAGCTATCTCTCCTCACTGCCCATTCATACCCTTAAATTTGACCGAGAGATGAACCTCCATTTAATGGAACATGAAAACGACACGGTAATGGAAAAGCTCATCGCTTTTGTTCATAGTCTTAATCTGATTATCGTCGCTGAGGGAATCGAGTCCATGGCGCATGTATCACGTCTGAACGCCTTCGGGTGCGATATGGTTCAAGGGTATTGCTTTAGCAAACCATTAGAAGCTGATGAAATTCCAAAAATTGATTTAAAACAGTTTCAAACTGGTTAATCCATTTTAAAATAGGTATAAATACCATATCAAATAAGGTAATGGGGGTAATTATGTCTGATTTGTTCGGAAAATTAAAACAAAGCATCGATAAAGGCACAAAGGTAATCGGTGCTAAATCAGCCTCGTTGATTGATTCAACGAAAGTTAAGTCTGAAATTAGTAGCCTTAAGAAATCAAAGGATGAACTGCTCTTAAAGATTGGAACAGTCGTCTATGAGGCTGATCGAGCGTCTTTTAGTTTCGATATGATTGCAGAACCTATTTCTCAGGTAGATGCAATCAATTCAGAAATCGCCCTTAAAGAAGAGGAGCTCGAATCCATCAAGGCTGAAGCCGATGAAAAGCTTCAGGATTTAAACAAATAGTAAGTCTAAGCGAAATAAAGGTTCAGTATCTTCGAGATACTGAACCTTTTTGCTAAAGTTTATACTGTGAGATGTTTTGTCTCATCAAGTTAATTTGAGACTGAAGGTTGTCGATGTTGGCGGAAATTTCTTCGATATTGGTTGTCTCCTCTTCTGCCGACATGGCAATCTCTTCAATTCGTTTTGCATTATCTAATGACAACCTATTTACAACCTCAGTGCCAGACTTCACTTGCTCTTGAACTTGATGTATTTCCCCTAAAAGTCTGTTGAGTGCATGAATCCCACTTAGCACATGGTTGATTGATTGCTCGGTAAGGGTGTATTGAGCGAGTGTCTCCTTTACCATATCGTCCGCATTGCCGATTAGTTTTCTCTGCTCGGCGGCGACTTCATTAGATGACTGAATATGGGCGACGATTGCCTTTATGATTTCATCGATTTCCTTTACAGAGCTCGCTGACTCCTCTGCAAGCTTTCGGATTTCTTCCGCTACTACAGAAAAACCTCTGCCCTGCTCCCCCGCTCTTGCAGCTTCAATGGAAGCGTTCAGCGCCAGTAAATTCGTTTGACCGGCGATACTTCTAATGGTTTCGATGATCATCACGATTTGATCAGAAGCTTTATAAAGCGCTTCCATTTGATTACTTAACACGACAAAACCATCTGTGGTGAGAGAAAATCTTTCCTTTAGGACTTGTAAAGCTTCATTGGACTTGAGGGTGTGTGATTTAACGACATGCCCTTCCTCAGAGGAGCGATTGATGGCTTGGGTCATCTCACTGACTTGCATGTCTAAATGCTCCCCACTTGAAGCCAGCTCTCCCATTTCACGGGATTGTTCGTCGATATTATGCGAGGACTCAGTAAGTGCAGCAGTGGTTTCTTGAATCATACTCGATATGGAATGTGTCGATTCACTGACCGCATCGAAGCTGAGCGAGATTGAATAGCAAATGTCCTGTACTTGCTTTAGCAAGGATTTGTTATTTTGCTGTAAGGTCGTCATCGCATCAGCCAGCGCTTTAAACTCACCTTTGTAGTCTGAACGGATTTCTCGCGTCATATCGTATTCGGATAAATATCGACATTCCTGAACGAGATCTGTAATAGGCGATAGTAAACGCTTTATAAAAAGTACCAACAGCACTGAAATGATTACCAATGAAAAAATCGAAAAGAGAAAAATCATGATAAACGCACGTTTAAAAGCTTCTACATCCTCAGTGATATCAAAATCAGCCCCTAAATACGCGACGACATTCCCCTGCTGGTTAAAAATTGGAAAGTAGTTGGAAAACAATATTGAACCTTCATATTCATCAAACGACCCATAAAGCGGCTTAAGAGATTTTTCAATCGTTTCGTACTCATCGATGTAATCCTCTTCAATCGGCTCATTGGGCACTGCTGAATCCCCTTTTTCCGTGACGCCGTCGACGATATAGACCCAACCTGTATCTCCCTTGACCACCACATGAAGATAATTGGCATCAGAAATTTCCTTGATGTTCACCAGCTGCTGCTTGATCGTATTATAGACAGGATTGGAGTCATCAGGTGCTTCGAGGAGTGATGTTAATGCCTCCATATCCAATTGACGTTCAACCGCTTGATAGGCATTGTATGCGCGATGATTCGTCGTGCTTTTCAGCTGGTTAGAGAGTGTGATATATGTGAACAATGAGATAATCATTATCAGTATAATACTGGAGATTACAACCCATCGCGTGATACGGGTACTGATTCTACCTTTAAGCTGTCTGTTCATAAGTGCCTCCGAGACGATTTTCTGTTAACAGTTTAACATTTATCGTCATAAGTAACCATTAGAATTTAATTAGAAGTTATTCTTAATCACCAAAAGCTTTTATTACAAACGCCTTTTCGTCTTTGGCACGCATGGTCGCTAAAATACCGTCCAAATGATCATACTCATGCTGAAACAGCTCGGATAGATCTCCTTCAAAAAATAACGTCTGGTCTTGCCACTCCAAGTCCTTAAAATGAACCACACACCTCACATGCCGGTTTACTTTCACCAGTAGTCCAGGAAAACACATACAGTCATCGAGAACCTCCATCATTTCATCGTCAGGGAAATGGATGACTGGATTGATAAACGTAATCGGAGTTCCTGTATTCATATAGACCACTCTCTTGAAAGCGCCGATTTGTGGGGCTGCAATTGCTCTCCCTACACCATACTTTTGACGGTAAGCCATCATGGTGTCATGCAAGTCCTGTACAATCTCTTTGACCTCGCTTAACGCACTTTCATAACAGGTTCGCTCACATCATACAATCGCTCATCACCTAAAAGCAGTAATTTTCGAATCATTTGGTTCCTCCTCACTCACTCAAGTGGTCATTTTATCGACCATGTGTTCATTGCATTATTGTAAGAAAATAGGTCTTTAGACCAACATGGAAACTGTGATATTATTAAAGCCACAAACAAAATAAAGGAATAGGACGTAAAATGGAAACAAAAACATTGGTACTCATGAACATGGTCGGCCACCTAATTGTCGTGGTTTTTATGTTTGCCTATAACCGAAATCATTTGACGCGAACCAGTCGAGATCACTTTTTATCGCAGCTTTTTTTTGCTTTTGCTTTCACGTGCTTTTCAATTTCATACATACCAGGCATCACTTACACACTAGATATGCTACTCACACTGTTTGGGAATGGTGCGATGTTTTTCGGCGCGACTTACATACTATTAACGGCCATAAGCTTTAGTAACAACTATACGCATATCATCAAGCTTCGCGTCTTCATGCTAACAGGCACCATCCTCTCGATTGCGTCTATTCTCGCGATTATCCCTGGTTATTCGAACGTGCGAATCGCTGTGGTCACATTATTTGTCGCCTACTGTTTTGCAGCATCGAGTGCAGTTTTGCTGGTTTCAAAGTTAAAAAGTGAGCTTCAACGCGTTATCGGCGTCATGTTTATGCTCGTTGCATTTGCCCACCTTTATCGCGTCGTAGAAGCGTTGGACTTGAGCCGTCTTTACGTCATGGATACGCCTGGACTTGGTCAGTCCCTAACGATGATGAGCATGTTCGTCTTTATGATACTGTCCGGATCAGGGCTGGTGATGTTGACGAAGGAAAATGCAGATGATAAACTTTACAAGGCAGCAACGTTCGATGGCCTCACCGGAGTATATAATCGTCAAAGCTTCGTTAAAATGATTAATGAAGTTCAGCAAAATCAAACCCCGCCACGGTATAAAGCAATCGTCATGGTCGATTTGGACCATTTCAAAAAACTGAACGATACCCATGGTCATCATTGGGGAGATCAAGTACTTATCTACCTCACTCAGATATTGAATGCTAGCAAAGGCCCTCAAGACTTTATCGGACGTTTTGGTGGCGATGAATTTATCCTCTTTATGCAGGACGAGTCGAAGGAGGCCATCATCGCGCGGTGTGAAATCATGCGAAATGCCCTTTCTTCAGTACCCTATGATGGCGTACCACTCTCAGCGACGTTTGGTATCGCTATTGCCGACTATGAAAAAGATCCTCTTCCGCGTCATTTTGATGTATTTTCTAAGACGGCTGACGAAGCCCTTTATAAAGGAAAGCTATTCGGAAAGAACACATTATACACAGACTCATTATAGGAGCACAAATCGCTATGGTCATCAAACAACTTGGTCGTATCCCTTATTTGGAAGCCCTTACTTTACAGGAATCCCTTCAACTCGCAGTCCAGGAGGGTGCAGAGGATCATATTTTGATACTCGAGCATCCAAAAGTCATCACCTTAGGCCTTAATGCTGATCAGGATAACGTAATCGTTCCGGAAGATACGCTCATCGCAAGAGGTTTCGAAATTCATCATGTCAAACGTGGCGGTGATGTCACCTATCATGGTCCTGGTCAAATCATGGGCTATCTACTCATTAATTTAAGAAAGAACCATGGGGCTAGCATTAAGTGTTTTGTCCATGCACTTGAAGAAGCGCTCATCCAGTTTCTGAACGCGGAATATGGACTAGTTGCACATCGTGACCCCGTAAATGCGGGCGTTTTTATCGGCACAGAAAAAATTTGTGCCATCGGTCTGTCCGTGAGTAAAGGCGTCACCATGCATGGGTTTGCCTTAAACATTAACACTGAACTAAGCGATTTTGATGCGATTGTACCATGCGGATTAAAAACCCGTAGTGTAACCTCTGTCTCAAAGGCTTTAAATCAGCCAATCGACTTTCAAGAAGCCTCTAAAAAACTGGGAGAACATTTGGCGAGGGCTTTATAATTATTTGAATCAGCGCGCGATTAAAGCGCGCTCTTTTTATTTTTACGTTCATCCAGTTTTCGTTTAACAAACTTTCCCCCTTTTGCTGTGGCTTTCCCCACCGCAACGGCTGTTTTAGCGATAACCGATTTTGCGAGCTTAAGTTTATACGCCGTGCTATAAGCCTCATGATAGGCGATTTTCACTAGTAAATCCTTGTCTTTTTCACTCGTTTTTTTTGAAGGTGTCATAGGGCCGCTCCTTTTTTTTATTCTCTATCTAATGTTACCCTTGATTTCGAATAATATGCTTTCAGTTGATGGTAGAATTTCCATGGATGCGCTATAATTAAAGCATGAAATGGTAGGTGGTAAAGTGGAACGATCAATTAAGAGAACTGTCGACTTTTTAATCGGGAAAGTATATATCGATCCAAAAATTAAGCTTGATTCTGGTCTTAAGCTATTACACATATCAGACACGCCCTCACTTTTTTTCTCTGAGTTGGCGCGGCTGATCAAAATAATGAAACCGGACTACATCATCCATACTGGTGATCTGGTGGACAATATCAAGCTACAGCTTCACCCTGGTGCCATTAAGCACTATGAGCGCGAAGTGCTCTCCTTGATTAAAATCCTTGAAAACAGTGATGCAAAGGGGATTTACATTTCCTTAGGCAATCACGACAACGGTGACTATATTCGGAAAATCACTAAGAAAATTACGGTAGTGGATGATTATGCACTAATCGATATTGAAGGTATTCAAGTAGCCTTTGCACATTATGCGTCACAAATTCTCTCCAAACACGCCACACTCTATTTATTTGGCCACGATTTATCCACACTTTCGAAACAAACGGAGGATCAAACGATTTTAAACGGCATTCTCAATATCCACCTCATCGAGCTTGAAACCAGTGAAATTCATTATTTTGATTACCCTTGGGGAACCGATGATGCCCGGCTCAACAAACGCGGGTTTGGCATATAAAAAACCTTCGCTTTATGATGGCGACTTTGCGCTATGTGACAGCGACTATGATACTTTTAGGAGGTTAAAATGGTCTCTTTACTTCGAAATGGTCCCAGGATCATCCTAATCCAGTCAAGTGAGCAACTGGCGCTAAAAGAAGCGCTCATTCACAACTTTCACACCATTGTTTCGGATTGGGACAATGCATTCGAAAAATCCAATGAGTTTTGCACCATCATCTATTTAACCGACAACTTGTCCTCCACGATTCGATATGACAGTCGATACGAGGTCGTCGCAGTTTTAGATGAGCCCGAGCATGTGCTAATCAAGCTTTTTCAGGAACCCTATCGTTCTTTGATTACTGCCATAAGGCCTGCACCTCATATCGTCATCATGCGGGCGGTTGACAACCTGTCTACGGTTCTGGATGAGGTTAGAAAGGACCTAGGTGGTCAAATCGGTTCATTTTCGGATATTTTGGATCAAGGAAATGACCAAACCACTTTACTCGCCCTAACGGATAAACCGCTTAATAGAAACCTGATTATCAGTGATTTTTACCCGCAGTTTTTGAAGCTTGAGGGTAAGTATCACGATTTATTAAAAGAGCTGCGGATGCACGCTTTGAAATATTTGAACAGCGGCATCGGCAAGCGCGACTGGAATGAAATCGAAATCCGTATTTTCGACCGTTATAGCGCCTATAAGCTTCATTACGAACGATTGATCGAGGTCTTTGAATCACTAGAGCTAGGATTTGTACTTGGAGAATCATGGTCTAAGGATTATCCGCGATTTATGATGTCCGTCGAAGTCTATCGCGTACGCTTTTTTACTTTCCACGATCCAAAGCTGATCAAGCAGCTTCTTCTCGGCCTAGAATATCTAGAAGATGGAACCCGGATCGTAGACTATGACGTCTATTATAATCATAAAAAGATCGACTGGACTGATGCCCTTGAAAAGGGTGATCCTAAAGGTAGAAACGTTGCCGCGCTACTCTATCGTAAGCGAATCGTCGACCGTTTGACTGAGGACACCATTCAAAGTCTTAAACAGTATGAAGCGGCCATCCTAAAAACTCGAGATTAAACCTCTAAATGGCTTTAATCCAAACGCGCCTTCTACGGTGCTGTCTCACGTCGAAGAACTTCCATTGGGACTGAACCTTTAAATTCGATTCCAGCATTGGGCCGGTCTCAGCATGTGTCATCCCATATTTTCTCGCTGTCTTAAGCACCCGATTAAGTAAAATGCCATTGATCCCCGTGCTTTGTAGCTCTGGCTTTACAGCGATAAGGTATAAGTCAAGTACTGTGTTTTTCTTGATTGCTTTTAGAATGTGAAGAAATCCAAATGGAAATAGTTTTCCTTTGGATTTTTTTATGGCCATGGACAATGAAGGCATGGCAATGGCAAACCCCGCCAGTTGGTTTTCTTGATCGACGACGATTTTTATAAAGTCAGGATTCACAAATCCCAGAAAGGTCTTGATGACCATGTTTACTTGTTCTTGATTCAAATCTGTGGTGCCATAAAGAGGGGCATACGCTGTGTTATAAAGTTCAAAAACAGGCTTTGCCCAAGGCAACACCTCTTTTTTACGGGTAAATTCAATACACCGATAAGCACTTTTTTGCTCCAGGTACTGTGCGATTTTTTCGAGACGCTCTGCTTTTTCTTCATCTAATCGAAGCTGGCATTCAACCCAATCGATATCCTTAATGAAGCCTAACGCTTCCATGTGGGCAGCATAGTAAGGCGCGTTATAGATCGTAATAAACATGTCCATTTCGTCAAATCCGTCTATTAGCATCCCTTGATGGTCTAGATCGGTAAAGCCTAAAGGTCCGTGAATACTCATCAGGCCTTTTTCTTTTGCCCATTTTGTGGCTTCCTCCATCAACAGTCGGGACACATTCAAATCATCGATAAAATCAAAATGCGTAAACCGGGCATACTGCTGCTGCCACTTTTTGTTACTTTTATGATTGACGATCACACCTATACGCCCTACGATGTGTTCTGCTTCGTATGCTAAAAAATAGGCTGCCTCACAAAACTCGAATGCAGGGTTGTATTTTGGGCTGAGCATTTTGAAATCGTCACTGACCAAATCCGGGACATAATATGGATTGTCACGATAAAGTTCATTACCAAATGAAACGAACTGCTTTAAATCCAACTTATTCATGACCCTGTTAACACTAATCATTCTCCATCCTCAACATTCTATAGTAGTCATAATCCAATATCTTTGCTGCGTAATAAAACTTCGAGTTGATTTCAGCAGATACCTGCTTTCTATAATCGCTTAATGCCTCTTCAGAATAAGCATCGGCTAAACTACTTTTGAGGAACTCACCGGTTCGGGAATTATAGTTTCCGTATGCAGTGATAAAGCTACGATTCCCCATAATCACCAAAGGCTCAGTATCTGAAAACAAGTCTCTCCCCATCAGCAGACGGGAATCAAAGGGTAAATTAAGTAAGTTGAGTACTGTAGGTAGGATGTCCAGGCTTGAGGCAGGCGCATCATAACTTTCAGGCTTCATATCCCCAGAATACATGATCAAGGCATTTTTATACCGCTCAAAATCGGGGTCCACGGGACTTCCGTTTAGTTCATCTATGGAGGCATCAGATAACCCATAAGGATAGTGATCCGCGCTAATGACGATTAGGGTATTATCCAGTATACCCTCTTCCTCAAGCGCTTGAAGTAAATACGCCATGGCTCGGTCTAACTCAACTTGAGTTGCCAAATAGGCCTTAACCTCATCGGAATAAGGTAAATCCTTTACGACATCCCAATTTTTTGATGCCATGGCGTTATCGTTTGCATCATAGAACATATGACCACTTACCGTCATGTAGTAAGTGTGAAACGGTTGTGATTTAATGAACTCTGGAATTGTAACCTCCATCATCTCCAAATCGGACTCCGGCCACGTCTTCTTAATTTCTAAGCCATTGCCAACACCTTTGTAGTCGTACCCCATGTTTGGATGTGAAAGATGGCGGTCATAATAGGTATACGTATGATTATGATAGGCTTTTGTCAGATAGTTCCTTTGCTTCAATTGATTTCCTAAGGCGAACATCATATCATTCTCAGCGCTTCTGCGATAACTCCAAACGCCACTCTTAGGAATAAGCCCTGTGGTAGCGACATATTCGCCATCGGAGGTACTTACGCCCCAAATCGCAGTATAAAAATTATTAAATCGGATGCCTTCGTTCGCCATTTTATAGAGTGTAGGTGTAACATCCTCTCTTATGGCCAAATGCGAAAAACCTTCCGCCGTAATCGTAATCACGTTATAGCCTTCGTATTTACCCGTTTTATCATTTTGATTTGATGGAAGTCTCGACTGAAAGTACTGATGCATTTCTTTAAGTGTCGCGTCAGTTTCTTTCTCAGCCAGTGCTTCGAAATCTATAGGTAAAACGTTATAGGTGATTTCCTTAGTGGATGCTTCGAAATCCTCATATGAAACCTCCGCAGCAGGTTTTAAAGTTTTTACGGTATCCTCATGGGGAGGAATGAACTGTTCATCTGAACTGGCAGTAACATCACTTGGAAAGAGTGTACGTTGAAAATCCAGGCGCATGGTCGTCAATAAACCCAGTTGATTCACTGAGAACTCGGGGGAGTTCAAATGGTAGTAAAGGGAATAGGGCGAATTGTCCAGCTTGCTACCTTGATTGATAATACCGATGCCGATCAACTGCAACAATACCGCAAAATAGAGCATCCTCCAGAACAGCACTCTAGACCTTACGCTATTTTGCGCCTTCTGGCGAGATTTAAAACTCCAGATGGTGACACCTACGCAAATTAAAAACGGCAGTAATATTAATATCACATGGGTAATTTGCTCCCCAACAGCACTGATGGCGATATCGATGAACTCAAGTGCCCTTCCAGTATTACCCGCTGAATAAACGGAATAATAGGTTCGCATCAATTGAAAATAAACCATTTGAGACGCATATAAAAAGCATAAGAACAAAGTAAAGAAAGAAGTGGTCAGCCATTTGATCCATTCTTTTCTGATAAAAGCCATTAAAGCTGAAAGGCTGATCGCGAATACGCCGCCTAAAATAATGGATAGGTATAGGCCTGCATCCAGAAAATTGCCATTCCCTTTCACCCTTAGTATTGACTCGAGATAGAATATTAAAATCATTAAAAAAGTGGTCTGTTTTTGCATGTGTCCCCCCATAAGTCTCTTATTTGATAATACTATGGAATAGTTCTGTTGTGAATGTAAAAAAACAATTGTGTCCATACATTTTCCCATATATAATATCTCAGGATGTCATTATTTTTAGATTATTAATTGATTTGGGAGGATTGTTTTGAAAAACAAAAATAAAGGGTTGCAAGTTGTACTGGCAGGGACCGGAATCAACTTGGCATTTGGTGTTCTTTATGCATGGAGTATTTTCGGTGGTGCATTAAGTGAAGAGTTCGGTTGGAGCAAGGCTGAAGCCTCACTTCCATACACTGTCGCCATTATTGCCTTTGCATTTATCATGGTACCTGCTGGTAGACTCCAAGATAAAATCGGACCTAAATGGGTCGCTACGCTTGGAGGACTTTTAATCGGTGCTGGTTGTATCCTTGCCAGCTTCTTACCAAGTGTTCCCGGTCTGGTTTTTGCATTCGGTATTTTAGCCGGCTCTGGTATCGGACTTGGATATGCTTCGACGACTCCAGCCGCTGTCAAATGGTTTGCACCTGAGAAGAAGGGCTTGATCACAGGCGTCGTCGTCGGTGGATTCGGATTGGCAAGTATTTATATTGCACCACTTACTAAATACCTTCTACATGAATATGGGGTATTTACTTCATTCAGAATTTTAGGCTTTCTCTTCTTAGCCATTACATTGCCGTTATCGCAGTTGATTGTCAACCCTGAAAAACCAGTGGTCAGTACAAATGTTAAGAAGAAGGTTGTTCCTGATTTAACATGGCAACAAATGCTAAAGACCAAAGAGTTCTATCAGCTCTGGTTCATGTTTTTCGCTGGTGCAACGGGTGGCTTAATGATTATCGGTCACTTAAAAACGATTGCGAAATTACAGTTAGGCACTGATGCTGGCTTTATGCTTGTCGCTCTAGCTGCGATAGCAAATGCGATCGGTAGACCTGCTGCAGGCGTCATTTCAGACAAGTTCGGCAGAGGTAAGACGATGATGTTCCTCTACCTCCTACAAGCAGTCGTCTTATTTATCTTTTCATCATTTAGCAGCTTTACCACGGTACTTCTCGGAGCCATGGTCATGTATTTCTCTTACGGCTCCATGCTCTCAGTTTACCCATCAGCGTGTGGCGATAACTACGGTACGAAAAATCTCGGTATGAACTACGGAATCTTATTCTCCGCGTGGGGTGCTGGTGGAACTGTTGGCCCGATGATCGGTGGCTTTATCGCAGATTCTACAGGTTCTTATAGCCTTGCGTTTACCATAGCCGCTGGTATGGTTTTACTTGCTGCTGCCATGGGTTACTTCTACAAGCCATATCATCATCAATCATAATTGCTTATTTCTTCGACAATTGGGTAACAATATAATAACCAAGTGTTTAGAAAAGAAGGTGAAGGATATGTTGCATGTTGTACTTCAAGACTCTTTAAAAGAGTATTTGAGAGAACATCATCGTGATGCTGTAGCAATTCGTTTGGAAAACACAGGTTATCTGCATGAAAGTGAGTTTATATCGACACCTAGGGTTCACTTTGAAGCGCCACCAGATATCGAACACTTTGATACCTATGAAATTGATGGTGTGAAGGTCTATGTGGATAAGCATGTTGAAGCTTACGATGATACGATTGTTCTCAACGAAGAGAGACGCCTTGGTTTAAACAGGTGTCATGTTGACGGCATCAAACTCATCAGACGCGACAGTTAAACATCTTATAGCGATTATATGCATTTGCATATAGTCGCTTTTTTCATGTTGAAAACAGGTTGATGATTGATGCGAAACAGTTCGGGTATCTTTTGAATAAAGATATTGATGGAGGTGCCTATGAACGCATTAAAACTCGCCGAAAAAAGACATTCCTCTCGAGAGTATAAGCACAAAAAGCTGACGGACGAGGACCGTCGTTATGTAAACGATTTATTGCTTAACATTCCTAAGATTAACAACGCGAACGTTGAGTTTTCCTTTGTTGAAGATGGCTGGGATTTAGCGCCGCAGATGGAAGGGCTGGCAGGTTATTTTGGACACATGATCACAGCACCCCATTATTTCGCCTTACTCTGTGAAGAAGGGGAAACATGTCATAAATGGGTTGGTTATCTCGGGGAATGGTTTATTCTAAATGCTTTGAAGCAATCCATAGGCTCATGTTGGATCGAGGTCAAGGACGTGCCTGCTGTGAAACAGCTACTTCAAATCGATTCGCCTAAGACCATCGCAGCCCTGATTGCCTTTGGGTATCCGAAGAAAGAATTTCATAGTTCTTCGCTTTACTCGCCTAGCCATCCGAATAGTCTATCTTCACTTACCGATCTAGGCTATCCAAACATCGAGGCCATCAGCAATGAAGGACCCATTAGTTCACGAAAAGCCATTACCGAGTTTGTGGACCACCTGAAATACGGTGATAAAGCATCCCTAGAGGAGCTTGAACAGCTAGGCTTGCACCGTGCATTTTTCTACATGAGACTCGCTCCCTCCTATCATAACCGTCAACCTTGGCATTTCGTCGTTCATGGACATGCCATCGACTTGATCGTCGAAACGAGCGAAGATATCCCGCGAGTAATTCAAGGCATCGACGCTGGGATTGCCATGCTCTATTTCCAGGTTGGGCTAAATGACGCTGGATTTGGTGGGCATTGGCACACAGACCAACTGGAAGTCGACTATGAGCTCCCCCAAAACAAGCGCGTGGTGGCCAAATGGGTATATGCATAAATAAAAAAGGAGCGATTAGCTCCTATTTTTTTTGAAAAGAACACGGGACACTCGACTTTCTTCCCTATTCTTTATCCTTATAAAATTATGACGATGCTTATAGAGACTTAACGCACACATGATCACAGTAATCGCTAATGCGATGTCTCCATGCCTTAACCACTGGCTGATGACGATAAAATAAACGACTAAGGCCGCTGTACCGATCGCAATGTAATCCGATAGAAGTGTGAAACAAATAATGGACAGCATTCCCCCTACACCCATCCAAATATTAATTCCCAGCATCATGCCAATCAGCGTCGCTGTACCTTTTCCGCCCTTAAAGTGCATGTAAAACGGAAACACGTGACCGATGACCGCTAAAAAACCTGCTACGTATTGAAGGCCAATCTCTCCAGGAACCCACCCTTTCGCCAGTATAACGGCGAGAGTTCCCTTTAAAACATCCACGAGCCCTACGATTAAGCCGAACTTAAAGCCTAGGGATTCGAGGGCATTGGAAGCGCCAGCGTTTCCTTTGCCTAGCGTCCTGATATCGACCTTATAGATGAGCTTACCCAGAAGATAGGAGGTTTGCACGTTTCCAAGTAAGTACCCTAACAAACAGACGATGATAATTTCAACCATACTTCCCCCACTTATCAAATAAAAAATTGGACACAATTTATTTACAAAATGACCTGTTGACTTTTATCACTATATAGTGATATATTAAATGTAATAAATCACTAATTAAAGATAATTTAGGAGGTCATTATGTTAAAGATTGGAATCATCACTGGCACAACAAGACCAGGAAGAAATAACATTGCAGTAGCAAACTGGGTTAAAGAAATTGCAGATCAAAGAAAGGATGTCAGCTTCGAACTCGTGGACATATTAGACTATGAGCTACCACTACTCGACGAAGCAATTCCAGCATCCATGGGACAGTACATGAACGACCATACGAAAAAATGGGCTTCAAAGGTAGCTGAGCTTGATGGTTTCGTATTCGTGACACCAGAATACAACCATTCATTTTCGCCTTCCCTTAAAAACGCATTGGATTATGTCTATGCCGAGTGGAACAATAAAGCAGCTGGCTTCGTAAGCTATGGCTCTGCAGGCGGCGTTCGTGCGGTAGAACAGCTCAGACAAATCATGGCAGAGCTTCAAGTGGCTGATGTAAGGGCGCAAGTTATCCTTTCACTGTTTACAGATTTTGAAAATTTCAGCGTCTTTAAACCAGATGCGCGACATGAAAACAATGTGAACGCGATGCTCGACCAGCTTATCGCATGGAGTGGTGCATTAAAAACGCTTCGATGAGCCATACCGATAAAACTGGACATCATCATCCGTGAATCCAAACCGCTCCACTAAGTAGTAAAACAGCTCCTGACAAGCTTTTGCATCTGAAAGTGCCTCATGATGGCGATCCATCAGGATTCCCAACGTGGCGCATATATAGGCTAAATTATTGCGTTTATACTTTAAATGCTTTTTCGCTAGCCTTACCGTATCGATATATTCAAACCCATAATTGCCAAGTCCGTAATGTGCGAGCGTCGCACTTAGGACCCCTAAATCAAAGGTGGCGTTATGGGCGACGATAATGGTATCGACGAAATACGGTTCGATTTCAGGCCAAATTTGCTTAAGTGTGGGGGCTGTTTTTATCATTTGTGGTGTAATGCCCGTGAGTTCGATGTTAAATGCGTCAAAGTGGACTTCCGGATTTAATAGGTATGACTTTTCATGCACCGTTACACCGTCCACGACATGGATGATTCCCATAGCGCTCATTCGGTTATTGAATCGATTTGGGGTTTCAACATCGAAGTAAGTAAATACACCCATATCTACCTCCATTTGAAATGATTTGATATAATAGGTTTTGAATCGACATTCTATCGGAGGTCCTATGCAACCCATTCACTATAAAATACCCATCAAGATTAGAAATGAAAATGTCACCATTAGTACAACCGTTCATAATAGCCCACACCCAAATGGGCACACAATCCTCTATCTTCACGGGGGTGGGCTCATCTATGGTACGCGACATGATTTACCGAGACATCATATCCATCACATGATGGCGCAAGGCTTCGATCTCATAAAACTGGATTATCCACTTGCCCCTAGCGTTAGTCTCGATGAACTTTTCGAGTCGCTTTATGATGCCCTTTTGTGGCTGATGTCCGATCCTATCCAACTGAATCTCAGCCAACTGATCCTATTCGGCCGCTCTGGCGGTACGTATCTCGCGCTTAAGCTGTGTGATCTAATGATGACTCGTCTCAACACTTCCCCTAAGGGGCTACTCTTATTCTATGGGTATCATACATTTGAGATTCCTTCTTTTTTTGAACCAACACCGACACTCGGTGGCAAGCGCCTTATTCATCTTGACCAAATTCAGCAGTTTTATACCCCGCATATCGTCGTGGATGACGCTACCATGATCCGCGCCTTGCTCTATTATCATTTGAGACAGCACGGTACCTGGATGAACGCACTTGGTATTACCTACGAAAACTGTGCTAGCTATGCCATTTCTGAAGAACAGCTCAAGTTATTCCCTAAGTCTTTTATCGCAGCGAGCACATCCGATGATGATGTTCCATATGTAATGAGTGTTAAGCTCAGCCATTTGATTCCTGATGCCACGCTATTTACAGTCCATGATATGCCTCATGATTTCGATAGTCAAATAAAAGCACCTCAAACAGTGGCACTATTTGAAGCACTTGATCTATGGTTCAACGGTTTGACAAAAGGCGTTGTTCAATCCTTTCCAGAATAAAGATGATTTTCTCAGTTTTAAATGGTTTGGTGATAAAATCGATGGCACCCTCCATGATCGCATCTCTTATTAGCCATTGCTGTCCCATGGCAGAGCACATGATGACCTTTGCATTTCTGTCTAACGCTCTGATGTTTTTCAAAGCGTCAAATCCAGACATGATCGGCATCGTTATGTCCATAAAAACGAGATCCGGCATAAACAACTGGTATTTTTCCACAGCGGTCTCACCATCTTCTGCTTCAGTGACCACTGTGTGACCCACGGATTCGACCACATCCCGAATGACCATTCGCATGTATTTTGAATCATCAACAATCATTATTTTCAAGATAACCTCCCAAGTGGCACCCATATTATAACATATTCAGAGGGTGACGTCACTTCTTGCCTTTGAATCGCTTCATCCTGAAAAAATCCTCTCGTTCTCGTTCTTCAAGTGATTCTAGTATCCAGCTAACCAGTGTCTCGTACTTTGGAATTTGAATTTTTTCCAGCGCATTGGCGCGTTTATTGGTACTTCTAATTTCTAGAGCTAGACGATATACGGCGTTTTCGACCTCAGCCATCCTAAAAATCAACTTCTGCGCTTCGTTCATCTGAACAAGCACCAAATCGACCGCACTATTGGTTCGAAAGAATCCATAATGCGGTTTTATTTTTTCCGCCTCATATCGAATGAGTGGGATCTCAACATTCATAATGCTTCGGCCCAGTTTTTCAAAGGTGGATGCATATGGAACCGAATACGATAGCTCCTCCATGGTATCACTACCGATCGTCACGTTTGCATGCTCCAAGGCGATGTACACTTCACGAAAGACCTCATCGATTTGTACTTGAAGCGCACCCACTTCATCAATCATCATCATAATTTCTCGGATGAGCACCGTTCTTTTTTTATCCAGCAAAACATAGCCTTGTTTAGAAAAATCTAGCAGGCTTTTCGCTTTCATTAAGTTGGATTTGGTCGGCGTCAAATTTTCCATAAGTACCTCGCTATTTGATTAGGCAGGCTTTACATACCGATGATACCGTCTAATCATCTCATCATCCAGTCGATCCATGGCTTCTGGTGGCAGCTTCGATAATAGCGTCCATCCTAAATTCAAGCTTTCAATAATCGATCGTCTCGTATTAAATCCCTGCGCGATGAACTGGTCCTCAAACAACCTGCCAAATGCCATATACGCCTGATCAAGTGGCGACAAGTCGGATTCGCCGATAATTTGTGCGAGAGAACGCACTTCCAATACCTTAGAGTACGAAGAAAACAGTTGATTAAACAACGCCGGATGATCTTCTCTGGTATATCCCACGCCAATACCGTCCTTCATAAGTCTGGATAGGGATGGCAATACGTTCACTGGAGGTAAAAAGTCTCGGTTAGAAAGTTCTCGCGACAAAACGATTTGCCCCTCCGTAATATACCCGGTCAAATCGGGTATCGGGTGTGTAATATCGTCGTTTGGCATCGTCAGAATCGGTAAAAATGTAATGGACCCATGGTGTGCCTTTAAAACGCCCGCACGCTCATAAAGTAACGCCAAATCAGAGTATAGGTAACCTGGATAGCCCTTACGACTGGGGACTTCCTCCTTTGCTGATGAAATTTCTCTTAAGGCTTCACAGTAATTGGTCACATCAGTCATCACCACGAGCACATGCATGTTCTCCTCGAAGGCCAAATACTCAGCAGCAGCCAGTGCACATCTCGGCGTACTCAGCCGTTCGGCGATTGGATCATCTGCATAGTTGATGAATAACACCGAATGCCCCATCGCACCGCTTTCCACCAATCGATCGATGAAATACCCACCTTCATCCTTCGTAACACCGATTGCCACGAAGCAAACGGCAAAATCATCTTTTGAATCGTTCAGCAAACGCGCTTGAGAGACGATTTGAGCAGCCAGCTCCTTATGTGGTAAACCATTGCCTGAAAAAATCGGTAATTTTTGCCCCCTTATTAGGGTCATCAGCGTATCGATACTCGAAATGCCCGTTTCAATCATATCTCTCGGATATTGTCGTGCAATCGGGTTAATCGGTGCACTGTTGACATCCACTTCATGAGGGGAATAAATTTCACCCCCGCCATCGATGGGTTTCCCAAGCCCGTTGAAAGTACGTCCCAATATGTTCTTAGATAACCTGATGGTCATGGGCTCCCCTATAAAACGTACGGTAGCATTATAGGTCCCTATACCACTCGTTCCCTCAAACACCTGTATAATCGCCATTTCATTTTCAAGCTTAATAATTTTCCCCAGACGATTACCCGTCGCCAATCTAACCTCGACCAAATCGCCAAATCGTGCTTCGCGAATGCCTTTTATAAATATCAAAGGACCTTCGATTTTATCGATTTTTAGATAATCCCTATTCATCTTCTGCTCCTATGGTTAAGTCACATGATATCGTTCTAATAACACATCGTAAAATGCATCTACATCATCCTTCAATTGATTGAAAGCGTTTGAAAAATCGTTCGGTATATCGTATTTCATCTTTATATGACGGTCAAAAAGCTCTGAAGACCTTACATTTGATAGTGGAATGCCTTTGGACAAACACGCATTTGCACGGACATAGAGATGCCAAATGGCACCGAGCATTTGATATTGTTTGTTTAGTGGCACGAAGGTGTCCTCAGGGTGCATGGCATTTTGCTGTAAAAAACCGATTTTAAATATTCGAGCGATTTCCAGCAAAAGTCGTTGGTCATCAGGCAAGACGTCCTCACCAACCAGCTGCACGATATCTAGTAGCTTGCTCTCTTCCTGAAGCAATCGCATCATTTTACCTCTTAGCAAAAAAACATCCTCAGCAACATTTGTTTCATACCATTTACTCAGTGTATTCAGATAGCCACTATAGCTGGCGAGCCAATTAATCGCGGGATAATGTCTCGCATATGCCAGCTTGCGGTCAAGTGCAAGAAAGACATTAATATATCTTTTCGTATTTTCAGTGACGGGTTCCGAGAAGTCACCACCCGCGGGAGAAACCGCACCGATAATCGTGATGGATCCTTCCTGATGTGACAGCGTTTCGACATAGCCCGCACGCTCATAAAACTCTGCTAATCGATAGGACAAATACGCGGGGTAGCCCTCTTCCGCAGGCATTTCCTCAAGTCTTCCGCTGATTTCCCGCAAAGCCTCCGCCCAACGAGAGGTGGAATCCGCCATGATAGCGACGTGATAGCCCATGTCCCTAAAATATTCAGCCATGGTGATCCCGGTGTAAATCGACGCTTCTCGCGCGGCTACGGGCATATTCGACGTGTTCGCGATTAAGATGGTGCGTTCGATTAACCGGTGGCCTGACTTTGGATCGACGATTTTAGGGAACTCCTCTAAAACGTCCGTCATTTCATTACCGCGTTCACCACAGCCGATATAGATGATCAAATCCGCGTCTGACCATTTTGCAAGCTGATGCTGTGTCATGGTTTTTCCAGTTCCAAATCCACCTGGAATCGCGGCCGTTCCCCCTTTCGCGATGGGAAAAAATACATCCAATATGCGTTGCCCCGTTATCAGCGGTTTATACAGCCTAAGCCTCTCATTCACTGGCCGAGGCGTTCTCACTGGCCATTTTTGCATCAGTGTCAGCGGATGCTCACGCCCCTTATCATCCAATAATCTGATGAGGATATCTTCTGCAGTGTAAACGCCCTCTTTAGCGCAAAAAATTACTTCCCCTTCAATACCGATCGGAACGAGGAGGGCATGCGTAATGAGCTTCGTTTCTTGAACACGTGCAAAACACTCTCCGGCCCTGAGCTTCGACCCCATATCCACACAAAAGGTCACTTCCCACGGTGCCTTTCGATCGATGGACAGTAAACCATAGCCGGTATTAACCCGATCGCCTTCAAACCGACTAAGAGGACGCCCGATCCCATCGAAAATATTGCCCACCATACCAGGCCCTAAATAAAGTGAAAGGGGTTCTCCAGTTCCTTCTATAGGCTCGCCGAGCATTAGTCCGTCCGTGTCTTCATACACCTGGATGATGGCCTCTTCATCCTTTATGCCAATAATCTCGCCGATTCGTTTTTGATGTCCCACCAAAACCATTTCTCGCATATGCGATTCAGAAAGATTTAAACCTTTAACCACAGGCCCATTGATGGAGTAAATGTGCCCGAGCGCTTTATTTCTGTTCATGACAAGCCCCTCCATCCGAAATCAAATGATCGATCATGCACCCAAGCTTAAGGGACATCTCTTCCAGTTGCCGATTGATGGTATAATCCACCTGTTGGTTTCCTTCGCATCTTATAATGAACCCTCCGATGATCTCCTCTGAAACGACTGGGTTATATAGAACCGGGATCAACTGGAAATCCATGGGTGATACCCATACCGATTGAATTTTACTAGAGATGTCAGCGGTTAATCTCTCGAAATGCATTAAGAAAGCTGCCTTATAGCGTTCGCTTTTAATGCGTTCTTTCCATTCAGCTTTCACAGCCTCAACCAATCGCCTTACCAGCCAGGCTTCGTTTTCTCTGATTTGGCGCTGTATACTGACCTTCTCTCTGGCCTCAAGTTGCGACATTTCCAGTGTGACTTTTCGCTCGAGATGCACCAATTTTTCACGGCGTTGTGCTTCGTATTTGACCGCCATTTCGTCTAACAGCTGTGCATATTGAATCTTCAACTGCTCAAGGTGCTGTCTGCTCTCGACCAAATGACGCTCTTCAATCATTTTTTCAAATAAATCTATTTTCATTTCGATGGTAATCATGACATCACCTCACAACTTGATCCCGATGGAATTTTTGATGGTCTCGATCAAATAATTCTTCTCTTTTAGTCCACTGGGCTCAGGAATCATGGTAATCAGTTTCTCTTCAGACTTGAGCCTGACCTCTAAAAGCTTCTTTTCATGCGCCATGTAAAGATCCTCAGACACGAGAACAAGCCCAATCTCCTCTTCCGATAATCGGGCTATAATTCGATCGTACGCATGGTCAACATCACATCGTTCGCCCTCTATACCAGCAAATCTTAAGGCCTTGAGGGTTTCATCCCTTTTGCAAACCGCAAATACCTTCATTACAGATTACCTAAAATTAAGATGGATATGATCAACCCGTAAATGGCGATCCCTTCCGCTAGTCCTACGAATATAAGCGTTTTACCTAAGATTTTAGGATTTTCTGACACCGCGCCTAAAGCGGAAGACCCTACACTACCGACTGCATAGCCTGCGCCGATGGTTGCCATACCGGTTGATAATGCTGCTGCGATATAACCGAGCCCCGAAGCGCTTTGTGAAGTGACCTCAGCTGTCGTCTGCGCCGCTTCTGAAAAGGCAAGTCCTGTAAAGGCTTGAATGGTCGCCATGACCATTAATGCCATGAAAGATAAGGCATTGGCACTCAGCAACCACTTCAACTTCTTTTTCCCTGCTTCAATGCTGGGCTGATAATAATAAAAAATTCCGACGCCGATGGTCATGCATACGAGTCCGGCTAACACTACAACGATTCCCATAACTGCCTCCTATAAATGGTCAGGTTCAAAGAGGATTCCCTCACCTAAATAATACTTGCTGAACAACTCATAATAAAATAGTCTCAGGCCCTGAATAAAGACCACCAGCCCCTCTAGGCCGATTATAATGGCATTCCCGAGGATAAACATCAGAATGTTGCCGAACGTCGTACCGATCATTTCCGACAGCGTATGGAATGCGATAAATAGCCCCACATGGTTCAGTGCAAATGCCCCAATCCTAATAAAAGATGCCGTATTGCTGAGCATGCTGAGTAAGGTTTCAAAAATGTCAAATCCCGCTTCCACGTAATAGGCCGATAGGGTTTCTTCATAGAGATGCTCTTCTTTACTTATAAAGCGGCTTAACGGTTGCTTGATTAAAAGAAGCGTAACACATAGCAGCATGACGGCCAACAGGATGCGATTACTGATAAGAGATGTTCCAGCAGCTACGCCGTAGCCATAGAGTAATAGTGCACTGAGTAAAATCGTCCCGTTGATGCCATTCCTGCCAAAAAGGCCTTCTTGATAATCGCCTTGCCTCAGCTTGTTGATGATACCATAGACTAAGCTGATATAGACGAGGATGAGTCCCATGATAATGGATAACAGCAGTATCGTCATGATGTTTTCAATTGGACGAAGATAGATCGGTATCGGAAGCCAGCGTGAAATGAGGTTTTCATATCCGAAAAACGAGTCATATAAAACACCGAAAAGCATCGCGCCAAACCCGATTCTCACTAATACGCCTCCCATATCATGTCCACCGCGTTTGCTAATAATCAGACCGGCTAAACTGATGACGAGGCCTTGACCCAGGTCCCCAAACATGGCACCGAACATCAGGATATAGGCGACACCGAAAAATGGCGTCGGATCCAGTTCCGTGTGCGAGGGGACGCCGTACATCTTTATCAATGTCTCAAATGGTCTGAAAAACCAGTGGTTTACCATCAACGTTGGCGTTTGAATTCGCTGTGACACCTCATCTTGATGTTTAAAGGTCACTAGGGCATCCCTGTAACCATTCATCACCGACGTAACCATCGTAAGTGAAGCCTCTGGTACCCAAGCCGCAAAATAGGCGAGTTCCTCTGTTACTGCTACGTAACGCTTGATTTCATTCACTTTTGAACAGGTGGTAAGCTGCGTCATCAACCGATCGATTTCTGCCTTTCGCGGTTCAAGGCCTTTTCCCATTTCATCTTGAAGTGCTTGCTGCTGCCCCAGATTGCGTTCAATTTCCATTTCTATCTTCATCAGCATATTTTTAGGCGTATCCAATAGGTTCGAATCGATATTTAGTTCATAAAAATCCGTACTCCGCAGAATTCTGGACATCTCCAAATCAAGTGATTTGGGGGAGATGATCATGTATAGCTCCTTCTCCTCTGCCGTTCCTATATGAAAGACCAGCGCTTTGATATGGTCATAGTTTTGAGAGATACGCTTTGCCTTTTCTCGTGTTAAATAGCCGAACTTCATGGTGAAAAAATTCATCTCCACCAATCGCTTAAAGTCGATTTCAATATGCTTTGCGCATTCAAGTACCTTTAAACGTTTTAAATAATCCAGTCGTTCTTCAAGCTGCTTGAGCGTATCGCGCTTGAGGGAAAACGCCTCGCAAAACGCCTCGGTTTCCATAATGACCTGTTCTACAACCACGTCATGAGCGATGGTTTCATGTTTCATGTTAGGTGTATACTGAATTGCCTTCATTAGGTCATCAAACGACTCCGAAACCCGCTTTAGCTTTTTATTTTCCACTAAAGGGGTGATATCCTCCATATCGAGAATCCGATCGGCATTCTCTTCAGCGATCCCTATACTGAAGTCGCCTTCATCAATTTCCAGAAATGCGTCGATGAACCCGCAGTTGCCATCGGTTATGAGCTCACTTAAAATGGCATCTAAAGAGGAACGTTCACAAACGGCATTCATCATTCTAAGTTTTTTAATGGCCATGTTAATCCCTCCTCAAATCACGGATGAGGTAACTCTCAATCTCAGTCGATTTAAATCGAATGGCTTCTAGAATCGTCAATACGTCTCTGATTTCGTACTCGAACTTGAAAAGTAGTGCGACGGGTGTTGCAATCGTCTGAGCGTTAACCTTAAGAATTTTATCGATCTCATAATAGAGATAGCGCTCCATCTCCCGCTCCATCAAATATTCACGTGTATTAAATACGATGTTATATTCACTTTTATCAAGTTCTCTTCTAAACGCTTCCAGCGAATAATAGCATAATGCCTTTAAAGCTTTATAATCAAATTTTAAGCCTCCGGATAGCGTAAAGTTAAAAATTTCCTCTGGTGAAATATTAAAAAAATGGATGCCTCGATAAATCCATTGAATATTGAGTAAATCAATATTCACCCCCAGCAACTTCAGCATCAGCTGTCGGTCCATTTTATTAAGCTGACCCATCCGGTCTCTTAGTACATTAAAATAATAACGGTCTAACACCATTTCCATATGAAACAGCATCTTGGCGGGTTCCTCATCGATAAACGGCTTAAGCAACTCTCTATAGGGAGTTCCCGAAAGTGCCTCTATAAGGGTGCTTAATTGCTTTGCTTTCATGAGGTTCTCATAAGAAATGGTCTTATATACACTTGGGATTAACAGTGTCTTAGGGCTTATATTAAAATGGGAAAGGTTATGGACACGACGGATTAGGTATTTGATGTTCTCTACTTCATATCGTAAAAGAAGGGCTTTGAAAAAATCGCGGTATGCGCCAATGTAGTAATGGTACAGCTTTTCATAAACATTGAAAAAAGCCTGTTTAATCGCCATTTCCACAGGTTGACTCGCCAATTGCTCTTGTGTCAGAAACGATTGATATTGCGGTCGTGTCGCTAGGGATCGTATGACATCTTCCGCAGAATCAACCTTGATTAAAGTCTCGAAGCCTTCTTTATCGATCAGATATCCCATCATCACATGCGCTTTTGCCACTGGCGCTGCATGTATACTGCTGTTCGTCATTTATTTCCACCAGTCCATTTCTTCAACCACTTGATTTACCAGCTGAATCTCAGCAGAATCATAAGTGCTGTTGTGCTTTTCGATCAACGCTTGGCCTTCCTGTCTAAGCACTTCAAGTTTCTGTGTCCATTCCGTCTGAACACGGTCCAGAATCCTCTGCGCATTTTCCTTTTCTAGTCGATGAGAACCTTCATCAATCTCTTTTAAAAGGACCTTCAACTGAAGCTCTCTTTCGATGATTTCACTCTCTATATGGTCAAGCTGTCGCTTCATGTCTTGGTCAATGGTCAAAACTTCCGTTAAAAACCGTTCAATCATTTTAGAATCCATAAGCGTATCCTCCATTGTTAATAATTACCCTTATTTATGAAAACATCACCATTTCTTAATAATAAAAAACTGCTTGATTACTCAAGCAGTTTCTTACATTCGTCCTTACATAGCGGTTTTGCGAAGTAATAGCCTTGAATTGCATCACAATTCAACGTTTCTAACATGCGCACTTGTTTTTCGTGTTCCACACCTTCAGCGACCAACTTTAGCTTTAAAAGTTTGCCGATTTTTATGATGACCTTCAATAAAGGATCACTTGAATCCTGTTCGAGCAACTCATCTACAAAGCTTTTATCTATTTTGAGTATGTCCACAGGTAGCTTCTTTAAATAGCTTAAAGATGAATACCCCGTACCAAAATCATCAAGTGCAATTTGAATTCCTTTGCTCCTCAATCGCTCAAGCTTTGCAGAGGAAGCCTCCATGGTCTGCATTAACACCGACTCGGTAATTTCAAGTACTAACCGATTGGGTTCTATGCCATTTCGCACTAGGGCTTCTAGGACATACTGTTCAAAATCCTCTTGAATTAATTGAAGCACTGAGACGTTAATACCCATATGAAGATCAGGCGAGTTTAGCTCACTAAGAAACTGTAGCGCTTCATCAATCACCCATTTTCCGATGGGCATAATCATTTGCGTTTCTTCGGCAATCGGGATGAACTCATGCGGTGGCAATTGTCCCATTTCTGGGTGATGCCATCTTAGCAATGCCTCGAATCCTAAAATCGTCTGCTGATTTGTATCGTATTGTGGTTGATAAACCAATGAAAGTTCGTCGTTTTCCATGGCGACTTTCAATGCTTCTTCTCGTGTTACACGCCACAGAATTCCTTCAAACATGTCACTTTCGTATCGAACGGCTCGGCCTCGGCCTTGCTCTTTCGCACGGTACATGGCTAAATCTGCCTTGGTTAGCAAGGATTCAAGAGAATCACCATCGTGAGGATAAATTGCATAGCCTATACTGATGCTATTTGAAAACTTTCCATATTCCACTTGGATGACACAGTTGAGCCCTACTAGTAACGCTTCGCATAGGGATTCCAGCTCATGCAAGGCTTGAAACTTAAGGTGGATCACAAATTCATCACCGTTGATCCGATAGACACGTGCTTTAGAACCCAGCTGCTGTTCAATCAAACTGCCCACCGCCTGAATATAGCGATCACCAAAGTGATGCCCCATGGTATCGTTAATGCGTTTGAAGTGATCTATATCGATTAATAACAGGGCGTATTGATGAAGGCTTCCCTTCACTTCTTGGTTTAGATGGGATTCAAGTGCCGTTTTATTAGGTAATCCTGTGAGTTTATCGTGAAATGCTGCATATCTCAGCTGATCTTCCATTTGCTTAATCGCATCGATATCCGTATAGGAACTGATCATCCTTGTAAGGTTTCCTTCAGCGTCTCTTCTAATGACACCTTTTACAAGAAACCACTTATAATTGCCGCCTTTTGTTCTCAAGCGAATCTGTGTGAGAAAATCATTAGCGATATTCAGTCTACGAGAGTCGAAATAGCTTTTAATCTGAGGTAAATCCTCTTCGTGGACAAAATCGAAAAAGAAGGTAGGTGAATCGATGTGTTTAACGGGAAAACCGATGATCTTTTCCCATCGGTCAGAAACAGTGAACGTTTCCTCTTTGATATTCCAATCCACAATCGTGTCCTTAATGGCGTCGAGAATCAGTTCGTTTTTTTCCTTTATGGCCTGTAGCTCATCGTAAAGCTCATTTAATGCGTCAAACTGTGCTTTAAGCTCTTCCTCGGATGCAGAAAGCTCATCATACAAGTGTTTCAGCTCGTTTTTCAGCTTTACTGATCTACGGAGAGCGATGCCTAGGATGATTAAGAATATTACTAACAAGCCCATCACTAATGCCACGGTTAAAATAACCGTACGATAGGTTTCAAAAATGGAGATGGGCCGGTTAATCACCTGAACAGAATCAGGGAGCCGCTCATAGTCGAGATCAAATCGTTCAGCCGCTTGATAATCGATGCCATTCATGTGGATATTTTCTGAGACTAAAGGAATTTCATCTGCAGGCGTGCCATTCAATATTTCTGTGGCCAGCAAACCTGCCTGATTTCCGATTAGCTTAGCGCTTAATAAGGTCCCACCTAAGGCACCATTCCCTAACGCAAAATCATATAGCGAAAACACTGCCGCAGGCGTAGCATCACTCACTTTTTCAATCATGTCCTCGAAGTTGATGTTTCTGCCGTTTACGTCAGTATAATAGGCCGTCATCAGCACACTGTCGTTCGGAGTCAGCATGGAGACGAAATCGACGATGGCTTCGATGGTCTTGTCTGTTACGATGACTGCTTCAATCTGGGGATAGTGATCGGCGATTTCAGAGGCGGCCGCTTCGCCCATGGCCTTTCCACTCTCGGTCTGATCGTGTACGATATAAAACCGTTTCATATCTGGGTTGACCATCATCGCTACCTCTAAGGTCGCCTTGATGTCTACGATTTCAAGTACACCTGTCAAATTCTTATCAGTGGACTTTACTAATGATGCGTAGCTCGATTCGCTGATGCCATGGAAGACCACAGGGATGTTTGAGAACAGCTTTGCCCTATTCTGCAAGACAAACGATAGCGCGGCGTCATCAGAAGCGATGATCAAATCGATGGATGTCTTTTCGTATTTAAACGCCATCAATTGCTCGAATAACGCCAGGGTCTCGTCAGTTGGGTGTTCCTTCCAATCGAGAAACTCCACATAAAACCTGACGTCTCCACCGTAGGTCTTCTTGATCGTATCTATTTCAGCGTTAGTCGAATCATCTGTCCAAGATAACCCATGATGATATGAATTAATGATTAAGACACTTTTTTGATCACCCGTTTGCGCATGTGTAAAGGCAATCGGGCTATAAAAATTAATGACCACGATTAACATCATGATGATGATTACGTTTCGATTTCGAATGGCTTCGTGCGATATTCTCATAAATTCCTCATAAGTTGATAGTCTTTGATGTATTATACCACCATTCATAAAAATTAAACCCCCGTATCTTTACGGGGGTTAGTTATATTCTTACAACTTGATGTAATCCACAGCACGCTTTGAAGACTCATTAATGGCGTAAAGACCAACGCCAAAGGCAGATCTAATATTGCGGTCAACCTCGAGCTCAAGCCCACAAAACGTGATGTTTTCTGTGGTGGCTACACCATCGATTAACAGTGGCAGGCCATTTTCATCAAATATCGGACGCTTGATATAGCTATAATTTCGTCTGAAGCCTGTGGACCATACAATATTCGTGATATGATGGGCAGTGATATCCAGCTCCGCTAAAGGCGTTATGGCATCCAGATCGACACGGTCCAATCTCAAATCAAACTCGTTACCTCCCGTGGTGATATGCTCCTTCTCGATCAGTGCATCAATTTTCTGTTTCGCTGTATCAATATACTTTTCTGCCTCTTTAAAAACACTGCGAATATTATCATTAAAAATCAACTTGTTTCCCTCTCGATCGAGCAACCTTCCCACGAGATGGACGCCGTTTTTCTGGCATTCCACCATGTTTTGCCCCATTTTATGAAGGATGTTAGGATTGGTAAAGTCCTCTTTTTTGTAATTCAATATGGGGTTTACATTGGCGTAGCCGGAAAGTCGATTTAACCAGTAAACGCCATGCACATTTTTATAGACCACTGGCAGTGGTGATAGACTGCCGATCGAAAGATAGACTTCATTTTGAAGGGCTTTTTTCAGTTCAAGTGCGATCTGCACACCTGACCATCCACTTCCCACCACTACGACATTTCCTGGCGTCATCTGGCATGGATTCTTATAGTCTGAGGAATGCATCTGGTTAATTTCTGCTGGAATCTTTTCGCTGACCTTCGGTATAAACGGTTCACTGTACATGCCTGAGGCGACGATAATATGATCACAGCAGTAATCACCCTTATTCGTATAGACCTTATAAACACTTCCTTCCAGAACGATCTCTTGAATCACGGTGTTCTCCACGTAGACCGGATTTACGAACTTTTGATAACGCTCCAATATGGCTAAAATTTCAGATTTCGACATATATTCGTTATTATAAGGGATTTCATTTTCCAATCCCGGTAGATGGGTCATCCAATTGGGCGTCACTAAGTAAAACGAATCCCAGCGCTCATTTTTCCAGGTGTGTAGCATTTCTTCCTTTTCTATGATGAGGTAGTCAAGACCCCTTTGTTTTAAATAATAACCACAAGTGATTCCGCTAGGGCCGCCACCGATGACGATTACCTTATAATGTCTCATCCATTTGCTCCTTTATGATTTCCATTAGTTGAACACGTTGAATTATACCCGCTTATCCCATCTTATAACAGTTCTGCATTAAAACTATTGTTTTTTTTATTAGCAGGACTATAATATTAGGGTGAAGTGTTTTGACAAATAAATAACAAAATGATATCGTCAAAACAAAGGAGGGTTTATGTTTTTATTCGAAGCCATACCATGGTATTCGGCACTGATGTGGTTTGTTGTACTCGGTGGACTCATCGCGCTCAACGAACTCGCAAGAATCAACAAATGGATTTCTTTGGCATTATTTCTCGTACTCCCCGCAATACTCACCGTTATGGTGTGGCCGAAAACCGCTGGTGAAGGCACCAGTGTCGGCACTTGGTTTCACTGGGCAAAGGTATACTCAGCACTCGCTGGATGCTTAGGCTTTTTAGCACTACGTCATATTAAAGGTGCTGCCTCTAACAAATGGGTACTATTCTTCCCTGCACTGATCCTGGCTGTCAATATCATGGAAGCCGTGGTGAGAGATTTTCAGTGTTTCGGTTACAATGGTTTAGTCGATGGCGTTATCATCATCGGTGGACCGTGGAACATCATGAACGGCATCGCTGGACTCCTCAACATCATTACGATCTCTGGTTGGATCGGGATTACGGTTGGTAAGGATTCAAAAAAAGATATGTTATGGGCTGACCAGCTTTGGTTTTGGATCATCGCATACGACATTTGGAATTTCGCATACGTCTACAACTGTGTCTCAGACCACGCATTCTATGCAGGTGCAGCGCTCCTCATTTCGTGTACGATACCTGCGTTCTTTATTAAGAAAGGGGCTTGGCTACAGCACCGCGCTCAGACCTTGGCCTTTTGGATGATGTTTGTCATGAGCTTCCCGGCATTTGTGGACACCTCTAAGTTTGCGGTTAAATCATCTCATAATGAGACGGCTTTGTTCGTGGTGAGCGCATTGTCTTTAGCGGTTAACGTTGCTGTGTTCATCTATCACTTCTATAAGGTCATCAAATACAAGCGCAACCCAATCAAAACTGAAGTCCATTCTGATTTGGCCGCTTTTAAGGAAATCAAAGCACTTTAGTCTAATTGTTACGATTTTATAGCATTTATATAAAGGATTTCCAAATTGACTTGTATAAATTTTTCTGCTGATTAAACTAAGTTTAAAAGGTTTTTTCAGGAGGAGTATCATGGAGTCATTTGCAAGATTATATAAAGGCATGTCCTTAACTTTACAGAAGAAAATCACGATAGACGATACCGCTTTGAACTACGGCTCAGGAAAGATAGAAAATCTATTCGCAACGCCTAGGCTTGTTGCCTTTATGGTAGAAGCCTGTGCACAGCTCATCGACCCCACACTACCGGATGGTTTCGTCTCCATCGGTAACAGCATTAACGTGGAACATTATAAGCCGACACTGTTAGGGTCGACAGTAACCGTGGCAGTAACCATCTCTGGATTTGATCATGGTAAATACCAGTTCGAGATGAAAGCTTATGACGAGTATGGTCAAATCGGCGATGGCACCCATTCACGTAGCCTCGTTCACTATGAGAGCTTTATGCATAAAGCGCAAGCAAGAGAGTATGCAAACTTTAAAGCCGTGTAAACCACCATTATAAAAACGAAGTCCTTCCAAATTTTGGAAGGACTTTTGTTTTTTCGCTACTTGAGTTTTTCATAGGCTTCCAGTAACGTTCTGAAGATTTCAGGATCACCACCCTTATCTGGATGATACTTATGGGCAAGGGAACGAAACCGGTCTTTTACCTGCTGTGGCGATGCACCCACATGTAAGCCTAATACACTTAACACGGATGGATCATATAGAAGCGAATAAGATAGTCCCATTTCTTCATAATGCTTGATGGTCACTGTAAAAAAATACTCTTCAAAAACCGTTTTACGTTCATCGGAAGCCATCTGATAAAGCTGATCTACACTATAACGCGGCCCTTTTAAAGACTTTTCAGAGAAAAAGGCGTCCCATACGAGAGCACTTAGCGGAATTGGCCTTGCACCATACTCCGTGCGCATTTCGACTTCTCTTTTTTTTAAATCTCTGAGCTTTTTCTTAATCGCATCCTTCGTCATTTAGGACCGCTCCTTAATTAGCTTCGCTGGGTTTCCACCGACGATGGTGTATGGTGCAACCGATTTGGTGACGACACTTCCTGCAGCGATAATCGCGCCATTACCTATGGTAACGCCAGGGAGTATGATACTGCGTGCGCCGATCCAGACATCATCACCTATGATGACGGGCTCTGATATCGTATCCCCCTGATCAATCATGGGAATATCGCGCCTAGAAAAATCGTGATTTCGTGTATAAATGTGGACCTCAGGTCCCATCATCACATGGTCGCCGATGCTCACCGGTCCTTGGATTCGTGCGTTTAGTCCGATCCCTGAGCGATTTCCGATGGAAAGCTCATTCCCTTTCCCGAAATACGCGCCATGCTCGATATTGACATCACGCCCCGCTGATTTAAATAATCGCTTACATAAGAATCTTCTAAAAGACTTCGCTCCAAAAGCATAAGGGCTATCTGACGCTGGCAAATGTCTGCCGATGCCATAATATAAAACCAAATAGACTTTGCTGACCATGCCCATACTGTACATCCTCTCATCCTAATTGTATGTCTGAATGCTCTCTTCCCCACTTTATAAAAAATGCTTCATCATAAAAAATGCTTCATCACGTGTTTACTTTCCTCAATTTGAGCCTTCTGTACCACCACATAACGCTCAAGCTTAGCCAGTGCTGAGGCATCCTGGCACTGTTTTAAGTAAGACATGGTCATCTCTCCATCAAAGCTTGCCAAATCCATCACATACGGATAATCCATCTGTTCACACAAATAATGAATTTTAGGATCATAGGCAATCCCCACAAAAGGCGTATGACTTAAGGATGCAAATATCATCCCATGTAAACGCATGGATATCAGTGCTTCGAACCCGCCAATATGACGAATCACTTCTCTGTAATTAGGTTCAAACGGCAACGTCACACTGTTATGCTTCATTTGCTGTTTAACGAGTTCAATCGCGTGCATATCTTCATCTTCAAATGGAACAAATATGATTTCCTTTCCCGCATCTATAAGGGCGTCAAGTGTATGGGCCAGGTCGTAGTAAACAGTTTGCGCATTGCTCCACTTCCTAACGTTAACCCCAACGCGATTTTCACGAACAGAAAGCGGTTCGTCCTTTCCATCAAGTGCGTAAACGAAGTCCGTGGTGACGTGTATTTGAGGATTGACGACACCTAGCTTCTCCATATAAGCACGTGATCCCTCATCTCTCAACAGGATAAGGTCTAGCATACTCAGGAGCTTAGCTGTCACTTTTCGACTAATGCTGCCATTGATGGGTCCGAAACCGTTCCCAAGCATCATGACTTTCTTCTTCAGCAAGGTTTTACTCATCCACACGAAGCTTAAATAATACCAGAGTGAGCGTTTACTTGAGGCGGTTTGTAGCAATGTCCCCCCGCCGAGCACGAGCACATCGGCACTAAACAGGGCTGCCATGATACTCCAAATTCGGTTACGACTAACGGCTTCAACATCAGAGCGCAGGCGTGTCAGGTGCTTTTGATAGCTTAGCGCTTTGATACTGCTTCGTGGGCTTATTTCCCTTATAAACTTGACTGTCATATCCAAAATGGCTTCATCACCTAGATTGAAACGGCCATAGTACCCGATGATAAACACTTTTTGCTTCTCAGATAAGATTCTTTCGTAGATCTCCAAATAGTTGATTCCCATTTGCGAACGGGAAAAATGGGTTTTCGCATAATTTTCCATCTGTTGACCGTAGGTGAGATAGATCTTATGAGCGCACATTTCGATGAGCGCTTTCGCAAAGGCCTCATCATCTCCCACGGGGATAAGTCGACCTGTAACGCCTTCGATGACGATTTCCTTGAGGCCACCAGTGGCCGTTGCCAGCGCAGGCTTAGAATACACGGCACCTTCCATCAGGGCATAGGAAACGCCCCCCTCATGGAGTGAAGTCAAAGCATTGATGTCGATCATTTGGAAGAAATCACTGGGTTCACTTAGATGACCCATCATAAAAACATGGTGTTCCAGTTGATGTTCAACGATGAAGGCTTTCATGCGGTGTTCTTCTTCGCCATCGCCACCGATTAAAAACCTTAATCCACTGTCGCGTTCTATCGCGCGCTTCGCCCCTCTAAGAAAGGTCATATGGTCTTTAACAGGAGCAAGTCTTCCTAATATCCCAACATAGGTCGCTTGAGGATCATACGGTAATTGGTACTTTTCAAATAAGACCTCTCGAGGGATTGAATCGACTTTTTCGAACGAAATACCGTTGTAAGCCACGTGTGTTTTATCCAGTGGATAACCGCGTTCGATTAGTTTTTTCCTCATTTCGGCACTTACGCAGATGTAACTGTCCAGTCTCCTGATCGACATGGAATTCATCATTCGAAAAAGAATGGTAAACATCTTTCCCATGGTAAAGTCGTCCAGCATAAAATCACTATGAATCGTCGTGATTACTGGCATTTTCAAAAATGGCTTCAAAAACACCCCAAATAGATTCGCCCTTGGTCCATGACAATGAACGATATCAACTGGGTTGTTCCTTATATAGCTTAAAATTTTAAAGATCACCGTGAAATCAAATCGCTTCTTTTGCAAAAACTTGACGACTTTGAATCCCTCTTCTTCTGCAGCATGCGTCAGATCGCCTTCAGCCAGGACAGCGAGCTCGATTTGCATCAGTGGTGCAGATTCCCTTAATATATTCATAACGCTGACTTTTCCACCGTGGCGGTCCTCACCACTGGTGAGATGTAAAACGCGCAATTTATTCATGTGTTCACCAAATCCTTCAAATAGCATGACTTTATGGTTCTATCTTATCAAAAAAAGGGGCCACACGCTACCAAAAACGGCAGGAAACCTGTAAATTCCTGCCGTTAAGACCAATGAATGCACAATTTAGTTTTATTAAACCTCAATCCCGTAAATCGCCTTTAGCGCGGCGATATCCCTTTCAAGTGCTTCATTAATAGGGACGCCTTCATTTGAACGTTCCAGACTGGCCAAATGCTCTTTTTCACCAGCAGTATAAATGCGTTCCTCCCCAGGGGCTTTCTTTGAGCTTCTTAGGGTTCTTAATATGTCTCCTGTGATTTGCTTAAAGGATTCTAAGGTTGTGAAGGCCTCCACATCGATGGCGATGAAAAAATGCCCCAAATGGTATGGCTGTTTTACACCCTCTGAAATCCCTGATAATCCTTTTAGAAAAGCACCACCAGCAAGTGCAGCTGACAGGATTTCCACCACCGTGGCATAGCCATAACCTTTATAACCCCCGAGAAGCTCACCCATTCCTCCAAGTGGTGTCAACGCTGCACCACCCGTTACCAAGTCCTTCAGGACCTGCTCTGTATCGGTTCTGGAGGATCCATCTTCACCGATTACCCATCCGTCTGGCAAGTCCTTACCGAGCCTTTGGTACACTTCTATCTTTCCGCGTTGGGTGACTGAAGTGGCGCAATCCAGAACAAATGGAAAGGGTTCATCTGACGGCATGCCAAAAGTTAATGGATTAGTGCCTAGCATATTCTCAACGCCAAAAGTAGGTGCGATGGAAGGTCTTGCATTGGTACCCGTGATTCCGACCATCCCCTGCTCTGTGGCCATGGTAACGTAATATCCCGCGATGCCATAATGGTTGGAGTTTCGAACAGCCACCATCCCCATTCCGAACTGCTTCGCCTTATCGATGGCAAGCTGCATGGCGTATTTGGAAACCACTTGCCCCATACCATTATTAGCATCTAAAACCGCTGTGGTTGGGCCATCCTTGATGACATCGATTTTCGTAATGGGGTTGATAATGCCTTCACGAATACGGTCGATATAGATCGGTTTTAGACGGCCGATGCCATGTGAATCGATCCCACGCTTGTCTGATTCGATTAATACGTCTGCGCTGATTTCAGCATCCGGTTCCGGTAATCCTGCTGCCATCAAAATCTGTTTCATATACGTCTTCAATGGTTCAAAATGAACTTTCCTCATAGTCGCCTCCTATTATCCCATTACTCCATCTCTACCCTGAACGCGTGCGCCTTAAACCCACTCTTAACATTGACTTTTTTGATGAATTACGCTAGTATTAAGCCAGTAAACACTTAAATTCACTTGAAATGAGAGGACTATGGGTTCATTGATCTCAGATTTTATAACCCCTTTGCCATTAGTAGGATTGTTCCTGATCGTAATGGTAATTTTTTATTTCTTAAGCAAAGGCGCAGATATCATCGTTAACGAGGCTGTCGCCGTATCCACCCATCTACGCATACCGACTTCTGTTATAGGGGCTACCATCGTTTCTCTGGGAACCACCCTTCCTGAAGTTTCGGTGTCGGTATTAGCTGCCATGAAAGGCAATTATGATTTAGCCCTGGGAAACGCTATTGGCTCTGTGATGGTGGATACAGGCTTTATCTTAGGATTGACCTTGCTGATTAGCCCCATTATTTTTGATTATTCTGCCATACGCATTGAGAGCTGGATCCAGTTTTTTACGGGTTTGTTCATCGTTGTTATCGCGATCCCTGTAGCATCTGAAGCGTCTATAGGCGTCATCAGCAAAACCACTGGAATGATGATGACAGTGCTGTTAATTGTTTACCTCGTCTGGTCGTTTAGAAATGGGATGAACAAACTAGAATACTACTATGATGACTACACTGAGAAGTACCGCACAGAGAGCTTGATTAAGCAAGTATTTTTCCTTATCCTAGGAATGGGCATCGTCATCATATCCTCGGATTTGTTGATCACGGTGGTGGAAACCATCGGATTAAAGCTCGGTGTGTCACAAACGTTTCTCGCCACCACACTGGTCGCTTTCGGTACCAGTATTCCTGAACTCGTGACGTCCATTAAGGCGATTCTAAAGGGACACGGCGATTTAGCTTTCGGCAACATCATCGGTGCTGATATTCTCAATATCTTATTCGTCACTGGACTTGCAGCGGTTTTCGCGAAAAACCAGCTTTTGGTCAGCGAAGTATTCTTTAATCTACATTTCCCGGCCATGCTTTTTATTTTAGTGGCGTTCCGCTATTTCACCTTAGTGAACAAACATACCATCGGAAGAATGGAAGGTGGTATATTGCTTGGAACCTATCTCGTCTATCTCGGTTTGACAGGAATGTAGTTAAAAGGTCCTGATGGTAATAAATACCGTCAGGACCTTATTATTTGGTTCGTTATTTGATCGTTCTTTTAACTTTCTCTAAAATGGCGACCACTTCTAAAGAATCTTGGTCGATTTCATGAAGGTATTTCTCAGCTAAATCCAAATTTCCTGAGTTATAAGCACTAATTGCCTTCTTTGCAACCTCATGTAAATGGGCATGTGGCCTGGAAAGCTCATTAAATAACTGAGTGATTCTTGAATCGGTAAAATGCTGTGATTCTATCCACTTGCCTAATCGACAGGTATGATGGGTTCCCACTTCGGCCTCGGATAATTTTACATAACCGAGAATCATGTTATAGACCTTCCAGCGCCAGATCAAGTGATCGCACATGAGAACTTCCATTTGGATATCCATGTTGATGGCAGGATTCTTTTTTAATATTTCAGCTCTAAACGCGTTGAGTTTTTCTGAGATGGTATTGATCGCTCGCCCCGTTTTATTCGTTTCCTGTGCTAGCTTTTTCGTCTCTTCATTAATGACCATTATTGAGCTGGACATTTCCTGTGAAGCCGCTGTTTGCTCCTGGACGTTGGCACTGATCTCCATGAAAGCCCCACTGATTTCGTTCAAATCCTGCTCCATCGTGGCTAGCTCATGAACCGCTGAAGTCAAATGCTCCTTGCCTTTTTCAAAAACGACATTTGCGTTTGTTAGCGCATCGCCTGTATTCTCGATTTCACGTGTCAACGTCGATACGGTGTTTTGGATAAAAGCCACCTGCTGCTTGGTGTTTTCTGCGAGCTTTTTAATTTCATCGGCGACGACAGCAAATCCTCTACCGTGTTCACCTGCTCTGGCCGCTTCTATCGAAGCATTTAATGCTAGGAGATTGGTTTGATCAGCAACGCCCTTTATAATCGTTACCATGTCATTAATCTTCTGCGCTTCATCGCTGACCTTCGCCATAATGATCGGAATGGAGCTGCGTGTCGTTCATCGTATTCAAAGTTGTGAAATCCAGTTTCTTATCTACTTCTGCCGTGGGTTCTATCGTCGCCTCTTGCTTCTTTCTCCCAAACATATAACCACCTCATCGTGTATCGTATGAGTAATTATGCCATAAGTTTGTGTATTAAATCATGAAATTGCTTTAGATGCGCGCAATCTCGGAAGAAGTGCCACAGAAATGGAAACCGCTACCAGCATTAAAATCAAATCCTTGATAGCATAAGGCATCATGATTTTAAAAACGTCCATTAGACCGATCGGGCTAGCAAGGTATAGGTTTTTAATCGCATAAAAATACACGTTACCAAACAAATACGTAAACGCAAATCCAACAGAAGCAATCGCGGTGAGTTTAACGAAGGTCATCTGACTTATTTTTTGAGTTAAAGCACCTACGATAAAGGCACAGCCTGCAAATCCAAGAATGTAGCCAAAGGTCGGATTAAAAACATACTGAAAACCTCCACCGTATGAAAACACTGGTAATCCAACCAGTCCCATGAATACGTATAATAGCTGTGACGTTAAACCGTTGCGGGCACCTAATAAAAGCCCTGCAAGTATTGCGAAGAAGAGCTGGAAGGTTACAGGTACTGCTGCGAGTGGGATACTTACCTTTGCACCAACAATCATCAAAGCAGTAAAAATAGGAATCAGTGTCAAATCTCTCGTGGTGAATTTCATATAAGGCTCCTTTTAATGTAAATTTCAAATCCAGTATAAAATTAAAACTACCGATTGTCAACCTGTAATTATTCACAGGTTGACAATCGGTAGTAATCCATTACGTATTGCTGTATAAATCCGCTGTCGAGATAAAGACCTAACGCGGTGTCATTCGTGGCAGAAACCTGTAAAAATGCGCGGTCACATCCAAATTTTTCGATTTCATCCATCGCGGTAACCAAGAGTGATTTCCCGAACCCTTTTCCCCGAAACGCTGGCTTGATCCCCAGTCCGTAGAGTCCACCAGAATTTCCTGATACCTGTAGATTAACCTTGCCCACGACTTCTCCCTGGTATTCAGCCAGATACATGTATGAACCCAGTCTCTCTTCCTCTTCAATGTCGATTTCGATTTCGATGTCTTCATCACCAAAATACAGCGTATTTTGTGACTGAATCTCCATAGCATCCGACTTTACCGCTCTACGCAGACTAAAATCTTCTACTGGCAACATCTTTTTTCTATTCTTCAGATCACATGACATTTCGTATTCCGTGTTGAAATAAGTTGCGCCTAACTTCTTAGTAAAGGCTATTCCAGCTTCCGATCGCCTGTCACTTAGCAGCAGCATCGTATGGCTAGAACGACTTTTTACTTCCTCACACAGTTCATTAAATAGATGGCTGAATACCCCTTTGCGTCGATGTTCAGGGTGAACCATGCCATTTATTTCCAGCTCCCCGCCACCAAAAGCGCAAATACCTATATAACCAACCAGTTTTGACGCTTCATAACATAAAAACTCATTCATGTCCTTAAGATCATTTGAATGTTCTTTAGCATAAGCCAGCTTATAATCGAGTTCCAATTTAAATGCGATAGGCTCGTGTGACATGCAGATGCGTTCAAGTTCTTTAATTTCATCACAAATTGCGTCATTCAGGCCTTCTTTTTTTGTGTACTGATAAAGATTGTTCAAACCAATTCCCCCTTTACGATGTCTATAATTTAAGATATCATTTATTGTTCCTTCTGACTATTTCTGTTTTAAATATTTAAATTTCGTAACATCTATTGACAGTGCTATTGCTTCTATGGTATCTTAAGGAAGTTGTTTAAATTCTATGATGAAAACTTATGAACATGTTTTAGAAGATGGTATCATCCTAATAAAATGTATCAAGGTTTGAGCAGGTTTAAAGATCAAAAATATTAGGAGGTACACATCATGATGAATGGTACAGTAAAATGGTTTAACTCAGAAAAAGGCTTTGGTTTTATTACAGGAGATGACGGCAAAGATGTATTTGCTCACTTCTCACAAATCAACGTTGACGGTTTCAAAACTTTAGACGAAGGTCAAAAAGTTAGCTACACAGTTGCTCAAGGTCCTAAAGGCCCACAAGCAGAAAACATTACAATCGTAAGATAGTAACTAAGCGCTGGATTCCAGCGCTTTTTTTATTTTTTGTGGTAAACTAGTAGTATCAAAATGAAAGCAGAGGTTCATTACTCATGAAAACGACCACGTCACTTGAAACAGCCTATTTTCTTTCGATTGAAAACAACTGGCGCACACTTGACGCATCAAATATTTTCGAAAGCGACCTATCAGCACTTGGAGAACATCACATAAAGCTAACACAAACCGTCATCGACCTGTTAAAGAAAGAACATAGTGAGTTTAACCAGCACAAGCTCGCCAAACACCTTTCTATAAAAGGCATCATAGAAGACCTTGAAAACGGAAAATCCAGCGATGGCATCCTCATATTAAACGATTACGACCTGATTTATCTTATAGGAGATCTTCACTCCGATGATCAATCGCTCGACCACATTTTAAAAGCCACTGATTTCTTTAATCGATTGGAGAGAAAAGAGCGTTTTCATATGGTCTTTTTAGGCGACTATGTGGATCGCGGTTTAAACCATCTTAAAACGCTAGAAATGCTACTGACATTAAAAACCATGTTTCCTGATACGGTCCACCTCCTTCGTGGCAATCACGATGGTGGTATCCTGTTACCTGACGATACCATTAAACTTCCCTATAGAATTCCAGAAAATGATGATCCCATGGATTACTTCCCGACCTACCTTCAATCGCTAATAAGAAAAAACACTTCCCTTTCAAAGGAAGTGTTATCAGCCTATTTTAAACTCTTTGATACCCTTCCCTATATCGCCTTTCTAAACACTGACCTCGGGGTATACAAATGTGTTCACGGCGGCATTCCGAAGCCTGCCGAAGCACCCGCCGAGCCGTTCAATCATCTAAAATCACTGTCAGCATTAACCACTTATCCTGAACGCGATAATGCCGGTGCGACGATTCTGGAAAACCTCCTATGGGCAGACCCTTATCGCGGTGAAGGCGATCTGAAAAGGCATATGAAGCGCTTTTACTTTACTGAGGATGACTTTTACGCCTATGCGAAGCGATTTGGAATCGAAAAGCTATTTAGAGGACATGAGGTTGTAGAGGATGGACTTAGAAGTCACTTTGATGGCAAATTGTTTACACTTTTCTCTTCTGGCAAAAGTACAACCACACACTACACTTGGGTAAATCCAGCAATTCTCGAGGTTTCCCCTTCAGGTGCTTATAAACTCAAACGACTTCTTTAAGAGCGCACTTCAGCCGGTTATATACGGCCTTCCAGAAACTGTTTAACCTGTAGCATGTAGCTTTCAGACGCTGTCTCAAAGGCTTTTGCGTGACCCGCACCAGGTACTGTATAAAGCACTTTAGGTGCATGACAAGCGTCGTAAAGCGCGAAGACCATCTTATATGGCACGTAAGTATCCGCTTCTCCATGAATAAACATCATGGGGAGGCGGTTTTTTTTCACTTGCTTGATGGTGGATGCCTCGGTAAAATCATATCCCAGTCGCCATTTCGTTAAAAGGTTTGTGCCTGGAAGTGCAATCCAATCTGGGAAAGCGTATTCCACTTGATAGCGGTATTTAAGTTGTTCGTAGGCCGAAGTATACCCACAATCGGCGATGACCGCTTTAACCTGCGAAGGCAACACTTCTCCACTGGTCATCATGACAGTTGCAGCCCCCATAGAAACCCCGTGTAATACGATGCGCGCATCACCCGCTTCATTTGAAATAACCCTTTGAATCCAAAGCTGATAGTCGATGCGTTCCATCCATCCAAAACCGATGAATTTTCCTTCGCTCATACCATGTGCTCTAGCATCTGGCATTAAAACATTAAAACCGAAGCTTTCATGGTAGGCTTTTGCCAGGTCGCTCATCCAAGTGGCATCGACGCTATAACCATGGGCTAAAATCACCGTTTTTTCCGTTTTTTCACGCGCCGGTATATAGTATCCCCTTAAAGCAAGTCCGTCTTCCGATTGAATTTGCCATACGTCATAACCAACCTCTTCAAGCCATTCGACGCCCGATTTGTCAGAAACAGAATTTATAGGCGCTTTACTTACCTTAATCGGTGTTTGATTGTTTCGCAAGACTGCAGTCCGAAAGAAATAATCACTTATGCCGTACGCTACAGCACCTGTCGCTAGCATGGCAAGACCCGTGTAGTTTTTAAGTTTTTTTTGCCACTTCTTTTTCATGGGTACCCCTCTTTATGACACCACTTTATTCGCCTCTATAAGCTGCTTCAAGTGTAGCCAAATCAAATTTTTTCATTTTCAAAAACGCTTCTGTTACGCGTTTAAGCGCTTCCGGACTTCCTTCACGCATCATATCGTTCATACGGTCAGGTGTGATTTGCCATGATAAGCCATATCGATCCTTAATCCAGCCACATTGCTCTGACTCTGGAACAGCAGAAAGCTTCTCCCAGTAGTAATCGATTTCTTCCTGTGACTCACAATTAACGATAATAGAGATTGCATCATTAAAGTAAAAATCATGCTCATAAGCACTGTCCATCGCAGAAAAGTGCTGGCCTTCCAAAACAAAATCCGCATAATTGAGCATTTCGGGTGTATTCGGTTCCATGCCATCACCATACCTCGAAACAGCGTTGATCCGCGCATGTTTAAAAGTTTCAGTATAAAAGCGAATCGCCTCTTCTGCATGCCCAGCATTCTCTCCTACAAACATAAGCGCAGGCTTGATTTTCGCAGCAATCGGTCCATCCTTTACCCACATGAGCTGCCAAGATACACCAAAACGGTCTTCTACCCAACCATACAAAGGACTAAAAGGATAGGTGTCAAATGGCATTAACACATTCCCGCCCACGGATAGACGGTTCCAGAAATGCTTGATTTCTTCCTCGTCCGCGCTACTGACCATAAAAGAAATCGATGGATTAACCTTGACGTATGGCCCGGCAGATAAAAGCATGATGCGATGATCCTCAATCTGAAGCGTAAATGATTCAACAGTACCCGATGGTGTTCCACTAAGTTCTGTTCGATCGATTAACCGGGAGTTCTCAAAAACGCTCAGATAAAACTCGGCCGCATCCCCTGCCTCTTTATCAAACCAAAGATGTGTGACGATTTTATGGCGATTCACATGATTTTTTTCCACATGCCTTTTAAAATTATTGAGAATCGATTGCCAGCCATCACGCTGCATATCGAGGCTGTTTTCGCCCTCTGCATCAAAGATTTCTATCAGCTCGACCGAATCGCCATGAGGGATGAACTCGATTTTAACACGGCGTTCATCACCTAATGCATACGCGATCTTCTCATGCATGACCACCTCTTCATAAATCCCTTCAAAGTTAAACGAAAAGCTGCCATCTTTCGCTGCCATCTTATAGCAAAAACTGCCGCCTGCCCTTAAATCATTTTTTGCCTCTGGACAATGCCAATCCTCGGAAGCGAAGTTCCATTTCATCACGTGTTCAGGTTCAGTAAAGCATTTCCATACCAAATCCAAATCACCTTTAACCACTGTCTTAACTGAAATCGGTGTAAATTTCATACCCTCACCTGCTTTCTTCTCTCTAAAAAAAATTTCAACTTATAGGATGCTTATACCCCGATTTGACAATATCTCTCAATTAAAAAAACAGCCTTAGTAAACTAATTTTAAACCGACGCCCACCTCTTTTAGTGCCACCACAGTGGAAAGGGCGATCTTAGATCGTAGGTCCGTACAGTGACAAGCGTGTAGGAAAGCGACGGACTGTTTGGATAAATAACGAACGGTTTCTTCCAGTTGTTTCATTTCAGGATCAAGCAGGTGAAATCCTCCGATGATATCCAAAATGCGATTATCATGACAGACCTTTTTTGCGTATTCGATGATGTTACAGATTCCCGAGTGCGAGCACCCTGTAATAATGACGAGTCCGTCATTAGCCATATAACAAAGCGCACTATCATCGATGCTAAAATCCGGTACTTGCTTTCCTGAGACGACGATGTCTCCGATAGCCGACAAAGCTTCAAAGTCATTTTCTCTGGGTATTTCGCCTAAAAAGACGAGCTTTTCTGTAATCCATACCGGAGACTTGGACAATCCATCTTCAAGGTATTTGAATACGGTATCGGAACTGATATTCATGCCAAATTCATCTCTTCCATTAAAGGAACGCGGCCTAAAGATTTCCGGATGTGCGATTAAGGTCGGACGTTTATAATGAAGTCCTTCCATCAACCGTTCATTAAAGTGCTTTACAAGCGGCTCCATTCCCCAAGTATGGTCAAGGTGGCTATGGCTAATCACGACAGCATCCAGCGCTTCAAACTGAACCCCTAATTTACGTCCATTTTCCAGAAACAAATCACTATATCCTAAATCAAATAGAATTCTTTTATCTGCCACTTCAATATAATAACTCACCCCTGGTTCTCCTTTAAAATACCGGTCAATCAATGTGTGGTTATCCACGAGCACAGTTAGCTTCATCCTCGGCCTCCTTCTAATTGTTTGTCATCCTTAAGTATGTTAAAATATTATTAATTAACCCTTTCACTTGGAGATTACCCTATGGTCGAGAAGTTTAGTGCCTACACCAAATTTATGATTATAAAGCATGCCATGATGCACAAAGACGTCACCCTGACCTGTGCATTATACGGTGTTTCTCGGACCTCTTTTTATAAATGGTTAAAGGCCTATCGAACCTCTGGAATGGATGGACTTGAGCAAGCACCTTCAAAGCCGCCTAAAATGCCTAATAAGGTAGGCAAGGCCATCGAAAAAGAAATTTTATTTCACGTGGCTGAGTTTCCAGAGGATGGTCCTAAACGCATCTACTACGCCTTAAAATCTGAAGGCATCCACATCGGCGAGACTGGTATTTTTAACGTTTTAAAACGCCATGATTTGACCAAACGAAAAGATCGCATGGAGTATGCAAAGGATCCACGTCATAAGAGTAAAAAAAGAAAATCGAGTCCATCCTCCTATGCACATTTGCTTGATGCCCGGGAGAAATACCCTGGCTATCTACTTCTCCAAAGAATCGATTATATCGGCAACTTTGATGGTGTTGGTCGAATTTATCAACATATTCTGTTTGATGCCGCTTCAAGATGGGCATTTGTCAAATTATATGGGAGCAAAACCGAAATCGATGTCTGGCATTATTTTGAGCAAAAACTTGTCTATCTGATGAAAACATTCAAGTTATCCATTGATACGATCATTACCGAGAAGGACACAGCGTATACGCCTCAGTATTTAAAAGGACGCAAACTCGAACAGCTGACGACGCAGTATGGCATGATGCACCATTTCATCCCCGATGCGCACGATGAATTATTTTCTGACCTAAATCAATATTACGATGAGCTCATGAACGCATTTTACGAGAAACAAGTGGCTCTCGGTCACTTCAACTCCCTTACTTCAGTTGAACGCTTACTTCAAGGTCACTTAAGACAATACAACTTTTTCACACGAATAAAGGATGGCCCTTATAAGGGATTAACACCCGCAAAGGTCGTTCTAAACAAAGCGGTAGAAAATCATGCCGACCTCGAAACCTTGCCACTATGGCTATTAGCCATCATCGATGCATCCAACAAAGGTGATCCCCATGAAGACTAGTAAAATCGCCATTATCGGCGGGGGCATTTCAGGCCTCGTCATCGCTGAACAACTCAGGGCTAAAGGCTATCAAGAGATTACGCTATATGAGAAACATCATACGCTAGGCGGGAAAATTCACTCGATCCAATACGCAGGCAAATCCTATGAGCTGGGGACGATCTTCGGCCTCCCCTCGCAAGAACGCTTAAAAGCATTGATGAAGCGACTTGGCATTAAAGGCGATGGCCCTAAACTATCCCGGGTAAACTACTCGGCGAATGGGGAAAAAACCATACAGCTCCCCAAATCCTTACTGAGTGATTTCCGAGTTGAAATGGAGAGACTTCCCGAGGTGCTTGCTGAGTACACCGCGCTGAACGCACCTCGAATCCAGTATGTAGAACCCCCTTTGATGCTACCCTTTTCACAGTGGTGTGATTACCATGAATTTTCTGTCTTAAAAAAAGTCATTATTCATTATTATACTATTTTTGGATTAGGAGAACTATCCCTGATCCCAGCGCTCTTTGTCCTAAGGGTGCTAAACTATGATAATCTTATGACCTTCATGGAAATGCCTGATTTTGTGACATGGAAAAGCGGCGCTATAACATTGGTACAAAAACTGGGACAATCGGTGAAGGACGTTAGATTGGGTCAAGCGGTGACCGATTTAAAGCAGCTCGAAAACCAGCAGTGGCAGCTTACGACAGCTTATGAATCCGCGCTTTATGACCAAGTCATCATCGCCGCTCCACTTGATGAAGTTTCACATTTTGCTTGCTTTGATTCGGCATTAAGCAAAATGCTAAATCAAATCAAGGTGGAATCGTTTAATGTCTACGCAATTTGTGCCGAGAACATCCCTTCCGGTGTGGGATGCCTTCTGGATAACCTAAAACCCGAGCGAAGAGGCCACATCACGTTGTTTGATACGCGCTGGGAGGTGACTTCGAAAGAAGCGCTGGTCATCGCTTATGCTTATGATGCCCCAGATGGTAACCCCCAGACGACGACACGACTGGTGATGGAGGATTTGGTGGCACTCGGTGTGAGTTCGCCACGAATCTACCAAATGAAGCGCTGGCGACATTCTCCCCATGTGGACAGCGACCAGCTTCAGAATGGATTTTTCCAGAGAATAGAGGCGTTACAGGGTAAAAACGGCTTGTTTTTAGCAGGAGAATGCCTCAGTGCACTATCACTTGAAAATTGTATCCGTTTTTCCGAGTCCTTAGTCAGTGATTTTTTCTAATTAATTTTACTTTCAAGTCCAGTTGACACTTGTATTTGCGTGAGTCGACTGGATTTTCTTTATTTTCAGACACCTTTTCATCAACAGAGTGTAAACTTATCTCGAAAGTGTTTTCCATGAAAGTTAGCATTTATAATGCTTTCACAATTTTGACTTATTGTTTCTAACACCATACAATTATATTGACAATATAATAACAATTTTAACATCTGCAATAAGGAGGAAGACGTGAAACCCTTTAAAGTGATTGAAGTGAAGGAAAGTATTTTCGAGGATAATAACAAACAGGCTGATCTTCTCAGAATGCAGCTTAAAAGTGACAAAACATTTTTACTAAACCTCATGTCCTCCCCCGGCTCAGGTAAAACCACCACATTGGTGAAGACCATGCATTCGCTAAAAGATGTGCTAAATATCGGTGTGATGGAGGCAGACATCGACTCTGACGTGGATGCGAGGACGATTTCTGAAACGGGTGTAAAGGTCATTCAGCTCCATACCGGCGGTATGTGCCACCTTGATGCGGACATGACGAAGCAGGGGCTAAACGAACTTGAGCACGAAGGACTAGATCTCGTCATTTTAGAAAACGTCGGCAACCTTGTTTGCCCTGCGGAGTTCGATACTGGTGCTTGCAAAAGTGCAGCGATTCTTAGCGTTCCAGAGGGAGACGATAAGCCACTTAAATACCCGCTGATGTTCAGCGTCATCGACGTCCTGCTCATCAATAAAATCGACACCCTCCCCTATTTCGATTTCAATTACGAAGCAGTAGTGGAGCGCGTTAAAAAAATCAATCCTAAAATCGAGATTATCCCGATATCTGCGAAAACAGGCGAAGGGCTTGATCGGTGGACAAACTGGCTCCAGACTGAAGTAAACAACTGGAAAAACCAATCATCATAACGCATAAGGAGAGGATTCAATATGGCGAAGCAACCTGAAAAAACCAACTTCAACAAATCGAAGAATTTCAATTTCGCATTGACCTGGGCGGATGTGGAAGGTAGACCCTATCGTCAAAGCATCGTGGACCTGGCGAATAAAATAGGACGTACCAAAGCAGGCACCAGTCGTGAAGCGATTCCATTCGGACCAGAGTATTATGCACTGGACCCAATCATGGATGATTACCAAGCAAAAATCGCCATGCACTTGGCATTTCGTGAGAAACGTAGCGCAGATGACGTGGCGAAAGCTTCCGGAGAACCCTATGAGAAGGTGAAGGAGGCCCTCGATTATATCGCTTGGGCGGGTGTCGCCTTCGTCAATACCGTGGATGGCGTCGACATGTATTGGCAAGACATCTTCGTACCTGGCCATCTGGAGATGATCAACAATAATAAGGAACTGGTTGCAAAATACCCACAGGTGGCAGAAGCGTTTTACTACTTCGGTAGCAAAAAAGGCCCTATGGCTGCGGGCATCATGCCTATCGGCGCTGGTCCAATGCGTGTGCTTCCCATCGAAAGAGCGCTTGATGGGGAATCGAAGCATCTCAGCTACGAGGAGGTCTCCTATCATTTAAATGAAGCCTCCATTTTCTCCGTATCAGACTGTTCCTGCAGAACCTCTAGGGAAGCCATGGATGAAGGCTGTGGACACCTCAAGGAGGAGATGTGTATCCAACTGGACCACGCGGCAGAGTACTACATCAAAACAGGAAGAGGTCGTGAAATCACCAGAGAAGAGGCCTTCGAAATCATCAAACGCGCCGAAGATAACGGTCTTATGCACTCGGTCCCTAACCTGGATACACCTGGTCATACACACGCCATTTGTAACTGCTGTGGCTGTGGCTGCTACGCCATGCGCCTCGCAAACGAGTTTATCAATAACGACATCGTCCGGTCCAACTATAAATCTGTCATCGACGAGAGCAAGTGCGTCGCCTGTGGCGAATGCGTGGACGTCTGTCCGACCAATGCTCTCAGACTTGGCCAAAAGCTATGCACCAAGACGCCTATCGATGAAACCATCATTAAAGCCACACCTCGAAATACGGAGTGGCCAGAAGAAAAGTGGAACAGCGATTACCGTATCAATCGTAAGAACGCCCTTGATTCAGGCACAGCGCCATGCATTACCAACTGTCCTGCCCATATCCCTGTTCAGGGCTACATCAAGCTGGCTTCACAAGGAAAATACACCGAGGCGCTTGAGCTGATCAAAAAACACAATCCACTGCCTGCTGTCTGCGGCCGTATTTGTCCACGCCTCTGTGAAGAAGACTGCACCAGAGGCGACATCGATGAAGCGGTTGCTGTAGACGATATTAAGAAATTCATCGCCGAAAAGGATTTAGAGCAGGCTAGTCGCTTTATTCCTGCGAAACGTCATGACTACAGCGATAAAAAAATCGCCATTATCGGATCAGGACCATCCGGTCTGACCTGTGCCTATGATCTCGCACTGGATGGCTACGACATCACCGTCTTTGAAAAGGAGCAAAAGCTAGGCGGCATGCTTACCTTAGGTATTCCATCCTACCGTCTGGAAAAAGACGTACTAAATGCTGAAATCGAAGTCATCAAAGAAATGGGTGTCAAGTTCGTCACCGGAGTAGAGATCGGTAAGGACCTTACCCTCGAAGACCTAAGAAAGCAAGGCTTCAACGCATTTTATGTAGCGATTGGTGCACAGGCTGGACGAAAACTCGGCATAGAGGGCGAAAATACGCCTGAGGTTTTAAGTGGTGTTGATTTCTTAAGAGACCTCAACCTCGGAAAACAAAGCGCAGTCGGCGGAAGAGTCGTCGTCATCGGCGGTGGAAACGTGGCCATCGATGTTGCGAGAAGTGCTGCGAGACTTTCCGGTGTCATTCAAACCGAGCTCTATTGCTTAGAATCCAGAGAAGGTATGCCAGCCCATAAAGAAGAGGTTCACGAAGCCCTTGAAGAAGAAATTGGCATCGAGAACGGTTGGGGACCTACGCGTATCATCACTGAAAATGGCCGTGTAACAGGTGTGGAGTTTACAAAATGCGTCTCCACAGTAGACTCAAATGGAAGATTCTCACCACAGTTTGATCATGCAAACAGAACGGTGGTCCTATGCGATTACGTAATCCTCAGTGTCGGCCAAACCTACGATTACGGGTCCTTATTAGTAGGTGAAGGTGTTACTCTCACGCCTAGAAACACCATCGAGGTCAATCCCATTACCCTACAATCCTCAAAAGCAGATATCTTTGCTGGGGGCGATGTCGCGAGCGGGCCTAGACTTGCCATCGATGCCATCGCAGCAGGAAAGGAAGCAGCCGTCTCCATCCACCGATTTGTTCAAAAGGGCCAATCCCTTCTGTTTGGTAGAGACATGCACGCCTATAAAATGCTAAGCAAAGAGAACCTGGCGGAAGCGATAGATTACGACGGAACGGAAAGACAACGTCTGAACCCGATAGATGGCAAACTCTCAAAATCCACCTTTAAAGACCTCAGAGGGATTCTAACGGAAGAGCAAATCGCGAAGGAAACTTCACGCTGCCTCGGCTGTGGTGCAACGAAGGTTGATTCCTATCTTTGTGTCGGTTGTGGCGCGTGTACCCTCAGATGTAAATTTGATGCCATCAAGCTTGAGCGTGTCTATGATGTAAAGGGCTTTGAGATCGACGCCCTACCAAAGCACGTGATGAAAACAGCATTGAAGCGCAAAGCGAAAATCACACTGAATAAGATCAACCCCTTCTCTGAAAAGAGATAACCATCATCTAAGAGGAGGAACACATGCACGAGCTTGGCATCGTCTTTGAAATCATAAAAATCGTCGACCGATTCGTCGCTGAAAACGACCTTTCACAGGTGGAAAAGATCGTACTCGAGGTGGGTCAGCTTTCATCAGCCGTCCCTAAGTTTCTTGAGTCCTGCTTCCCTGCCGCGGTGAACGATACCCCCTATGCACATACCAAACTGGAAATCATCATCGTACCTGCCATGGCGGCTTGTAACAGCTGCCATGAGCAGTTCAACCTAGTGGAACACCGGAGAGTTTGTCCGAACTGTCATTCTGACCAGTCAACACTCCTCACCGGTCGTGAGTTTAGCATCAAAGAAATCGTCGCTTGCTAGCGAAAATGTTTTCTAGATAACCCCATCAAAAAGGGATCAGACACGCTTCCTCATCGAAGCCCATCTGATCCCTTTTACTATTAATCAATTTCGAAATGCTTACTCGCCAAATGACGAATCAAATAGTGCTTTTAATGCCTTCGCAGCATCATCTGCATCTTCACCATTTATCTCGACCGTCAATTGATCTCCCTTAGAAGCTGCGAGCTTCATCATGCTTAAGAGGCTTTTCGCGTTCGCTTTGATTTCGCCTTTTAGAATGTTGATCTCACTTTTGAACTTTCCGCTGGTTTGAACAAGCATGCCAGCTGGCCTTGCATGTAAGCCATGCGCGTTTGTTAATACGACCTCAAATCTCTCCATTGCTTTCGTCCCCTATCTAAATCTTCTTTAAACGCTAAAGTTTTCAAGCAGATAGTTTTCTGCTTCTGTGTTCCATAGGCCACTATGCTTCACTACAAGTTCGTGAAGGTGTTTGAAGCGTTCATCGGTTTTTCCGAGCTGTTCAAAGTCATCGATGGCTGTCAGTGGCATTTCGATGAAGTTGTAGATGAGTTTTTTACCACCTGGAATTTTTGGTAAATCCTTAATAGCGTCAATCGCAGCATCCATGCCGCCGATATGCGTCAGCATGACAGAAGGATTGATTAAGCCTTTCGCCGACATCTCCAGCGCTTCCTTCAGGTCATCTGTATTACCACCTGTTGAGCCCATGATATGGGTATTGCTATAGTGGACGTTATACAAGTTGATGGCTGCGCTGAAGCCGTGGTCTGTCGGACCTGCGAAGAAATTCATGCATCCGTCCTTCGCTAAAATTTTGTCTCCCTGAAGCACGAGCTGCTCCACTGGTGCATAGACGAAGACGTCATCATATCCATAGCCATCTGTCAGTCGCATGAGTTCAGTGATAGGATCTTCATAAGCCGCGGTGTTCACATAATGCAGTTCTACACCGGCAGCCTTTGCACGTTCTTTCGTGATGAACTGTGATGCGCGGCTGAGGCGCTCGTCGTTAATGTCGGTTACCACGATCATAGCCGGTCTGTCCTCGATGGCCAATGCGTAATCCACTGCGCCGAGGCCCATTGGACCAGCACCACCCATCACCACGAGATTCCCGCCTTTTTTCGTCCCCATGATGTGCTGATAAGCACCTGGTACCGTGTGATAATTTGCATGGAAGCCACCGATGATACACGACATCGGTTCACCTAATGAAGCCCCGAAGTAGCTGTCGCCTTCGTAAACAAGTAAACAGCCGAGTTCCATGACCTCTTGAGGGATGACATTATACGTGGCATTTCCACCGAAGTATTGGTAAGAGTAACCTGGAGCGTATGGACTCCCTTTATAGTTTAGGGCAGGCTGGAGTGAAAACTTTTGACCTGGTTTGAACTCGCCTTCATATTTCGCGCCGACTTTTACGATTTCACCTGCCATCTCGTGACCGACGATTACAGGCTTTTCATGAACATCGTCAGGTACACGTTTATGGTTGGCACCTTGCTTTAATGCTTTATACGTAGACATGCAAACGCTATCGCATACCACTTTTACTAATATTTCATCCTCTTTGATTTCTGGTAAATCAAACACTTCTAATCTCAGGTCGTCTTGACCATACATTCTTACGGCTCTCGTTTTCATCTAATCCTCCTGTTAACCCATGCGCATAACTAGCCCATAAGTTTAATTAGCTCAACTTTTCGTATATGATTTAAAATCCATTCTTTACTTGCAGGATTGGTCCCGATAGTGGTCACTGCGCCTGCACTGGAAGCAACGCCATATCGTAGCATCGTTTCAACATCAAGCCCACAGCTTAATGCATGAACGACGCCTCCGACGAATGCATCTCCCGCACCAACCGAGCTATGCGCTTCGATTTTAAGTGGCTTCAGTCGATAAGCACATCCCTCTGATCGATAATAGGCCCCTTCACTACCAAGCGTCACGAATACATGCTTTACGCCTAAGCTAATGAAATGATTCATGGCTTCTAAAAGGTCTTCCTCTGTATCGAGGGCACTGTTGAAATAGCGTATCAGTTCGTCCCTGTTGGGCTTGATCATAAACGGTGCCGCCTTAATCGCCGCTTTAAAAGGGGCTCCATCAGCGTCGAGAACGGCTAATGCGCCTTGCGCCTCGATGATTTGAATAAGCCTTGAATACGCATCTACGCCCACGGAAGCAGGGATACTGCCGGATAAGATCACCAGCATGTCCTTTCTTAAATGGAGCGACACTTTATCGAGTAACGACTGAAACTTATCGACCTGCACTTCAGGCCCTGGTTCGTTTATTTCCGTGATGGTTTTTGTTAAGCGATCGAATACCTTCAAATTGGTTCTCGTGTCATGCGGCAGGTGGACAAAGTCATTATCGATCCCGAGCTTGTCGATGGCATCGATGATGAAGTCACCTGTGCGACCGCCGATCAGTCCAGTAGCCAAGCTATCTGTCCCTAAGCTTTTCAGCACTCTGGAGACATTGATCCCCTTCCCGCCTGCATCCGCACGTGAGGCAACGACTTTATTAAGTCCGCCGACGTGAAAGCCTTCAACCTCTAAAGTCTTGTCAACTGCTGGGTTTAAGGTTATCGTAAGCACATTCATCAAGCGTTCTCCTCACTTGAGAAGATCTGATGGATCCATTCGATGTCTTGTGTGGTGTGAAGCTTCTCTAGAGTCTCTTCTTCTTCGATGGCTTCAGCGATGTTCGCTAAAATTTGAATATGCTCATTTCCAAGGCCAGCGATACCGATGACGATTTTTGCCAGTTTACCCTCTCCAAAATCAACCCCATCCGGGTATTGAACCACTGCGATGCCCGATGCTTTAATTAAATCTTTCACCTCGTTCTCGCCGTGTGGTATCGCCACGCCATTGCCGATATACGTACTGAATTTACGCTCTCGTGCTAGCATGCCATCGATATAACCCTTTTCAACATATCCGCTTTGGTTTAGTAAATTTCCCACATGGATGATGGCTTCCTCCATCGTTACGGATGGACGGCTTATAATAATGTTGCTTTTCATTAAAATTTCATTTGGTTTACTCATCATTTTTTCCTCCCTAATGATTTCAAACTTATCCCTGATTAGCTCCAGCAGTTCCATGTATTCATTTTTGTCCATGAAATCCTTGAGACCGATGTGAAGTGCATTCGGGACGCGTTTTTTTGCATGCTTTGTAAGCTCGGTGTATGTGACGACGATTTCTGCATCAAGCGGTATATCATCGATGGAGCAGTTTTCAACAGGAACGTCCATGCCGTGTTCCTTGATGAGCTTCGTTAATATGGAGCTCCCCATAGCGCTGGAACCCATGCCTGCATCACAGGCAAAGGTGATGCGTCTTAGTGTGTAATTTCCTTTATAGCCTTCTATCAGGTTCTTATTGGCCTCTTCAAATAAAGCGGCCTTACGGCGTATATCCAGGGCAGCTATGGTAAAGGTGACGACTGTGGAAACGAGAATCGCTAATAGTACACCGATGAAATCGTCACGATGGGTAAGCGCCAGTATCGCAAACAGACTACCTGGCGACGGCGTTGCCACTAAGCCGATATTAAAAAACTGCCCCGTTAAAATACCCGCCATTCCTCCGAGAATAACGGCGATAAACAGGAACGGATTCATGAGGACATACGGAAAATAGATTTCATGAATGCCGCCGAACAAGTGAATCACCATCGCTGCTGGAGAAGATTGCTTGACAGAGCCCTTGCCCATTAACCAATACGCCAGAAGGATTCCCAGCCCAGGTCCTGGATTTGTTTCCAGTAGAAAGAAAATGGATTTTCCTTGAGCGAGGACTTCATTGATGCCAAGCGGTCCTAATATGCCATGATTCATGGCGTTGTTAAGAAACAACACCTTCCCAGGTTCTATGAAAACGGAAGCTAAAAACAGAAGATTCGAATCGACGACCTGGCCGACGCCCACTTCGATAATGGCGTTAAGCCCAGCCAATAGTGGACCGATTACTTTTAGACCGATAACCGCTAAAGTCGCCCCTAATATACCGGCAGAGAAATTATTACTAAGCATTTCGAATCCTGTGGGAATGCGATTCTTAAGGAGTTGATCCATACGGGTGGCTAGCCAACCGCAAAAGGGTCCCACGATCATCGCGCCTAAAAACATGGGCACATCCGAACCGACGATCAGTCCAAGTGTCGCCACCACAGCCATAACGCCACCACGACTGCTTTCAAACGCTTTGCCACCTGTATAGGCGATCAATAACGGTAGGGCATAAAATATCATGGGTTCGATTAGTTGACTGATGGACGCATTTGGAAACCATCCGTTGCTATGAAAAAGGGTCGTGATGATCCCCCATGCGATAAACGCACTAATGTTAGGCATCACCATGCGGCTAAGGAAACGACCGACTGTTTGAACGCTAGAATTCATAACCGTCACCTCGCTTAATATTCTGTCTGAGCCAAGCATGAAGGATTGACTTGATCGCCTTTATGACCTCTGGAGATTCACCGGACTTCAGCAAGTTTAAGAAGGCATCCTGTTCGATCAACGCCTTACTGATGCGTCCCATAAGCTCCATCGAGACTTTAGAAGCATTTTCTGGTATCAACATGACGATCGCCAGCTTGACGGGTTCACCTGAATCATGCTTCAAGGGTTGATCCATTCGCCAAAGTGCGAGCTTGGCCTTCTGAACAGCATTTGTCTTCGTATGAACGATAATGGTTTGCTCTCCGTGTATAAGCGTACTTCCAAGCTTCTCCCGATACAGCAGTTCCTTTTGCAAAAGAACGGCATCTACAAATCGATCTGACATGTGGGAAGCGATGGTCTTGATAAGCGCTTTCATGGAAGCAATCGAACCGATTCGAACGATTTCAAAGTGCTCTTCTATGGAGAGAATCACTTCAGTGATGTCTCTAATCCGCTTAATTTGCTCCGACGACTCATCAGATTCAGGTCGTTGAAAAACACGTGGCTTGCTCTTGATCATCGGGAGGAGTTTGCTGATTTTATCGATATCTGTCCCTAACAATAAGGGATTAACCTGTATCACAGGAATGGCTTCACTCTCAAGTTGTATCGTGGAAATGAGAAGCTCCAACCCCATGTCTTCTGCCTCACCTTCCAATACCGCTTCCTTTGAGAGCTGAGAAACCAACTCCATATCTGGAAAGGTCTTTTCGAGTCTGGATAATAGAAGACTCGAGGTGCCTATGCCGCTGGCACAAACGACGCCTATGCGTACTTTTCGTTGCTGGAGTGCTTCCTGTCGGTTACGTTCCATGGAAGCGCCAAAATGCATGGCCAAGTAGCCAACCTCGCCTTCTGAAAGTGTAATTTCATATTGGCTTTCCACGATCTCCGAAGCAAACTTTGTTAATGAGAAAATATCGGGATACATTTCTTTAATTTTTTCAAGTAAGGGGTTTCTAATTTCGAGTCCCATGGAAATTCGAGAAATCGCAGGCCTCAAATGTGTCACCAAGCCGATTAGGAGTTGGTTGTCTTGCTTTAGGTTAAGCCCACTGAGGGCATCGAATTTTTGAACCATCCGAGAAGCCAGACGTGTCATTTCAAAATTAGAAATCAATACGCCGTCAGATTCAGTGATGCTACCCGTTTTGAGCTTCGATCCCTTCAAATGCATCGTGATATAGCCGATCTCATCCTCAGGAAACCGAATATTGAAATCGGATTCGATTTTAGCGCCGATTTCGTAAGCGATCTTAAAGAGCTCATCCTTTTTTAAGGACTGTAATAACTCGCCTTTCATGGTGATGGCCTCACCGCGTTTAACCCTTTGAATGGCGATGGTGAGGTGTATGGTAAGCCCCATATGGGCATTTTCTGTGAGGTGGTTGATGAGCACACTTCCGAAAGCCTGTAGGATATTTCCTACTTGTATAAGTGTATTCTTATCGAGCACCTCACCCATTATGGTGTCCTGCGTGCTAAATAAGTCTCGAAGGGCTTCATGATCATAGTTTTGGTATAAAAAATCGACGATGGCTTTTCTGAACTGTTTTTCGGTGCCTTCCAAAAAGACACCATACCCGGGTTTTCTGACGAGTTTGATTCCCTTTGAATCAAACCAAGGCTCAATCTTATCCATATCGTAGGATATCGTGGCCTCTGATACATCGAACAGCTTTGAAAAATAGTAGAATTTCTTTGCCTCTCTCGTCTTCAAGAGTTCGATAATCAATTTTTTTTGCCTTGTTTCTTGATCAAGGCCATTGTCCGTACAGTTTTCTGCAAATTTCCTAAAAGCGTCGATTTGACTCGAAGTTGCTATGAGCTTCACACCGAGACGCGTCTTCTTATCAAGCTTCATGCCAAAATGGGTCAGGACATCCTCCACAACATCCATTTCCCTGAAAATGGTTCTTTTGCTGATGCTTAACTGGTCAGCCACATCGGAGACGGAAATATAATCAGTACGCCCTACCAGCACACTTATGATTTCGATGATACGTTTCGTGCAATTCATGGCAACCCCCTAATAATTAGCGACGGTATTTATCATTCAAATTTTCAGATAACTTTTCTAATATTATTATATCCTTAAAATTCAAATGTTTCGCTGGTAAGTTGCTCGTTAATGTCATTATTTATTAGTGCCAAAACTGAATAAGCCCATAAATGTTGAAAGGAGTTGCTGTAAATCCTTCGAAAGACTTACAACAACTCCAGTGCTGTCTTAACTGCTGCGATTAGGGTTTAATTACTTTTTTAATCTTTCCACCAAGCTATCATAGATAGGATTACCTACGAATTGATCGATGGTGATGAGTTCTGCTGAAGCCACTTTTGCTTTTGCACGGTCCGCCAGATTCAAGTGAGTGATGACGATATCCGCATCCGCTGGAATATCTTCGATCGAAGTGTTAACGACTTCGATGTCGAGTCCAGCGTTTTTAACTTTTTTTCTAAGCGTCGTAGCGCCCATTGCTGAAGAACCCATACCGGCATCACAAGCAACGACGATTTTTCTAACAAATGTTTTCACTTGGCCTTTTGCTTCTGCCTTCATGGAAGATACCGCTGCTCTTGCTTGATCTAAATCATCATCGCCACCTTTACCCTTGATAAAGAACGAAGCGACTAAAAACGATACCACTGTAGAGACTAAAACGCCTGCTAATACTGGTAATAAGCCACCTTTAGGTGCCATTGCCATAAGTGCAAAGATACTTCCTGGTGATGGTGTAGCGATTAAGCCTGCATCAAGTAATCCAAATGTGAACACACCACTCATACCACCTGCGATAACGGCAAGTACTAAGATTGGTCTCATCAACACATATGGGAAGTAAATTTCGTGAATACCCCCTAAGAAGTGGATGATGATCGATGTTGGAGCCGATTGCTTAACCATGCCCTTAGCAAATACCCAGTAAGCTAAAAGGATACCGAGACCTGGACCTGGATTTGTTTCGAGTAAGAAGAAGATCGATTTTCCAGCTTCAGTTGCTTGCTGGATACCTAAAGGTCCAAGAACGCCATGGTTCATGGCATTGTTAAGGAATAGGATTTTACCAGGTTCGATGAAAAGTGACGTTAACGGAAGAAGACCCGCATTAACGATGCCTTCAACACCGACCTTTAAAACGTTGTTTAATGCCACAACGACTGGACCGATGGCCACGAAGCCGAAGAGCGCTACGAGCATCCCTAAGATACCCGCTGAGAAGTTAGATACGAGCATTTCGAACCCTGCTGGAATTTTGCCCTCTACTGCGTCATCCCATTTCTTAATAACGAAGCCGCCTAAAGGACCCATGATCATCGCGCCGATAAACATCGGGATGTCTACGCCCACGATAACGCCCATCGCTGCAACCGCACCAACAACCGCGCCTCTTCCGCCGCCTACGAGCTTACCACCCGTATAAGCGATCAGTAACGGTAACAAGTAAATAATCATCGGACCCACGAGCTTCGATAAACTCTCGTTCGGTGTCCAGCCTGTAGGAATAAATAATGCCGTGATGATACCCCAAGCGATAAAAGCGCCGATATTCGGCATTACCATACCACTTAAGAAGCGACCAAATCTTTGAACGCCACTTTTAGACGATCCACTCGTCTTTAAAACATTCTCCATAGTTTCCCCCTTGGAATAAAAGTTTCATCGAGGATGCTTTCCTCATGCCCAAATTAAACCATGCAGTCAAACATTTTTCAAAACAAAGACCATCGAATTTGGCAGAGGTGAATGGTGACAAAAGTTAAAATAATGACATCATCAGGGTTTAAGCCGAATTTAATTGTTTCATTAGTGCGATGATTACGGCTCTCATTTATGGGTAAAATGACCATAGTCTCGCTAAACGATGGGTGAAATCACCCGAAAGGAGTTATTATGAAAGTCGTTCCTTATCTCTATTTCAATGGCAACTGTGAAGAGGCATTCAATTTTTACCATAAAGTGCTCGGTGGAAGTCAAAGCGAAATCATGCGTTACGGTTCACAAGGGCCCGAGATTCCTGCCGAAATCGCTAATCGCGTCATGCATGCTGAGCTTGTTCTCGGCGACGACCTGATGTACTTCTCAGACACATCTGAGGAAGGCGAATACCAACCAGGAATGAATGTTCAAATCAACCTCAATATCGATACCGAAGAAGAAATCAGACGCATATTTGAAGGCCTCTCTGCGGGTGCCAATATCACCATGCCATTACAGGACACATTCTGGGGTGCGATTTATGGTGCACTCACCGACCAATTCGGTGTCAACTGGAGCTTTAACCATCAAAAACCTGAGAATTAATGCCTAAACAGTTGACAAAGCACGGTATTTTATGCTAAAATCCGATATGTTTAAAAGTAATGATAAGCCCAGTAGATGTGTCTATGTTTCAGAGAAGAGGTGGTCGGTGAAAGCCTCTACAGATGATCCATCGAACCTAGCTTTGAACTGTGAACCCATGGTTAACCCCGGAAAGTTCAACCGGCTTCCCCCGTTATCGGGATACGATATCAACTGCAGGCAGAATGTACTGACAGTTTGTATCCAAGTGCAGACCTCGTCTGAAATTAGGTGGTACCGCGGAGTCCATTCGCCCTAAGCTATATGCTTAGGGCTTTTTTATTTTAAATTCATCACCCATCATATAATAGGAGGAACCCTTATGAAACTTGTAAACCTCGTCGGTGAGCGCTTTAAAGAGAGACCATCCGACTGTGTCGTGGACAGCCACGCACTGATGATCAAAGGCGGATACATGAAGAACGTGGCAAACGGTATCTTCTCCCAATATCCATCCCTTAAACGCATCACCCACAAAATCGAAAACATCATTCGTGAGGAAATGGATGCCATCGACGGACAGGAAGTCCTCTTCCCAGTGGTCCTCCCAGGAAGCTTATGGGAAGAATCTGGAAGGTACCAAAGCATCGGCAGTGAGCTCCTGCGTTTTAAAGACCGCGGTGACACGCCTATGGTCCTCGGCATGACGCACGAGGAAGCAGCCGTCCACCTGGTCAGAGACTATGCAAACACCTATTCCCGTTATCCATTTATGATTTATCAGATTCAAACCAAATTTAGAGATGAAGCGCGCCCACGCGCAGGGCTGATCCGCGTTCGCGAGTTTACCATGAAGGACGCTTATTCCTTCCACCTCACACAGGAAGACCTCGAAGCGTATTATGATAAGTGCCTCGATGCCTATAACCGTATCTTCAAACGCGCGGGCATCCCAGAGGTCATCACGGTGGCATCCGATACAGGTATGATGGGCGGCAAGGTCGCACACGAGTTCATGCTACTCACACCTATCGGCGAAGATTCACTGGCGATCTGCGATGCATGTGACTTCAGCGCAAACATGGAGGCAGCAGAAACCATCATCGTAAACGATACCGTGGCAGCCGCACCACTTACTAAGGTCCATACGCCTGATGCGAAAACCATCGAGGAAGTCACCGGCTTCTTAAAGTCCAGCATTAAACAGTCCTGTAAAGCCGTCGTTTACCAGCGCAACGCTGACGATAGCTATGTCGTGGTCTTCACGCGTGGTGACATGGACATTAATGACATCAAGCTCGTCAACCATCTAGGCGACCAAGTCTATCCAGCAACCATCACCGAAAACTCTGGCATCGTCGCAGGCTTTATCGGTCCTAAAGGCCTTTCAAAAGACGTCACTGTCTTATTCGATCGCTCTTTAAAAGGCATCGACAGCCTCGTCGTGGGTGCCAATGAAAAGGACTACCACTACACAGGCTTCAACTTCGAAAGAGACTACGGTCCCGTCAATTATAGTGACCTATCAAAAATCCAAGAGGGCGGTATCTGCCCTAAATGTGGTAACCATAGCATCAAGCTTTCTAGAGGCATCGAGGTGGGTAACATCTTCCAGCTCGGCACCAAATACTCTAAAGGCATGGGCATGACATATCAAGACGTGAACGGCGAACCACAGCACCCAATCATGGGCTGCTATGGTATCGGCGTCGGCCGACTTGCTGCATCGGTCTGCGAAGCGAAACACGACGACTACGGTCCAATCTGGCCGATCACTATCGCGCCATGGCAGGTTCACCTTTGCTGCTTACGCGTTGATGACGCTGAAGCAAAAGGCTTTGCAGACAACCTCTATAAAACGCTTCAAAACCAAAACATCGAAGTCATTTACGATGACAGAGACGTTCGACCAGGCTTCATGTTTGCAGATGCCGATTTACTCGGCGTACCTGTACGCGTCATCGTCAGCCCAAAAAATCTTAAAGAATCATTGGTAGAAATCGTTACACGCGATAAGCGCGTGAATAAAAAGGTGGCAGCTGATTCAGTGGTCGAGGAAATTAAAGCATTAATCTCTGAGCTTTTCGCTGAAATCAACGGTTAATCGAAAAAAACTAATAAAAAAATAAGGCGTGAGGGTTCTTTACGAACCCTCACGCCTTGCTTTTTATGTGACTGTTACTTAACCCTGCTACTGTTTCTTTATCCACTCCACTGCTGTATCGATGCCCTTGATGAAATCATCAAAGGATTCCGTCACTTCATAATCCGGATAAAGGGAATCCTTATCATAGCCATCGATCATTTCGAAATATTTGACCGAATAAGTGACGATCATGGGTGCATTTGGGAGTTCGAAGCTTTGAACCTCTCCAAAGTGGTTCACATTACCACCCGTCGGCGAACCCACCAGGATACTTCCCAGCTCATCCTTCAACTGGACTGCGTTAATAATCGCTGAGGAAAACGTCTTTCCACCGATTAACGTATAGAAAGTGAGATTTCCTTTTTCCCGTTGCTTTTTAAGCATTTCAAGCAGTGGTTCGATGACATCAGAGTTGCCGCCTGAGTTATATCTGAGATCGATAATCACTTTTTTATAAGCTTTCGCTTCGAGCTCTGAAGCGATGGAGGCTGCGAAGTCTTTAATCGGCAGGTCGCTTGAATCCTCACAAACGTTATACTGAATATAAAAATGGTCGTTATCCAGTGCTTTTGCACTGTAGTTTCCATTTTGAAGCCAGGTCGGTGCATAGGATTCGCCATCGAGCACATCGATTTCAGCACTGGCGAGATCGTTCCAGCTCAGCGGCTTCACCTCGATTTCACCGTCGACTCCCCCCATGGACTTGACCGTAAGCTTAATCGGCGCATCCTTTTCCACCACACCGATGGCTTCTAGTGCTTCCTTGAAATTGATGGTATTTGAAAACTGCGTCGTCGCCCATGCTTCATTTTCGTAAGACATAATTGCTTTAGATTTTTCATAGACATCCGCAATTTTAACCCCATTAATCTCAAATACTTCTGCACCCATATAGAAGTGATTTTCTTCATCCAGCATCATCAAATGCCACGCATCCCCATATTTGTCAACCGCAAACGGAAGTGCCATCAAATGCTTATACACACTATCCGAATAATAGACGTTTGTATGGGCATCACCAAGCTTACTGACGAATCGCTTTAGTTCAAAATAAAACTCAGCATCCGACAAGCCTTCAAGATTACTCTCGATGCGCTGTTTTTCAGCCAGCAATTCCGCTTCACTCACTAATGCAAAAGCATTCTTATGCCTGCTGACGAGGTTATCATATACAAAATTCAAGTCTTCCAACCTCTGGGCAGTTGAATCCTTTTCTTCAGCCGAGCCGCTTTGCTCAGAAGCGTTTGCTTGATCGGTTGCGTTTATTTGATCCGTTGGATCGGTTTGATTCTTTGTACTACATCCTGTCAGTAAAAACAGAAACAACGCAAAAATCAAAATGCCAGTTCCCTTTTTTAACATTCAATCCTCCCACTAACCAATAGTATTACCTATTTCGCTAAAAATCATAAAAACCCTTTATTTTCGCCTAGGTATTTTGTACTGTTCGCATGTCGACTATGCTATAATTTGGGGTATAATCACTAAACAATCTTATGCAAATCAATATGACAAAAGGTGAACCCATGAAAATAAAAAATACGCTGTTAATTTTCCTACTATTTGCATCTACCATCGCCCTACTTCTTAGGCCCCTCATCAACTTCCAAGGGTCTTTTAGTCCTGCTGCAGAACTAAATTCGGGGGTTTTAGATGTTTCTACTCTTGATTTAGATCAGGTGATCTACCAGCTGACAGGCGATATAGAAATCTATCCAAACACCTTCATTCCCATGCGCGGTTTTAATGCTGAGGACATTAAGTATGGTGCCATGCCATTCACATGGAAAGTTAGCTCCGGTGTTACACATGCCTCTTATCGTTTGAACATCACTGGGTTGACGCCTGGAAAACTCTATGGTTTTCACCTAATGGATGCCTTAACCGCCTATGATTTTTATGTAAATGGAGAGAAAATAGCCAGCCTTGGCGTTCCATCCACCGAACCACAGTTAACCATATCCGAAGCAAAAGTAAAAACTGCCTTCTTTAGACCAGATACCAATACTGCTGAAGTGGTGATTCACGTGTCCACTAATAGCAGTCATTTAATGGGGATTTGGCAAAAAACCCTTTTCGGCAGTGCAAGCTTAATCCATCAATACGAAGTGGCCTCTAAACGATCAGATGCATTTATGATCGGAGCAATTTTCTTTATGACGCTTTATCTATGGATTCTATTTTTCATCATGCGAGAAGATAAAGCCGTTCTCTACTTTGCTTTAGCATGTACTTTTGTTACTGTAAAATCGCTGTTTGCAGGACACCAGTTAGGCTTTGAGCTCTACTCATTTGTCAACTATGATATGGGGCTTCGTATCGCCTATTTGATGATCCCTGGCATAGCGGTTTCTTTTATGAAATTTGCATCCGAATGTTTCCGACCACTCGTGACCTCACGCTATGAATGGTTTTTCTATTTTGCCTCCGTCATACAAGCGTTCTTAATACTCCTACTCCCACAAAGATGGTACCAAGAGACCTTTATCGTCTATCCGTTACTTATTTTCATCTCTTCAGCGATGATCCTCTTCTGGGCACTAAAGGGCATTTGGCTTCATATAGAAGGTGCCATCATCTATACCCTAGGGTATAGCGTTTTTTTCGTAGTCGCCATCAATGACATCCTTTATAGCATGCTTCTCATAAAAACCGGTTATTACCTTAGCATGGGGCTTTTCGTTCTCATATTATCTCAAGCAGCTGTTTTGGCCATGAGACTCCATCGCGCGCTACGTACTGAGGCCTATTTAAAGCTCAACATGGAACAACTCGTGATTTCCAGAACTCAAGAGCTCGAGTCTGAGAAGAATAAATTCGAAAATCTCTCAAAAGTGGATAGCTTAACCCATCTCTTTAACAAAGGGTATCTTATGGAAACACTCCAAATCGAGCTAGAAGGCTATAAACGTTATAACGGTGCGCTTTCCATTTTGATGATTGACCTAGATCTATTTAAAATCGTAAACGACACGTACGGCCATATGATCGGTGACGAAGTGCTAAAAAAAGTATCTGAAGTTCTTATCGAACACTCAAGACGTTCAGATATCGTCGGTCGTTTTGGTGGCGAGGAATTTTTAATCATCCTTCGCTTCACTTCTCTCGAAGATGCCATGAGACATGCCGAGCAACTAAGAAAACAAGTTGAAGCCATTGAGTTTAGCTTCCCGGCTGGAGGCTTCGGCATTACCGCCAGCTTCGGCGTCGCAGCCGTTCACGATGGCATCCTCGATGAAAAACAATTAATCCACGAAGCAGACGAAGCACTTTATCAGGCAAAAGAAAACGGCAGAAACCGCGTCGTTAGTTCAAAGGAGATCAAAAGATGAAAAAGATAGACGACCTGATGACGATCTCAAACGGTCGATTATACACGGAAAAAGACCATGTCAAGGCGGATACAAGTGGCTGCGTCCTCTGTCATGCCTGCTGTATGGGAATTGATGGCATGGTTGAATTGAATCCATATGATGTCTTTCAGCTGAGAAATGCCACAAATTTAACCTTTGAGGCGCTTAATCACCAGCATGTGACCACTATCCCCGATGGAAAACTGATGATTCCCCATCTAAGAACCACAGGAAGCGATGAACGTTGTACCTTTCTAAACGCAGATAATCGGTGTGACGTACACGGGTTTAGACCGAACACATGCCGTCTATTTCCACTGGGAAGGGTTTATACGGACATGCCTAATGATTTTAAATACTTCCTACAAATCGGCGCCTGCGTCAAGCCTATCTTAAAACTCATCCCAGTAGATAAGTGGATCGCTATCGACGACTATGAGGAAAATAAAAAATTCATCCTTTCTTGGTACCAGATCGTTAAAGCACTGAAATTCAGACTCAAGTTTGAGCACGACACTCAAACCGCCAATAAGCTTTCACAGTACTTTTTAACCACCTTCTTCAGTATAGACCCAGGGGCGGAAGAAACATTCTATGATGCTTACTACCGCCAGCTTCCAGAAGCAAAAAAGACGCTTGGCATCCTATAATATCAGATAGGAACCCTCGACATCTCTCCGATGTCAGTGTATAATTTATGTATCTTAATTTGAGGTGAAAAAATGTCTGAAATCAAAAATGAAAATAACGGTTGCGGCTGTGGCCACGACCATGACCATGATCACGATCATGAGCACGTACACACCGTAACGCTTGAGCTTGAAAACGGCGAAGAGCTGGTTTGTCCGATATTAGAAATCTTCGAAGTGGAAGGCAAAGAGTACATCGCGCTTCTCCACCCTGAAGAAGAAGTGGCACTCCTTTACGGCTTTATTGAGCACGAAGATGAGTCACTTGAGCTTACAGAAATCGTCAGCGACGAAGAATACGAGCTGGTAGCAGCTGCATTTAACGAACTCGTCGAAGAGGATGAGGAAGACGAAGCATAAAACAAATGGGCATATGCAATCTCTTACTAGAGGTGCGATGCCCATTTTTCTTTCCGTATTTTAACCTTGGCGTGTTATGCTGTGGATGAATAATACAGAGAGGTGACTTATGAACAACAAAACCCGATTATTCACCATGATCTTTACGATTCTTTTCGCCTGTAGCATCATGGCCATCGTCGATATCCTCTGGGAACCCAGCTATATAATCCACTCAACCGTTAAGCTACTTCTTTTTCTGGCGATACCACTTCTGTATGCTAGAATAACGCATGATGTTTCCTATACACATCTTTTAAAGTCGACTAATAAGCACCTTAAATCCTCAGCATTACTAGGAAGCTTACTATTTCTCCTCATTATAGGTGCATACTTCACGATTGGACGATTCTTCGATTTTTCAGCTGTGGAGGCTTCTCTTAGGCATGACCTGGAAGTGAACAGAAACACATTCGTCCTCCTGGCACTCTACGTTTCCTTTGTAAACTCACTGCTTGAAGAGTTCTTCTTTAGAGGCTTTGCTTTTATCGAGCTTCGCCGTCTTTCCACGAAACGCTTCGCCATGATCTTTAGCGCCAGTATCTTCGCCGTTTATCACCTCTCCATTATCGCCAATTGGTTCTCACCCTTGCTCTTCGCACTGGTGATGATTTCGCTGTTTGTGGGAGGCCTGGTTTTCAATCAACTAAACGAGCACACAGGCAATATCGTCGCTTCATGGATGGTGCACATGTTCGCAAACTTCGCCATCAATATCGTGGGCTTCCTATTGCTTCTTTAAATAGCAATCGAAGCAGTAGACATCGCCATCTTGGCGATTCGCCATCAGCTTTATAGAGACGCCACATCGCGAACAAGTGGTCATCATAAAATCCTCTGACCCTATGTCGCTGACATAATGATCACAGGTTAACTCGCAGCCTTCCAGTTCACAGGTCTCACAATCCTCAGATGGAAATCCAAATTCACATGACTCGATAATGCCGTTGCCCTCGATATCCTCTTCGTCGGCAACGCTTTTTAAATTTTTGCAGGTACTACAAATGCATGAACTCATAAAAACTCCTAATTCTTATTAAATGATGGGATTACTTAACCTTTAATACCAGTAACTCACAGACCTCGTCCGTCTCGTTTGAAAGTGCCGAATCTGTGCCCTTCTCAATCTGGAGCACTTGCCCCTTGATGATGTCGATAGGTGCGTCAGAGGCTGCCATGGCGGTAAGTGTGCCGCGAAGCACGATGATGGTCACCTCCGCGTCTGTTGGGTGCTTTGGAAACTTTTTACCAGGTGCCATAACCACGTGGTTCATTAAATAACGTTCGTCGTCAAATACATTTTCAAAAATTTCTTCATCAGTGAGTGCATATTGGTATAAATTCGGCATATTTATTCCTTTCTAGTGTGTTTGACGTTTCTTGCATTATCAAGCGTAATTGTATGATTACCCATATTATAATTTAAAACGTTAATTTCCACCAGCCTCAAGTTCAAAACGCTAAAAGAAAACGCCCCGAGCTTATATTGCTCGGGGCGTTTCCATACCATTTGTTCCGTCTGGGAGATTGGACACAAATTATTGCGATGGTCATATAAAATGACTAGGAATTATTACATGATTTCATTACTGATGATGCTGCAGATGGACTCAAGTCCACTGACGACATCTTTACAGTTCGTGAGCACCTCTTTTGATCCGATTCCGATGGCTTTCATGCCTGCGGCATGTACGCTTTCAATCCCTGCATAGGCATCCTCGATGCCGATGCATTCTGCCGGCTGAAGTCCTAAAAGTTCACAAGCCCGAAGGAAAATGTCCGGTGCGGGTTTCCCGTTTGCGATTTCACCTGGATTCACCACGGCATCGAAATAATGATCGATTTCCATGGCCTTTAAAAGAAACGGGGCATTTTTACTGGCTGAAGCCAGTGCTAGCTTTAGTCCTTTTTCTTTTAGGAAGTCTAGAAGCTCCCTCGCACCCGGAGATAAATCCATGGGGTTATACTGCTCGATTCGTTTCAGATACATCTCATTTTTCTGTGTGGCTAAAGCGACCTTTTCATCATGAAGGAGGTTTTTTAATGCTTCAGATTCGCTATATGCCAGAACACATTCTAAGGAATCCATTCGTGATATGCCCCGAACCTCATCCTCAAGTCGATGCGGCACTTCAAAACCTAAGCTGTGCGCAAGGTCTCGCCACGCTTCGAAATGCGCTTTACTGGTTTCGGTCAGCACCCCATCTAGATCGAAGATGACGCCTTTAACAGGATGTGATTCCTTAGTGAGTTCGTAGGCGCTATCCCATAGCTTAATGGTTAATGGCGCCCCTTTTAAGAGATTCACTTTCGTCTCTTCTCCGATGACCACTTGTATTAAGCGCCCATGGTACTGGATTTTATATGAAAACTGTTTCCACGCTTTCGGTTTAACCGGTCTAAGCTGGAGCCCATCTTCTGTGATACGAAGACCACCGAATCCCGCGGTCACACTGAGGATGGTTCCCGCCATATTCGCCATGTGAAGGCCGTCCTTGGTGTTTTTATGGGTATCCTGGAGATCCAGGATTACAGATTCTTTAAAATAATCATAGGCTTTATCATGTTCGCCGATGCGAGAAGCCATGATGCCATAAATACAGCTCGATAGCGATGAGTCGTGGGTGGTGATTTTTTCATAATAGGCAACCGCACGTGTAATGTCGTCCAGACTTGCGTATTGTTCCAAAAGCATATGCGCCAGAACAGTATCCGCTTGTTTCAGGACTTGATGCCTGTATATGTGGAGCGGGTGATAGTGAAGGAGAAGTGGTTTTTTATCAGGATCAGCAGATTCAAATGGCCATATCGGTTTCGAAAGAAAAGCGTCATCTTGCGCATATAGCTTTAATTCCGAATCGTAGGGAAAATACATCTGATCAGATGCTTGTTTCATCCTATGAATTTCGTCACTAGAAATCTGTAGGCGCTGGCACAAATCTTCTGCTTTCGCGCGGATGGCGGCATCAGCTGGCTGCGTTAACATCTCATAAAAACGGTGTGCCCAGTCGAGATGATACTTCGCCATGGCATTCGTATAATAGTTATTATTAACGATGGCGGTATACTCATCCGGTCCTGTAACGTCATGAATATGAAATGCACCTTTATAAAAGTGGCCTATTTCCATCCAGAGTCGCGCTGTTTCCAGGATAACCTCTGCTCCCTTATCGACGATGAAATCAAAGTCGTTTGTATAGAGATAATACTGGATAAACGCATAAGCGATATCTGCATTGATATGATACTGCGCTGTCCCTGCTGGAAAATACCCCGAACATTCGATGCCCGAGATCGTACGCCATGCATAGGCTGCACCACGGTTGTGTCCAAGCTCTAAGGCGCGCTCTTTCGCATGAGGTAGGATATGATAACGGTACTCTAAAAGGCGTTTCGCTTTTTCAGGCTGATTCATAAGGAACACGGGGATGACATAGATTTCAGTATCCCAGAAATAATGGCCTTCATAGCCCTCGCCGGACAATCCCTTTGCTGCGACGTTTGAGTACTCGTCTGTTCCAATCGATTGAAGAAGGCTAAACTGCATCATTCTAATGGCATTTTGGTCTTCAGGTGCGCCTTCGATTTCGATGCCCGCATTAATCCAAAAGTCGTCGAGTATGAGCTTTTGATGATAGACATATTCTTCATAATGATAGGCACGCGATTCGGACATCAACTGTTTTGAGGCTTCAAGTGGAAAACGCTCCCTGAGGCCATCTGTAAAAAAGCATCGCTTTTCAAGCACGATTTGATTTTTCGATTTAATAACGGTTGTCAGTTTTCCATCGGAACGATGATGGCTAACCTGATAGGGGCCACTGGCATGAATATTATGAAGGATCGATACCGCCTGCTCGATTTGTGTTTGCTTCGTCTGCATCAGCGCATGCACGTGATGTCCCTCTGATTCTAATGAAACCAGCTTCATTAAACGGCTATGCCCCTGTCCTGTCCGAGGGTCGTTCGGATTTGTATAGTTTTCAATCTCTGTGTCACAAACGCTTCTCAGTTCGATATCACCCTCGAACTGAACCTCGATTTTATAAATCAAGGTGTTTTTTTGATGAAACGATGCGAGTCTATGGAAGGACACATAAGCATGCTTTCCCTCTCGTGTAATATAGACATAGCTTCTTACCGATTCGCCCGTTTGAAAATCGATACTGCGTTCATAATCAAGGGTTTGGCCAGGCTTTAGCTGGACCATTTCACCATCAACATAGATTTCGCAGGTTTGCGTATCAACGATGCGAGGCTGCTTATCTTGTTCCACAGGAAAACCATAGGCCATCTCTGCATGAACCATCGGTACACGGTCATAGAGCCCGTTAATATAGGTTCCACGAATGGACGGTCCTTCAGGGTAACCCTCTTCAAAGCTGCCACGAACGCCAATATAGCCATTACCAATCATATATAGACTTTCATCCAGCATCTGACGGTCCACTTGGTACAGATTTGTCTTAAGCTTCCACATGTGTTGCGCCACCTCACTAATATAAAAGGGATTTTTCTGTTTCTGAATCAAACAAATGAAGCTTATTCATGTCGAATACCGGATAAATCGTGTCACCGATTTTCACATCAGATGACGATTCCGTCTTCATAATATAGCTTTTTTCCCCGATCTTAAAATAAACGTTAAGGTCGCTTCCCAGAAGCTCTGTGACTTCCACCTTTGCTGGTAAGCCCTCAGATGAATTTCCGAGTTTAATATCTTCAGGTCTAATGCCGACGATGACTTCCGCATTAAATTTACCTTTATTTTTTACGACTTCCGCCATGTGATCACTTAATTTAAACACGTGTGATGCGACTTCAACCACAGGGGTATCTGCAATCTTTCCTTTAAAGAAGTTCATTTGTGGTGCACCGATAAAGCTCGCCACGAAGACGTTTGCTGGTGCATTATAAATGGTACGTGGGTCTGCGACCTGTTGAACGACGCCGTCGTTCATAACGCAAATACGCGTTCCCATAGTCATGGCTTCCGTTTGGTCATGGGTAACATAGATAAAGGTCGTTTGCAGCTCGTTATGGAGTTTAATGAGCTCAGCACGCATTTGTACCCTTAACTTCGCATCGAGGTTTGAAAGGGGTTCATCCATGAGAAACACCTCAGGTTTTCTAACGATGGCACGTCCTAAGGCGACACGCTGTCTCTGACCACCAGAAAGCTGTTTAGGTTTTCTTTTCAATAAGGCTTCGATGTCGAGGATTTTCGCCGCTTTTTTTATGCGCTCATCGATTTCATCCTTCGGCGTTTTTTTAAGTTTGAGACCAAACGCCATATTATCATAAACCGACATATGTGGGTATAAAGCGTAATTTTGAAAAACCATGGCGATGTTACGATCCTTTGGGGATACTTCATTCACGAGCTCGTCGCCGATGTACATCTCACCTGTGGTAATATCCTCAAGTCCCGCAATCATTCTGAGTGTGGTGGTTTTTCCGCATCCAGAAGGTCCGACGAGAATCATGAACTCTTTGTTTGCTATGTCCAGGTTGACGTCTTTAACCGCGTGAAATCCGTTTGGATAAATCTTATTCAATTTACAAATTTTAACTCCAGCCATCATAAACCTCCCAGTTTACTTTCTTGAACAACCTTTTGAAGTGCAGTAAGTGCCCCATATTCGGTGCATACCTGTGCGGCGATAGAATTGGCACCCTTAGCAAAAATTTTCATAATCGCTTCGTCGCGAAGACTTTTTTTCGGGTCCTCGGTCTCACTTAAAGCAAAGATTAACGCCCCGATAAAAGCGTCCCCTGCACCTGTGGTATCTTTAACCGAAACGACAGGGGCCGAGGCGATGAAGTCATAGGTCTTGCAAAATACGCGGACACCTGCCGCGCCTAAAGTGATGGCAACCACACCATCATAATCAATTTTTAACCTTTCAATCGCATTTTCTAGCGCGGTCTCACCCGTGACGATCAACGCTTCCTCATCACTAAGCTTAATTAAATCGGCTACGCTAAGAAAGGATTGCACGGCTGTTTTAAACCCCTCCTGGTCATGTGCCCAAAAGGCGCTGCGATAATTCGGATCAAAGACGATGCACTTTTGATCCGTCTTTGCCCGATAAAGTAGGTCCTTATAAGTCTTTTGTAGGTCACCCTCTAAAAATGAAGTGGCTGCGCCAAAGTGGAGAATGCCACATTCCTTATAGAAGGTCTCATCTAAATCGGAGAGCTCTAGGTCGGCATCTGCGCCGCGAACGAAAACGAAATCGCGATTCCCGTTTGCATCCACAGAAACAAACGCTAATGTTGTCGCCTTAGCAGAACGCTTTAGATTCACCATGTTGACCCGAAACGCATCAAGGGTGCTCACTAAGAAATCGCCGAAGCCATCACGCCCTACCGCTCCGAAAAAACTACAATCTCCACCGAGTGCACTAATCACACAGGCGACGTTTGCAGGGGCACCTCCCGCTTTCATAAGGAAGGAGGTCTGAGCCGCCATTTTTTCATGAGCGTTCTCACCGATAAAATCAATTAACAGTTCACCTGTACAAAGTACCGAAGTCATTTTTTATGAGCTCCCTTTGTGTATTTCACCGTACTGTCTCGTACGATAATCTGATGCGGTAAAATTTCACTTTGAAACGAAAGATTTGCATCCTTGCCCTCGATCATCTTCACCAGTGTCATGATGGAAAGTCTCCCCTTCTCTTCGAAAGGCTGTCTAACGGTCGACAATGAAGGGCTGTACATCCGCGCAATGTCCACATCGTCAAATCCCATCACAGAGAGCTGTTTCGGGACATCGATGCCTTTTTCGTGAGCGCATTTCATGGCGCCGACCGCCATAAGGTCACAGGCACAAAAGACGGCGCTCATTTCCCGTTTGGTATTGAGCAGCTGTTCCATTCCTTCAAATCCATCATCGAAGGAATACCAGCCTTCCACCACTAAGTTTTCATCGTAAAGTCCCGCTTTTTTAAGCGTATCTCGATACCCGTGAAAGCGCTCGAGTCCTGACTGAGGGTCGTCCAGTGGTCCTCTGATCATACCGATGTGCTTATGACCGAGATCGACGAGATACTGCGTCGCCTCACTGGCGGCTTTGTAGTTGTCGATTTTAACCACCGGAATAGAATCTGCCGCACTATCAGAGCCAATCATAATGATGGGCTTTTTAAAGTCGATCATCGCCTGAAAGAAAGCGTCATTGCCGTGGTCAGTGACTAAAATCAGACCATCGACACCCTTGTCTTTTAAAATCTGGATATGCTGAATTTTCATATCGATGTCAAAATCGGTTGCCGTAATCAATAAAGAGTAATCAAGGTTTCGAATATAGGATTCGATGCCTGCGATAATTCTGGAAAAAACTGGATTCGAAAGGTCTGGAATGATGATCCCGATCAAATGAGACTTTCGCATGGACAAACTTCTAGCCACTGAGCTGGGTTTAAAATTGTTGCTTTCTATCACTTCTAAAACGCGCTTTCTGATATCCTCGCTCACGGGCTTTGAATCATTTAAGACTCTGGAAACCGTGGCTTTTGATACGCCCGCTTGTCTTGCTATCTCATTGATGGTAGTTTTCATGCTGACCTCCAAACTGTATTGATCAATGGCTTAGAATTTAAGCCACTTATAAAATCATATCATTTGATGGAACCAGACACCATACCTTTAATAATGTGTTTTTGACCGAGAAAAAATCCGATTAAAATAGGGGTTGCCGCCATCAATACCGCAGTCATGATTAAGTCCCATTTTTTAACGAAGGAACCCGCAAATGCTGCGATGGCCAGTGGAATGGTTTGAAGCTCCTGTCCAATCCCAAGTATAAGCGAAGGTAGCAGAAAGTCATTCCATATCCAGATCGCATTTAATATACTGATGGTCACAAATATCGGTTTTAAGATCGGCATGACGATTTTAAAGAAGATCTGAGGTTTTGTACACCCATCGATTAGCGCTGCTTCTTCTAGCTCCAGCGGAATGGATTTAATAAAACCGTGGAACATGAAGACGGCCATAGGTGCACCAAAACCGATGTACGCAAATATCATACCGTGGAAGGTCCTTAGCATTTGGATGCCAAAGGTTTCGTTTATGATTCTAAACAGAGAAACCAGTGGGAACATAACCACCTGGAATGGAATGACCAATCCGCTGATGAAGATGATAAACACAATAGTGGATACCTTGGTTTTTCTTCTTACCAGCACCCAAGCCGCCATGGCCGAAAACACAGAAATCGTGATGAGCGATACGATGGTGATGATCGCAGAAGTATAGACACTGGAAGCATAACGAATACTTGGACTTGTCCAGATGGTTTTTATGTTTGCGAAAAGCTGTGACCACTTATCAGGAAGTGCGATCGGGTCTGTGATGATTTCCAGTGAGGATTTAGCGGCGTTAATGACGACGATAAAGAAAGGAAACATGGTTGCTAAAAATAAGACCACTGTTAAGAGCGTAATTAAGGCACGTGTAATTTTCTTTTTTGAGGCCATTACATCTCCACCTCCTTCTTTTTGTTATAGTAAACTTGAGCAATCGAAACCACAGATAACACTAAGAAGAATATAATGGCTCTCGCCTGACCTTCCGCCATGTTATTATACTTGAAGGCGACATTATAAATGTGCATCGCTAGAAGTTCACTGGAGTTGACCACCTGTCCTTGATAGAGATCTGTAGGGCCTCCATTCGTCAAAGCGACGATGATATCGTACTGCTTAAATGAGCTGACTAACGTTAAAAACGATGTAATGGTAAAGGCTTGGGCAATCATCGGAATCGTGATGCTGATTAGCTTCTGCCAGAAATTGGCGCCGTCGATTTCACTGGCTTCGAGCAGTTCTTGTGGCACATTAAGTAGAGCTGCCACATAGATCATCATGATGTAGCCTGCATACTGCCAAGTAAAAGCAAAGATGAGACCAAATAATGTCAGGTTGGGATCCGCTAATAATAAAAGGTTTTCTATGAAGTCGATTCCCAGGAGTGCGCCTATAGAGGGAACCACACTTTTAAAGATGAACTGCCAAATATAACCGAGAACTAAACCGCCGATTAAGTTGGGAATAAAGAAACCTGCACGATAGAAATTTTTAAACCTTATTTCCCGTGTTACCAGGAAAGCAAATGTCAGTGCCACTAAGTTAATGGAAATGACGCTCAGAACGCTGAATAAAAAGGTTCGTATAAATGAATATTTAAAAGCAAAATCCGAAAACATGGATTTGTAATTTTCTAGTCCAACCCACACTGGTGTACTATCAGCAACTGCAGTCCAGTCTGTCATCGAATAGTAAAGCCCCATGAAAAACGGTATGATGACCACCACCACGAAAGAGATGAGTGCCGGTGCTAGAAACAACCAAAATACCAGATGGTCCTTCGTCTGTTTTTTCATAGCTACTCCTTCACAACCAAATAATTTTAGTAAAAAAAGGGTGTTTTTAAGCACCCTTTTTTAGTTTTAACCGTTCACTATTTATTTTCTGCGATTTTTGCTGCCACTTGATCGATGAATGTTTGTTTATCGATGTCACCTTTTGCAAAGCTTTCATATAAAGGTCCAAGTGTGTTCATACCAAAACCATCTGGCATGTCATTTTGTAACCAAGTGTAAGCTTTTCCTGAAGCAACCCATTTAGCAACGTCTGCAGAGAGTGGTGCATCTGGTGTCAATGTTACATTCGTAAATGCTGGAACCATTTTCGCTTCATTTACCATGTAAGCATGGCCTTTTTCGTTAGTTGCCATATAGTTTAAGAAATCTTTCGCTTCTTGAGTGCTAGCGCTGTCTTTGTTGAGTACGTAGAATGATGGTGCACCGATGAAGATACTGTCAAATTCGCCCGCAACAGACGCATGTGGTGCAAATGCCATCGGGAATGTAACGCCATTTGAGATTAACCATGGATCAATCCAGTTTCCTTGATGAATAAATACAGATTTACCAGTTGCAAACTGACCAACTTGTGCATCGTAGTTACCAGTAAGGAGAACTGATTTATCAGCGTATTGGAATAATAACTCTACCCAATCAGCATACTGAGTTAAACGGTCCATATCTGCTTCACCATTATTTAACTTGTCAATAACGGTTGTATCACCATATGGTAATCCCGCTGATAAATAGCCATTGAAGTTGTGAAGTCCTGTTACCCATCTCATATCTGGGCCAGCAGCCATCGCCACAGCTGAATCTACACCGAGTTCAGCTTTCATGCTTTCGATTTTTTCAAATGCCGCTTTGTAGCCTGCTTGAGAAGTAAGGGTTGCAGGGTCGATACCCGCTTTGTTTAGCAAATCGACATTATATGCCATACCCCAAGCTTCAACAGCCACTGGGAATCCGATGACTTTACCATCAACCACAAACTCAAGCGCTGTTAAATCAATCCACTCGTCACCTTCGAAAGTGCCAAGTTTATCTGCCCAAGTGTTGTAACCACCCATACCTTCGATAACGAAGATGTCAGGCTGACGATCTGATTGAAACTCTGCTTTAAGTGCTTCAGCATAAGGTGAGTCACCACCTGAAGTCTTAATCGTTACTTTAACGCCAGTTTCTTCAGTGTAAGCTGCGGCAAATGCAGTGAGTTGTTCACCAATTTCAACCTTGTTTTGATAGATAACCACTTCTTTTGCTTCTTCAGTTTTACCTGCGCAACCTGCGAACATCGCGCCTACGAGCATCAGTACTAGTAATAAAGCCAGACTCTTTTTCATTTTAATCCCCCTTTGGATTTTATGAGTTTAACCGCGTGAGTCGTCACATTATTTAGACGACCTGTTAACACTATTATAGGAAACCGGTTTCACATTTGCAAGTCTTTTTTTCATTTTTGTAATAAAAAAATTTCATAAGGACCGAGAAGCAGTTTCTCTTCATCAAAATCGACACCCTTCCCAGTCAGCTGTTCCTTCCAAATACCCGAACTTACATAGCGTTTTAATTCCGCGCTATAAATCCACTGTCGATCCTCCGATAGGTTGAATAGTAAAACGATATCGTCATCAGAACCGGAAACCGTTTGCTTGAAGCCCAAAACGTGATGATTTGAAAACACGATCGCATGCTCATCCGTCACGATGACATCACCGTAAACTGCCTTTCTTGCTTCGATCAGTTTCGTGATGTCACTGTTAACGATGGCTTTAGGGTCGTCATGATCTCCTAGCTGTTCAGCATCTTCCCATTTAAAGGGTGACCGGTGAAGCCATCTAGAATCATGTTTTTTATGTTCAAACCGCTTATAGTTATGATCATTGAGTGCAGCGATTTCATCACCACTATACAGCATCGGAACGCCTCGTTTGAACATGAACATCGCATGGATTAACTGAATGCGTTTTATGGCGAGCTCCCGCTGATACCTGTCGGATTTTAAAATCGCTTTTTCAAGGCCAGCCAGGCTCGCTAAAGTACCAGAGTTTCTGGCATCCAGCGTTTCCGGATTAAACTCGTAAAGCTCCCCTAAAGCAAAACTATCCTTTAGGATTCCATGATAAAAATCGATAAGGAACATCTTATGTGCGTGTGGATCGAAGCCTAATTCACGAATTCTCCCCTCATCAAGTCCCCATCCGATATCATCATGGCACCTTGCATAGTTTATCCAAGTGCTCTCACTGGGAATCGGATAATAGGGCATATGGTTAATATGACGTGCATCTCGCGTCGCCAGCGCGTTCCATATTTCCACCATGAAAGAGGCATTATAAAGGGTATGACATTCTTTCATTTGCTCGGTTCCAAAATATTTCACGATGATTTCTGGCTGAACGATGGCTTCACCGAGTAATGCGGTTGAAGGTGAGCAGTAAGCGACGACCTCTCTGAATATCGCCATCACTTCGTGCACCTGCGGTAAATTTCGAGAAGAGGTGCCAAGCTGTTTCCAAATATAAGGAATCGCGTCGAGCCTAATCATGTCTACCCCCTTGTTCGCAAGGAACAGCAAGTTCTCGATCATCTCATTAAGCACCCAAGGGTTGCCATAGTTAAGATCCCATTGAAACGGATAAAAGGTGGTCATTACCCATTTATCGAGTTCAGGTAAAAAAGTGAAATTTCCCGGCGCAACATTTGGAAACACTTGATTTAATGTGTTTTCAAACTGATCTGGTATACGGCGGTCATCAAACATCCAGTAGTAGCTTTGATATGTCGGATTGCCTTGCTTCGCTTTTATCGCCCACTCATGGTCATCTGCCGTGTGGTTTAACACATAATCGATACAGACGCGTATGCCCTTTTTATGATAGGCTTTGACGAGCTTTTCAAAAATAGCCATATCACCAAGCTTCGGATCAATCTCTCGATAATTCTTAACCGCATATCCGCCATCATTTTCACCCACGCGCGCTTCAAGAACAGGCATCAAGTGAATTAACGTTATTCCCAGTTTTTCAAAATAATTCACTTTTCCGATTAGCTTCTCTAAGGTTTCAGAGAACAAATCCACATAGAGCATCATCCCCACGGTATTTCCTGAAGTCAACCATGCAGTGCCTTCGTCATCAAGTTTCTGTAACGTTTTAGAACGGTTTTTTTTGTATTTGTTCAGTAGTTTGATTAATCCTTCATAAGCCTCTGTTTCACCTGGATAAAGTGAATTGTAATGCTTTTTGATACGCTTTTCGTGTTCAGAGATCATGTTGATACGAACACCTCCTAATCGTTTGGTTTCTACTCTCATAATAGGAAACCGGTTTCATAAAGTCAAGTGAATTTTGCAATTCGATCACAAATAAAAAAGCAGATCTCAAATTGAAATCTGCTTTCGTTAGCTACATTGCCATTGGAGCTGGTGCTTTGACCACAATCAGTTCTAATGTCACGTCGTCCTTGTTTCCCACATTCATTTTAATACCTTTTGGAATGCGCAGTACGGTACCTGCTTCGTACACATGTGTCCCTTGATCATCTAACTGTATGGAAAGTACGCCCCTTAAAACGGTCATGTACACATTTGAGTTTGAAAAATGCTCCGGAAGGCCTTCATCCTTATTGAAAGTCATGTGAATGTAATGGACATTCTCATCTTGAATGACGCGTTCCACAGAACGTTCATCACTAAAGGTCATCTTAAAAATCGTTTCAATCATCTGTTCCTCCTAAATATTTCTTTATTTTTGATACCTGATGGCATCTACTGGACATATGGTTATGCATGCTGCACATTGATGGCAAATGGATGGATCAATACGCGCTTCTTTTGAAGGTGATTCAAAGGTAATGGCATTTGCATCACACACTTTTGCGCATTTTTTACATCCGATACAGTCAGAAGCATTTACTGTAGTGGCGAATTTTGCATATTTTCCTGTAAGTCTTAATAATGCACCATAAGGACAAATATGGTTGTGAAATGCCCATGGTTTTAACCGCAGCGTCACGAAAAAGGCGACGAATAGTAGAATTAAAAGCACTGGAAATTCTCGTTGTAAGATTCTTTTCGAAAAAATAGTGGTTAAGATCATGAGTATCAATACAACCCATGGCGTCACACGACTTTGAAGCCATTTGGGCACAGAATTGCTCTGCCAGCCCATTTTCATAGATATCATTTCTGATAAACGCATGAGCGTATTCATCGGACAAATATACCCACAAAAATAACGACCAAAAACGGCTGCTGTTAGTAAACTTATGATGAAAATAGTGAGCCATAACATCATTTTACCACTGGCAACTAAAACGATGAAAATCAACAGGAACAATAGCTCCATGCCAACTCTTACTTTTTCCATAACGACTCCTCTTTAATTGTCTTCAAATCAAGTATATACTATTACCAAAATGAAATGAGTTACTTAAGTAACTCATTAGGAGAAAATCATGAAAGATTTAAGCAATATATTAGATGGTCTTCCATTAATCAAAGTGATTCCCCAAGATGTCCTAAAGCTATTGCTAAAAAACACACAAATCATAAAAAAGCACTACGCGAAAGATGAAATCATCCACATGGATGGCGATCGATGTAAACAGATGGAGGTCATCCTATCCGGTCATGTGGTGATCGAAAGGATTGATCAAGAGGGCAATTTACTCACGATTACTGAGTTCTTTTCAGGGGACATCATTGGTGGTAATCTGCTCTTTTCTAAAAATCCTCATTACCCACTGACGGTTACAGCAAAAGCACCTGTTGATCTACTTGCGTTTTCAAAAGAAACAACGTTCAGCCTCTGCACACATTATCCGGATTTTCTTGCAAGTTATCTTGAGTATGTTTCAGACCACACGCTTCTACTGGGCGATAAAATTAAGCATTACGTACAACGCACGATTAGAGAAAGCCTGTTGACTTATTTTGAGAGCGAACTAAAAAGACAGGGGGTGAACCCTATTGAACTACCGATGTCAAAAAAAGCCCTCGCAGAGCGAATCGGTGTCCAGAGGACGTCGCTGTCACGAGAGCTTCAAAAAATGAAGCATGATGGGCTTATCGATTATGATGCAACACATATTAAACTACTTTAAAACTCATTCTCATGTTTCTTAAAGAACTGTTGATAAAGCTTTACTGTTTTTAGCTCTGTCCACCGTTTAACATCCACGGGGGACTCATCCAGATCGTAAATCTTTGCCCCACGAATGGCTAACAGGAATGGCGAATGGGTAGAGATGACAAACTGGCAACCTTCATATCTGGCATACTCCTCGATAAATGAAACGAGTTCAAGCTGCCTTTCAGCCGAAAGGCTATTTTCAGGCTCATCAAGCAGATAAAGTGCACGCCCTTTTATGCTATCGGTGAAATAACGATACGCACTTTCGCCATTGGAATTGCCTTTGACATTTTCCATCAGATTTGCTCTTACGAATTTCGATTGCGTTTTACTACGTGACTGATTAACTTTTTTTAGCTGATGATAGTCTTCTAAAGAGCGCATTTTAAAGTTGCTATATTTCGCATCCATATACTCTTCAAATAAATCCTCGCGTTTCATATCGATGCCCTCATTTAGGGCGCGAAGATTCAGCATAAAATTAAAGACATCATCACTAGTAATTATCTTACTAGGCGAAGGGGCTTGTTCTTCCATTTCAAATCGGCAAAGTGCCAAATAGTCCTCAAAAAAACTGGAACGGTTATACATGGATTCCCTGTCTATTTTTAATTTTTCAGCGATGACGTTTAACACAGTGGTCTTTCCAGAACCATTACCGCCATATAGGATAGTGATGGGCTCAAAGTCTAATTGAGTAAGTCCCTTACGTGGCATTACCTGAAATGGATAAAAATTATCATAACATTTTCGTTTGATGGAGAGAAAAAAGTCAAACTCCCGATCGCCACTGGGAAAGTAAAAACGATTTAAAAACATCAGGGGAAAACCTCCTAAAACAACTCATCAAGCATGATGTAGTAATCAAGTTTTTTTTCATCCAGTGGAATTTCGATTATTTTGAGAAATAGTGCAATCAACGTTTCACTTTTGTACAGTTTTCTTAAGGTTCGGATACAAAGCGCTAAATCCTGCCACTGGTCTGCGATTCCTGCACGCCCTAAATCGATAAATCCTGTCACCTCGGGTCCCTCTATAAAAATATTCTCTTTTGTATAATCGCCATGTGTAAAAACAAGTTCTTCTTCAGGTCGATTATTTTCTAAATACTCTAGAAGTGCTTCGGGCGATTCAAAGAGCGTGTTTTCTTCCCAATCCTCTGTTGAAATTTGATTGTTTTCTAGAAGCTTTCGCGCTGAAGTCAGCTTCATGTCGAGCGTATTTTCAAAAGGGCAGTCCGTTACATCGATGCTATGAAGTCTATTCACACCATTTGCAAGTGCTTTGACGATTGATTCTGGAGAATGCGCCTTAATGGCTGATTTGACCATTTGGCCTTGTACCGCTTTCATGAGCAAATAGGTCCGGTCGCCCATTGAGAACGCCTCAATGACTTCTGGAATGGGTAGTTTTCCTGTCAACCAATTGATGATGGCCACTTCCCTATTGAGTTCACTACCTGTATGATCAATCTTCAAAAAAATTGAATCTTCATTTGTATAAAATTGATAAACATGCGCCGCCGATTTTCCTGTTTCATTTTGGACCTTTATACGATCTTTAATGTGGCGATATATTTTCCCTATGAGCTCGTAGCAAACGCGGTCGCACCACTCTCCCTCCAACAGACTATGCGCCTGAAGGTGATCGGTTTTTATCATCCCAAGTTTATTCATGATCCTTTCGGACGCGATGTTTTTCGCATTGCATCCAGTGATGATTTTCGTGACACCGACCACATCAAATGCGAAGTCGAGGACCGCTCTCGCCGCTTCGGTGACATAGCCTTTTCCCCAAAACTCAGGCTTGATGAAATAACCAAGTTCGGCAACCGAAAACGCATGCGTATTCTCTAAAATCGTGAAGCCTATTTCGCCGATGTATTTTTCCTCTTTAGTGATGGCGAAAAAATATTTTGACCGGTTTCCTGACGCGGCCTCTTCTATGGCGACGCGTAAATTTTCTTCTGAATCCGACAGTGATGTCGAAAACAAATCCGGGATAAAACGCATGGCCACAGGATCTGAAAGCAAGCTATGTAAATCCGAAATATCAGGTCCAATATGATCTCTAATCACAAGGCGATCGGTCGTTAGCTTAATCATCAAACACTCCTTAGAATCTCTTATATGAAAACCCTAAAAGCCGAGGATTAATCCTCGGCTTTAACTTCTACTGCTTGTAATGAAACGCGTTTTTTACCACCAGCAACCGCCTGCTGCCCCACTTCTTTAAAACCAAATTTCTCATGAAAAACTAAGGATCCTGGATTAGGTGGTAATATATCGATCTCAGCCGTTACATGACTCACTCCTGTTACGCCGGCATGTTTAAAGACTTCTTTATAAAGCGCAGCCCCGATGCCTTTTCCCTGTGCATTATTAGAAACGACGATACGATCCACGTACAGAAACTGTGGATAGTGTTCTGAAAACCAAGTATAGTTCACACTGTCATAGTCTTTTCCTTCTCTGATACAAAGGGCAAAAGCTTCTACATTTCCAGATAACTCAGCGACATATAAAAGTTCTGATTCTTCATGTAGATGGGAAAGCTTAGCTTCATCCATGGGTGAAAGAAAATGAACCAACGATTCGTTGAGTTCTAGTATTGCTGGATAATCGTCTTTACCTGCTGGTCTAATCACTAATGATGTCATAATGACTCCTCTTCATGGCAAACGGCCACCACCCTAGTCGGTGCACCATCTGCATTAATATAATTTAATGGTAACGCATACAGCGTAAATAATCCATCCCCGATTCTACTTAAATTTCTTAAATTCTCAATAATTAAAAATTTTCCCTGAGATAATAGTCGCTTGTGTAAAGGAAGTTCACCATCGCTGATGGCGTCCAGTCCGATGACATCAAATCCGATTCCTTTTTTACCGCTTTTGACCACGAAATCGATGACATCCTCTGCTACGGTTGGATAATCTCCAAAATAGGCATCTGTTCCCCAAAAACGATCCCATCCCGTATAAAACAGTAAGAAATCCGCACTAGACGCAAGGGGTTGCGTTTTCAACACATGTTTTAATGAGATTCGTTCCCCTTCTTTAAATCCTGTACAATCGATGACCACCGCCGAACCGATAAATTGCTCGATGGGTAATGCATCCAGTGTGGCATGACCATAAAATAAATGGGCTGGTGCGTCCATATGCGTCCCTGTGTGGGAAAACATCTCCAGCTTCGTTTCTTTAAAGCCGTCCCTGGCGTAGGTATTGGCCTCCTGAAGCTTAGGCGGCTCAGTGCCCGGATAGACTGGCATGTCTTCAGTGATTAAATGGGTGAGATCGATGATGCGCATAAGACCTCCTCGATGGCCGTCGCCACTATTTTTGCATCGGATAGTTGTGGAAAATGACCGCTGTGATGGGCGATGACCAGTTTCCCTAACGGGCTCAGTCGTGATGCCGTTCTCAAATTTTCCAGCCGATTGAAAATCACTTTGGTGGGCATAAAGTGCTTCGCTACTGGATGTGTCCCTGCGAGAACCGTAAGCGGAACAGCTGGAAAAGGTGGACAGGACTGAATTTGTTCAACCGTCTCCTCCACATGGAAAATTTCATTATAGGGGTTTTCGTTATTTCTAGGTTTTCTCTGTTTTCTCTTTTTATTCGACAGCACATCCGCCACAGTGGAAGGCTCAAGCATGACGATGCCTTTTATCTCCTCTGGATAATGGCAGGCGAAAAGCTGTGCGATGAATCCTCCCAGCGAATGCCCAACCAGTAGATAGGGCGGTTTCATGTCAAGTGTATGCAAAATCTCCCTCAGCTCCGAAACCATTCGAAGGCCGTTTTGTGGGCTAAAAGGCGCAGAACTAAGTCCCATCCCAGGTCGATTATAGCAAAACAACCGGTGGCTATCCCTTAATCGTCGCCAAAGCTTCATCCAGCCATCGATGGGCCCTCCAGCACCGTTGATTAAAATAATCGGCGTCCCTACGTGTTCGGTCATGGCGAACTCGTAAACGCGGTCCTCAATTGTTATCGTCTCCGTTTTGATTTTTTCCACGCGTTCAAAAATCGCTGCCCTTTCCGACATAATGCCCCCTAAATAATAACGCCCTATCAAATAGAAATTCGATAAGGCGTCTAAAAACCCTTTAATTTTTGAGACTTATTTTATAAAACATGTCTTGTAATCAGTGACGAAATTTTCAAACGTTTTAGGCTGTTTGCCCGTTAACTTGAAAAATGTGTCTGTTACAGCCTTCGCAGTTCCGAGTCGCGTCATCAAATAAAGTGCTAAGGTCACGTTCACATAACCTTTATCTAGTTTTCTAACCTTAACATAATGGCTACGATACTTTAAAAAACTAGGATTTTTATAACGTATGCTTCGCCCTGTCACTTTAGATAAAATCTGAGCCACCTCATCATAATCCAGTGCTTCTGGACCAGTGATGGTATAGGCGGTGTTCTTATGCATCGAAGCATCAGCAAGCACTGTCGCTATAACGGTTCCTATATCTTCCGCATCGATGAAGCTGGTCTTGCTTCGGCCAGCTGGTATCCAGATTTCATCCAGCTGCTTTATCTCCTCAGCATGAATCCCCGATACGTTTTGCATAAAAAAACCTGGCCTGATATGCGCATAAGGAATACCCGCCTTTTCGATAGCCTTCTCGATTTTATGATGCGGCGGAATCGTATTGTTTTCAACGCCCATCAGCGACAGAAAGCTCATAAGTGCGATATTCTTTTCCTTTGCAGCTAGAATAAAAGGGTAAAGGTCATCAGGCTTTCCCAGATGCGGCGGGCGCATAAGGAAGACGCGATCGACATCCGTTAGTGCCAGCTCAAATGTCGAGGGGTCTAGGAAATTGAACTTCACCACTTGGACACGTTCACCAAACATATGGTTAAGCCTCTCTGTATCCGTTCCAGCTACCAAAACGCGCTGATCACGTTTAAGTAGCTCCATAACCACATATTTACCGACATTACCAGATGCCCCTGTTACTAATACACGCATATTATCGCCCCTCCTGAAGAATCCCATTCACACGACCTAACAACTTCATAAACGCTAGAAAATCCGCCTCACCTAATCCCGATCTGATTTGGGTAAGTTCCGTATAATATACATCAAAGGTCTCCCTAACTAGCTGCGCTCCCTTCTCAGTAAGTCTTACTGAATAACTTCTCTTATCCTCCACCGATGGCATCTTTTCCAGATACCCCCCTGACACTAAAGCGCTGACCATCGTGGTCACAGATGGCTTCGTAATCTTAAAGAATTGGCTGAGTGCCAATGGCGTTACCGGTTCATTTTCTCGGCTCACATAGATTAAGAGTCCCATTTCACTGGCTCTGATGGGTAAATTTCTCCGTCCATTCATCTGTAAGCGGCAGAATAAACCAATCGTTTCGGCTGACTCGATTAAAAATTGATCCATGAAGTGCTCCTCTCAATAAATTTGTTAGTTAGTTTAACTAACTATATTTTACCACAAGCACTTTCATTGTCAAATAAAAAAAACACAGCCAGGCTGTGTCTCAAAGGGGAGATGCATCTATTAAATGAAGTGGATTAACCTGCGACTAAGTTCTCTTCGAGCAGATACTCATCGAGAATCATAAACAGATGATTCGGTACTTTCAGCACCCAGTCGGGTTCGATGGCGAATACCTGACTTTGAGACAGATGCGTCCAGCCTACCATGATACTTTGAATCTGTGCTGCCTTTGCAGCCAGCATATCACCAGCCGTATCGCCGATGTAAACACAGCGCTCTGGTGAAACGTCAAGCTGTGCCATGACCTTTATCAGTCCTTCTGGAGAAGGTTTGACTTCTTTCACATCATTACGCGTGATGATCATCTCGAAAACATCCTTAAGACCGAGATGTCTTAAGCCTTGCTCTATGGAGGCTCTACTGTTGTTACTAACGAGCGCCAGCCTATACCCGAGCATTTTTAGGTGCTTTAAAAGATCTACCATCCCTGGAAACGCACTGGTTTTCGCATCGTGATTATGGTTGTACCAGATGCGAAACTGTTCGATCATCAGCTCCGCTTTGTCTTTTCTAATAAATGCCATCTGATCCTCCAGCGTCTTACCTGTCAAATCCGATAACTCCTTTTGCGTTAAATACCGTCCTCTATATTTAAGTGCGAAATAGTTCAGTCCTTCCTCGATTAACGTGTTCGTATTTATAATCGTACCGTCAAAATCAAAAATGATCGTGTTTACTGGTTTACGTTTTTTTGTCATGCTATTCATCATTGCCTCCTGTTCTTTTTCAGCCTTCTGATGATAGCATAACATCTGCATGTAAGCCCTGAATTAAGAACAGTTTAGGTTTATGTGAAGTCTTTTCCCCATTCCGCCAGCATTTTAAGTGCAGGAATAAGCGATTTTCCTTTCTCTGAGAGACAGTATTCTACTCTAGGAGGGATTTCAGGATACTGTGTTCGAACCACCAGGCCATAGTGCTCGAGGTCTTTAAGTGACTTGGTCAGCATCATGTTCGTCACACCCTCAATTTCCCTTTTAAGCGCATTATAACGCACGGTCTCCCCCTTATAAATCGCCCAGAGGATGGGTAAACGCCATTTTCCGCCGATGATGTTCATGGTTTGTGTCAATGGACACGCTTCATATTTACTCATCACTACACTCCAATCGTTCTAATTATCGATACTCTGTTTTTTCTGCCTTACTCTGAATAATGTGCATACTTGTGATTTTGTGTCTTTGATATAAAATTATATCGGATACGAAAGCATTGTCAACTGTATACGAAAAGAACAAATATGATTACTGAGAAGGGAGAACACCATGACTCTAAAATACGAAGTCCTCGCACTCGCAGATTTAGAAATACTTAAGCCTCTATGCAACGCTTTGATGGCCTTTCAAAAGTCAAAGGCGCACATCACGCCAGAGCGCTTCGATACCATGAACTATGAAACGCGTCTTTTACCGTCTGTAAAAGGCGCTAGGGATAATCACATCATCGTGGCTAAAGATGGCGATCGCGTCATCGCCTATGCCTATTCGAACATTAATAAAAAGACCCACTATGCAGCGGGTCCGTTTGGGTGCTTCTTCGATATGGATTCAGTGGTGAGTGACTATGTCGGATGCCTCTCCCAGTTCTACATCGAGCCGGAATACAGAGGAAATGGCATCGGCAATTTCCTATTCAACATCGCCATGGACTGGATGAAAACCTTCGATGATGTGGAAGATCTGTTTATCTACGTCTCAAATGGCAACCTCGATGCCTTAAAATTCTACGAATCAAAGGGCTTTAGGGTGAGCCATGAAATTTTAGACGGTTTCATCACTGTGATGCGCCATAAGAAAAGTGAAATCAACTTCTGACGAGAAGCGCCATACCATCTGGGTGGATGCCCACATCGATCCTTCCCACCTCTTTAAGTGAGGTCATATCAATAATGGAAATGTCATTCGTCTTATTATTTGCCACATAAGCAAAAGAGCCTGCTGAGTTAAAAACAGTACCGCCAGGCCATTTTCCCACTGGGATACGTTTGATCTCCCATGGTCTGGTGCTGCCATTTAGCGTTTGTTCGGTTAAAATTACGGATAAATCGTCCGACTCACGATTCGGTATGAGTGCATATTTACCATCAGGTGAAAACACGACGCGAATCGGGCATGCACCGATTTTTCGTTTCCATAGGATTTCATGATGTGCTGTATCGAGTATCATCAGGTTATTATCGTGTTGGTTCGCCACATAAAGCCATTTGCCATTAGGATGAACAGCAACACCTTCAGGTCCGCCACCCACTTCGATACGACCACTAATTTTTCTCGTCTCGGTGGAAACGATGCTAAGGTTGTCGCTACCGATATTAGGCACATAAATCGTCTTCTCGTCTGGCGTAAGGGCAATCATATGTGAATGCTTTTCGCTTGTATCGATTCTAGCGACGATTCTATCCGAAGCCGTATTAATAAAAAACACTTTCGAGCTATAAGTCGAGGCCATATAAAGCATCCCGTGATGGTCGATTCCTACACCATGAGGAAAATCGAACTCTGGATCGGTAATCCGATCGATGATTTCAAACGACCCATTATCGATGACATCGATGGTATTCCCCAGCGAGCAAGTCACGTAAGTTTTCAGCCCATCTGGTGAAACCACCACCTCATGGGGGTTATGGTCAGAAGGAATCGTCTTAACGACTTCATTCGACGCCAGTGACACCAGCGAGAGGGTATCCTCATCCTTATTTAATACGATCAAGTACTCGCCTTTCATCACTCGTTCCATATACATCCTCCTCAATAGATGGTTATTTGCTTTGCGGTTTAAACGCGATCGATACTGACTTCACATGTATAAGTGATTTCTCCGAGCATATCCAGATAATCTTCTATGTATCTCAGTTGATTATCGATAAAATTTTCTGACTCACCCAGTAAGGAAACCACACAATAAAAAATCTGAGCCTCTTCCTCATAGTCGAGTTTAACAGATGCATTGAACTGATTCTTGATATGATCTCTCACCTTTTGTGAAACCTGCCTTCTTTCTTTAAGGGTGCATTGCCATTCGACGCGCAGCTTGAATACCGCAACGCCATTATACATGATCATAGGATTACCTCTAAAGTTTCTTCACAAACTCCGATTTAAGTTTCATCTCGCCGAAGCCTTCGATTCTACATTCGATGTTATGGTCTGCATCCACGAGCTTAATATTTTTAACCTTTGTGCCAATCTTAAGGGACGACGAGCTTCCCTTTACCTTCAAATCTTTAATGATGGTGATGGAATCGCCGTCAGCGAGAATATTCCCGTTCGCATCCTTCACCACAAAGGCTTCTTCTGTTTCACTACTGCCGTCCATAGGCCATTCATGCCCACACTCAGGGCAAATAAACATCACACCATCATCATAGGTGTATTCATAGTGGCATTTTGGACAATTTGGTAAACTAGACATTAATTTTTCTCCTCATAATATATTTATAGCCTATAAACAGATTTCAATAATGCGATTCCCGTCTTGGTTTTAAATACGGTCTCCATCATATGACGGATATGATCCTCAGGTAATTTTCCTTCATCCGCATTCACGAGATAGTCCGCCTCGATGAGTATCTGATAATCTAGACCTTTAATTGCCTCTAACGTGTGATGGTGACCCACTAAATAAACGACACGATCGACGAGTGAATCGGGGAGTCCGAATCCACTAAGTAAACCCTTAGCGAGAATTGCCCCCTCCTCCTGTTGACATTGGGCATTTGTGTTTCCGTATTTTATACGGCATAATGGACAGGCGATATCATGTAGTAAAGCCGCTAGTTCAAGCGACGTCTGAACTTCATCCAAAAGCCCTTCGCATTCACCGATGATTTTTGCATAGGCATGCACTTTTAATAGATGGTTGATATCGTGAAGGTTCCCTTCTGAAAATTCAACCATTTTCTTCGCTACTGCTGATACGATCATGTGGATACCTGCCCTTCGATTATTTTATGCTGACTTTTCATCGCCTTATCTTAACATAATGCAAGGCAGATTTCAAATCCAGCGCAGTGATTATTCCACATTCCTCAGTAACTGTATCAATGCACCTGCCGCAAGTAGATCAAACGCTAAAAATACTGTCACTTCCACAGGTGAAATCGTTACGCCGCTTAATGCCATATTGATCATCATGGCCGTTATAGCCGTTAACATGGTAATTGCTTTGAATATGACCACGCTACTTAGTAGATAGCCGATAGGCTTTCGATTAAGGATTGCTAAACCTGATAAAAATGCCGTGGGGACGATAAAACCCAGGTCCATGCCCTGAATCACCAGTGTCGTGTAGTGCTCAAGTCCAACGGGTGCAGTTACAGTAAGCATGTCATCATATGAAATAGTGGGTACGATTTTCCCGAGCCATAAAAACAGTAGCATGATTCCGATTAAAATTTGAAAACCTCCGAATATAATAATCCAGAAAGTGATGCCACAGATGAGAGCAAAGTAATAAGTCCTAATAAAATCATCATCATTTTTACATTTTTCATATCAAGCTCCTTAAACAATAAAAGGTAACACATTACATAATCGATCGATTATATAATATGTTACCTTAAATCATTTGTCAAGCTTTTATGGTTAGGCTAATATTTTTTCTCAAATGTGCCAAACACAATTGGTTTAGAATCTCTCACCATCCACTTGCCCTTAGCCATTACGGCATCTATCGATAAGGTTGCCGCATCTAAAAGGCATAAATCTGCATCGTATCCTTCATCTATCCGACCCTTTTTAGAAAGTTTAAGAATACGTGCCGGATTGGTTGTGACCGCCCTTAAAACCACTTCGAGCGGAAGATTTGCACGTAAAACGCTGTCTTGAATTTCCATCAACAAGCATTTTGCGGAACCCACCCCCAGGCCGACGAACTCCTTTTTCTCATTAAACATCGGCAAACTACCTTGCGCATCGGAAGATAAAGTGAAAAGGTCTAATGAAACCCCCTCCTTCATCAATCGCTTAATCCCTGCACTAAATCGCACCTCGCCATCTAAAGATTCCCAGAATTCCGGGTCTTCAGAGCCTGTGAAATCGATGGTACCACCCATTTTTGCAAACGTTATACAGGATTCGAAAAGCTCCGCGTTACGATTGACATGTGTAGGAAGATATTGCGTCACAGGAATCTCTGACTCATCGATGGCCTTAAAGAGGAAATCAAGCTTTCTGGACCCATCTCCTAAATGGATATTGACGATGCCTACCTTACCAGCCAACATGCCACCCACACGTGCATCCGCAACCGTTCTGATGAACTCATCATAGGTTGGTTGTGATGATCGATGATCTGATATTGCAATTTCACCGACACCGATAATCTTATCGATGGCCAGCAAATCCTTTTGTATCCCTCCGGTCAATGTTTTCACGGGTATTTGATACGAACCTGTGTAAACATAGGTCGTTAATCCTTCTGTCTCAAGACCACGTGCTTTAGCCACTAAAGACATCATATCACGTGTGACGCCGTCAGTTCCAAGACATCCCACAACTGTGGTTACGCCTGCTGTAGTCAAATCAGTGAGCTTAATTTCAGGCGTTCTCGTATGATAACCACCTTCTCCGCCGCCGCCCAGCAGATGCACATGTGAGTCGATGAATCCAGGTGTTAAAATTTTACCTGATGCATCTACGATCTCACACTTCGCATTTAACCAATCTCCTGAACCCGATAAAAATGTTTCATGCAATTGTTTACCATAAGCCCATATACGGCCTTCAACGATCAAAACATCGTTAATGCCCTGGTCATCAGGGTTATACAACCTTGCATTCTTAATTAATACCATCATGACAAACTCCTTTGCCGAGAAAATTCTCGGCAGTTGCTATTATTGGAAATTGATTAAAACTGCTGCAATTACGAAAATTGAACCTATTGCAAAGAAGAAACCTTGCATTTTGATTTGGAATTTTGCCCAGTTCATCCAATCAATTCTCGCCACACCTAAAACACCGATTAAGCTAGCAGAAACTGGTGTAAACGCATCGACGAAACCTGAACCTAACTGATAAGCAAGAACCGCTACTTGACGGCTGACGCCTACGATATCTGATAATGGTGCCATGATCGGCATCGTTAAAGCCGCTTGTCCTGAGTTAGAAGTAACCACTAAGTTAAATAAACTTTGGAAGACGTACATGATCCATGCAGCAACCACTTTAGGAAGACCGTTTAACGCTGTTCCAATGCTATGCAGTACAGTATTTAAGGTCGACGCCACTGCAGCATCTGCCCCGCCCAGTACAAGTAAAATACCTTTCGCCATACCGACGACGATAGCCGTACCTGCTAAATCAGAAGCTCCACTTTGGAATGCACTTGCCATACCGTTGATGGTCATGCCATTGAGTTTAAAGATGACTGCGATAACGCCTGCCACGAAGCCCATTACGAAGAATTGTGAAGCGATTTCAGGAATATAGTATGCTTTTTCTGTTACACCCCAGATGATCCAAATTAAAACGATTAACATTTCTAAAAGGATTAACTTGTCGCCTAAGGTAAATTTCTTTCCACCTTCGCCTGTTTGAGCGATGCGGTCTCTGAAATAACTGTCTGCATGATGCATTACTGATTTTTCTGGATGTTTACGGATACGCTCTGCATATACCATCATGTAAGCAGCAGCTGCAGCCGTCACGACAAACCACATGATCAATCTGAAACTTGCTCCAGATAATACCGGAATACCCGCGATACCCTGAGCTACAGCCACGCTGAATGGGCTCATCCATGAGGTCGCATTACCAACCTGTGAAGCAACAAAGGTAACTGTTACTGCGACGATTGAGTCATAGCCAAGTGCAATTACAAACGGTACCATAATCATGGCAAACGGAATGACTTCTTCCGACATACCGAAGGTTGCGCCACCTAATGAGAACATAAAGAATAATAACGGAAGTGCTAATCTTTCAAGTCCTCGTGTTTTTGAGATAAATGCATAAATTCCAGCATCGATGGCACCTGTTTTCATGATGATACCAAACGAACCGCCCACTACAAGAATTAAAGCTACGATTCCAACTGCAGAACCATATTTGCTTCCAGTGACCAATCCTTCGAAGATATAGTTCATGAAACCAAATCCGTCATAATCATCTGTGCCCCAGATTTTCGCAACTTTATGATTCTTTTGGCTCGTGTCAAACACTGAATTGCCATAAAGATCGAAAATGACTGCATCCGTTAATCCGAGATCATCTAATTGACCTTGATCCCAAGTGGTAGGATCTGTTGCTAAGAATTCTGTTAAAGCGGCTTGATCCACGCCAAGTGCTGTCAACTGATCAACATCCTGGACGAGCTTGTTAAGCTCAGTAGATAAGAGTGCATTATCAAGTGCGTAATCGTATCGGAAAGAATCGGAATTTAATACGGTTCTTTCTTTGATGTCACCATTTGAATCCTCATAGCTAATAGTTTCTGTGTTGAATTTACCCGCAGGTACGATAAAAGTTAGTGCCCAGCAAAATAATACGACGAAAAATATAATTGCGTAGGTATGGGGAGTTTGAAAACGTGTCAGATCCTTCCCTATTTTTTCGATGCCTTTTTCTGACTTTTGCTTCGCCATTGCTTTCCTCCTATATGGATTAAAAGTATTTGGTACCATCCATATAATTCGCATAAATCATGCCAAAATGAATAAAATGTAAACAAAATTCGATTATTTTTTTAACACGTTGAAAACACATGGTTCTATGTATCGAAGTTCAAACATAGTTCCATGTGTTTCTAATTTGAAAGATGGATTTAGGGTGTGGCACCTGTCTATCTGGCGCAATATGGATTTAATTGGCGTTTTATGGCGCCAGATTTCACCAGATAATAATTCACTTCTTAAGAAATCAGTGCCATGCCCTTTTCTGTAAGATGCATTCCCGATCGACCTTGCGACTTCACGATCAATCCTTTTACCGCCAATTGATCAGAAAGGAACCTCACGCGATGAGGCGTCATTCTGGGAAACTGTTTCTGCATATGGCGCGCAGCGGCCTCTCTCCCTACACCAACGCCCTGTTGATTAAAAAATTGGATCGCTTCGAGCGTCGCCCTTTCTTCTAAAGAAATGGCTTCAAAGACTTTTTCAGTCGGTAATCTTTCTATATTCTCAAATTGTAAAGGACGTTGCATTTCAAAAAAATCATCAGGCAAATCGCGAAGACCAACCTCATCCTGCACGCATACCGCTTGAAAATAATCCATGAGATTTTGCAGCTCTCTAATATTTCCAGACCAAGGGCTACTTCTAAGCGTATTCATCACTTCATGGCTGAATACCAGACGTTCGCTACCATTGATCCTTTTAAAATGGGCAATCAGTTCATCGATGTCTTCAATATGGTCACGTAACGGTGGAATCTTAATATAAAGCTTACGTAATCGATGATATAAATCTTCCCGAAACTGACCCATCTGACACATTTTAACGAGATCGCGGTGTGTTGCGGCGATGACGCGGACATTAACTGGAATAATTTCAGCACCACCAATTCTTCGGATTTCCTTTTCTTGTAACACACGTAATAGCCGCGCTTGTAACCGTGGTGAGATGTCACCTATTTCGTCCAGAAAAATCGTACCGCCCTCAGCTTCCTCAAAAAGGCCTTTTTTACCACCCTTTCTCGCCCCTGTGAAAGCACCTTCTTCATAACCGAAAAGCTCACTTTCCGCTAACTCCTCAGGTAAAGCACTAAAGTTTATGGCTAAAAATGGACCATTTAACCTTTGAGACGCATTATGAATCGCACTGGCAAATATTTCTTTTCCCACACCGCTTTCGCCTCTTATTAAAATGCTGTGGTCTGTCGAGGCTAACTTTTTCGCTGTCTCCACTGTACTTCTCATTTGAGGCGAGCTGCCGATGATGTCGGACAAATGGTACTTAGCCACCAGTCCCTTTTTCATCATCATCTGTCTGAGCTTTTTTTCGATATCCAGGCTGTTTCTTGCATCTTTAAAGGTACATACAAACGAATGGGTCTTATCGACTGCCATTCGACCGATAATGTATTGGTTTTCACCGATTTTACCCACCATCTCATCGCTTCCCTTAACAGTACTCAAAAACTCGCGGATGGTGTGATCACGAACAATCTGATGAATTTTTTTGCCGATGGCAAAGGATGACCTCATGCCAAAAATGGTTTCACAGGTTTCGTTAAATAACGTAACCGTGCCATTTTCATCATAAGAGATGATTCCATCATTAATGTGATTAAGCACTTTATTTAAATGTCGATTATAAACCGTTGCCTCCGAGATGGAGTCATATAGTCTTTTATTTAACCTGACGATGGTTTCTACATAACGTGCGCTGATAAAATGAGCCTTCGCATCCAAAAGATCTAGCCTGCCTAATATTTCTATAATCGTCGTGATGTCTATAATTCTAGCGCCTAAATCAATACAATTGGGAATGGTTTTGGGGATTAGCGCTACCTCAGCAGGTGTCACAGCATACTTGATCTCCATATCGTAGTGACTACCAGGGGCATAGGCATGATAGTTCAAATGATCGACGCCAACCTCCGTAAGGAGCTTAATCACTTCGTAGGCATTGTTCAGCAAATCGTTTACCACGAGTACATCCGTACCATCAGGAATATTGAATAGCTGATCAATCTGCGACATGTTTAGGGAACGATTCGCGATGACCACAGGACAACTCGGATCGACGACATCACGTGCAATTTCATACATCTCCATGGAGCTGAACACCACCAAATCTGCGACGACCAAGCCATCAATCCCCGATTCTGTGGCGTAGCCAACCACTTGCATATACCCTTCGAGTAACGATCTCAATTGTAGGCACAAATCGTTTTTAGTGGCTTCGGATTCTGTTACCAAAGCTAGAATTTTTGAGTTCATGTTTATACTCCTTAGGCGTGCGTATGGGTATGCCGATGATGCAAATCTGGTGTATGTGCATGTGTGTGTATCATCGCTTCATGCTGATGCTCATGAGAGTGTTCACCGATTATCGGCGTGTCATGTACATGATCATGGTGACCATCGTCATGACGGTGCTTATGCTCATGGGCTTCAACAGCGTGTGCGTGACTGTGTCCATGATCTTCTGTAACGGCATAATAGGTTCCGAGTAGCATAATCCCTAACGCGATTAAGAAATTAATCGTAATGGGTTCTCTTAAAAACACCCAGGAAACAAGCACGCCTATAAATGGTGCTGCTGCATAGTATGCACTTGTTCTGGCCGCCCCCAGTGTTCTTTGAGCTGTGATATAGAAATAAATGCTCATGCCATAGGCGACGAAACCTAGTAATAATGCCATGATTACATATAAAAAGTGAAAGGTCACTGCTTTTATGGCGAAGGCGATGATAAGTGCACCGAATCCAGAGCCAAGCCCCTTTACCACGACGATTTGTAAAGGATCCTTAAGCGACAGCATCCGCGTACAGTTGTTCTCAAGCCCCCAAGAAATACAAGCCAGCAATACAAACAGTGACCCTATGGAGAATTTCAAACTCGTTATGTCTGAAAAAGATAAAATCATGCTGGAGAGTGTTATGAAACCGATCGCGATCCACATGCGTTTTCCTATGGCTTCTTTGAAGATGAACAGCGCTATCAGCGATGTGGCGACGATTTCGAAGTTATTAAGAAGAGAAGCATTGCCAGAAGTCGAGCTTAATAAACCGATCATCAAAAATATAGGCGCCGCAATATCCAGTAGAATCATCCCAATAATGTAGGGCATCTCTTTTTTCGTCATCTTCGCTTCATTTTGCTCGACTCTGCGAATACGCTTTAAAATATTGATAAACAGCATGCCTAAGCCAGCGCCTAAGTACAGTAGGGCCGCCATCATCGTAGGGCTGAGCTTTACGAGAAGAAGCTTCGAAACAGGTGCACTGATCCCATACAGGAGCGCAGCCAGTATCGCATAACCGATGGACATATACTGGAGATTATGGTTTGATTTATTAAAAGGTTCCATGATTAGTCTGCCTCCGGTATAAAGTTACTCTAACAGCTCATCTATAAAAGATTTTGGTTCATCGATGAGGATAATCGCTTTCTCGATTCGTTTATCCGTCACTTCGATAACGCGAAAGCGCACATGATTAAACCTTATCTCGATGATTTCATCCTTTGGTGGTATGTTTCCAATTAGACTAATTAAAAAGCCATTTAATGTATCAAAATCGTCAACTGGCAAGTCTGCATCCAGAATTTCATTTAACTCATCTAAACCGATTCTACAGCTTGCTTCATACGTGTAATCATCTAATTGTTTGATTTCTCTGTCTTCTTCTTCATCATACTCATCAAAAATATTGCCCATGATTTCTTCGACGAGGTCCTCGACTGTTACGACGCCTGCCGTTCCACCATATTCATCGATGACGATGGCCATATGCGTTTTTGCATTTTGAATATCGACGAAGAGCTCATCAATCTTCTTTTGCTTCGGAATAAAATAAGGCTTCCTCATGTAATCTTCAATCTTAAAATTGATTTCCGAATCCACATTGATTAATGCAAGCAGATCTTTTACATGAAGGATTCCCACGACATTATCGATACTTCCATCATAGACGGGGATCCTTGAATAGCGTTCTTCTGCAAGTCGGTTCATAAGTGTTGATAATTCAACCGTTACAGGAACCCCTACCAACTCCATTCGATGTGTCATAATTTCTTCTGCCGTCTTATTATTGAACTCAAAGATATTATTGATCATGATTTTCTCACGTTCGTCGATGGTGCCCTTTTCCTCTCCGACGTCCACCATCATACGAATTTCTTCTTCAGTGACATCGTCTTCAAGTGAATGCGGGTCGACACCAAACAGCCTAACGAAAACATTCGTTGATGCAGTGAGTAATTTAACAAAAGGGCTCGAAATTATTGATAAGATCAGTAGCAATCCAACGACGCGAAATGAGATACTTTCTGCTTTTTTCATCGCTACACGCTTAGGTACTAATTCGCCAATCACTAAAGTAAAAAAAGATAATACAATCGTAATGGCGATAACCACAGCAACCTTTAAGACGCCATCTGAAACGGGAATTTCATAGTTATTTAAAAGACTTACTAATGGATCTGCAAACGATTCAGCAGCAAATGCACTGGCTAAAAATCCAGCCAATGTGATGCCGATTTGAATCGTCGCTAAGAACCGACTTGGTTCTCCAAGTAGTTTTAATAATTGCTTAGCCTTTTTATTACCGTCCTCAGCCATGAGTTTAATTTTATTATCATTAAGTGAGATTAAAGCCATCTCAGATGCTGCAAAAAAGGCGTTTGCAGCAATAAGTATCATTATTAAGAATAGTTGCTTTATCAAAATAGTTTCCTCCATAGATTTACAAACAAAAATAGACCAAATAAAACAGAACTATAGCTTCTGCTTCACGGTCTTCTATGGTAAGTCCTAAATTTGCGGTTGAACATTTGGAAAATCGTGCAATTATAATGCTTCGTTTCCCCAGGTTCATCGTCCATGCTCGTTTTCACTCCCTTTCATTTATTCAGTTAATATTTTATCTCAAATACAGTTGTTCGTCAAATAATACAAACCAATTCATGCTATAATGAGGTGGGTGAAACTAAGAAGTCTTTATGGAGGTATCAATTGTTCATTAAACAAAGTTTAGAAGAAAAAGAGCGATTTATTCGTGAAAACTATAAAAGCAAATGCCGTTTGTCCGGTAAAAATGCGGCTGTCATCAAGAAAATCCAAGCTGTCGTCAACAACACAAAATCAAATCCAGAGAAGCTGGTTGGTGTAGAAGGCATATGGGGCTGCCAGCAGCTCATCAAAAACAACGTGGCTATTCAAGCGGTGGTTTTAGATCTCGATGGCATCACAACACCTGAAGCCTATCAAATTATGATTTCACTTTGCGACCTTGCTGAGGAAGTGCATATCATCTCCAGTAGCACCTTCGAAAAAATCGTAGAAGTGGGGACATCATCCGGCGTTTTTGCCTTAGCAAAATTCCCTCAAAAACATCTGGATAACCTAAGTCCGAAGAAGCACGAAGTCATCGTCGTTTTAGATGGATTGGAAATTCCCGGCAACATCGGTACGATTATCCGTTCCTGTGATGGAACCGATACAGACGCCATCATCATCTGTAACCGTAAAACCAGAGTGACCCATCCGAAGATTCTCAGAAGCTCACAGGGTTCCTGCTTCAAGGTCCCCATCATCGAAGAAGAGACCCAAAAGGTCATCTCGTGGCTTCAACAGAATCGCTATCAAATTATCCTAACCGATACCGATGCAGAAAAGTATTACTATGAGCAGGATTACTCAGGGAGGATCGCCATTATCATGGGCAGCGAACGATATGGCATCTCAAAGGACTGGTACCAGATTCCATCAGAAGCAGTAAAAATACCCATGCGTGGAGATTGTGACTCGCTTAACGTGGGAATCGCTGCGACGCTTATTTTATACGAAGCACTCATCGATCGTAGCGGTGACCGAAAACAAAAATAACCAGACATTAAAAAAGCGCTTATTCAGCGCTTTTTTTATTTCCCAGCCGTTGAAAAATGTCCTTTTTTATTCTAGCACTTTAAAGGTCAATCCAGGATAAATCATAGATTCACACACATCATTAGGGTTATAGGCACGTGTTTCTACGATTTTATAGTCTTCAAATCGATAGATGATGGCGTTGCCTTTTATGGGATCTATGAGCCAGTATTCTTCTATCCCCGAATCGCGATAAAGGTCGAGCTTAGTAAACATTTCTTTATTTGTATTTCCCGGAGAAAGCACTTCGACCAATAGTTTCGGGATGCCATTATAATGACCCGTTTCATCTGTGTCCGAACGCCAGTTGCACAGCACCAGTAGATCGGGCTGTACGATGTTTGTGAAGGCCTTATTTCCCCGTCTAAGAAGTGTCGCATCAAACGGCGACTCAAAAACATCACATGGTTTCCCCGAGAGATAGCGGTCCATCTCAATATGAAGCCGTGAAACCACACGCTGATGAAATATACTAGGTGCACCCAGTAGGTAGACCTCGCCGTCTATATACTCATAGCGATTTGTCGCATCTTCATTCATCTGCTTAAACGCTTCTAATGACATCTTCACCCGTTCAAGATTATAGACTTCGATGGCTTCTGCGACCCGATCATAATCATAATCGCGACGCTCGATGGCATCCACATCGAACACCTTCCTAAGGTTTCCTGATTGCTCGATAATCTCATCCTCAGGTGTATGATTCAATAGTTTAGCGATCACCACCCCGTTTTTAGTGATGTACACAGGCTCAGTTGCACATAGCCTAAGGTATTTTCCAAAAGCGTTTTTAATTTCCGTCGAGGGTATTTTCATAATAAACCTCCCATTCTCGTACATGGTCGTGAGTAATTTCCAGCATTTCCTAATTTTATTTTAGCTATTTTAGCTAAAATAGTCAACATTGTTCGCAAGAATGCTCCAAAAAAATAGACGCATCCTTTAATCATTAGATGACTTGGATGCGTCTTCATTTTTTTACTTGATCAATCGCTAATCGGCCATTCGTTTGCGGGAATTTTTACATAGGTTGAGATCACATAGCCCTCGTCTTTATTCAGATCATTATAATATTCTGCCACGACTAATCGATCATCAGAATCGAAGCTGAGTACAAAGCGTCCTCCCCATGGAGAATCAATGGCATTTTTATAATTATCTTGATTGATTTCGTCATAATCATAATAGCAGTATGCGCCGTCCAAAACGTAGAATTTATCTGCGGATGAATAACCTTCATTTTCATTTAAAGAGGTCGTGATGATATAGAGTCGATTCTCCGTTACCTCCATAAAGTAGATCGGGTACTCAGACAAATCCTCAATCGTCCCATTATCATCCTCTTCGACCTTACGCCAGTAGCCGATAAAAGCTTCTTCGTCCATCGGTGGTAGGCCCGCTCCCAGATCCTCACCAGCAACTGATGCTGTTTCGGATGTCACCTCTATTATAGCGGTCGTTTCTTCTGCCAATGTCGTTTGGTCAATTGTAGCTTCGGTGTTCGCTTCCGTATCCCCACCATTTGAACAGCCGCTCAATGCTAAGATACCAACTAATAAACCTAACATGAGTAGTAACATGCCCCACTTTTTCATCATAACCTCCCAAACCTAAAACTTGTGGAAACTGCAAATTCCTTATGTTGTTGACTTGCTCATATTTTACCATAACAACCTCGGTTGGGGGTATTTTTGTCACTGACAAATGCCGTTTCAAATCTAGCAAGCTATAGGAATCTATAAATTTTTTGGTCTTCCTTATGCCAAATTCTATAAAGGATGGCAAAAGGTCTAATCCAGCCTTCTTCTGCTGCCATGATTTCATAATCCACCACCAGAAAGGACTCATAATCGCCGATATATGCGCGTTTCCAAGGTGCATCAAAAACCACTTCGTAATCAAAGCTCATCATCTTATGCTCTAGGTTAATCTCATATTGATCGAATATTTGCCCGTTGAGATGCGCCTCATAAAAGGCTTTAATCGCTGCTTCATCCGTCAGAACATTCACTTCATGCTGCTTTTGATCCGTAATATTCTTATCCAGTCTTATCACTGTGAGTTGGTTTGGATAATTAGAAATCGGCATGACTTGTTGTCCATACGTTTCGACTAAAATATTAGTTCCTATCATGATTACACCCGCAAGCATGACCGTTACCGTTACGCCTTTAAACCATCTAATTCCCATCGAATCTCTAGGAATTTCATAAGGCTCGACTGCCTCACGGATGGTTTCGATGATGGGCTTAATGATAGGACCTTTATGTATGGTATGGAAGCCTAGCTTGACGATCGCTAAATCGGTGGGGAATCGATTCGCATAAACCAACGAAAGGGTCGCTTTTGATTTTGAGAAGCGGATAACTTCCTTTAATTCTTCTTGTTCACTGGTGATCGTCACCTCACCGAGATCCAGTTCTCGGCATGCTTTAAGGATGACATTTTTAATGGACACTTCTGAAAAGTCGACGACTTGGTACACCTTCGGTCCGATAAAATTGCCTATCAAGGCCGCCATAACAAGCACTGCCGTTGCGATGGCTATTTCTATAAGCCCTCGGCCCGTCATGTACCACGTAAGCGCATTGGGACCAAGGACTATAAATAAGGTCAATAGCAGTCTTTGACTTTCATAACTAATCTTTCTACGGCTTTTTGGCCCATACCACTTTTCTATGGTCACCATCGTTAAGAGTAAAAAGGGGAAAAAGATGATTATCCATATACTTAAACTCATGACACCCTCCCATCTATCCGATGATGTCGCGATTCTTATAGCGAAGTGCACCGATTGCACTTATCCCCATCATCACTATTAATAATATCATAATATTTATTAGATTTGGATTAGAACCGCTGGTGTCTGCATAGCTAAATGGCGTTAACCACTTAAGCAGCTTCAGACTGCCCACCATTTCTAGGATGGTGTTCATAAAATAGAAGATCAGGCTGATCAGCATGGCGATTTGACCGCTCAGCTGCGCACGGATGGTAACCGCAGCGATGCAAAGTCCGAAGGTGCCTAGAGCGGATACCACACCCCACATGTTGAAAATCACATACGCAAAGCTACGCCAGTTCACCCTTTGTACGACCTCAGAGAGTTCAGGATGCATCTCTATCATCAAAGGTATTTGATTCGACGTGATCATTTCTTCGAGGAAAAACTCAGGGGCATAGGAAAAGTAGTGCCCGATGACATTCTTCCCATTTAAAAAGTCGGCTTTCATATCTCGGTATTTCGCCTGTTCCTCCTTAACTGCCTCCGCAAAGGTCGCTTCATCCAGTTTTAAGGCCTCAGAATCACCTAAATATCGCTTAAATGTCTCTAGATACTTCTCTGGGTTTTGAAGCATGTTGTCGAACATCACCTCCGGATTTTGAAGTTCATCTCCTATGGATGCGATAAGCCCCTGAGCATCGATGCCCGCAGCTTCGATTTCTGCTTCGTTTCCTGTAAACTGGCCAAACAGCATTTCCATGGTAAATGCATCGAACAAGGCTTCGTCCACCTTTAAATAGGGCGATAATGTCTCCCCATTTTCAGCGATTCGGTTGACACGCTCTTCCGTAAGCGCCTCAGCGTTGATGGTCCACGGCGCATATCGGCTCTGCATACCTACGGATAGCACGCCTACCAGTGAAATACCCATAAAAAACGCCAGAATGATGCCTTGTAGCGCCAGCCATTTGGAGAGGAAAAGCGCACGTCGCGACATCGGTTTGATCGCCAGGTAACTGATGGTATTCAGGCGTTCCTCACGCGCAATCATCTCTGCACCGAAGTAAGCGAAGTAAATCCCTCCCGCCATCATCACCCACATGGTGGAATAACTCGAAAAGAATCCGACCACGCTTTTCATGGCCGCCACATCTACCCCAAACGCCCCTAATATCCCATTCATCATATCGGTAGAGAGGAAGGTATCCAGTAAAATCATGTTTTCCATGATGGTTTTATAAAATTGCATGCTGATGAAAATCATGCTCGCTACGATTAGCGTAAAAATCATAGGGGCCTTATATCGCCTCAACCATTCATTTTTCACGAAAGTGAACATCACTTCACCTCTTCCTGTTGATAATAGTGCATAAATAAATCCTCTAATGTGGGATCAAAAATATTCACATCCCGCGTAGCGACTTGAGAAAGGGTTTGCATCACGTCTGTAATCGCCGCTGCCGTCTTAAATAAAACGACCTTACTGGAACCACTGTTCCTAGTTGGCTCCGATTGTACAGCGCCGATTCTATCCGCCCAATCTAATAGGCTCTGAAGTTCAGCTGGGTCAATATAAACCTCAACGTGTTTCAGATTCATCCGCTTCAGCCTAGAAATATCGTCTTGCATGATCATTCGACCTTCTTTGATGAGTCCTACAGTGATACAGTTGTTTTCCACTTCACTTAAAGTATGGGAGGATAAAAGAATCGTCGTTCCCGCCTGATGCCTTTCACTCAGCAGCTTCATCAGCTCATCCTGGATCAGCGGATCGAGTCCAGAAGTGGGCTCATCAAGAATCAGCACCTCCGGTTCACGGGCTGCGGCCATTAGAAACCCAACTTTTTTTCTGTTTCCTAGCGATAACGCTTTAAAACGCTTCGTAACGTCGATTTCTAAACAGTCGATGACCTTCTTTTCATAGGCCTTCATTTGATCTTGCTTAACCTGTCCGCCACGTTTCTTATAGTAACTCCTGTTCATCTGCAAAAGACCTTCCACCGTCAAATCTTCATAGAGATTGACCTCTGACGGCATAAAGCCGATTCTGTCCTTAATTTTATCGAGGTGCTTAGCGGTATTGGCACCCAGTATCCTTACCTCTCCTGATGTCGGGATGAGCAGGTTTACCAGTGTTTTAATCGCAGTGGTCTTCCCGGCACCATTTGGACCGATAAACCCATAAAAATCGCCCGTTCTTACAGACATGGATAAATCCTTTACACCCAAGTGTTTTCCATAGTATTTGGTCAAATTTTCAATCTCGATACTCAATGATGGCTCTAATCCTTTATAACTCATGTGCGTTTTCCTTCGGCACCGTGATACCGGGTGCCCCTTCATGTATGATGGTATCCACTATTGCAGATACATACTGACTGATAAACGTTTCGAACGGTGATTCCAGCTGCGCTTTATAAGGCAATATGAAAAACAGGCTTCTTAAAAGATCGAGTGCAGTCACCCTATCTACTTTTAAACAGCTTTCATCAGCGATAAGCTGCTCGAGAAAGCGCCTGTCTGCGATGAGCATTTGCTCCCTTTGAGCGTCAGTGGCCTTAGAAAGAATCGCCATCTGTATGATGGGATCTTCAAAGGATTTAAATAAATATCCCTTTTCAAAGGTATGGATGGCATCGATAAGGATGGTTTCCAGTTGTTTTCTTAGCGTAGACTGACAGGCGATTTTTTGTAAAATCTGTCTTTGCATCTCTTCCTCGACGCGGATGAGCACGTCAATAAAAAGCGCCTCCTTCGATTTATAGAAGGTATAGAACGCCCCTTTTGAAATACCTGTCTCTGACGTAATCTGTTCGACCTTAACTTCGTTAAACGGCTGTGATTCAAACGCTTTTCGCGCATTTTGAACCATAAGTGTCCTAAGCTTACTTCTCTCTTCTTCAGTAAATGGTTTTCCCATAACACCTCCAGCTATGACTCATGTTTCCATTCCAGTCATAGATACGATAAAAACTATGACCGAATCCGGTCTTCCAGTCATAGTATATGCTCATTGATTCTTCATGTCAATAGATGATTCATTAAAGTGGCTTTTTTGCATGATCAGGCGTAATCAGATATACTTAATAGGTAGTTATCACTTTTTAAGGAGGATGAAATATGCATTTAAGTGGTCAAACGCCTCTATTCCGGGCGAAAAATTTAGAGAAACACTTAGGGATAGATTCAATCTACTTAAAACTGGAAGGCAGTAATCCCTCTGGCCATAAGAACGATCGCATCGCCGAATCTCTGGTACAATTTGCTTACGACCAAGGATTCCAAAATATCTTCGTCTATGGTTCTGAGCAATATGTAAAATCCATTTCCCATTTCGCTTTAGGAAAAGAGATGACGCTGTATGGGCATAAATCGAAGGAATCCACGCTCCTTCAAAAAAAATATCCTGAAATCAATTGGATATCCATAAAGCGAAATCAAAGTATGGACACGCATGATCAAATTGAACAATATGCCATTTCTCAAGGATACTTCTTAATGTCCGAATGGGAGAAGAAGCCCTTCATCAGAAGTCTCGCCATCCAGAAAATCACCGAGGAAATTCTCGAAAGGGTATCTGAACCAGCCACTATTTGGACACAGATCAATGGTGGCTATACTTTAAAAAGCATCTACCACGAGCTAATGCGTAGCTGGGTTAACGGGAAAATCGTTAAGATTCCGCAGATCAATTGTGGTGTGCATTCACTCACTTTAAAGCGTCTAGCCCATGATGATGCGCTATCAGAAACGATTGCGAGCACAAAAGCTACTCTTTACGATATCGGTACCGAAAAATTAAAAGAAGCCGCTAGGCTCCTTAAAAGACTTGAAAATATAAGTATCAGTGCTGGTGAAGCTTATGCCCTTGCCGCGTTAATTGAAAATGGCGCTTCATTACCTAGTCCCCATATCGTCATTTTAAATGATGGAAGGAACGACATCGAAATCTCTGAGATCTCAAAGCATCCAAGCACAGATAAATCAGAAATTGTTACACATGTCCGTAAACTCCTTGAGCCTTATCACGACAGCATCGAAGAGACCTCTGATGCCGTTCAAAAGGCCATCGATGTCGGTTTCATCTTTAAAGCAACTCATAATGGAGAAATCCAAGGCATCTGCGTGGTGGTACATATGGGATTTTCAGATTTTATCCCTTCATACCATCTCGCTTATATCGGGGTAAAAAAAGGAAACAAAGGTCGTGGTATCGCCACCGAACTCATCAACCAAGCCATTGACAAAACGGGTGGTAATCTTTCTCTCCATGTGGATATTCCTAACGGACGCGCTAAAAAACTCTACGAAAAAATGGGCTTCGTCCACATGTACGACCGCATGCTTTATAAAGGATAAACAACTCATTATTTATCTCGTAGCTTTCATGACATTGACATCGATGTCTGAAAGCTTTTTTACATAGATGCGCCTCACATTTTGGGAGGTTATCCTGTAAACTCCTCTTTTGATTATCGTTAGGGAGTGTAAATCTTATGTTACTTGTCTTAAACGATTAAAGACTTTCAGTAGAGCCCCCAGTATCACTACGATATAAAAACCAACGGTGGCGATAACCAGTGGATATTCACGACTAAAACCCGTTTCCGACAGGTGTTTTAAAAGAATTCCGCAATAAGCCCATATAATCACCATTCCATAAGGTATGTCCTTTTGTCTATGGATGGTAATAATCCCGATTAAGGCCCCAATGATTAAAATCATAATCATCCAAACCTGATTGGATATTCCGAATCCACTCCAATCCAGACTAACCAACAAAGTCGTTACATTTGCGATAGTTGCAACAGTAATCCATCCGAAATCTGACCCGTACCCAATCCATTGATCGGAAGGATATTCGCAAGTGCATTTAAAGTGATCATTAAACCATATGAAAAAAGTATCGTCAGTATCATCGCTATTCCCATGGGTACCTCCTTGTAATCATTGTATTATCATGAATACCCATAATCATATCGTGCTCACGAAATAAATAATCTTCCATTGGTATTTAGCTTATAATCCATTTATGCTATACTACTTAGACAGTCGAAGTAATATTTGTAAACACTAGGAGAAATTATGCAAAAACTATTTGAAAAGCTAACAGGTAAAAAGGCGCTCATCTTAGCGATTCTCGCTATGGCGGCACCTGCCATCATAGAAATGGGGCTTAACACACTACTCGGCGTCGCTGATATGATCATGATCGGACAAATGATTGGATCCGGAGCCATCGCTTCGGTTGGGTTCTCGAACCAAATTATGTACTTTTTGATTTTCACCTTCTCTGCCTTTAACACCGGTGCAGTGGCCATGATTTCCAGAGCCTATGGTGAAAAAGACTCCCCTAAAATGAAGCATATTGCAGAGCAAAACGTCGTTCTCAACCTGTTGATTGGTCTAGGTGTCATGGGTTTGGCGTTCGTCTTCAAAGAAGATATATTCAGAATCTATGAGATTGAACCTAAAATATTCGAAGACGCGATACTCTATTTTAATTACATCCTAATCGGATTTGTGCCCATGTTCCTTTCGTTCGCTTTCGCTTCCATATTAAGGGGCTCCGGTGATACGAAAACACCCATGTGGATTACAGGTTTTGCAAATCTCCTGAATATCCTCGGCAACTACGTTCTCATCACAGGATGGGGCATCTTTCCCGAAATGGGCATAGCGGGGGCTGCTCTATCAACCTCACTATCGAGAATCGTCGCAACAGCGATTTATATCTATGTCCTCTATGTTAAGAATTCCATGATCAAACTAAAAGCCAAATGGATAATGGATCGACACATACTGGGTCCTTTATTTAGAATCAGCCTCCCTGGAGGAATTGAGCAGTTTTTCATGCAGCTTTCTTTCGTCGTGGTGGGTGTCTTTATCGCTAAGCTTGAAACAGATGCAGAGGCATTATTTAGAATCCTCATTCAAATCGAATCCTTATCGTTTATGCCTGCTGTAGGCGTCAGCATCGCAGCGGCCACTTTGGTGGGGAAATCTCTCGGTGAAAAGGACATTCATAAAGCATCTGAAATTGGACTTACCTCTTCCGTCTTAGGCATCCTCTGGGGAATTTTCGTCGGTATCCTTTTCGTAACGATTCCACTTCCACTACTTTATGCCTTTACTACAGATCAAACCGTCATCGCCTTAGGGATTCCAGTAATGGTTTACATGGCGATCAATCAGCCTGGACTTAACTTCATGATCGTCATGGGCGGTGCGTTGAGAGGGGCTGGAGATACCTATAAGCTCATGATTTATACCATGATAAGACTTTGGGCACTTTTTGTTCCACTCTCCTATTTGTTTATCCTCACACTCAATCAAGGTGTGGCAGGTCTTTGGCAGGCAGAAATTCTTTCCATTTTCGCCACTGCCATCATTATTTTCAGACGCTTTCACAGCAAAAAGTGGGCGCTGCTCATGCTTAACTAATTCTGCATAAAAGCAAATCCGGATCACCTAAAAAGGCTGATCCGGATTTTTTACTGCCGCTATGATTGCATCTAACCCCTGAGCACCACTTATGCGTTTAGTGCCATTAATAATCAGGGTGGGGACACTGGTGATGCGATAGTCTCTTGCCAACATAAGGTCATCTTCAACCGCCATCAGAGTAGCGGGATCTTCAAAGTAGCGTTTCCATTCTTCGAAGTCCACTTGGGTCGACTTCACCACTTGCTCGATGATGGTCACATCGCCGATATTCTGACTTTTCATAAAAAACGCCTCCTGGAGACCGTCGAAAACATCCCAGTAGCCCGCTTCACCTGCCACCTTTGATGCCGCCTTACAGGCTCTTAAGCCTAGCATGGACTCCGGAAACGGAAAATCAGCTTTCCGCATCCCGTCGATATTAAACCGATGGTAATCATCATTTTGATTTGCATGCACCCAGTGCCCTAATACCTCTGCCTTTGCCCTTTCACGAGATCCAAACATGTCATCAAAATCACGCACCTCTTTAACTAAAGCAAACGAACGGTGCACGATTTCCAACTCTGGAAACTGCGCTTTAAGCTGTCGCATGCGATATGACATGGGAAAGCAAAAGCTACAAATCACATCGTGAAAAAACTCTATTCTAATTTTGCTCATTTGATCTACTCCTAAGTCGATTATTCTTTATGCCAAACCCTTCGCTATACAGTGGCATTCCTTTATTAAGCTTCTAATACTAATATAATACTAATTAGTGATTGTGTCAAATTTCTTCATTTTATTTGACCTTTATCACCTCAAAATCTATAATCAAGTAAAAGGAGGAATTTTTATGAATTTCAGAGCATTCCGTGTTACTATCGACCCCGAATTAGTTCAATCCGTTGAGTCCTTAGACGTATCAATTCTCCCGAGTCACCCGGTATTGATTAAAGTCCATTATTCCTCACTCAACTACAAAGATGCACTCTCAGCCACTGGAAACAAAGGCGTGACAAAGAACTACCCCCACACACCAGGCATCGACGCGGCAGGTGTCGTCGTCGAAAGTCAGGATCCAAGATGGAGCACCGGTGACCGCGTATTAATAACCGGCTTCGATTTAGGGATGAATACATTTGGCGGCTTTTCAGAATATATTCGCGTTCCCTCAGAATGGATTGTTAAATGCCCTGAGGCACTTGATCTTAGAGAAGCCATGTGCTTCGGAACAGCCGGTTTCACCGCTGCATTATCTGTGGCGAAAATCATCGAGAATGTCCCCATCGAAGCTGGTGAAATTTTAGTGACCGGTGCGACCGGAGGTGTTGGAAGTGTGGCCATCGCAATACTGTCTAAGCTGGGATATTCAGTGGTAGGGGCATCTGGCAAACCTGAAACAGAGTGGTTTATCAAAAGCATCGGTGCAAAACGCATGGTATTAAGAAGCGAAGTGGATGATTTAAGTGGGAAGCCCCTTTTGAAGCCTTTATGGGCTGGCGTTATCGACACAGTGGGCGGCAACCTACTGGCAACTGCCATTAAAAGTACCCAGTACGGTGGTCATGTCACCACCTGTGGAAATGTTTCAGGGCATGAGTTTACCACCTCTGTGTATCCATTTATACTTAATGGCATCACCTTGCACGGGATTGATTCAGTAAAATGTGACCTCAGCAAACGCGAAAAAATTTGGCAGTTGATCGCCACCGAATGGAAAATCAAAGGCTTTCCTGAAGCTGTATTAGAAATTGGCCTCGACGGAATCAAAGAACAATTGGATTTGATGTTAGCAGGCAAGCACCTGGGAAGGACTATCGTCAACCCTAGCAAATAACCACTCTATAAAATAAGAACGGTCTCGCACATGAAACTCACTCATGCCGGAACCGTTCTTTTAATTAGCGACCTATTCGTTCTAGTATTTCTCTGTATCGTTTCGTCGCCAGCTCAGATGGCTCCCCTTTTTTACAAAAGCTTAGCCTAGATAGCTTGGGAACGACACGCTCAACCGCCATTAAATCACCTCCGATTCAACTCATCCTCTAAAACACCTATGGACACTTCCATGGCGTGTATCAGCTTTTTAAATCGCGTATAAGGTGCAGTGCTTACAGAAAACTTCTGCTGTGCCTTTGAACACTTGCTAATTACAGAATTAAGCGGTGGTAGTGCTCTAGTGATTTCCTCGTCCGAATATCGTACAGCTTCATTTTGTTCTTCCATCAATGATTTGGAAATTTCCAGCGCTTTGATTCGATTCGTTAGTAGTGAATACTGTGGCGAGCCCTCCACAAACTTCAGCTGCGCCTTTTCACAGTTCTCTATCGTGGACTGAATGACTTTAAGCACTTCATACTGATCTTCGTTATCATATTGCTTCACTGTGTTCTCCTATTTATTCAATTTTTGATTTATTTGATTAAGTAAATCGATTATTCTACCTACTGCTACTAAAAAGAGACAAATAAAGAATATCGTAATATAACCAGTAGTGAGAAAAACATTTGAAAGCCCTTGCAATAGAGTGTTCTCAAATCCTGATACTCCAAAATATAATAATGTGTAAAGTGCGAATATCAAACCAGCGATACAGTATAATACCATAGCAACTATATCCTCTTTTAACTTATTCATTTTTTCCCCCATCTTCAATAAGTGTCCTCTTCATCGATCAGCCTTAGCTCGCACGATGGGCAAAATTCCATACGCCCATTTACAGGATAGCCACATGCAGGACATTTTTCAGACTGGTCATATGCGTCATTTTTGCCCTTCAATATTTCAGGTGTCGACAAACCATCCACCGCTATTACGCGGACCTCATCGGAAGGCAGCCATTTAATGATGCCATGCGCATCAGAAACTGCCACCATATGCGTTTCGCCTTCCGTCACATCTGGGAAGAAAACACCCCCAAGCGGGCTTGGAAGCGAATCCTTAAAGTAAGAATACCCCGTGCCAATAAGTATGTATTGCACATTTGTCTCCCTATGTTGTACCAGTATTGCCATCTCAGTTCCTCCTTTAACGTCAGTTCCTTTATTTGGTTTCCATTAAATAAATTTGACGAAATTAAATATATTCCCATGTCTTCCATCGATGGCATTAACATCATTAGTAATGAAAAGCCACTTCATTTTTACCATGTGATCAGCTCCATCGGCATTGCATTACTTATCGTATTTTTATTCTACAGCTTTAAACGTCTTTCCGTTAACGCACACTATGAAATAGAAGGACTTGCTAATATCGTGATGATGCTCTCACAGAAAGACGCGTACACAGCAGAGCACTCAAAGGACGTGGCCAAGTACGCATTAATCATCGCAGAACAACTCCATTACAGTAAAAAACAGCTTAAACTGCTTAATAAAGCCGGCTATTTACATGATATTGGAAAAATCGGCATTTCAGAAAGCATACTCAATAAACCGGATAAGCTTACGCCAGAAGAGTATGCCGAAATAAAGAAACACTCCACCATAGGATATGAAATTGTCTCCCAATTTCCAAACCTTAAGGAGGTTGCTGTTATCGTCAAATACCATCACGAGCTTCTAGATGGTTCTGGTTATCCAGATGGGTTAAAGGGCCACGAAATTCCACCTGCGGCTCAAATACTTGCAGTCGCAGATGTCTTCAGTGCGCTCACCACAGATCGCCCCTATAGAAAAGGTTTAAGTAAAGACATGGCTTTCAAAGTAATGTCAACCATGTCCCTCAATCAAACCTATCTTGACCTATTAAAGAACGAACTAAAGTAGCAAAACGACGTTTTCAATACGCTTTAATGCTTCCACTAAGATCGGCCGTGGGCAGGCTACATTGAGTCGAGCGAATCCTGTTCCCTGTTTGCCAAACCACGATCCATCATTTAGTGCGATGCCTGCATCTATTAATCGTTTCATGAGTTCACTCTGACTTAAATTGAGTCCTCTAAAATCAATCCATGCCAAATACGTTGCTTCAGGTTTATGAAACTTAACCTGAGGCATTTTTTCTTTAAACCATTCCTCTAAAAGCGCCATGTTGCCCTCGAGATAGTCTAGCAGCTCGATAAGCCAGGGTTCTCCCCCATCAAAAGCCGCCTCTACAGCATCGACTGCAAAGGCGTTAGGTAACGTAAGATCTGTACGTCTCAAAGCCGTCATGAACTTTTCGCGGTCATCGTTTTTGCTCATATGAACGTATGACGCTTGAAGACCTGCAATATTAAAGGTTTTAGTAGCTGAAAACATGGTAATCGTAAGTTCGGCGACTTCAGGTGAAATTGAAGCGAACGGAATATGTTGATGTCCTGAGTAAATAAGGTCTCTCCAAATTTCATCAGATATGACATGCAGATTATGAGCTACACAAATAGAAGCTAAGCGGGTAAGCTCCTCGCGTGTCCATGCCCGGCCCACTGGGTTATGTGGATTACATAGAATAAACCACTTAACATCAGGCTGTTTTGCCAGCGCTTCAAAGCCATCAAAATCAATCGTATAGCGACCCTCTACTTCGATTAAAGGATTTTCCATGAGCTGTCTTTGATAATTAGTAGGAACACTTGAAAAAGGACCATAAACGGGCGGTTGAATGATGACCTTCTCACCTTCAGCCACCATTTCCTTCATGATCAAAGCGATGGAAGGTACCGCACCGTGTGTGAATATCAGTTCCTTCGGGTCAAAAGTATGGCCATATCGACGTGTCCCCCAGTCCGAAGCTTTCTGAAAAAAGGTTTCTGGAACGTCCACATAACCATAGATGCCATGTGCCACACGTCTCTCGAGCGCCTTTCGTATTACAGGTGCCGTTTCGAAATCCATATCAGCCACCCATAGCGGAATTGCCTCTGTGGATGCGTAAAAATGCTTCATGCCATCCCACTTGAGAGCATTCGTACCGCGTCTTTCTATGATTTGATCAAAATTCATGTGAACCTCCCATGTGACAGTTATGATTTGCGCTCGCATCTATTTATGGTCTATTTGTCTTTGTCTAACGATTCGGTCTTCTGCTAATCTTTGGTCTAGAAAATGGTTCAATGTTCTTTCGTTTTCTTTTACATATTCTTGACGCCATGTAAGATAAGCTGAAGGTATGAAGTCCGTAAATGGAATCATTTCTTCTAAAACGCCTGAAATTGCTCGGCCTTTTCTATTCGGAAATAGCATGAAAATTAGGAAACCACTCATGGGACCCCAGATAAAGTCGGTGCTTTCACTGATGATGGGAATCACATAGCTGGCGAGTCCCATTAGATCTATGGCAACTGCAGAGAGGAGCTTAAACTGTTTGATCTGATTATATTTGTCTAAATGTCTATCCATTCTTTTATCCTCAAACTAGAGCATATTCTAACTGACAGTCATAAGGCTCAAGCTCCGCCAGCCTTTGGTTAACTTCTTTCGCATCCACACAGCCGATCCCTCTATAAAACTGCTGTGTCTCATCTGCAGAGTGAGCCGAGATATAAATCTTCTTTGCACCCCATGACTGGGCTTCCAGTACACAAAGCTCAAACAACCTTTTCCCAAGCCCTTTTCCACGGTACTCATAGGAGGTGTGGAGCTGCATCAACTGTACATACTGGCCGTCACTTCCAAAAAAATCAGGAAGCAATGTGGCAAACGCGATTAGCGCATCCTCATCGAATGCGCCGAATACCGTACCACCTCTTTCTAAACTCGGTGCGAAATCCTCTGTTATAATCGCTTCCTTTAAGGCTTCATCCCAGTCTTCTGTAAAGGGTCTTTCAACGACGATAAAACCTTCCGGCCCCTTACGCCAAACCTTATTCACAACCTGATATCGGTTATAGGCTTGTAAAAGCCCTGGGTATAAATCCTCTTTGACGAGCCTTCTAATCACTAACGCCATAATGATGCTCCTGATTTCCAGAAATGCTTTGATAGAATTGTACCATCGTTGCATTTATATATGGAACGGCATATAAAAGCCCTAAACCAAACGTTAAAGCACCGAGGATTAACCAACCTAAAAAACTAAGCCCGAGGATAAACAATTCCGCTTTATGGCCATTCATCATTTCCTTACTAAGCTGGATTGCTTCTGATGGACTAACCTCAGGATTATCAATCATGATGTAGTACGTCATGGCATAGCTAAGTGCAGCTATAATGCCAGGAATAACCAATAATAGACTCCATAAGAACGTAAAGACGGTCATTAAAAAATGAGCGACCAGTGTGTCTAAGAAGCGTTTAAAGCCCTGGATAAAGCTATCAAACTCCGTTTTCGCCGTGCGTGTCATGACGAGGTAGAAATTGGCAACGCCGAAAGCCACCGGACCTGCTAAGAGAAAGTTGATTAGCGAAGTAAATGTCGATGACTGTGGTCTTACCTCTACCATATTCCTAAATTGATCGCCCCAATCGCCAGAAAAAAGGTTGAACCTAAAAATCGGTGCTGAGTTATTAAAATTAATGTTGTTTAGGATCATGGCGAGTATCGTAATGGCGATGACCATCCCCCATTTTCCTTCTAGTACAGCTTTTGCCCGTTGTTTCAATTCATAACGTTCCATAGAACCTCCATTTTAAAATCTGATATACTCATATTAAACTTAATTGATTTAAGTCTGATTAAGATACCCTTAATATTTGATGAAATAAGTTCTCTGATAATAACATATCACATATTCAGATAATTTTGACACAACTTATGTTGGAAGGCCGTTTATTATGAAGAAATTTCTATAAATAAAGCTCTCTAAATGATATGATGCTTCAAATCATTTTGAGAGCTTTTGTTATGCCATTATATTAACGATCTACGTCCTCAGCTGATTGCGTTTGCCAACTGCTAATGAGACGATGATAAACGCCGCCGCAAAACCCAGTTCGATGAGGAAAATTCCTAGTATCTCTTTTAATGAGGCGAAGCTAAACCGTGTAAGTACTGCGATTTGGGTGTTCGCCTTCACGTACCAGTAAGTTGGAAAATAGCTGGCGACCTTTAAGACCCCTTCACCTAAAAACGCTTGTGGGACGAACACGCCACTGAGAAAGCAAGTGGACAGTGTAATGATATTCGCCACCGCTGATGAAGCATCCTTGCCTTTTATTAGGTTCGCTAAGAGGAAGCTCAGCCCTAATACGCTGATGCCGAAGATTGCTGCGTTGAGCATGAAGTATAGGGTGTTTGTCTTAAATGCATTTTGAGAATCAAATACTAGGCAAAGTGTCACGAGAATCAGCCATACCACCACTGCAAAAACTGCGATGGCTAAAAGTAGCTGTGCACTCATATTAAGACTGGGCATCGGCCCACAGGCATTGCGCCATTTGATGACTTTACGGTTAAAGACCAACATGATGCTGGAAACGCCTAAGATCATCACGAACATATACGAGTAGGCCAAGTAGTTGAAGAAGAATGGCATCAAATCGCCCTGTACAGCATCTGGGTTTGGATTGATGATGGTCACCTCAGCCGGTTGATCCATCACTGAAGCGATGGCACTGGCAAGCGCATCGGCACCAATCGCTTCGTCTGCGGTTACATACAGCCTAGCGAGATTAAGGTATTGGTTGATCAGGAGATTCACCTGCATGGACTCTACTGATCCAGGCACACTCTGGGCCTTAATCGTCATAGGTTCTCCTGCTAATATCGCATCTGTAAAGCCCTCAGGAATCGTAATCACCATATGGAGCGCTCTGAAATAAAGAGCATCCTGGATCGTCTCCTTAAGATTATCCTCATAGCCTTCCAGAGACTTCACCTCAGCAATCCGCGATAAAGCCGTTTCAATCCCCTTCGTTAGTGGTGTGTCCTCCTCTGAAATGATGGCGATGCTCACCTTCGTGTCGCTGTAAGTGGTAAGCCCTTCACTGGGCTTGTTGAAACTTCTGACGATGAAGGAAACCATCACGAATGCCAGGATATAGACCATCATCACCATTTTATTTTTATTTATGATTTTTAAACAAAGCTTAAAGACTGGCATATTTTCGCCCCCTAATCAGCAGATACGTCAGTGTGCAAAAGATAAGCGCAAAGGCTGACATCCCTGCCAGGTTTTGATAAAGACGTGTGTGCGTATCATAATAATATAAAGCGTAAAGCGCATCTGACAGAAGATTTGCTGGATTGATAAACCCTAGAATTGGCATTTTCTGTGCGATATAGTATTTAATATCCGCGATCATCATGCCCGCCATAAAGGAACCTAACATGGAAATTAGAAGGACTACAGCGATTTTAATGCCTTCACCTTTTTTAATCAACGCAGATATGACTGCTCCCATGGAGATCCCAAGGATACTTCCGATTAAAACGATGAGCGCCACGTATCCGAATTGATCACCAAAGTTCACTCCTAAACCAAACTGCATGTAACCCAACAGGATTAACAGCCCCATGTAATGGATCACGATGGCTGCAAGCAGCCCCGCTGCAAACACCTTCAGCTTATGAACAGGTGAGACATTGAGCCTGGCTGCAAGCGTGGTGAGATTCGCCTGAACGCGGTTGACCTCTTCGATACCATACATACTGCCATACAGACAGGCCATGGCGATGAGTGCGTAAAAATAGACGAGTGACGGATCAGTGGGTTTGTCTGTAACACTGGTCTCCATGATGTAGTTTTGAGAAGTGGACATGGCAGCCATGAGCTCGGGAATCGACTCCGGATACTGTGCTGCGAGGGTGCTGATGGTCGACTGATTAAATGCGTACTGGTCAAGAAAATTTTTAAGAATACTTTGCTTAATCCCTGTCTTCACCACGATGAGCTCTGGAGGTTCGCCTGGTACGATAACTCCCGAAACCTCCCCTTCCTTTAATGCGTTAAGTGCCATCTGTTCATCCCCTAAAATGAGCGTAAACATTCTGTCTTCACCTTCAGATAAACCCTTCATGGTCTCGACAAACTCGGGATAGGCGATATTGTTTACCACGGCGACATCTATGGGTTCAAACTGATCGATCTGCATGACATTTCCGAGGCTTATCTTAAAAAAGGTGGCAAGAGCAATGGGGAAAATCAATGTCCAGAACACCAAACTTCTTTGCCTGAGGAGGCTTTTGATTCGATAGAAAAAAATATGTGCAAACATAGACACCTCCTAGTCTCTTAGCTCTTTGCCGGTGATTTCCAAAAATACGTCGTTCAGTGTCGGCAGCTCAGAATGGATTTTCCCGAAGCTGATGTGCTCTCTCTTGAGTGCTTCTAGAACATTTTCTAGATTATTTTTGCCCTTTGCTGAGCGAATGGTCAGCACGCCTGCTTGATCGATGACCTCAAGAATATTCGGGAGCGATCGCATCGCATCTACCTGAGCCGTCGTTAAATCGAAGGTTTCCACTGTTATCTTCTCTCCCAGTGAAATCATGCCCTTAAGGGCATCCTTTGTCCCCGTAGCCACGATATTGCCCTTATCTAAGATCATGATGCGCGAGCAAATCTGCTCAACCTCTTCCATGTAATGTGAGGTATAGATGATGGTTGCCCCTTGCTTATTTAGGGCCACGATGCCTTCTAAAATCTTATTACGACTTTGTGGATCCACAGCAACTGTGGGTTCATCCAGGATGATGAGCTTCGGCTTATGTGCGATACCACACGCGATGTTCAGCCTCCTTAGTAACCCCCCACTGAGCTTTTTCGGGTAAAACTTTTTGAAATCTTCCAGTCCGACGAATTGGATGGCTTCCTCCACCAGCAGCTTGCGCGCTTTTTTATCTGGGACATAGAGTCCACAGAAGTAATCGATGTTCTCATAGACGGTGAGTTCATCAAACACTGCCACCTCCTGCATCACGATGCCGATGTCGCGCTTAAGATCATTTGATTCAGGTGTCATCGGCTTACCGAAAACTGACACATCTCCTTTATCGTATTTGAGCAACGATAAAATACAGTTGATGGCGGTGGTTTTGCCAGAGCCGTTTGGACCTAGAAGTCCAAATATCTCACCCTCAGCCACTTCGAAGCTCAAATGATCTAGCGCTAATAAATCACCATATCTTTTAACCAATTGATTGACTTTAACTACCATGAGTTGCCTCCTTAATATTATCTATTAAACACAGTATAGTCTAATTTGAAGTGGATATTCAGTGTCATGCATCACGAACATCACATGACAATTGTCATCTTGTATAGAGGGCTTTATCAGTGATAGACTAAAGAGAGTTGCGATTAACTGCACGCCCGATTTCAGGAGGCTCACATGCCCATCAAAATTAATCCCACCCTTATATCACTATTTGTCATCTGTGCTCTCGTTCAGTTTATTTACCCCTCCGCGCTTATCGGGGTTTTACCCTTTATTTTATGCGCCATCACTGCTGGGCTGATATACTATCTGGAAGCTCCAAAACTCAAGCGCTTCACTTTTATCGCCTACCTTGCGCTGAGTATTTACGATCCCGAATACGTTACCTTTTTACCGGTGATCCTATATGCCTTCGTGGGCGAAGACCCGCTTCCATGGAGTGCCCCTGTGATACTTCCTTATCTTTTTCATCTCAATCGATTGATTCCATTTTCACATACGACGCCTCTGGCGAGTAAGCTCTTTCTTTCACTGGTTATGGTCGTGCTCGCTTTTTTACTTAAGCATCAGCTCTTACGGGAAAACCAGCTCAAAAAAGCGTTAGTGCAGAAAGCAGACGCCATGCGAGCACTTGAGCTCCATTTAAACGAAAAAAACCAGGCCCTCATGTTGCATCAGGATGACGAGATCCACTACGCAACCCTAAATGAACGTAACCGCATCGCCAGAGAAATTCACGACCACGTGGGGCATCAGCTTTCCAGAGTTCTTTTACAAATCGGCGCACAGCTTACCCTAACCCCATCAGATCCAGCGCTCTTATCCATGAAGGACACACTGGACAGCGCCATGGATAACCTCAGAAAGAGCGTTCACGACTTACATGATACCTCAATTGAGTTGGAAACCCAGCTGAGACAAGTCGCCTCAGGTTTTGAGAAATGTCTTCTCTCCATGAATCTCCATCTCGAAAGCGAGCCCCACGCGAAAACAAAAGTCGCCTTGGTGGCCATTCTTAAAGAAAGCCTCTCTAACGTTTCGAAACACTCTAACGCAACACATGTTAAGGTTTCTCTCATCGAGCATCCTACCTTCTATCAGTTCATCATCTATGACAATGGCTCTGCCGAACCGTTTAATACGCTAGACGATCTTCAGGTTCGCGGCATAGGCCTTAAAAACATCGAACAACGCGTCAACGAGCTAAAAGGACGCTTTCTCATCCGTACCCAGACAGGCTTTGAGCTCTTCATCACCCTACCGAAAAATTAAAGGAGACCATTATGACGATATTACTAGTAGACGACGATCCCATCGTCTGTCTTTCTTTAAAAACCATACTTGAAGCCGATAAAGATATCACAGTGGTAGCCACTGGCACAAACGGTTTTGAAGCTGTTATGCTGTATCGTGAACACCATCCTGATCTACTACTCATGGACATCCGCATGCCAGACATGACTGGCCTCGAAGCTGCAGAGCAGCTACTATCTGACTTCCCTGACTCGAAAATTCTGTTTCTTACCACCTTTTCTGATGATGAATATATTATAAAAGCCCTTCGCATCGGGGCGAAGGGCTATCTCTTAAAGCAACATTTTGATCGAATCGTACCGTCTATAAAAACGGTCCTTATGGGGCAAAACGTGTATGGTGATGAAATCATGACGCGTATTCCTGACATGCTGGTGAAAAGCGCTAGAAGCATTGGCACACAGACCTATGGCCTCAGTGAAAAGGAGCTTCAAATCGTGGTAAAGGTCTCAGAGGGACTCTCTAACAAAGAAATCTCTGAAACCCTCTATCTCAGTGAGGGTACCGTCAGAAACTACATTAGCACCATTTTAGAAAAATTAGATCTCCGCGACCGCACACAGCTGGCGATTTTTTATTACCAGAACATGAAGGCATAACGCCACTTAGTTTTTTTCCAGTACAGCACAAAGCGTTTCACTGTCCGCTGAGTAAGGCTTTCCAGCCACATCTGAAAACTGATTGACACTATGACCACTCGGTCGTATAATGTGAGTAAATGGAGGGTGACATGCCTAAATCAACATTTCACAATTTACCTGATCAGAGAAAAAACGAAATCACTCAAGCAGCGATAGATGAGTTTTCTAAACATAGCTATCAAGAAGCCAGCATAAACCGCATATGCAAAAATGCCGAAATGGCTAAAGGAAGCTTTTATCAGTATTTCGAGGATAAGCTTGATCTTTACGTTCACCTGATGTCTAAAGCTACAGACGAGAAAATGGCCACCTTTGGCACCCTTATACAGGAATTAAGTCAACTAGACTTTCTGTCACAAATCGAAGCCCTTTATATGAAAGGCATTGAATACGCTGTATTAAAACCCAAGTACGCTGAGCTGGCTAAAAGGTTTTCAGAAGAGCGCCAAATTGATGTAAAAAATGCCATTCTAAAAGGCAATACGGCGCGCGCTTCCGCATTTTATGAGATGCTCATCGAACAAGCAAAAACCAAGGGAACCATCAGAGAAACTGTAGACACGCGCGCATTTGCCATGCTGATCAGTGCCATGAACGATTCAGTGATGTCCTACACATCAGAGGAATATGGCACAGTCGATTATGTACGTGACCGTGAGGCTATTCTAAAATTTATCGGGCTTCAAATGGATATTTTAAAAAAGGGTGTTGACAATATGACCGAGTAGTCGTACAATAAAATTAACCAAAGCGACCACGTGGTCGCTAATTATTTAATCATTATGCGACCGAGTGGTCGCATTTATAGGAGGCATTATGAAACCTTTATTAAATCTTTCAAAACGCACCGATTTTATCATCGGTATGGCTTTCGCCGCTCTAACAACCTTATTTCTAATCCTATTCTTCACCAGCGATGCGTTCTTTAACTGGGCCTTCGAGCGCCATCACAACTTACTCAGCTGGTATATACGTCCGATTTGGATCCTTCCCATCGCGTTTTTTGCTTTCAAACGAAGCTGGACAGGCGTCATGGCATCTATCTTTTGCTTATTCACCAGCATGTTCTGGTTCCCCGCTCCGGATACAGTCAGTCCAAAGGTCGTCGAATTTCTAAACTTTGAAATGGAATACCTCAAGGGTTCATGGGACTTCAGTAAAATATTTGTTCAGATGGCCGTTCCGCTCTTCTTTGCAGGCCTCATCTACACCGCATGGCATAGAAGCGTTAAATCACTGATCGGTGTGATCGTGGCCGCCGCCGTTCTCAAGGTACTCTGGGGTGCGATATTTGCCGGTGAAGCTGGACTTTCCATGATTAAACCAGCTGCTTCAGGCTTAGTCATCTGCGTCGCAGCTGTGGTATACTTCAAAAGAAAGAAAAAGACGGCATAATGCCGTCTTTAAATTCATCACTTATACCCTAATACCTCGATAAGCTTCACGAGATAGTGCGACCGCATCTGATCCGATGCCATAGCCCGCTTCACCGGCGAAAGCTTTAAAATAGCGGACAGAATCGCCGCCATGGCGCGGTGAGAGTATAGAGCGTCATTATCAAAAACCAAATTTTGGAGCTTGCCTTTATCGATGGCGAGCAGTACCGCGCGGTGTACCGAATTTTCTGGTGTCAGAATTCGGGTGCCGCGCTTTTTTAATGTGAGCGATTTACATTTCGTCGCCTGCACACACACACCACACCCGAGACATAAATCCTCGAGAATTTCCACATGCTCATTTTTCTGAATCAAATCCACCGGGCACGCACCGACGCACCTGCCACAATCCACACAGCTGTCGCTGATGTTTGCGATATATGCCGTGGTTTCGATAGGCTGAAGGTTGCCGAACCGCTTTTGGGCCAGTAGGGCTTCACAGCAGCAGCCACAGCAGTTGCAAATAAAGGACAGCCCGCTTTTCATGTTCTCACCACACTGTACGAGGTTATTTTCATAAGCCTCATGGAGCTTTTCCATCCCTTCGACCTTATCCACCCGACGTGCATGACCGTGCCTAATCAGCGAATCCGCCACGGTTCCGAACGTCATACAGATGTCCATAGGCGCATCGCACGCCTTTCCCACATGCTCCATTTTATGACGGCAGTAGCACATGCTAATCCCCATGTGCTCGGAAGTTTCGATATAATGCGATGCACGCTCGAAATCCAGTATCGTCACTGCATCATTTGTGGTGAGCACGCTTTCGTTTACAAACGTCCTGATAAAGCTATTTTGAGTGTCGCAAAACAGCTCCTTCACAAAATCCTCTTCCACATTTAAGTACTCATAATACAGCTTCGCCAGCATCTCTTGATCGATATCGCCCCTGGTACGCATCATGGAAAACTCAAAAAAGCCAGCCATTGGTGGTGGCAATACATAGAACACCTTACCGTCCTTATAGATATCGATGAGCACCGCCCGTTTCGCGAGTCCCTCAAGCACTCTCGAAGCTTCAGCATGAGACATCGACCACCGCTTCGCCGCTGTAGCGATTTCAAACGGCCGGATCGGTAGCTGCGCCACGAGTCGTGCCTCCTCCTCAGAAAACAGCATTTTCAATATTTTATAAAGGTTCTCAGAAGGTGGCGCTCCCTGCGGATACTTATTAAGGCGCACCACTAGGCTTTCATAACCTTTCTTTGCCGTGATATGTGACATATGGTCTCCCCCTTTATCATTTGTGCCAATCCTCACGCAGCACATTTATTTTCTTAAATCTAAAATTCTATGCAATAATTATATCAGTAATCCGTCAATAAAGTATAAGCAGGAGGTGAACCAAACATGAGCCAAGATGATATTCATCATCTATACGCATTTTTCCAGAAAGAAGGACAGAAGCTGCAGCAGTACGTCATAAGAAAATCGAGACGCATAAATGACATGGATGCTGAGGATATCGTCGATGAGGTCATGCTCCAGTTATTATCCATCATAGGGATGCGCGGTCCCGTAAAAAACTTACCTGCATATGTTTACCGGGCGCTACAAAATCGGATGATCGATACGTTCCGTAGAAATGATCGTCTAACCTCGTTAGATGCAGCATTACCTGGTGAAGAAGGCCTAACGATACTCGATCAGCTTAAGGACAGCCAAGATGTCGTATCTGAAATCGAGCATAAAGCACTGATCAAACGCCTTTCGGAAGCCATCGATGCGCTAGAGCCGAAACAAAGAGCCGTGTTTATCGCCACTGAATTTGATGGTAAATCCTTCAAAGAATTATCTGAGCTGTGGCATGAACCGATCGGCACACTCTTATCCCGTAAATCAAGGGCGATGAAAGCATTGCAAACCAAATTAAAAGATCTGGATCCTCGTTAAGAGGCAAAATATCTGAATCATATTTGAAAGGAGAAATTTTATGAAAACCTTAAAAGAATCATTTAAATCCTTACCTAAATGGACACAAATTCTGCTATTTGCTTTACTCGCCGTCTTCGGCATCACGTTTTTCGGCTTTATATTCGGCTACATCATCATGTGGTTATGGAACCGATTAATGCCAGAGATATTCGGCCTTACCACTATCACCTACTGGCAAGGTATCGGCCTCTTCATCCTTGCACGTATCCTCTTAGGTTCCTTTGGTTCAGATAACTCTAATAAATCTGAATCTAAAAAAATCAAAAAAGTGGCACATGCCTCGGCTGATCCTGACTGGGTACGCTACAACGCTTGGTGGGAAAAAGAAGGTAAAGAAGCTTTTGAGCATTACACAAACGATGAAGAATAGAATATGAATTGTTTCATGGAAGTCCTCGATTCTGAGGACTTTTTTATGTATAAAAAACGGGCTACTGAAAATATTAACAAATTAACAGTACCCGTGTTTAAAAATGGAAATGCAACATCACTTACCTATTTCATTTTGAAAAGTTTCGTACATTTTAGATATCATAGGAAAATAGTGAATTTTGATATTATTAATCATGTTTTTAGCGAGAACCTCATCATAAGTTTGAACCGATAGATTTCGTTCTTCTAAAGCTTTCAACCATACCTCACCATCTTGTATCATTCCGATCTTAAATGATAATTTAATAGCGTCTCGTGGACCTTTTACATCATAACCTTGATTTTCTAGATAATCTTTCAAGACCTTCCAAGCGAGTTCAAAGGCCATTTCAAAGAATTGAATCATACCCGCCATTTCAATTTCATTAAGTTCTGGATTATTAATGTGCCTTGCTAGCACTGTGTAAGCACGGTCGAAATTGCTAAACCTCTGAATCCACCGAACATCTGACATGAGTTACACCTCTGACCCCTTATTTTTTTCATATAGTGTTTTACCAAATTCTATAATGTGCGTTTTAAGTGCTTGAGATTCAATCAAATCAAAGCCAATAACATCAAAGTAATATGGAATTGGAAGTAACTCATTCAGTTTATAGTTTAATTCAGTAATCAATGAAAAATCGATATTGTTCCCGAATACAGCCATATCAACATCTGACCCATTTTTATAATTACCAATTGCTCTACTTCCAAAAATTACTACGCGTTCTATTCTATCGAAATCAAGAATCGCTTTTACAATCATTTCAATAACATTATCTGATAAACCAAAATTCATACTAATACCTACAACTATTTTGACATTAGACTAGTATTATTATATCATATTTTTCCTTTTCTCATCTTTCAACATGTGTTATAATTATCCTCATCAGACCCCGGGGTATAGGGGGTATAATTGGAGGAATCATGAAACAGCTTGCTAAGTACAGAAGGGCCTCACAGTACGCCTTCGGAGGTATCGTTTTATTTGTTTTTACCGCTTTTCCAAATGGCATCTAATATGTCCTCTGATGAAGCAAAGCTTCAAATGTACAACTATTATAAGCTTGGTTGCCCCATCGCCTGGATTCAAGGCTTTTTAAACAAGTTTTCACTGTTTAAAATTAAGCGTGATGCAAATAGCTGCATTTCCCATAAAGTTCTCTCTCGTGAGGACTTTTTTAGTAGGAAAAATAACTCAACAAAAGTAGAATTAACCCGGCAAAACCATACGCTTGTTTCTTATTTGAAGCAATCCCCTGAAAGTCGTCGTATTTAAATTTTGAGTGGTTGCTTAACGACTTCTGATGTCTTTGTTCCTGATCATGTTTCATCAGCTCGAATACCCTTCTTTGATCCTCTGAAAAGTACATGAGAAGAAAGCATCCACCAGAAACGAGCCCTAACATAAAGCCTTTATCTACGAATCCCAGCATAGAAAACAGCCATGAAACAACATAGCCTAATCCAGATACCACTGCTGTTCTTAATATAAACGACCGATTAATGATGTGCATCACTTTACTAGTCACGCGTCCCCCTTACTGAGAAATATACGACATTAGCTCCGCTAAGTTCTTAGCATCGACATGGTTATTTTTTTCCTGAAAAAATTCGAGAAACTCTCTATCCTTCTCTGTAAGTTCATCAGGATTCGCTTCTAGTTTTTTTCGAAGTGACTTAGCCACACCCTGAAGCATCATACGGAGTGCAAAGTTTAGCTTTTCTGGATCAAATCCACCTTGAAGGTAAAAGAACGGGATATTTAGCTCTGTTAAAGACATGTTATTCTTGATTAAATCTTGCGTATTCTGCTCCGAGTATTGGTTTGCCCCTACTGCAAATACGATGACTTGATTGTTAGCGTTTTTTGGAAGATGCTTAATAAATGCGTTAAGCCCTGCCACTTTTGAAGCATGAACACACCCACCGAAAAATATTCGGTCATAAGCGTTTAAATCGACTTTTGACAGCTGATTCAGCGGGATGGCTTTACAACCGAGTTCAGTTGCCAGCATGTTTGCATACTGCTCTGTGTGACCAGTGTTAGATTTAAAGATAATCACGGAATTCATAATGCTACCTCCCATTTTTGATTATACGTTTTCTTAGCCATAGATTATTCCTCTTTCTCATCATTAACAAGTACAGACTCAATTAACACCATTAAATAATTTTCCTCTTCATAGCTTTTATACCTACCAAATGCATAAGTACATCCTCCTAGTACACCAAATCCAATCATAATGAATATTCCTATGATCAACTCCGCTGTTACATTAGGGGAAGTAACCAAACCATAAATTATCAAACTTAGCATCAATAAATAAATAAGCAATATGAATATCAAAAGAAACTTAACTGGTGTATACAGCTTAAACCGCCCTTCAAGAACCGTTTTATCTCCAGACTGATAGAAACGCCCATAAAAAGCCCGGCCAAACGAGTTGGTAAAGTAAGGCGTGCGTTTATGCATCATGATTTGATCACCATTAATATGACCCACGACTATAGTAAATCTACTTAGCATCGCACCAAAGCTTGAATCCATTTGGCTCTGAAATTTCCTTTTACATTCATCTATGTTTAGCTCGGAAACGAATTTCATATCCATTTTAACCACCCTAAGGGAAATCTAATTTTACTCTCTGTCTCACACTGATAGCTGCTTCATCACGCCTTGTTCCATAAGGCGGTGGATCAGTTTGAAAAGTTCATCACCTGGAAGCGGCTCTGGTTGCTTGAACCAGTAGCTCATGATACCGATCATAGAGGATAAAGTGTACTCGATAATATAATCCAGTTCCGTGAGATTCATACCTGGTTTCTTAGATAAAACGCGCATTAGGCTAGGCTTAATCGCGTTTTTTAGTTTACTGGCAAAGGCCGGATCGCCTTTGTCCCCTAATAAAACACTATAATATTTTTCATTTTGCGCATAAAGTGCCAGAAACGCATCGATGGGCATCCCCAAATTACCCGTAGGCAGTGAAACGGGCGGGAGCTCATCAAGCTCAGGGATAAGCGCGTTTTCGATCTCTTCCAGTACTGCATAGACATCCGTGAAATACTCATAAAATGTTCCTCGATTATAGCCCGCTTTTGTGGTGATGTCTTTGACCGTAATTTTTTCTATTCTTTGCTCACAGTAGAGCGCCCAAAATGCCTCGATGAGGTTTTGTTTCGTCTGCGCTGTAAGATGTGGTTGTTTTTTCATCTTTTTTCTCCCATAAATCCGACAGAAGCGATGAGATTGTTGGTTGATAACCGAACCCATCACCCGTATATTTGCAGTATACAACACGTTGTCGGAAATTAATAATAAATCTTTTTATATCGGAGGAAACCTATGATTACCATCCTTTGTGCCGGTACCACTGCAGCAGGCTTTAGGGCAGGCGTCCCCAGCATCATCATCCCCTTTTCAAATGACCAGTTCGCATGGGCACATCGCTCCTATGACCTCGGTGTCGGTGCGAAGCCGATATCGAAAAAAGACCTAGACACCGATAATCTCGCAGCTGCCATCACTTATGCACTCAGCGAGCCCATCGTATCTAACGCAAAAGGCTTAGGCGAAAAATCGCCACAGAAAATGGCGCGCTGGAATGTGCGAAGATCATCATGAAAACACTGGATTTTGATCAACCTGTGAACCAGGAGGTCGCACTGACACTATAAAAGAACCCTCGACCAGGTTTCATCCTGTTCGAGGGTTAGTTTTTTTCATAAGCTTGATCCATGCGCTTCAAAGCTTTTGCTTATACTGAATCGACTTTGAAAACTTAGCGATGGCTTTGAACTTTTCATTTTTCGATTTAAGGTAGTCTGCCTTATTCTCCATGTAATCGTCCTCTGCCTTAAGCTTAAGGTATGACGCCCACCTTTTTTCTGACAGCTCGCCATCTCTGATGGCTTCATAAACGGCACATCCCGGCTCGTTCGTATGGGTACAGTCTCTGAAACGACATCTGCTAGTAAACACTTCCACATCGTGAAATGCCATGTCCAGCCCTTCTTGAGCATCCCACATGCCGATTTCTCGCATACCAGGTGTGTCTATGACCATGCCACCGCTAGGCAGCATTACCAGCTCTCGATGCGTCGTGGTGTGACGCCCTTTATCATCGTTTCTTATTTCTCTGGTCTCTAATTTATCCTGGCCAGTCAGCCAGTTGATTAAAGTCGATTTGCCGACCCCCGAAGAACCTAATAATGCGACGGTTGTTCCAGGGGTGATATAAGACATCACATCATCGAACCCTTCGTTGGTAACTGCTGACACGCCGAGAATATCGACACCGTTTCCGATGGCATCCACTGCTCTAAATTTGCTGTGGATATCCTCGCATAAATCTACCTTTGTTAACACCACAACCGGTGTTGCCCCACTTTCCCATACGAGAACGAGATAACGTTCCAGCCTTCTCAGATTAAAATCGTTATTGACTGACATACAGATGAACGTGGTATCGACATTGGTTGCGACCACCTGTTCATCGTTCGCCTTTCCTGCAGCCTTTCGGATAAAAGCGCTTTTACGTGTGAGCAGGTGGTGTATAATCCCATTACCCGCACTGCCATGCACGCGATCCAGCAGGACGAAATCGCCCACTGCAGGGTAATCACTGATGGTCTGCGCCTGAAAACGATACTTCCCCGACACCACAGCAAAAAACTCTCCACCTTCGGTAATCACACGGTAAACGTCTTTCGATTGCGATAGCACCCTTCCGATATGAAGTTCTTCATACTGAAGGGCTTCGTTATACATGGAGACTGTGAGTCCATATTTTTTCATGGATTCATAACTCATGGCGACCACCTCCAATCTCGTGAAGTGGAAATGCAGGTCTTGCAAGTGGCCCTAGTGCGATGGACATCAGCTTCAAAGGATTATCATCTGCAGCGATTCGATTTGGACTCAAGTGTCCGCATTTGCTACATCTAAAAATAATCGCCCATTCGCCATTCTTCTTTACCCATACACTGATGGGTTCCATGATGCCCCCGCAGTTTGCGGCTCGATCGCCCGGTAAATGATCCACGTGAACGCTACTTAAACAGTTGGGGCAGTGATTTCTGTGGTGGCTTCCAGCACCTTCTGGCACGACCATTTGTCCACAGTTTTTACAGATAAAGCTTTCATAGCAAGCTTCATTTTGATAATTTTTATTTCTACTTGAATATTTCAATGTGTGCTCCTCCTAAAGTGTTTTACGCTTTATGGGAGACTCGTATACGATTATTTTATGCAAGTCCCCCGGACTATTGCACTCTCATTGCTATTTTTAGACATAAAAAGACTCCTTTCAACTGGGGTACGTTTATATAAATGATTGCCATTAGGCAACTTAAATATAGCATAAATATAAGCGGAAAAATGTTAAATTAATATGTCACTTAAGCGTCCGCCACAGCACACACCCGATGTACACCAGCCCAGCATAGCCCACAAACGGGTAGAAAATCGCGATGAGGTTACTGAACGAAAACTGACCGAGAAACCATGTGACGATACCTACTGCGACGGCGAAAATCTGATTTCGCTTATGGTGATGGACGAAGAACCGGCTACAGGCCGACCACATCATGGTGGCACATGAGGAGAACATCCCTAAAATCAGGATAACCGAAAATGCACCTGCTAAAGCTTCCGATAGATTTCTCGCCAGATAAAGTGTCGGAATCTCTATGGTGATGATTTCCTTAGCGTTTAGTAAAATTGCAGTGTTCATAATCCCGATGGCCAGGATAAAGATCACTGAACCGATGTCCGCTCCTAGCTGTGCTTCACGTTTACTGTGCGCAGAGCGACCAAGTGCAGAATAGTAGGTGCTCGCCGTGAAAAGACATAGCGATAAATAGAGAATCGCACTAAATCCCCAGCTGGAAGTCGGCTGCTTTTGTGCCAATGCCCCTTCAGTCATCACCATATCAGAAAACCCACCAAAATCCTTCATCACCGTTAACATCCCCACTAACAGTGCGAAAGCGATGATGACAGGACCGATGGAGGAAACCAGTCTTATGAGCTTCTGAAACCCGATCAGATAGGCACTGACCACGGCGAGTGCCATGATGGTCGTTCCGATCATTCTATGAAGTCCAAAGAATTCATTCATCGTGGTTCCTGCCGCAGAAATCATCACGGAGATGATAAGCATCAGTGTCACTGGCACCAGCCATGCATAAAACGTCCCTAAACGCTCACCACAATAATACTTAAAATGATCAAAGGGCCGTTCCCTATGTTCAAAGCCCGTTACCAGTAAAATTCGACTCACCACTAGGAATCCCACTAAAAAAACCGCTAACACCCCATAGCTCATATAACCGAAGCTGGAGAAAAACTGCAGAATCTCCTGCCCTGTGGCGAAACCAGATCCGATCATAAAGGCGATAAATGCCCCTACGATTTTCAACACTGCTTTAGTCTGCATGAAGACCTCTCAAAACACCCTCAGCGGTGAGTATTGCCAGTAGCTCACCTAAATCCCCGTTCATCAGCTGCCACTTAGCGCCTGTAATTTCTGGAACATCCTGCTGTGAGCAATTGGTGTGCAGGTAGACACTGTCCATCCCCACACCACTTGCACCTTCGATGTCGGCGATATGGTCGTTTCCGATAAACAGGCACTCTTCAGGGCTTAGTTCCTCTTCAGTTAATAGGATATTAAAGTAATGTGGCGATGGTTTACACACCCGGTACTCTGAGGAGAGATAAATACTGTCTAGGTATGGCAGTATGCCGGTGGCCTTAAGCTCGTCCATGGTAAACGCCGTCTGTGCATTGGACAAAAGCAGAATTTTTAGATCATGCGCCTTTAAAGCCTCGAGTAATTCGATCGCCACTGGATAAGGCTTCACGTATTCTAAAGATAGTATCCTGAAAAGCCGCGCCACTTCCCTCAGCGTCTGGGAGCTCACTTTAACATCCGCGCTACTGAACAGGCGTTTAAACACCTTCAGAATATCGATATCCGGATAATCGGTCCCTTTATTTTTCTGTTTCTCCAGCTGAGCCTGCACCTGTTCCAGATAAGCCTCCTTAAGGGCATCCGCCTGATAATGTGCGCCGTGGAGCGCATAAAAGTGCGCCAGCTTTTCCCAGAGCTCAGGCCGATCCTCGTCTGTGTGAATGTCTAATAACGTGCCGTATAAATCAAAAATAATCGTCGTATAAGGTCTTTGCATAGTATCCTCCGTATTTGCAACTATAATACACCGATTTCAGGACAATATCAACAAACAAAACCCTCGTGCATGACGCTTATGCGTCGTCTGCATGAGGGTTCTATCTTTATAGCTTAATTTAAAGCATGCGGTACAGGTCCGAATCTTCCTTCTTCATACGCTGATCAATCGCAGCAAAAACCTTCTTAAACGCCTTAACGAAAGCCTCTGGACTCGCCATAATTTTAGATTTCGTGTTAAAATCATTTTTAAAAACGGTAAAGTCTCCTTGCAGGCTTCCCATTTCCTGGACATATTGCTGGGCTTTACTTTTTATCCCGCGATTTTCCGCTGCATTTGACTGGATGTGATTTGGCTCACGCAAAACGTTCATTCATGAATCCCTGATATCTAACGAGAACTTACCATCAAAAATTACTCTGTCACGTCGCTAAGTGCATCACTAATCGCCAGTAACAGCACTTTGCTACTATAGGTCGCACCTGCAATCACATCCACCTGAAGAGACTGTGCTTCTATAACATCATCTACTATAACCTCGGCTGGTGCTCCCTGTCCGTTAAGATGCTCGATGATTTGTATATCTGTGATGGCGTGGTCCTTTACGGTGACACTTACCTTTGCAGAAACAGGTATCTCGCCGTAACTACCTTCATAAATACCATCGTTTAACTTTGCTAAATCGATTACAGGAATCTGCATATCAACTAGTTCGTCGAGATTCAATTCCACCTGCTTGAAAAAGACGAACCCGATTCCGACGATTACCAGTAACACGACTAAAATAGTAATTACAACCTTCTTTTTCATATTTACCCCTTCTAAACCCACTCTTCCCTAAACAAACCCATAACATGAATATCATGATACTCGCCCGCTCTAAAGATTTCTTTTCTAAGGACTCCTTCACGAACGAACCCGAGCTTCTCATAGCTACGAATCGCTCTGGGATTAAAGCTATACACATTCAGCTTTACCTTTCTGATGTTCATCTCGTTAAAAATAAAGTTAATCAGTGTCCTCATGGCATCGGTACCATAGCCCTTGCTTAGATAAGCTTTATCACCGATAAAAATCCCCACTTCCACGACACTGTTTTTCCAGTCCACCGTGTTAACACCACAACCGCCGATATATAACCCCTCAGCTAACGTTTCGATGGCGAAACTATACACACCACTACTCATGGCGGTTAAAGAGTTCAGCCATTTGACTTCATCTTCGTAAGTATACGGAAATGGAATTCCCGGTGTGAGAAGCGATTTGATTTCCTCGTCATTAATGAGCTCTAAAATCCTAGGTATATCCTCTTTTCCATAGGGCCTAAGCTTTATTAATTCTCCTTTATACATGCTACACCTCCATTGATGATTTACTTGTATCGTTATGTAAAAAGTTTAGTATAATGTTTATATCATACCACTTTCAGGAGGTTCTAATGGCACTTTTTAATGTAAGTTTTTATTCTGATGTTCTTGGTCTCTGGACGCAAATGAATGTCGTCCTCCCGCAGCACGCATTACAAAAGGATCGCAAGCTACCCGTATTATACCTGTTACATGGCATGAGCGACGATCATTCCATTTGGCTTAGAAACACATCGATTGAACGCTATGTAGATAACTACGACATCGCCGTCATCATGCCCACAACCCATCTTGGCTGGTACACGGATATGACACATGGTAATCAGTACTGGACATTTATTTCAGAAGAGCTCCCTAAAATCTGCCACTCCTTTTTTAATCAGCTTTCCACGAAACGAGAAGACAATTTCGTCGCAGGACTCTCTATGGGTGGATACGGTGCAGTGAAAATGGGGCTAGCTGCTTCAGAATCCTTCGCTGCTGTGGCTTCATTATCAGGTGCATTAGATGTCGCCTCCAACTATGCTCATATGCAGAATATCCGTGGAAAAGACTTTTGGCCTAATATCTTCGGAGAAGAGGAGCATATAAAAGGTAGTGAAAATGATCTGCTGGCCCTCGCAACACGACTAAAAAAATCTGGCAAGCCACTCCCAGACATCTATATGTGGTGCGGTACAGAAGATCATCTATATCAGCAAAATATCACGATGAAGAACCATCTAGAATCACTTGGTTATAACCTAACCTACGAAGAATCCCCCGGTGATCATCAATGGAAATATTGGGATGCCCAAATCCAAACCGTACTGAAATGGCTACCAATCTAATTCCCTATATCCGCTTCTATAAGCCACTGACCATTTTCTTGACGCTTCCAAACCGTCATGTACTTGCCAGTGGCTTCTGTTATTTGCCCGTCTTCATCCTCCATGGTTCTCTGATAAATTCCATACGTATAGCCTAAGGTCCCGTCAGAAGAAAGGTCTGCATGCATAGGGGTCCAGACCAGCTTGTTTCCTGGCGTGTCAAAAAAAGCTTTCATAGCCGATTCTATCGCATCTGGTCCTACGATAGGAGGATTAGCCAAGCTACCGACCATGGCCCCATGAGGTGTAAAAAAACGTGCCCAGCCTGAAGCCCCCTCATTATTTGCAGCATCACAAAATTGCTTTTCAAGTGCGATTAAATCAATCATCGTATGCCTCCTTACATATTTAATCCAGTGATCTAAGTAGCAACCTGATTTTTAAGAACTCTATTTTTAACACATTTCGCTTTGACTTATAATTCTGATGAATTGTCATTAAGCACACTTTCCTTAATGGCTCATCAAGCTCTCTAAAAACGCTGTCCTTTTTTAAAAGCTTGGTTAATCCCCTTAAATCATTAAGCTTAAGTAAAGCATCCGATTTTTCCTGCGAGTTAAAATGTTCGAATGACACGGGTAGGCTAATCCTTATCACTGGCACCTGTGCCAGTTCGTTTTTTACATTTTCAATCAAACGCTCCATGATTTCCACAGGCTCAAGGTGTTCCATGCTAACTAGAAGCTTTTTATAAACCTGATAAGCTCTAAGCTTCTCATATCGCATAAATGCTACTTTTATCTGATTATAAAATGCCTCTAACTCATGATTTTCATCTGACTTAACCCACCAAATGAGCGTTTCCGCTATGCGTAGATCAACCCTTAACTGATGAACAGCCTTTACACTTAGATCACTCACCTCGAGCTGACGATTAATCCTATCTACCACTCGAAATCCCCCTCAGGATATCTCTCGAGCAGTCCAAACTACTTCTCTGCAATTACGAGAATTTCAAAATCCACGTTTGCATCCCCATCTCCGCGGATAATCACTTTATACCCACCGTCTCAAAACGTAATAAAAAACCTGGAACATGAGAAATCAAGTTCTAGGTTTTCATATCTTACTCTCCCGTATAATACGCACTGACGATCTCGCCATAATATAAGACATGTTCATCACCACTTGCATAATGCGTCTTAATAATCTGCTCATCTAGTAGCGTCAGGTCCATCGCCTGCCTATAGACGATTTTGCACTCGATGTGTAGCTCACAGTCCGCTATGATCGGAGATGCGATCGCTTCCGATTGCGCTAACGCCAATGTAAGACCACACGCACTGATCTTATCCATCTCTCTACCTGATTTGGTCCCGCACAGTGCCAGCGCTTTTTTTAAATCTTTATGAATCGGCACACTCACTGTAAACGACTGCGCTTCATGAATAAGCTCATGCGTATATCTGGAGAAGCGTACAGGCACCATCATGACCGGTCTGTTCCACATATACCCTAGGGTACTCCACCCGATGGTCATGGTGTTGACCCTTTCTCCGTGCTTAACCGTTAAAAACGCCCCCTTTACAAGCTGGGTTAAATAATCCATCGATAGCTCTTGAAAGTTCACTTTTCTCATAGATATCCTCGCATTATTCATTATTTATTATTTTCAAAATATAAATCATCCACAGTATAGAGCAAGGCGTCTGCTTTCTCTAGAGACTCTGTATATCCACTCTTTGAAAAGAAACCTAAAGCATTTGCTTTAATATAGACACCCTTGTCCTCTAGTTCATCAAGCACTCGTTTATTGATCGGCGTATTGGTCCATTTACACTCGAAGACTACGAGCTGTTCCAGAGTTTTCATGACGATGTCAATCTCTATATCGAGATGCTTCTTTGCGTCATTATACCAAAATCGCCCAATCTCCTCCATCCTAGAGGCATTGATTATCGTTAGGTACCGTTTGCAAATATTCTCGAACTCAAAGGAAACAAACGAATCCAAGTGAGGTGCGATTAGGGTATCAAAGAAATGATCACTTTCCATGATTACCTTTCTCGACCGATTCTTCTCTATAAAAGAATAATGAAACTTAAAAAGCTGATCTTTAATCTTATAAAGCGTTTTCTTTGAATTTGATTTTTCACCGAAACAGGTTTCCTTCTCGACGATACCGAGCATCATCAAAACATCTAAATACTTTGAAGTTGTGCCCGTATTGGCAGTGCCACTTTTTGAAGCAATTTCGTTAAGCCGCGTTGCACCCGAGGCGATCGCATTAAGTATACGGCCATAGGTTGACACACTTCTCACCTCTTGGCTTAAAAAGAACATGATTTCGTCCTCGAAGATAGCGCCCTCATCTATAATCAAATCCATCACATTTTGTTTAACACTTTTAGAATCATCTATTTTACTTGCATAATAGGGTACACCACCAAAAATGCTATATAATCTCACTTTATCTTCACTACTCATGGCTGGATAGAAGCTTGAGGCTTCATAGTAATCAAATGGTTCGAGCTTAAGCTTAAAGGTAGCTCTTCCATAGAGTGGTTTTTTATAAGCAAGTGCTTCCTCAACCATCCCGACATGACTCCCCGAAAGGATGAATTTGATATTTGACTCTATCAAAAATTGATCGATGATATTCTGAAACACAGAAAGAACTTCTGCATTTGATGCCATCAGGTAGGTAAATTCATCGAAAATAACCGTCAGCGTTCGCTCTTGACTACGCTTTGCGAGATATTTAAATATACTTTCGAAATCTGAAAATGCAATCGGTTCATCAAAGTGGGCAGCGACAACCTTACCAAACTGTACCAAGTTATAGTCTAGTCCCATTTCATTAGCTACATAATAGATGGCATTATGTTTGCTAACCACTTCTTGAAGAAGCCTTGTTTTGCCGATGCGTCGTCTACCATAAATGATTCCAAACTCAAAACGGGTAGAATCTATTTTCCTTTCGATCATCTGAAGTTCTTTTTTTCTACCGATGAACATTAAAGCCTCCTAACTGCATCTAAATAAACTTTATCATGATACAGTTATTTTATTCCTTGCTAAGTCACCTGTCAAATTAAATTACCACAGACGCATATCGGTATCCTCAACATCATCACCATCACAGGTTGGGCTGGTATCTTTATCAACAAGGGCAAAAGCAAAGATATGATATGGCCTGACCAATTATGGTTTTGGATCATCGCCTATGGCCTATGGAACTTCGCCGCTGCTATTATCCTGTACGATTCCAGCATTGCGGTGTTCGTTTATCATTTTGGACGCATCTTAATGCATAAGAAAAATCCGCTTAAAGACGAAATTTATACCGATTTATCTGGTTACCAGGAAATCATAAAACTAAACCAACACGTCTAATATAAAACACCCTTAATTTTTTTATTAAGGGTGTTTATTTTATACCATTATGCTTTTATTTTGAAAACGACTTTACTCACATCACGGGATTCTTTTAAAGCTATACAGGGTTGATGTGCTTCATTATTAAAGAAGATACAAAAGTATCCTGGTTCGAGTTTCACATACATACCTCTGCCATTATAAAACGCGATATCCTTTTCAACATCATATGGGATGGTTTCAATTAAATCAGAAACAGGTGCATAGCCCATCAACTCTGTGCCTTCTACCATCCACTGCAAGTCGATCATGCGCTGATGCGTTTCAAAATCACAAGTTTCAGCCGATTTTGTTTGATAACCTTGAACTAAATAATAATCTTCGTCATGACCTGATAAATATTTGCCCACCACTTTCACTTCTACTTGGTGATGAAGCATTAATTCTATCGCATGATCAATCCCTGGATGCAGACCTTTATATCGATTAAGGTTGCTCACATGATCATATATCATTGTGTCGCCTTCTCTTCCAAAAATCTTTTAACATCATTAGCCGTTGGTAACGATGGGATAGCGCCTTGCTTTGTTACTGTTAAAGCACCGACTGCATTTGCATATTTTACAGCTTCAGGTAATGTGTTTCCTATGGACAATCCGTATGCAAGCGCCCCATTAAACGAGTCCCCTGCAGCGACAGTATCAACTGGATCAACTTCATAACCCTGAATAAATGTACTCATTTCTGCATTTCCGATGTAAGCCCCTCGTTTACCTAAAGTTGCGATAACATTTTTCACGCCCATCTCTAGTAGCAAGTCCACTGCCGCTTTTACTTCATCATTTGTATCAACTTTCATCCCTGTTAGAATCTCTAGTTCTGTCTCATTTGGTGTTAAATAAGTCACCTTAGAGAGGATTTCCTGAGGAATTCTAACCGCAGGCGCTGGATTCAGCATGACTGGAATCCCAGCCGCCTCACATTTCTTTATGATTTCATAAGTGACAGTCTGCTCTAGCTCTAATTGGAGTACTGCAAAATCCGCACTTAAATAACGTGCCGAATCTCGATCCGCATCTTCTATCAAATAGCCAAAGTTTGCGCCTGGGATTACTACGATTTTATTTTCTGCTTGACGGTTAATTTGAATAAGACCCACTGCCGTAGAATATCCATCCAACTTTTTTACAGTGGATGTATCTATTCCTTCTTCACTAAAAAGGTTGAGAAACATCTCGCCATAGGCATCATTACCGACACGACCGAACATCTCTACATTTGCGCCTAATCTTGCTGCTGCAACAGCTTGATTAGCGCCTTTACCTCCCGGCATCGTATGAAATGCATTACCGATTACAGTTTGACCTTCTAGAGGAAATTCATCAACCATTCCTACTAGATCCATGACGAAGGATCCTATCACAGCGATTTTACTCATCTAGCAGCCTCCTCACGAAGCTTTTTACCAAGTGCCCCTGCTGGATGATACTTATGGAATGCTTCTTTGGTGAATTGTTTAGCTTCGGAAACCGCACATGCGATCGCATCTCCGAGAACCAATGTCATAGTGGATGATGAAGTAGGTGCTAACTGCAAATGGTCCGCTTCATTTTGTTTAGGATATAAGATTTGGAAGTCGCACCTTTTCGCCAGCTCAGACTCCCCGTTTGACGTAAAAGCGATCGTGACACAACCGATTTGAGAAAGTGTCGGCAGTGTATCAAGTACTTCTTTCGTAGAACCACTGTTGGAGATAAGAATCGTGATATCTCTTGCCTCTATCATGCCGAGATCCCCATGGACACCTTCTGTAGCGTGGACGAAAAAGCTTGGAGTACCAGTACTGGCAAAGGTAGCTGCCAGTTTTTTTCCGATATGCCCTGACTTTCCTACACCCATGAAAACGATTTTACCTTCACATTCAGCAATTTTTCGACAGACGGATTCGTAGTCCATTAAGTCGTGTTTAACAAGTTCCGATATGGCATTTAGTTCTACTTTCATCGCTTGCTTCACTAAGTGGGTATAAGTACGTTCATTATTCATTACACGACAACTCCTTTCGTCAGCAAGGCATTTGCGAATAGGGCCGTCTCAGATGTCGAGATAATACAGTAAGCCTCTTTAGCTTTATCGTAAAAATCATATCGATCAATTTCGATTAATGCATCTGCATGTAATGCAAATTGCTCCCATATCGGTGGTGTTTGTTCTGTTCCTGTGGACATTACACCAATCTCTCGCATCGGATTGAGGTCAAGTGGAAAGACAGTGAGGATAGCTTCCATGACATCCATGACTGTATGCCCATCCAAACGAACCAACCTTCTCGCACATGATGCAGCAGGAAAATTCCCATCAGCGATTACCAACTGATCACCATGACCCATTTCACAAAGTACCTTTAGCAACTCGGGAGAAATTATTTTCGGAATTCCTATCAACATAAGTCCTCCTAGATTCCTAATTTCTCATGCATCGATTTTTCCCATTCGATAAGCGCCGCTACCTTATTTATGGCAACCGCATCGAATTTTGACAGCTCTAAGCGTCTTGAGAATAGTTCAAGTACGACGCCATTCTTTTGCATATGATATTTCGCATTGATTGGATAAGCAAAATTTTCAATCGTCGCAACTTCAGTAAGCGCGTTCTGAAGTGTTCTCGCACCTTCTGGATTTTTCGAAAAGTTTTCAAAAATCCACTTATAAAGGTCGATATGAAAGTTACCCATTACACCATTATAGCCATGATAGCCAGCTATCAATGAATCCAAAAGGGTTTCTGTGTTTGCATTAAACAATTTCAGGTTTGTTCCCTTTACAACATCAACTCTTCTTTTTTCTATCGTTAAGTCGCAACTGACATCCTTTAAAAAGATTATGCGGCCTGATTGTGCACACCACTTAAGTTCATCATCAGTCAGTAATCGTCTATAAGGATATGGACATTCATAAATTCCAAACTGCGTTTCTGGAAGTGCATCCATAATCCTTTTTAGGTTGCTCATAAACACTTCAGAGCCTTCAGATTCTTTTGCTAAACGATTACTGACGAGAACGATGGCATCAACACCTGTGTTTGCCACAGCAGCAAGCTCACTGATCTGATCATCAATTGCATCTGAGGTATGTCCTGATGCTATAACTGGAACGCGACCATTTGCCGCTTCAACTACGCATCGTGCAAGTGACACTTTTTCCTCAGTGGACAGCATAAACATTTCACTTGATTGACATACAGCAAATAGTCCATCACTGCCTTTATCGATCAAGTAATTCGTGATTTCACGATTCGCATTAAGGTCCAACTGACCTGATGGTTCAAATGCTGCAATCATTGTTGGCCAAACGCCTTTATATTCAATTTTCATATTCGTCCTTTCACTACATCATGCCGAACAATTTCGGTAAAAATAACACGATTTCTGGTACAAATGTAATGACCACAAGTACCACCAGCATCGCGATTATTGGCCATTTGATTTCACGCATGACGTCTTTTAATGGGGTGTTAGAAATTCCTGCTGTAATAAATAACAGCATTCCAAATGGTGGTGTTGAAAGTCCAATCATCATATTTAATGTCACAACTAGACCGAAATGTACAAGGTCAATCCCGAAAGCCACTGCCATTGGAATCATTATTGGAACAAACACGAGTTGGATCGTAGACGTGTCGATAAACATGCCCAGTATTAAAATAATAATATTTACGAGTAGTAAAAATACATACTTATTGTCAGTAAATTGTAAAACAAGGGCACCAAGATCTGTGGCGATTTGCTCACGAGCTACGATATATGAAATGACAGCTGCAGCCCCTACCATTAAACTCACAGAACCGGTATCTTTAACTGTATCTCTGATGACATTCATCAGTTCCTTCCAGCTCATGGCTTTATAAGCCAAAAAAGCTACCAAAATAGCATAAATCGCTGCAACAGCGCCAGCTTCAGTTGGTGTCATGATACCAGTATAAATACCTAATAAAAGAATAACAGGCGTCATAATCGCTGGGAGTGCTTCCAGAGTAAAACGTAGAAAATCTTTTTTTGAAATTTTAGCTTCTCGTGGGTAATTTCTAACCTTTGACATGACACTTACGTAAATCATCAATCCGATGCTGACTAATAAAGCAGGGATCATACCTCCTAAAAATAGTGCACCTACTGAGGTTCCTGATAACATGGCGTACATGACTAACGGAATACTCGGTGGGAAAATCGGCCCGATAGTCGCAGAAGCGGCTGTAATAGAACAAGAAAACGCATCATCATATCCCGACTTCTTCATGGCATCGATTTCCATCTTACCTAATCCGGATGCATCTGCGATTGCAGAACCAGTCATACCTGAAAATATCAATGAAGCGAGAACATTAACATGTCCGAGAGCCCCACGTCTACCATTTGCAAGCCCGCTTGCAAATTTGAAAACCATTTCAGTTACCTTACCTGAGTTCATGACATTTGCAGTGAAAATAAATAAAGGAACTGCGATGATAACGTAATTTGAATAATAAGTGTTCATTATATGATTGGCTACTGAACCTAAATCTGTCCCGTTCGTTATGAAATAAAACGTGCCTGCAGCAATCATGCCTAATGAAATTGGCATTCTTAAAAGAAAAATCAGAATAAATACAACTACGAGTACGATCATTGCTAAACTCATTGAATTTCACCTTCCTTCGATTGTCCGTGAGTAAGAAGCTTGAAGTCACTTATTATCTCTGCAAGGGTGTATCCAATAATCGAGATGATAAAATAGACAAATGGCGCAAAAATATAACTCAACTTCACCTTAAAGACTGAGGTCGATTGAAAATTCATAAACTTAACATATTCATAAGAAGGTAATAAAAGCGCGACAAACGCAATAGTTATGATAATATTACCTAAAATTTTTACGATAGCGGCTTTTTTTGGACTCAGCATGTCTACAATCAATGTGAACTTTACATGTGTTTGTGTTCTCATGGCATAGCATGCACCTAGAATTACTGTCCAAGAAAATCCAATTACAGTGACTTCATACGCCCAGGTCAGTGGGAATTTAAACAGATAACGTGCTACAATCTGAAGTATAAATGTTAAAAACATGACGATGAAGGCTGCTATTGGTAAATAGACCTCTATAATATCTCTCAATGCATAAAAAACTTTTTTAAGATGATTCACAGGTCCCTCCAACTAAGTTATAATAAAAGTTCAAGGTGGGACTCAAAGACCACAAAATAGCCGTTGATGTACTGGGGAGTATTCTTGGCTAAATTGTGATCTTGGGTCTCTCTTCCTTTGCTATTTGCCCATTTCTTGGACTTTATCAAAGAGTTCTAAATCCCATGTTGCTGTCATGTCTTTGTTTTCTATATACTTTGCGAGAACTTCTTCACTAAAAGCATCGATATCGGCATAATAAACGCTAAGCCCTTGCTCTTTAAAGAATTCGATTAATTCTGCTTCTCTGTTGAGGTTAGTTTCGTCACATACTGCTCTTGCTTCTTCCATAGCTTCTAAAACAACCGTTTTTTGATTATCGCTTAATGATTGCCATTTCGCTTCGTTAATCGTCGGCCACACGCTATCTACTAGGTGGTTTGTAATAGAGATGGATTTTGTTACTTCATAGAACTTTGCGCTTTGAACTGTAGGGAGTGGGTTATCTTGACCATCAACCGTTCCAGTTTGGAGTGCCATATATAATTCTGAGAATGCAATCGGTGTAGGATTTGCACCTAAAGCTTTTCCTAAGAATAACCAAGCATCTGAGTTCGGCATTCTTAAATTCACACCATTTAAATCAGCTGGTACTTTGATTTCTTTGTCTTTTACTAAGTTGACTTGACGCGTTCCGAGATAAAATGCTTTTAATGGTCGAATGCTTTGTTCAGAAACCACACGGTCAAATACTTCCTGACCAACTTCGCCATTTAACGTTGCGGTCATGTGCTCGTAGCTTTTAAACATGTAGCCCGCACTGAACATCGAAATCCAAGGTGAGCCTTCGCCAAGCCAAGAAGCTGACATATAAACGATATCTGCTTGACCTGATTTAACCGCTGCTAATTCTTGGTCTTGTTTAAATAATGAACCCGAATGGAACGTATCGACTTTGATAGAACCATTCGATTTTGCTTCAGCAACTTCTTTGAACTTCATCATCGCTTCATAATGCGCATCACCTGGTACTGCATTTACCGAAAAAATAAGTGTTACTTCTTCGTCCGCTGGTGCTACTGTCGTGCTTTCTTCGTTTGCTTGTGTCGTTTCAACAACTGCTTCTTCCTTGGCACATGCCGCTAAAGAAAACATCATAACCACGACTAATAACAATGATAACCACTTTTTCATTTTGTCCTCCCAAAAATTAATCTATGTTGACTGGTAATCCCAGTGACAACCTTTATAATCGCCTTTTAATTTCATACGCAGCATCAATCAGTATTTTTGCATATTTTGCGACTTTATCATCATCAAAATTTTGTGATGCACCAGATATACTTAACCCTCCTATCAGTTCACCATTTCGCCCGAAGATCGGGATTCCCACACACCTTACATTAGGCTCGTGCTCGATGTTGTCGAGTGCATAACCGCGTGTCTTGCTAAGCATGACATCTTTGACTATGGCATCATCATCAATCAATGTGTATTCCGTGAACTGTTCTTTTTCCATGTTGATGCGTTCTCTAATTTCTGCTTCTTCCATAGTGCTCAGCATCGCTTTTCCTAAAGAAGTACAGTACATAGGGGCTTTCTCACCCATTATTGAGCGGATAGGATAATTATGGTCATATGTCTTCGGATAAGCATTGAACATATAGAGTACATAATTACCATGAGGTACACCAAAGTACATCATTTCTCCCAACTCGTCCGTTAAACGCTTCATGACCTGATAGATGACATCCTGATAATTTAATTGGCTCGTCACCACATAAGAGAATTCTAACATTTTATTCGTCAGCCTATATTTTGAGTTGCTTTGATTTTTCTCGACATATCCTGCAGCTTCTAATGTTGATAACAAATTATGCACATTACTTTTGTATAAATCCAACATATTTCCTATCTCAGTAATGCCAAGCTCGGGTGTCTTTGATGTAAAGCATTCTAAAACCTTAAGTGTTTTGTATAATGATTTTACTTTTATATCGTCTTGCCCCATACTGTTCCTCCTATACTTACTAAATGACTATCAATATTTATCTAAATTTAAACAATACCACTTATAGCGTTCTTCATTATAGAACGTCGTTCTTTATTTTGTTCCTCAGTTATATTGTAGTTAAATTTCGTCCCAGCGTCAACAAAAAAAACAAAACCTCAAAATAAATATTTTGAGGTTTTTCTACGTGTACATTTCAATAATTTGACATGTTTATTCCCTAATGTTATTAGAAACATAAAGGTCAATCACAGCTCAGAATCCTTCATAACAAATTGGAACAACGACTCGACAAATCCAGCTAAAAAATCATAGTTTAGTGCTTCGCAGGTATCAGCAGGTGTATGGTATCGAAGATTTCTGAAGTTAGCAGTGTCACTTAAAAAGAGCGCTGGAATTTTTTTCTTCCAAAAAGGTGCATGATCTGAACGTAACGTATCCGGAGACACCTTTTGGATCACGTCAACAGGGAAAGGCAGCTTAACAGATACATTTGGAAAATCACTCCCTAAAGTTGAACAATGCCGGTGAAAATCATCCAGTAATTCTTGAGAATAATAATCACCTATCATCAAAAGATAGTTTGCCTTTGTCTCATTAGGATTTGCTTGATAAGTAGATATATAGTCTTCGAGTCCCTTCATAGGAATCGTGGCATGCGCCTTTTTCTCTTCTTCTACCCAGCCCATACAGTCCATTATGATCGCTTTACCGACCAATCCATGCATCTCCTCAACAAAGTGATGGCTTCCACAGAGTCCACCACCTTGACCGACTAGCAAATCCCCAGCAAACGTTTTCATTCCATCCTTTCGAATATTAAGATAGAGTGCTTCACGATCTGAGTACTCACCCTGTTCAATAAAATCCTCAAGCAACTCAATATATTTTTTTCCTTGTTGCCTATTACTTGTGAAATATTTCTGAAGCCTTTTGGATAACGCGAGAAGCTCTAAGCTCTTAAAATTCTCTCATCATTGACTTAAGTCAATGCGCGTTTTATTTTTCTCCTTCATACTATAGATACTTAATAGATGAGGAGGTCCTTTCATGACAGACAAACTTTACAAAAAAATCAGTTTTACAACCGCTCTCTCTTTATTCCTAATGGCCATCATTGCCCCTATTGCGGTTTTTGGGATTTTAGAAGCCCAAGGACCGAAGAGCGCACAGGACTTGCAAATAGCAGGCAGTATTTTTATCATTATTGCACTGCTCGATATTCTTATTGGCTGGGGTGTCCGCTGGCTATTTAAGGGCGAAAACCCCGAACTAGCAGAGCTCTCTGGTTGGTTCAGAATCCTTTATGGCACAGTTCTACTTCTGAGCACGGCACCCCTATTTATCTCTGCTACAGATCCTGCAATGATGGTACAGGCAGACAGCGCGATACTGTCCTTTCAGTGGATTTGGGACATTGGACTTTTCTTATTTGGATTACATCTGCTGTTATTAGGTATACTGGTCTATCGCTCGCCAAATTTTGGACGAATTCTCGGGACACTAGTCGTAATATCTGGCTTAGCTTATACGATAGATAGTATTTTGATTTTCTTAGGCATTGAATTTCCAGTGGTCTTTAGTGAATACTTGTTCTTCGGTGAAATACTGTTTATGATTTGGTTATTCTATCGGGCCATTAAGGGTGTCAAAAATTAAACTGAAAAGCATAGAACGCAAAAGGCTCACTCTAACCCCGTTTTATGGGTTGAGTGAGCCTATTATTTTCATTTTTTTGACAGTCGACGCTTAATACGGCTTAATGATTCTGGCTTCATTCCCAAATAGCTTGCTAACTGATGCTGTGGTACCCTCGTTAGCAGGTCGGGCCTCGTGTCTATTATATGTTGAACACGTTCCTCGAGAGACATGCGAATATAGGTGGCTAGCGTTGTGTGAACCTTGTCTAGGTTGGCCTCCATAATCTGTCGAGAAATATCTCGAAACTCAGGTATGGCGTCGAAATCAGCCTCCACCTGGTTAAGCTCTCCTACAATTGCTATACACTGTTCAAGACACTCAAAGCTGTAGGGAGATATTTGAGCAAGGTTTTCCTGATAAGAAACGATGGCCGTATCGTATTCCGATAAAAAATCGAAAGTTGTTTCGATGCCCTCTTCATTTATGGCATACTTTCTGACCATGCCCTTTAAGATAAAATAGCATTTATGAGCGGGCTCCCCTTGTGCAATCAGCCTCTCACCTTTTTTGAATTCTGACACCTGAAGGTGATGTGCCATCAAATTTGCTTGTTCCTGGCTTACACCCTCTAAAGACAGCAAAAATTGCATTAGGTAGGCATTAGATGTCTCTTTCAATCGTTTTCCTCCATATTATCTAGTCGCTAGGATACCTGCTGCACATTCACTAGAAACCATCATGCATCTTTATTTGAACGAATAAGAAGTTCCGTCTCCACATTAAGCCCCTCAAAAGACCATGAAGGAATACATTCACCAAATGGGTATTGTTGAACGCGTAATACATCTCCATCTTTTAGGCTATAAACAATTACTGTACCGTGATCGGTATCGATAATCCAATACTCCCGAACACCGCTATACGCATAAAGGCTGAGCTTTTTAAGCATGTCTTTCCCCCGCGTATTAGGCGAGAGGACCTCTACCACTAGCGTGGGAACACCGTGATACTTGCCCTTTTCATCGATAGTTTCGGAATCGCATAGGACGAGGATGTCAGGCAGAACGATATTCGGATCATCGTCAAATTTTGGCGAATCATTTTTGAGCCGTACATCAAAGGGCGCCATTAAAGGACTACATGACTTCCCTTTAAAAAAATTATAAAACTGACCGAAAATCTCTCTGATTGCAACTTGATGAGCATGACTTGGCGAAGCCATAAAATAGATTTCGCCATCGATGAGCTCGTATTGAGCCTCAGAATTCTCTGTAATCTCTAAGAACTCTGAAAGCGTCACTCGTCTACGCAAATAGTATTCTGCAGTGCTCTCCTGCATTACATAGACCATGGGATCTTGATAAGGAATAAGCTTCGCTACCCCTCTCTCATTCTTAGTGATAATGACTTCGTTCCCTTCGATGGCCTCTTTAAGATACTTTCCAAAAGCATTTTGCATAATCGAAGTGCTCACGCGCATATAGCTCACCTCCGTTTAGGTAAATTATATACCAATTTTAGCTAAAATCCAAACTTATTTTAGGTGGTTTTGTTCCAATGCCTTCGCTGTAGATCAGAGAAATCTCAGAAAAGTAACGCAGCGAGTGCATGATTCACCTTTTCTTCATTAATCCTCTCTTCAGAGGACTGATCAATTAGTCCCATCGCTAAAGATTGAAAATCCCAGTAGAAAAAACCTACATCATTCTTTGTTAATATCTCTATCACATCAGAAATCCAGTGGAGCCCACCTTTGTCTTTAAAGCATATATGAATAAGTCCAATCTCGCCTACATGAATCGGTACATCGCTGCGTTCACTAAATTCAATTAGTCGTTTTAAACGCTCATTTAGATACGACTTATTTCTAGGCATCATAACACCCTTCTCTGACACTTCCAGAATTGAATCATCAGGATAGCTTCCCCCGTCATGATAATAACCCATCCATTCGGCATACTGGTGTGTGAATTTGACTGGATCGTAAAAATGACCGTCATACAAAAGATTATCCCAGTTAAGCTTATGATAATACTTAGAGGAATCGTGATGGTCTATTTCACCGTGACAGCCATAAAGCTTGGAGACCACGATCAGATGCTCTGAGTCCACTGCGCGGATATGCTGAATCGATCTGTCAAGCAACTCAAAATAAGCTTCACCACTTTGGTCATCCGTCACAGGCACATTAAAAAGATCATAGCCTAAAACAGTGGTTTCCTGAGCATAGCGCCTCGCTAGAGTTCTCCACATTTCAATAAATCGGATTTGATATTCCTCATGGTGCCAAAGACGAAAATCTTTGCCTTCCTCTTTGTCGAGCCAATCACCACCATTAGGCAAAACCAGCGCGATGGAAACATAAAGATTATTCTGTTTTGCATGGTATATTTGTAAATCAAGCCATTTTAACGCCTCCTCATTATATACAAATGGGGTTTCTAAAGGCTCTAAAAAGCGGTGGCTGACCGTCAAACGGATGCCATTTGCGCCTAATCGCGATGCATATTTATAGGCCTCATCATCTTGACCGGTTCTAAGAATTGTTTCTGCAGGCATCCAATAGTTTTGCGTAAAATTAAAGCCGCGAAGTGTCATTGGACATCCTGTTTTAGGATCAATCAATTTTCTGCCTTTAGTTTTAACAAACATGTAAGCCACCTCCTTATCATCTTAATTATTTATAGCGCTTCTATAAATTGTATTGTTCGATATATCGTCAAATAGGATTGCTCCTTCGTGTAAATCCCTCTCGGATTAAACAGCTTTCCATCACCTGCCATAATTGCAGTGTTTAAAGACTTGATTAGTGTCGACGTAATAAAAGAAACATCTTCTTTCGCCCAGCTTGAGATTTTTTCCGAATCTGAAAATTGAGGTGGAGTACCGCTGACTTCCTCAACGCCATAAAACCGTAAAAGATTACGAAGAATTTTTGCTGCCTGTTCTCGGGTTAACGGATCATTCGGACCAAACTTATTATTGCCATAGCCTGCAACAATGGATAGCTGGGTTGCATAGGATACAGATAAGTCTTTTGTGTCCTCGAAGAAATCTAGATTTTTATCGAGAGAATACTTTACCACAAACGCATCCATCGTTATTCCTTCATACTGTACTGCAGCCGAGATAATCAATTGCGTAAATTCCGACCGACTGATAGGATCCTTATAGTTCACCTGAAGGCTCAGTGGAATGAGACTTTCTAAGACTGCTTGGTTGACCGTTGTAAGCGCCCATGAGGATGGTGCATTATCACCAACTTGGTGAATCACCTCAAAATCAAAACCATTTGTCCCGCTCCTAGAAACTGTTCCCATTAGCTTCCCCTTGTTATAAAGACCTCTAAGGTTCACTAATTGATACCCCGACGGCCTTACTACCCAACTTTTTCCTATAATCAAAAGCTCACCAGTGACATTATCAATCGTGACATCTGCAATAAATTTGCCTTTAGGAACTCTTGGATTATCGGGTACAGAGTAGAAGTCAAACGTGGCTTCGTATGTGTTATTCTGGGTCTTGTAAATCGCTAATGTCAGCCCCGTATGTCCTTGGGTTTCCATATAGGAACCTCGATAAACCCCTAAGTAGCTATCCAAGCTCAAGGAAGGTGTCGCATTATTGACGCTAAGCGCAACCCCAGTATTGGTAAGCATCGTGACTAGCACAAACAGAGTGAGTAATATTTTAATTCGTCTTTTATTCATCATGATAACCTCCTAAAATCATTAGCCTTTGAAGTGTTTATTTATCTATGATCTAAACATTAACACCTAACACCACGAGTAAAACGACAACCGCGATGGGAATAAACTCGATACCATGTATGATAAGACCAGGGTACAATGAGCGATACCTTCTATTTAAATAAGACATAAAAATGCTACCGATAGTTAGCAAAGGTAACAACTCAATTTTGTGAACATGATACACTCCAAATAGCAAGCCGTTGACAGCCCAATCCCACTTGCCAAATACGCCATTAAGCTTTGGTAATAATATGCCCCTAAAGAATAATTCTTCTCCCAACAAATAATTGAACAGTGCAGAAATCAACATGATCCCCACGACATACCATGCACCGATGAATTCGGGGCTTGCAAGACTTTGTATCAAAATGGAAGCTGGTGGTTCAAAAGAAGGAAACATTTTGATAAATCCATCCGAAAGGAAATCGAATATACCCGATGATTCGATAAAAAAAGTATATAGAATTACCGGAATAACAAACCAATAAAGCCGTTTGTTCACTTTATTCGTTTTGGGGTCTATCGGGTGATTCAACCACAGTCTTTTTTTTAGTTTTTCAAATGTAAGACTTCCAAGCTCTTTTTTTAGGATGAGGATTGATAAAACAAACTGCCACATCATCCCCATAATCATCAACAACCAAAACAAAATGCCAGGGTGGATTGATACCTTGTTGCTTATGAGTGGAAAAACATAAAAACGAGCAATCCCCATGGGTGCTGTGACCGCAAACCATAGTGACATTATTTTAATGAGACTGTATTGTTGACCGCTAATTTCTCTCGTTATCTCTTGTTGAGGTGAATAATTGTCCATATTTTGCCCTCCGATGCAAATTTGTAATATTTTACAGTTTAGCATAGAAGTTTCACGTGCTGTACCAACTAAAGTTGGTAATACTATCCTCGCATAAAGCGCAAAAAAGCCATCCACAATTTGTGAATAGCTTCATAATTACTCATTTGATATTTTGAATTCATTTCTTTATAAAACCATCACCCGGATATAAGATAGAAAAAAGATGCCACAGATCCCTATGAAAACCGCTAAATAGCTCGTGCCACCTTTTTTCTCATAATACTTCATCCGCTCATCATACGGTAGCTCCGCCGTTTTCGCTAGATGCTTATCCACATGATCCTTATAGAAGGCATTACCTGTCGCCCCGATGAAAATCGAAACCACCAGCCCTAATAGCGTATTTGCGCCTTCCACGAAACTCGTTAGCATCGAAATAAGCGCTACCACCGTTCCTAGTATGTATAGCTTACGGTAAAAACACCAAAGTGGCGTCAGGAAGAATGCCGCCCAGTTCCAGCTCGTGTTTTTTTCCAGCACCGTCATGGTCTCGAACTTATCGATATAAAACTCGGCCTCATTTCCAATAAATTCCTTCATCGCTTTTGTCTCTTCGGATACAGGAGGCCCACTTACATAAGTATTATAAACAAACTGCGGCATCGCCTCGATCTGAGCCCCACATTTCGAACAAAACCGATCCTCTTCACTTATTTCGTTACTACATTTAGGACATGCTTTAATATTTTCCATTAGTTTATCCTTTCTTCTTAATCCCCAGCACCATGAGCAGCGTCGACAGCATCAAGCTTAAAAGCAGTAAAATCGGTATATCCACTTCCAGATAATCGATTAGCGTCAACATATAACTCGTATACATCGAGAAAGTTTGCCATACATTTGCTTTGCTAAAAACTTCTAAATTCGATAATGGCAGAATCATCAGCCACCAAATAAATCCTATGATAAAAACCGAGCTCACCGATAATATATTCTTCCATAGCCACCCTTGATCTCTGAGAAACACCCTTCCCCCGATATAATACAAGGCAAAAGCCATTAACACGATTACCAATCCTATCATAACCATTTTGTCGACATGTGCATTATAAGCTGCTTCTGATACCCATTCTGCCACACCCACATTTATCGCCAGCATATAATATAGAAAAACCGATATGACATTTACGAAAATATGGATTATCAAGGCTTTTACGTTATTCTTAAGCATATCTCCTCCGGCTCCACTATCTCCAATTCACTTTTTCTCATCCCGCTCCATCCATTTCACCTGCGAACAGTCATTAAACACCATAAACGCCTTAAGACGCTCATCCAGCCTTTTTTTAAACACAGCGGTTGGTTTAAAACCCTCCTCATACCAAACGTTCTTAACCGTAAGCGTCTTTTCTTTCCTTTGACAAACCATCTCGATTCGACCGATAAAATCAGAACCATATAGAATCGGGAGCACATAATAGCCATACACTCTTTGCACCTCCGGCGTATAAATCTCCCACTTATAATTAAAATCAAATAGCGCGCTGATCAATTTTCGATCCCATAAAAAGTTATCCAGCGGGGCTAAAAACTCGACGCGATCGCTTTTATCCTGAAGCGTTTGAACCGAATGTAGCAAATCTAAATCTGACGCTAAAATATAAAATGGCTCTTTCACATCCTCTACCTGCACAGGGATAATCTCGCCCCTTTGCTCAAGTGCCTCGAAAACACCCTTCCGTTCAGCGGCTTTTAGCTCCCGTATGTTTAACCACGCATCAGACGGCCGGTTCCAGAGCATGCCCACTGCACTGATTCGCCTCTTCACACGCCAGCACAGATGCTCGAATAAATCAGGATGTGGATCAGGTGCAGTCACCAGCGTTTCCGGATATAGATTTGTCATAAGATCATAGCGTTTATTCGTGCCTTTCTTACTGTGTATCCCCAGCTCACCCTTAAAGTATAAAAGCTCCAGCGCCGCTCTCGATAACTTCGTATGTCCCCAATACCAATCCACCTTATGCTCATATTCCAGCTCAGACGACGTTTTCGGACCCTCACCTTTAATCGTATCGATGATCTCATGACACACCTGATCGATCTCTTCCTTACTTCTTCCTCTTTCAGCGTACATTTCACGCTCTCTCGTGAAGTAAGGCCAGTCCTCTATGGGGAAAATCGCCAGATTCTTATCGAAGTAATCCACTAAAGCACGGTCCTTATACAGCAGGTCATAAAGGTCACTTTTTGAAAAATTTTTGATACGCGACTGCAGTACCAGCTCAGCGTTTTTCCCACACACATCTATGGGATCATACTGTAGACATCCTACCTGCCTGATAAAGGCTAATATATCCCCTTTGCCACTTAACACTTTTTTACCATATAGATGATGCTTGGTTAGTAAAAACTTCTTCGCATCGCTTTTGCTTATGTGAATCATGTCTGCCCCCCACTCATTCTAATAATGATAACCAAATCTGTTCTGATTCTATTACCGATTCAGCTACAAACTCGAGAAAAGGTTGATAATCCATGGTTGTATGTGCATGGTCCAATACCTCATAATAATGCGCTCGGTTTTCTTTTTTTATGATAATCGGCGTATAGCCATTTTTCATCAGTTCAAAATTTAGAAGTAGCCTTGAGGTTCTTCCGTTTCCATCGACAAACGGATGGATTTTAACGAACTCTCCGTGAAGTAAGGTTGCTCTAACGATAGGATGGAATGAACGCCACTCCTCTTTATACTCCATGATGAGGTTTTGCATCATCAAATCAATTTCATAGTGCTTAGGAGGAATATGAACAGCACCGAGGGTCACCACATTTTCAGTTCTATACTTACCCGCATTCTGATTATCAATTTCTTTCAGTATTAGTCCATGAATGCATTTAATATTCCATTCGGATAATGAATCGTTTCTTCCGATTAAATCCTCTAGAAAAAAAATTGCCTCCCTGTGATTGATTGCCTCTAAATGTTCTATGACACTTTTTCCTCCGATGGTTATCCCGTCCAGAACGACCTTCGTTTCGGATAAAGTTAAGGTATTTCCTTCGATGGCATTACTATTATAGGTCCATTCGATAATCAGCTTATCATGTAATGAATCCGCTAACCGTTTAGGAAAAGGCCTGTGTTGATCGATCTTTTGCTTCATTCCGTTGATTAAACTAAAATCATAATCAAGCCCTTTGTACGCTTTCCTATGACTGACCCTAGCATCAGCTGGCTTGACGGCTTCATATGGAATTGACCAGTTTCTACCGATTTTCACAGCGCCAGCGACTCGACCTTCAGCACACAGTATGCGTATTCTCCTGTCGCTAATCTGCCACTTCTTACTTGCTTCGGTAATACTCATATACTTCACAAAACTCACCTGCCTTATGAACATAATATACCGATATCGGAACAATGTAAACAATGTTCCGATATCGGTATAAAATACTTCCCTACGTAGGCGAAGCAAAAATCTCCACCCTAATTTCCCTTACTCTATCACCGTCAAAAGTAAAAATCACTTTCTTAAACCCATAATAAAAATTCATTAGCCGCTCACCAGATGCGTCTTTCACATAATACGACCACGTAGTGTCATCAAACAGCGTCCTGTTGTTCACTAAATCAGGCACACCCAGCTGAGCGATGACTTCATCCTTGCTCATCCCGACACTAAAACCATCCCCTATAGTGTACTCTTCATTAGAAAGTGTAAGCGTGTAATAAGTAAGCATATCGCTGAAATAGGTGAACTCTAAACGGAGGCCCAAACGCTCAAAATCATGATGTTTAACTTCCAAATCATCAGTCGCTTCAGGTTTTACGAAAGGCGATACTGGCTCAAAATAGCGTACCTGCTCCTCCATAGGACCAGCCGTATCGATTAAAACCTTACCGTCCTTTTTAATGACGACTTCCGAATCATCAAAAGCCCTGTTAACCAGCGTTTGATCCCCGTAACGCATATCAACCGCTCGCTCTATGACGCGCTCGGTATCGTCCCCCTCAAAAGTGTAGCTCACCTCCGCTAATACGATATCCCCCTGGAGACCATTCGTCCACATCCAGCGACACGTCATAATAGCCTTCATCGTCTCTTTGTCGATCACCGAAGAAATCGACTTATAAAAAGGCGCTTCATTCAAATGGTAATCCTTCAAGTTCAAGAACAGTTTATCTGGAAGTAGTGAATTATAAGTTCCAAGCGCGCTGGTCACTTCAAAGCTGCGGTCATCAAGCACAGCCCTCGTCTTAGCATCAATCTCATGGTACAGCGTATCTATCAAAATCGGCTGAGGCACACCATCTACGATGCTAAAGTAATGCGTATCCATATCATCATTTAAGACGAACGCAAGCTCAAACGCATCGTCTCCTAAAAAGTCCCCATAATAGACTTTCTCATATCTAAAATCGCTTTGATACGCATGTACGATTTCACCCTGTGCATCCGTTAAAACGATTAAGTCCGCCGTATGGATCAGATTGAGCTCAGGAATCACCTTAACATCATTTAAGGACATCTGTGTAAACTGCATTTCCAGCATCATCAAATCGTCGCCATAAGTGAACAGCTTTAATTGATCCGAAAACGTGTAATATACCTGACCATAATCCTCCTCAACCTTAGTCGCTAGCAACTCAGGATAGTCCTTAGCGATGGCATCCAGATCTTCATAACCCTTTCTTAGGATATCGATACTCATCTGTAGGTCATCCGTGACCTCAACTTCTTTGATACTGGCAGGACCGATGATGATCGTTCTATTCGCCCTAAGATTCCTCTCATTACCCAGTATATTTTTAGCGATGTCTGGCTGTACAACTAACGGCGCTACGACCTCTTCCGTCGTTTCAACCGCGTCCGTCACCTCCACCTCAGTGGTCTGAGGCACTTCCTCGTTACGGTCACAGCCTGATAAACCCAGTAAAACGAACACTAGCGTCATAACCACTAAAACCTTACTTTGTCGCAAAACAGCCTCCCTTGTGCCAATACTTCGCCGCACACATACATCCCGCTCAGAACACCCGCGTTATTAAATATCTACTTTCTCTAGTAGAAAATCAAATAAATTGACATGCAGAATACCATCTTTTGATAAATCTACTTTATCCAAGGTAATCAGATATTTAGGATATTGATCATTAATTTTTAATAAAGCGTTCATTTCTCTTTCGTATGTCATTTCATCTAAAGCAGATAAACTCACTTGAAAATAAAGCTTTTGCATTCCCTTAACCGCGATAAAGTCAACTTCATAGAACATATTTTTACCTACAGTGACGTCATATCCTAATCTTAAAAGCTGTAAAAACACGATATTCTCGATCACATGTCCCAAATTTCCCTGTCTGTAACCTATAAGTTTGTTGCGCAATCCTGTATCGACCACATAATACTTCCCATTTGTCTTCAAGCGTTCTTTTCCTCTAATATCGTAACGTTCACATTGATAGAGCATATGAGCGTCACACATCAGTCTAAGATAATTATCAACTGTATCAGAAGTAATTTTATGCCCGCTTGAAGTCATCGTGTTTTTTATTGCATTTGCAGACGTACTGTTCCCTATGTTTTCAAATACAAACTTTGCGACTTTATAAAACGAGCCCTCATCTCTTATATTGCCCCTAAGAATGATATCTCTCGTAAAAATCGAGTCAAATAAACCAGATAATATGGCTTCTACTAACTCTTGCTGCCCTGCCAGACTCACCGCCGGAAACGAACCGATTCGCAGATACTCATTAAAATAATCTTCAGCCCTTTGCTCTTCATAATTTCTAAAATCAAGAAATTCCTTAAATGATAAAGGCAATACTTTAATTTCGATATAACGACCTGAAAGGTAAGTTAGGTGTTCCCCAGAAAACATTCTTGAGTTCGATCCAGTCACATAAATATCAGCGTTAAAACTTACTCGAAGGCTATTGATAACCTTTGCCCATTCTGATAATTCCTGAACCTCGTCGATAAGGAAAACCATCCTTTTCCCAACAATTGTTCTTTCATTCAAATACATATGCAAGTTTGAACCCTCTTTTAAATCATCGAATTGAAACTTTTCATAATTTATTTCGATGATTTGCTTCTCTTCTATACCTTGATTAAGCAAGTATTCTTTAAACAAAGTAAGTAGAGATGACTTCCCTGATCGTCTAACGCCTGTAATGACCTTGATAAAATCATTGTCACGATATTGAATGAGTTTATCTAAATATCTTTTCCGAACTTTCATGCGCGCCCCCTTTTTCATAATTATAGTAAATATAATTATGAAAAACAATCGTTTTTAGACTTGTAGTCGAGAAAATGATGTTTTTTCCGTTTTTTACGACCAATGTCTACAGGGTCCCAGGTATCTTCTTACCCGTATCATAACCGAGCTCATAATAATGGTTATTGTTAAAGGTAAAGCTTTTGATGACATCTAGACCGAGCTTGCGTGTATGCGCTTCAAACGATCTCGGATTAATGTGATTAATAAAGGTTATTAAAATCGGAAACCGGCGTTGCATCTGCGCTCTAGAGAAGTCAAACAGATTTGGTAGAACATTCGTCCCCCTATAATCTTTATGGATGCAGATTGGGCCATATTGATATGAGTTCGCTGTTGATAGTGTTTGTCCCATGTACTCAGTGTTTGGCAAGTCCTGAATCATATGCTGAAACAGCGGCCAAGCTGACCAAAAATCCCAGGAAGCTGCCATAGCATAACCGACTACCACATCTCCATTTTCATCATCACACGCGATGGTCAGTCCTTGTTCTTTCTCGATGATGTCCTTAAATTGTTGCTCCGTAAACAGTGTGGTGACGAACCCATTTGGCTTATCCTCATCGCTGATCGTAGACACGTGATACATCGACTGAAGCGCCGATATTTTCGGTATATCTGCCAGTGTTGCATTTCTATAGATCATGATGCCCTCCTAAATAATTTGATTATCATGGTACATCGTTCCGTTTCGCTGTGCCAATCCCCTCGCCACACACCACCATCTCGCGCATGAAACAGAACCTATTGCACTTTCTTCCATGCGGGTACCAGGTGCCAAATAAGTAGAAACCTAAATCAAGTTCCTACATGCATTCATTTCACTCATGTTCAAAAAATGAAATTGAGTTTCTTCCGATAAGTAACCTGACACCCATGGTATTTGAATCATGTCTGTCCCCCGCTCATTCTTATAATGATAACCATAGTGACACTTTCTCCCTAATTGGTTATCCCGTCTAGAACTCACTTGCCTTATAAATATAATATACCGATACCAGAACGATGTAAACTTAACTCAACCTTCATCGACTCTTTATCGCTTGCTGATGAACTCTATTATACAGTTGATTCTGATTGATTATGGGTATATAAGTTTTAAAGTGATAAGAGAGGTAGATTATGGCTGAACTAAAGACTAAACAAAACGATCATGATGTATTAGCTTTTATAGAAACCTTTGCAGATACTGAACAGAAAAAGAAAGATGCCTATGAGCTACTTAGCTTTATGCAAACGACTACTGGCTATGAGCCAAAAATGTGGGGGCCATCCATTATTGGATTTGGTAGTTATCATTATAAATCCGATCGAAGTAAACAGGAAGGCGATTGGCCATTAGTTGGGTTTTCACCACGAAAAGCTGCCATTTCTTTGTACGTTTATACTCAAACCGATAAGAATGATGCTTTATTAGAAAAGTTTGGAAAATTCAAAAAAGGCGTTGGTTGTATATACGTTAAGAAGCTCTCCGATATCGATCTAGATGTCTTAAGAGAGCTGATTCTTGAAACCATTCTTTATTTAAATGAAAGGTATCCAGAGGTTAACTAACCCTGGCACGCGCTGCAGAAGCCCACGATACTATTCTTTCACACCCATGGGTAACAAACAAAACCCTCATGCATGACGTTATTTTCGCCGTTTGCATGAGGGTTCGCTTATGATGATTACTTGATAAATCTGACATTAGGAATTATTTTTTCGTATTGCTCGTCTTTTAATCGATTGAACTCTATTTTGTTTGTCTCAAAAATATTGTTTCCATACGTATCGATAGATACAATCAAAGGCCCGAACTCGCTTACTTCGCAGACCCATAAAGACTCGGGCATCCCTAAATCTGTCCAATGTACTTCTTTAATATACTCCACTTTATTTGCCGCATAAACCGCATTACCAGCAGGATAAACTAAGTGAAGCGCTTTATTCGCTTTACACCCATCTTCTGTATTTTTACCCATACCACCTTTTCCGACGATTAATTTGACACCCGTTTCTTCGATGAATTCTTTCTCGAACTTTTCCATACGCATACTTGTCGTTGGACCAATTGAGATCATTTCATATTTTCCATCTCCATGATCTTTTACGATTGGGCCTGCATGGAAAATCGCCATTCCATTCAAATCCACTGGTAGAGCAATCTTTTCTTCGATTAATCTGCGGTGAGCGACATCTCGACAAGTAACGATGGTGCCCGTGAGATATATAATATCCCCCACTTTTATGTCTTTTAACTCTTCATCTCTAATCGGTGTTTTTAATATTTTTTTCATAACGCTTCTCCCTTATGCATCGGCATGCTGTAGTTAAGGTTTTTATCAAAAATGATCAGACCTCTACGATGCGACCAGCATCCAGTATTTACAGCAACACCAATCGTTGATGGATGTCTTGCAGTATTTACGACATTAACGCCCATCACTGACTTTAAACCTTTCATTCCTTGTGGCCCGAGACCGATTGCATTGATGCCATCCTCTAAAAGTCTTTCGAGTTTAGCAGCGTTTTCATTCTCATTGACACTGTTAACAGAGTTCATCAGGGCCATTTTTGAATTCATAGCAGCTGTTTCCACCGAGGTTCCCACGCCTACTCCAACAAGAAGTGGTGGGCATGCATTAATACCATAGCTTGTCATACGGTCCAACACGAACTTTACTATGCCTTCATAGCCCTCGCCTGGCATTAAAACAGTCGCTACACCTGGAAGGGAACAGCCTCCCCCAGCCATATATGTGTAAATCTGCACTTCATCACTATCGGGTTCAATTTCCCAGAAAACACTTGGCGTTCCCTTGCCAATGTTCTTTTTTGTGTTATACTCGTCAAATGTCTCCACGGAATTATGTCTAAGTGGCGTTTCAATCGTTGATTTATACGTCGCATCTCTTAAAATCTGATTCAAACTTCCCATTAATGGGAAGTGTTCACCACATTTGATAAAAAACTGCAAAACACCTGTATCTTGACACGATGGTCGCTTCAACTCATAAGCCAATTTCTGGTTTTCATCCATTGTGTCATAAATTATTTTTGCGAGATCATTCGTTTCTTCTTCACGAAGTTCTTTGAGTTTCGATTCAACATCATCAGGCAATCTATAACTCACCAGCGCTATAAATTTGGACATGATCTCCGTCATATTTTGTATGTCATTCACTTTATTCATTGACTAACTCCTTATTATTTAACTAGTTCGGATAGAAAGGGAACATGATCGGCAATAAGACCAACGATACCACTAATGATATGATAATCAATGGTGCGCCTACCTTAACATAATCTCTAAACTTGTACCCGCCTATACCATAAACCATTGTATTGGCTGGCATTCCGATCGGTGTTGCGTAAGCCATTGAACCACCAATTACTGTTGCCATTAATACCGCTCTTGGATCTGCACCAAGAGCATTTGCGATTGATAAGCTTATTGGAACAAGCAAAGCTGTCGTTGCTGTGTTTGACATAAAGTTCGTCATTACTGATGACACAAGTAATACGACGAATAGTAAAGCGAATGGTGACGGTTGGCTTCCGAGTACATTGATAATGGTATCTGCCAACAATTCTCCTGCACCTGACTTTTCAAGAGCTTTTGCAAGTGCTAAGGAACCCGCGAAGAGCATAATTGTATGCATGTCGATGGATTTCATCGCCTTCTTTTCAGTCAGAACACCCATAATTACTAAAGCAAGACCACCAATCCAAGCAGATACAAAGAGTTTAACTCCCATTTCTTTTTCAAAAATCATTGCAAGTACCGTTAATACTAATACGATTAAAGAGGCATATTGCTTCCACTTTGGAACGTCTGAATAGTCTTCGTGTTTTGCGAAAACAGAGTCTTTATCCAATTCATCTCCCGTATTGTTGGGAAGCCATTTATATCCGATTAGCGCCATATATAAAATTCCTACAATAAGGATTGGAAAACCAATCTTGGCATACTCAAAGAAACCAAAGCTTAACCCGATTTCTTGGAGTGCAGACTGTGCTATCATATTGCCAGGTGCGCCGATAAGGCTTAGATTTCCACCCATCGCAGCAGCAAGTACTAATGGAATCATCAGTTTCGAACGCGCAAAACCAGACTTTGCTGAAATACCAATCAAAACTGGGATAAGAACTGCCGCTGTACCTGTATTAGATAATACTCCTGACATTAAACCTGTAATCAGCATAACAGCCACAATCAACTGCCTTTCAGTTTTTGCAAATTTGGTAACGAGCCCACCAACACGCTGTGCCATACCTGTATCAAAGAATGCAGCGCCTACAATGAACATCCCCATAAAAAGCAATACGTTACTGTTTACGAAACCAGAAAAGGCCTCTTCTGGAGTAAGCACTCCTGTAAGTGATAAACCGATCGCAACAATCATCGCAGTGATTGACAAAGGGATTTTTTCCCATGCAAACATAACAATAGCAAACACCAAGAATATCAATGTGATAATCTGTGGACTCATATAGAGTTACCTCCATTAAATTTTATAGACGTCTGATTGCATGATACCGTGCATTTCAATCGCATACTATCCCTTTTTATTACATCAACTTAATATCTCTAATGAATATTCCTTTGTCACATGAATGTACATAAATAAAAACACTCAAAAAAAGTACCCAGTAATCATTGGATAAACCCATTGTAAATACTGAATACTCGCTGTATTGTCATTCATTCTTATCGTCAGAATACCCTTTTTTATGAGTAGTCTTTTTTTTATAATGTCGACTTTAATTTTTTAACTTTTTCTGTTATTTTTTTTAATTCACTTTGAATATCGCCTAGCGCACTGTCGATGGAGTCATTTACTAAAGTCGCATTAGAATTCTGCGAACCGTTCTCAAAACGACCATTCAATTGTCTAAGCGTTTGCTCGACGAGCATCTGCATCAAGGTATTCTCTACATAGGCAACCGTGCTATTGGAACTCATCTTAGGCCGGTATAAAAGTTTTTGACGATATTCAGTAGGGGTCTTTCCAAATCGCTCTTTGAACGCGATATTAAATGCTTTAATATCAGAAAAGCCATGCTCATATGCAATATCAGATACTTTCTCAGAAGTAGTCGTAAGCGCGAATATCGCCTCTCGCATCCTCACTCTCGTCAAGTATTCATAGTAATTGATTCCTAGCGATTGCTTCATCAGCTGAGAGATATAACTTTTATTATAACCAGTAAACTTCACCAGCTCATCTAAAGTGATTCGTTCACGATAGTGCTTATTAAGATAATCTACAATTTTCATGACATATTCGTGCTTATCACGAAGCGCGTTTTCATTACTGGTTTTATTAGAGGGAGAAAACCCCATGAACAAATTGCCCAGTAAGTTTTGAAAAAAAGATTCATAAATGAGATCATTAATCTCCGTTGATTCATCTGTTAAAGTACTCATCATCAGCATGGCGACTACCATTTCCTTTACGACAACGGAGTCTCTATTCGCTTTATTTGAAAAGCACACAAATTCTAGACTTTGATAGTTTTTAATCCAATTCGATAAGTAAATCGGATCAAAGTGAATTACCATCGCGATAGAGTCGGGCTTACGAGCCATGGTGGCATGACCACTGTTAGAGTTGATCAATATCAGATCCCCACTTGACAATATATGGCTTTCTCCATCTGTATTTACATCAATTTCACCATTTAGAACCATTAACAGTTCAATATCTTTATGCCAATTATATTTATACGCCGTGACATAATAGGCATACTGTTCGATGAATAAATGTCTTTTCGGATTTGTATACCGATAATATGATTTCATTCCATCTCCTAACTTACCACGGACTGTGGGCTCTGTATCGCATCTTAAAATAACCAGTAGTCGCACACCACCACTTTGAATTATATTAAATAGACTGCATAAAGAGGTAATGACTTAACGTCTTCACTTAAGCCAAAGTTTTCTTAGAAATTCTGATACTGACCTCTTGAGGTAATCATATGGCAACAGTTGGTTTATGTCAATAATTCGTCATTACCTCGCCATTTATTCATCTATCGAAAAAATCACAGTGAAGGTTGAACCATCTCCCATGTTACTTTCGACCGAAAGGGTGTCAGATACCATACCGGTAGAAACCATCAACCAGCATCCAGAGACGTTCATATCACAATGGTTCAAATCAACAAATAGAGTTTATGTCATAATGGTGCCTGACACCCATGGGTACTTTATCTGCCAGTGTTGCATTTCTATAGATCATGGTGCCTCCTTCCATTCATAAACATAATATGTGCCATAATTTGTGCCACCTGTCCAAAGTTCCTCACGATCACCTACAGAATGTCCATTAGGAATAACCGCAGAAAGCTTTCCGCTCACAGAAGAAATGTTTTTCTCTTTATATTTCACAGATGAATAAATCTCGAAGAAACTTTTCCCAGCCTCGTTTGCAAATCTGTCGTTGCCCCAGTCAGCTCTACAGCTACCATGACCATCAAAATAAGATAAAGCCTCAGCAGTGAAAGACAAATTAAAATCGAGACTGATCGTCTCTCCACCCTTAATAATATTCGGCGGTACCGATATGGTAAGTTGAGTGCCATAGCTTTCGCCGTTCAACATATCCGGATCAGGATAAGTGTCGCTGTCGCCTATATATTTCCAGTTAAAAACGTAACTACCCGGTGCTGCTGATGCGCTCACTTCATAGATGCCACCTTGATTTGTACTGTCTAGGTTGGCCTGATAATTTTCATTAATTGTCTCCACTAAAACCCAAGCATAGCTTTGATTCCCAGACGTAACCGTCGTTTCAGAAGATGCCTCTTCGGATTCGTCCTCTGTACTCGTTGGAAGCGTGGTTGCTTCATCATCTAAGATAATTTCAACCTTAGGTGGAGTAACTTTGAAGGCAACTGTCTTGACTGGAACATCTGATCCAGGGGCTAATATCTCCAGCTTATTAGGTGCCCCTACAAACATATGACCATATAAGGTAAATGTGGTGTTCGCAGTACCGTCAGCATTGATTTTGCCTGTCCAATCATCTGCTTTCGCTTTACTGTTTAACGGTGCGAAACGAATTGTATGGCCTGCATAGGTCTTTTGTTTATCTATAACACTTAAAGAAATCGGTGTGTTCAAATACGCAGAAAAAGCGCGATATTCCGCTCTAAGCTTCCGCTCATTCTCAAGATTAAGCTTTCTACCGATTTGATGGATTACGCCTGGAAGAATATCTCTATACAAAATCGTCCTACGTTCCTCACTGATTTCATCGCGAATCGAATCATTCAAACCAGCTTGTCCGCCTGTCCAAGCGAATTTTTTTCTCGCCATGTCGACATAAGCATCAACGCCATCCTGGTTATCTCCACCCCAAAATTCTTCACAATTTTCCACGACGAGTTTGTCGATCTCCTCTTTCAACTCATCTTCAGAGTAATTACCTGATTCAAATAACGGATACAAAGTCTCATACCAATACGCCGAACTTTTATAGCCACGTTGGTTCTTTTCATAATAAATCGTGTACGCATCTCGATAAATACTTGCACGGCCTTCTATTGCCTCAGTACCAAATTTATTGATGGAATAATCCACTATGGCCACAGCTGCCATACTCGCTGACATCACTGAGCTACTCAGCTTGGAAGCAACCTTGCCCATTGTATAGGACCAAGCAAACTTCATGCTACCGACTAATGCTTCATGAATTTTACCATCTGCGACATTAACACCGATTTGTACCACCGAAGTCATCAAACCGATGTTACCCAAATAATCGCCAACAGTGGCCAATACATCATCTCCGTAAGCTAAGAATCCCGCACTTTGAGACATGCTCCCTAATATATCACTGCCTATCTGAAGACCGTCTCCCACAGCACTCACACCGATTTCCACACACTCTGAAGCCGGCACCCCAAGTGAGGTGTATTCTTTTACTGCCGTCAAAAATTTATCACTTGAACCTGCACTTCCCCCGAGCATTAAAAACTCGGTGCGCGCCTTGCGCTTTCCTTCTCCACTAACGGTAAACACACCGTATTTCGAAAGGTGATCAGTACTAATGACCACTGCACTTGAATCTGTATCATAGCGAAACACAACTGGCTCCCAAACCCCAGTACTCTCATTAAAATATGCAGCACCTGGAATCTCGCCTTCAGCAAGGATTAGTGGTATGGTGAGATCGATAACACCGACGAATTCCTCTATCCCCTCTAAAGAAAAATCGTAAACATCTAAAGCAATTTCACTTTCATCATCCAGCAAGGGTGCACCATCTACCTTCGATATCGTCGCCTTAACTTCAGAATCAAGCATCACTGAATTAAGGACCATGCTAACACCCTGATGCGAAATCGTTAATTGATCTGGCCCAATAGTTCCCTCTGCAAAAACCGTCATTGTTTCAGTGACTTCTTCAGCGCTCTCTTTTTTGCTACATCCAGCAAGTACACCTGTTTGAGAAATTAGCATTGACATAATCAGTAATACACAAAGAATTTTTTTGCCTTCCATACCAAAACCTCACTTCCCCAGAAAACAATCTTGAATTTAATAGACTTTTTAAAACTCCGGATCACGATAAACGGATAATGCTCTCTCTCCTCTATTTACCATATCACATTCTATTAAGCTAGTAGGTCTTCCCTACCTGACGCGCACCTACAAATAATAAAGGCAAACGAATTTTTTTATGCTTCCATTCAATCAAATCCGATTTTTATTACGTTCCATACACTCAACTCTTGTGGTAATTATATGGCAGCACAAGTCTTAAATCAATAAAACGTCATTATGGATTTGATTTATCCATGGTACATCGTTCTATTTCGCTGTGCCAATCCCCTCGCCGCTCATAAATTTGATCTAACTAGACCCAAACGCCAGAGAATTCTCTCTGTGAGCCTTCTTTATCAACTGAAGAAAGGCCATTTTTTAATAAGCACCTCTTCAGGCTTATAATATGTAAACAGGGCTGATACGCTGGTCCGTTTCACGACACTGGAGATCATCCCCTCTATTTTCTCGATTCTTTCTTCCATATTACTCATCACTGCTATAGACTCCTCTCAAACCATCATCCTCTACTTCACACGCTTCTTAAAGTCGCTAAGTAGTAAAATAGAATCAAATTGGCTATCTGAAGTAACATCAAAAGTGGCATAAAAGAATTTAAGCTTTCCCATCAGCTTTGCTTCTGCTATCGATTGCTTCACCTGCATTTCCAGTGGAAGCGCAAGCACCGCTTCACGATATTTCTCTGGAACATAAACGGTCACTCTGAAAAAGCCTTCCCAAATCGACAGCCAAAATACAGTGATCTCCTTTTTTCCGCCACGCACACCCGTACTTCGATAGATACCCTTTGACAACCAGGCCTTTCCATCCGTGTAATACCGCCACTCCACCTTTATATCATGCCGTTTCAGTTCATCAATCAATTTCAGATAGGCTAAATTTGCATCGCCCAGCGCCTTAGCGATTACTTCGTTAGTCAGTTCCACGTCAGAATCTCTAAGTAACTGCTTTTCAACTTTACTTAATTTGGTCATCCACTTCCCCCCCTCTGCTGTGTCAATCCCCTCGCCGCACACCACCAAATCCCGTTCATACCATCAGTTCCCTCTCACAGGGTACCAGGTACCAAATCAGCAGAAACCACCAACTAACACCCAGAGACGTTCAAATTACTAGGGTTCAAATCATAATAACTAGTTTATACCATAATGGTGCCTGACACCCATGATAGCCCAGTCACACCAGAATCTTTTAAAATTAATCACACGTGCCTTCCACCTACCTTAGCCTCACACCACAGTAAGGACATTCCTTTGGATCAAAAACATACCGCGAAAACACCATGTGACAGCTTGGGCACCGCCAAATCACCCACATAACGAAAATCGCGAATGCACAGTACGCCCCTAAACTCATCATGATCACCTTACTCAGCACTTCAGTCTCCCTAAATAAGAGGTAAAGCACCCCCAGTAGCGGTAATAACGTAAAGTTCAGCAGCCACACCACATTAATCCACGTCCGCCTTTTCGCATATGACCGCTTGATCTCCTCTTCCGTCTTCCTCATCTCGCCTCCGTTGTGCCAATCCCCTCGCCGCTCATTAATTTGCTCTATCTAGACCCAAACGCCAGAGAATTCTCTCTGTGAGCCTTTCTTTATCATCTGAAGAAAGGCCATTTTTTTTATAGAGTACTGCTGCTATGGCCAAATAAATAGGGTCATTATCATGCCATTCCAGCGATACATCCAGGATGTTTTCACAGAGTTCGCTGACGTAGAAGCCTAAGGACTCGAGCGAATACTTCATCTGTGAAGGATGGGCACATGGCTTACCAGATGCTTTGGTACAGGGCGCACATAAAAAACAGTTCCCTGCGATGAGCACCTCCACTGGATAAGACTCACTAAGCGCGATTAGCGCTCTACCCAAACTCTCCTTGGTTTGCTCGAAGGACTTGGTCCTTATACCGATCACCATCACCTCGTCATAGTCTTTAAGGAATGCCGCTTCCTCCCGCTCATAAGGCGGACATGACCAGATTTGACCATGGTTGGGACAGCCCTTACAGTAACCGAGCACCTCTTCAGGCATATAATAAGTAAACAGGGCTGATACACTGGTCAGTTTCACGACGCTGGAGATCATCCCCTCTATTTTCTCTACTTTTTCTTCCATTTTACACATCTCTGCTCTAGACTCCCCTATTTTTAGCTTATACACCTCTTATTGTATCCCCTTTTTAGCTATAGAAGCCATATATCATTTCAAAAAAATCCCAATGCTTGATTTCCATGATATAATGATATAATAACATCGTAAATCGATTTTGGAGGTGCAAATATGGAAGTCATAAAGTGTTCTTGTTGCTCAGGTGCTGAAACAGAAGTCGTCATCGGTGAATACGTTTGTTACTGTAACCATGTTTCCGAACAGGATATTATAAATGCCATTAAATCGGGTGCAAAGGACGTCAGTGACGTCATCGAGATGACCGGTGCGATGAAAAATAGCAACTGCGCCATAAACAACCCTAAAGGAAAATGCTGTTACTCCGATATCGTCTATGTGTTTAACAAACACTCAAAATAACATCCGAACGATCCACTCCTGCCAAATCTGCAGTAGTGGATTTTTTATTTCCCTATACGTCCGCGTTGTGCCAATCCTCTCGCCGCACACCACAAAAGCCTGTCATCCCATAAATTTCCTCTCACAGGGTACCTGGTACCATATCAGTAGAAAACGTCAATAGACATCCAGAGGCGTTCAAATTACAAAGGTTCAAATCATCAAATAGAGTTTATGCCATAATGGTACCTGACACCCATAGGTATCAAAATGCGGCTTCAAAGCTTGAAATAAGTGCCTACTCTCTCGATTTCCTGAGACAATGTTTTTGATATCGCATCATACTCCTTCTTACTTAGACCAATGTTCGCTAAAACTTTATCACTGACTTCGTAATTTGAATTATACCCTAACAATTTGTTATTATTTTGAGAACTCATTACATCTGCAACATACATAATCATAGTGTCTATCGATTGATTTTCTGAAAGAAGCGGTGTGTGATGATGCTTTACAATATCGGTTATATCATTTCTAAATTTGAGCTTCTTACAAATCCAAGCACCAATATCAGCATGTGTAAGTCCATTTAATTCAATTTTTTCTGCTACAATTTGATGGGTTCCTTTTTCTATTTTGCTAGTTACTAGATCAAGTTTATCAGGCAAACAATTGTCTAGAATTGGAATACCAATATCATGAACAAGCCCATAGGTAAACAACATATACTTGTCACCCTTATTAATTTTTTTAGAAATTAGTTGTGCTGCAACAGACGTCCCTAGAACATGTCTCCAATAATGATGGATATCAAATTTTCGAGTCTCTCTTTCTAAATTTACGTCAAATGTTAGCTTTGTAATAAAATAGACTATTAAATTTTGAACTGCTTTCATCCCGATCAAGATAATAGCTTCTTCGATAGTCGATACTTTTTTAGATATTTTAAAATAACCTGAATTAATATTGTCGAGTAACAATTGATTTAGCGCTTTGCTCTCTGACACTTTAAGTGCTAACAACTCAATGTTTAACTCTGCAGGCTCATATAAAAGTTCTAAAATACACTTTATGTCATCAGAGATCAAAGGTAATTTATTAGACGCTTCAATTTCATCAAATATATTTAGGATGTTCTTCTTCTCATAAGCCTTTGTCATCGAAGCAATCAAATCTTCCAAGCGATTATATGCTTCTACATCCTCTATGAACTCTAGTCCATATAGATATCGTTCATTGCCTAAATCCTCGGCCCACAAAATGGTACCGTCTAATAAATGTTGAGTTTTATTAATAGCCAAATCTATCCTTAATACGATATCGCTCTTTACTGGGAATTTTACTGAAGTAATAAAACTTAACCCATGGATACTAATATCTCTTACTTGAGCTTTGGTTTGACCAACACTAATTTGTTTTTTACTGATTTCAATTATTGTGATGTAAGCCTCTAGGTATTCAGTGAAACTAATTCGTTCTGTTTTACGTTGCTCATCTTCTGGAATAATCAAATGAGTTAACTCTGAAGCTGGCTTTAAGGTTCTCTTTTCCAGAATCTTAAGGAAATCGTTATACTTTTGAGGCTTGCTGAAATAATATCCTTGTCCAGAAAAGCAGTGATTCACTCTAAGAAAATCTAGATGTACTTGTTCTGAAATTCCTTCAGCAACGAGCCTCAGTCCCAAATCACGCGCTAAACTGATTATCGAAACTAATATTTTCTCACTTTTCAAATCGTTCGAAATACTGTCGATAAATCCTCTATCGAGTTTTAATACATCTACATCCATGCTACTTAAATAGGTTAGCGAGGAATAGCCAGTACCAAAATCATCGAGCGCAATTTTTATGCCGTTAGATTTAAGTTTATTTAATTCTGCATCAATCTGTTTATTTTTATTAACTAATACTGACTCCGTTATTTCAAGTATCATGAAAGATGGTGTAATAGAATGTCTAGAGATAGTCTCTAGAATTTTTGTTGCAAAATCAACTTCATAAAACTGGACAGCTGAGTAATTAATTGATATTTTAATATTTTTATGACCATTTTGCATCAATTGCTTGTAGTGACCACAAACTTCATTTAAAATCCACTTTCCGATGGAAATGATTAGCCCCGATGTTTCAGCGATAGGAATAAATTCATTAGGTGAAACTACACCCCATTCTGGATGATTCCACCTAATGAGTGCTTCCGCTGCGATAATATCGCAAGTGTTCAAATTTACGATGGGTTGATAATATACCTCAAGCTCATTATTTAAGATAGCCTTTTTCAAATCGTTTCGAAGTGTAAAATCTTTAAACGACTTAATGTCCAGTACTGGCATATATGCCTGAATACCTTGATTATCAGTTTCCATAGTTCTTGATAAGGCGATTTGCGCAAATTTGATAAGCGTATCACTTTCCATAGAATCGTCTGGATAAATTGAAAATCCAATGTTGGCATCCAGGAATGATTCATAACCATTTAAAATAAATGACTCGTTGAATAAAAGCTTAATTTTCTCAGCTATCTCATAGGCCTGATTACTGTCTTCTATACCTTCAGCAATAAGTCCAAATTGGTCGCCAAAAAAGCGAGAAAGAAAAACTGAGTAATCTGCCAATGCTGTTTTAATCGCCATACTAACCAATTTAATTAGTTCATCACTATACTCGAAGCTTATTATGCTGCTCACAGCCTTAATGTTGCCAATATCAATTATGTACACTGCAAACTTTTCTTTTGTACCAGCTAATCGTTCAGTGAAATTATTTAAAGTTTCTTTAAAAAACGTTCTGTTCGGCAATTCGGTTGTATCATCATATTTCATCAACTGGTTTATTTTATATTCAGAGTTTACACTTGAAGTGATGTTTTTCCAGTAAATGACAACCCCATTTATATGTGCATCAGCGAGGTAGTTTTTCATTGTTAAAGCGAGAACAATCTCTTCTCCATCCATTCCAATCGTTTTAATACTACCGGTAAATGATTGTTCTGGATGTGATACGCAATTTTCGAACAACGTCTTTAAATAATCACGATTTGAATCTGATGATAAATCCCAAATCGAATGTTTTTCTATGTCCTGTTTTTTTAAACCATACATCTTTTCAACAACAGGACTAATGTATTTAATCATTCCATTATGATCAAGCACTTCAAAAATATCATGATACTCATCGGTCATCAGAGATATTTGCTTCTTAAGCTGTCGAATGTCATTTTTTTGGACATCTTGCAACTTATTTAAGCCAGTTAAATCTGAAATTACACCCATGCTCATTAATGATTGATCTTTTTGTTTATAAACATTTTTCAAATTGATATGGATCCATTTAACTTCACCAGTACTAGTGATTATTCTTAAGTTCAGATCAGTATCAGCGCCACTAATATTTTCATTTAACATATTTTGAAATAATGATTGATCATCTGGATGAAAACACGAACACAACCGTTCAACATCGCCATCAATCTCTTCTATTGTATAGCCAATAATGTCATAGAAATCACTAGTTGCAGTAAATTTTCCATCAGCAAATTCAAATATCCAGCTTCCAGTAGTGCCGATATAAGTATTCAATAGATTAAGAAAATTTTGTTGAGCGTTATCTAACATTGCTTGATTCATAATTCACCTCACGTTACAAATCGCTTACATTTAATTAAATAGTTTATGCGCTATCGTTTTACCACTTACTCTCCCGTATAATCGCGCTCACGATTTTGCACTCGATGTGCAGCTCGCAGTCTGCTATGTTCGGAGATGCATATCAGGTACCAAATCAGCAGAAACCACCAACTAACACCCAGAGACGTTCAAATCACGAGGGTTCAAATCATAATAACTAGTTTATACCATAATGGTGCCTGACACCCATGATAATTTGATTACTTTGCATTATATTAAATAAACCGCATAAAGAGGTACTGACTTAATACCTTCACTTAATCCAAAGTTTTTCTTAGAAATTCTGATACTGACCTTTGGACGATATTGTCTAATATACTCTTTAAGACTTCTTGATCGTGTATTGGTGGAGGCTTTCACTTCTATTGGAATAATATCTGACTCTTTTTGTAGTAAAAAGTCCACTTCATTTGCATTGTCTTTCCAGTAAAATAAGTCGTAGCCCTTTGATTTAAGTTGCTGTGCGACATAGCTTTCTGTAATTGCCCCTTTGAAGAGGTTGTGTTCATCGTCCTTAGCGACCGTTATATAAGGCACTCTCGTCATCGCCATTAGTAGCCCTACATCACTAAAGTACAGCTTAAACGACTTCGGATCACGATAAACGGATAATGGTATCTCTCCCCTATTTACCATATCGCATTCTATTGCAATCGCACTTAAAAGCAACCATTCTATTGAACTGCCATAGGTTAAAGCCTTTGCACCTTTTTCAACCACGCTGTATTTGAACTTTCTTTGATCCCCGGCGAGCTGATCTGGTATCGAACGATAGATGGCCTGAACCTTCAGAACCTCACCCGACGTTGTATATTTACTCATATCTGCGATATAGGCATTGATTAAATTTGTTTGCACCATTCTATCAAAATCAATAATCGATTGGTTAACTCTATTGAACTCCCTGATAGCTGCGGGCATCCCTCCCACGTAAAGATATTGCTTATATTTATCGATAAGCTGGTCATGTATCACATCTGGTAGCGCTTCGTTATGATCATAAGATGCTTTTATCCTCGGCAAATAAGCGTCTGCACCAACCCCTTTTAGGAATTCATCAAACGTAAACGGGTAAAGATTATGAATTTCAACCTTTCCTACTGGAAACGAATAATTTTCTCTTTGGATTGCGACACCAAGTAAGCTTCCAGCACCGACGATATGATAATCTTCTAAGGATTCTGCAAAATACTTCAGAGCCGTTACAGCTCTCATCTCCAATTGAATCTCATCAAAAATGATAAGCGTCTCTTCAGGTACGATCTTTTTCATATAAATAAGCTCAATATCTGAGAGAATTCGATCAGGCTTTAAATCCTTATCAAATAACGACTTCATTTGAGGATCAAGCTCAAAATTAATATAAATTGAATTGCTGTAATGCTTACTTGCAAACTCATTTAGCAGGTAGGTCTTCCCTACCTGACGCGCACCTACAAGTAACAAAGGCAAACGATTTTTTTTATGCTTCCATTCAATCAAATCCATCATTTTATTTCGTTCCATACACTCACCTCTTTAGGTAATTATATAGCAGCACAAGTCTTAAATCAATAAATCTTCATTATGGATTTAATTTGTGCAAAATAATAGTATTTAATATCTTTTTTTAGACTTAACGGCGCTGGATATCATCCCCACTATTTTTTCTACTTTCTCATCCGTTTTACACATCCCTACACTATGCTCCCTTAATAACCATCTCGACCACATTACCCATTTATCTCCTGAACATCAAAATCGATGAAGCGGGACTTCGAATGCTCCTTATAGGTAAGAATACCTCGATTATTCTCAAAAACGAGCGAAAACTGATCAGCCGTCACATTAAACCGTTTGATTTCCTTATTCTCGAGTTCAAAAGCAAGCTCGAAAGCAGTACCTACAGATGCAGAACGCGGAACCATATAATTTCTAATCGCTTTCGATTTAAGTCGAGCAGGTACACTGATCGGCAGTGAAAATCTCAACTTATAAGCGTCAAGCGTGACAGCATATACCTGCGCCACAAACACACTAACCAAAACTGTCATGATTAACCCGAAACGAAACGTAGACGCATTTAGCTCACGGTAAATCTCATTAACCTCATTATACTGCGACAGCTGGGTCCGTTCATTTGGATAGATGATAAATAGAAAAACCATCAGCAGTATCAGCACCGTCGGAATAAATGCCATCGCCCAGTCACACCAGAATCTTTTAAAATTAATCACACGTGCCTCCCACCTACCTTAGCCTCACACCACAGTAAGGACATTCCTTCGGATCAAAAACATACCGCGAAAACACCATGTGACAGCTTGGGCACCGCCAAATCACCCACATAACGAAAATCGCGAATGCACAGTACGCCCCTAAACTCACCATGATCACCTTACTCAGCACTTCAGTCTCCCTAAATAAGAGGTAAAGCACCCCCAGCAGCGGCAATAACGTAAAGTTCAGCAGCCACACCACATTGATCCACGTCCGCCTTTTCGCATATGACCGCTTGATTTCCTCTTCTGTCTTCCTCATCTCGCCTCCGTTGTGCCAATCCCCTTGCCGCTCATTAATTTGATCTATCTAGACCCAAACGCCATAGAATTCTCTCCGTGAGCCTTTCTTTATCATCTGAAGAAAGGCCATTTTTTTTATAATGCACCGCAGCAGTGGCCAAATAAATCGGGTCATTATCATGCCATTCCAGCGATACATCCAGGATATTTTCACAGAGTTCACTGACGTGGAAGCCTAAAGACTCGAGCGAATACTTCATCTGTGATGGATGGGCACAAGGCTTACCAGATGCTTTGGTACATGGCTTACATAAAAAGCAATTCCCTGCGATGAGCACCTCCACTGGATAAGACTCACTAAGCGCGATTAGCGCTCTACCCAGACTCTCCTTGGTAAGCTCGAAGGACTTGGTCCTAATGCCGATCACCATCACCTCGTCATAGTCTTTAAGGAATGCCGCTTCATCCCGCTCATATGGCGGACATGACCAGATCTGTCCATGGTTGGGACAGCCCTTACAGTAACCGAGTACCTCTTCATGCTTATAATAAGTAAACAGGGCTGATACACTGGTCCGTTTCACGACACTGGAGATCATCCCTTCTATTTCCTCTACTCTTTCTTCCATTTTATTTATGATAAACTGCGTTGCTTCTTCTACGAAATTCATTGTACTCTCGATTGTGACTAACACGTTAGATGACATGTCTTGATGCGTTTTACCTCTAAACCAATTATAGAGTATGTTTTCTTTATGTTTTTCTATCTCATCAGTGAAAATCAACTCTTCGAGATTTATGGGTTCCGCATTTTCTAGATAAACCCAAAAATCTCTTTGGTTCTCATCCTTGATCGCTAGTTCAATTTCGACCTTCTCACTCTCTTGATGATATAATCCCCCATAACCTTTCAATAGCTCATCAGGATACTTTAATCTAAACGGCGTCCAAACAGCGATGTTATTATAAATGTCAGATAAGATGTGACAGCTATAACCCAGAATGAAATCATAATTGTCCGAGTTTTTATATCGATCTAGAAACATCAACACATTATCAATCCATTCCTCGTTATTAGTAATTAACCCCCAACGTTCTTCTCCCACACACAAATGAGATTTCTTTTTATAATCTGAAATATATCCCACTCTATTATGAACCGCATCGGGTGCAATAGCTCCTAAATAAAATTGAGATAAATCATTGATCATATTCGGACGAAGCTGATGTAACCTTTTTGCGATATGAAAGTGCGTTAACTGAAATGGCATCCTATTCTTCCTCTCCTATTTTCACGGTTTGTATTTATATTACACTCTACATTATCATATCATGAAAATTCCCTATAGCAGCCCTCTAAAGTCTGATTCACACTCACCCTTGTTGTGCCAATCCCCTCGCCACACACCACCATATCCCACTTATTTCATCAGTTTCCTATCACAGCGTACCAGGTACCATATCAGTAGAATCCATCAACCAGAGCCTAGAACCATTCAAATCACGAGGGTTCAAATCAACAAATAGAGTTTATGTCATAATGGTGCCTGACACACATCGCACTTTATCGTATCATGAAATATCCCTATAGCATCCCATTAAAATCGGATTCAGACTCGCTCGTGTTGTTCCAATCCCCTCGCCGCACACCACAAAAGCCTGTCATCCCATAAATTTCCTCTCATAGAAAGTCAAAATCTACTTCAAAGAAATATTATCAATCTCGTATTTAATAATACCATTCGCTTCACTGATGTACTTCCGGCTATATAAGTCTTCCACGATGAGGCTCACTTCTTCCTTTGACTTCTGATTCACGAAAACCGAAGTTGCAAATCCTATAAGTGTACTTCTTTTCTTTGGACGCTTATTGCCCTGAATTTTCTTTAACTGCTCGATCAACTTCCTCATCTCAGGCGTAATCGTTTTATCCACCTGTTTGTTGCTCACCTGAGTGATATTCGTCACTCGCTTGACGATTTTTGATCCTTTTGACTCATTAATGTGTTCGATCAATGCATCATATCCAGTATCCTTGGAAACGATCACGTAATGACCATATTTATTAGCTTCCACATACTTCCCTAAGTAGAATGCGATATGAAAATCCAATGCATTTTTCCCCTGCCCAGAAACCTTAAGCCATTCTAAGGACTTTCCCAGTTGTTGTGTCTGAAGCACTAAATCTATCGGAATCTTCGTTTGATTCTTTCCGACCAATACTCTAAACTCCGCATCTTGAATCGTATCGATGCCCTCTATGTTTTGGATATTCTCATAATCGACTAAAACCAGTTTATTCGCCATAACCCCTCCAACCATCATCAGTTGTGCCAATCCCCTTGCCTACACTACGTCCGCCTAATCATTTCATTAGTTCCTTCTCACAGGTTACCAGACACCAAATCAGTAGAAACTTACATCACACACCCACAACCATTCAAATCACAGGGGTCCATATAATCAATTATAGTTTATTCCACATTGGTGCCTGACACCCCGTGTCTGTTCGGACGAAGCTGATGTAACCATTTTCCGATATGCAGGTGCGTAAATAGAAATGGCATCCTATTCTTCCTTTACTTTTTAGCATCATGAAAATGTCCTAAAGCAGCACCCTAAAATCGGATTCACACTCGCCCTTTTTGTGCCAATCCCCTCGCCACACACCACCAAAACCCGTCATTCCATCAGTTTCCTCTCACAGGGTAGCAGGTACCATTCCGGTAGAAACCATCAACCTGTATCCAGAGCCGTTCAAATCACAATGGTTCAGTTTGTTAAATAGAGTTTATGTCATATTGGTGCCTGACACCCAAAGTTATTTTGGTTTGCATAACTATTATTACAAAATTATATTTTGCGATCCGATTTCGTTTAGCACCTCATTCTTAAAAACAATCGCAATCCCATTCTCTGCATCAAATTTATATGCACACATCAAACCGACTATACGCTTATCATCAACAGATCTCTGAATAAACAGTGCTTTAGGGATAACATATCTGAAGATATTATCTATTTTTTCAGAACCTATCTCTGGTGAGTTTTCTTTTAAGCAATATGCTTCTAATTCAGCTTTTGCGTTATTAATAACTTCAATGTTCTCTAAAATTCTTTTTAAAGCCTCTTCCTGTGCGGGTAAAACTAATTCTCCTTCATAACAATCATATACAATTTCAATTTCGAATTCTCGACCCCAAATACTAATTTTTTCTTTATTCATCAAATCCACCATCCTTTGAATTTTCATCATCACGTCTTTTACATTCTCCGACTCCACCAAGATGACCAAAATAATCATTTATCTTTGTAGGAATTAGATCGCATGTTTTCATATCATTGCGTTCGTGCCAAGTATATCCATTTTCCTTACGCCAATTTGCAACATCACGGGCTGTCCAATCATTTTTCCCATCTCGTCCTTCTTTGTTCCATTGGTCAGCACATTTTTGATCGCATTGTTCAAAATTACCACCTTTTCCGTACCGATTTTCAGACATGTTATCAATCGTAACAGTAGCCTCTGAGCAACCCGAAAAATCCGGAATACCATCACGATACTCAATACCATTCAGTCCATATTTGGCTAGTATTTCTAGAATTTCTTTATCCGTTGGAATATACTTCGATTCACCACGTTCACCTGTCCAAACCCCACGATCACTAATTTCCTTAGGAGTTTGGTTAATTCTATCCTCGTAAGTACTAGGGTATTCATCATTTTCTAATTCCCCCCACCAATTGGAAACAGCTTCTTTTTTTTGTAATAGCTCAGGCATTGTAGGATTAATTTTATCTTCGAGCATTTCAAAAAATGAAGTAGGTTTATCTGAGGTTTCCTTAACCTTTTCAACATTTTGTATTGATGATTCTATCATAGTTTATTCACCTCATTCATCCGCTCTGTTTGCTCAATAGAATTATTCAAAATGAAATTAACCGGAAAATATTGTATAAATAATTCATTAATACAACGAACAACTTCCTTATCACTCGAAATATCAAACTTACTTGCTAATGTATTTTTTACATATTCAATAGCATCGTTTCGATCTGGAATTTCATTAAGTCGTGTCCCAATCATATAATAGACCAAGAGCATTTTTTGTTTTGCATCTACTGGTTTATTTTCAAGAATACTCTCAAAAACGAATCTTGCTTTTGTTGTCAAACCTAAACCTGAATACCATTCACGGATAATATCTGCATCATCTTTAGATAACAACTCTTTTTCTACCCCAAAAGCTAAATTAACAAATTTTTGAATAGCACAATTCTCTTTATCGATCCATGTATATCCAGTATTATCATATCCCCTGTATGGTTTCGCATCATCAAATCTATCTATTTTGCAAAGTACTGGCTCTAACCAATCACTTTGCGAAATTACAGCAACTCCTCTTTCTAGTTTAGAAAGTTCGTCTACTTAAGCATCGTTTAATCCTGCAGCTTTCCCCACAAGCACTCTATCACTTTCATCTAAAAGGCGTAATATTATTTTGGTATTTGTATTTCTTATAACTGACATATCCATAAGCCCTGGAGATTGATCAGCGATAATAAATCCTTCTCCATAAGTTCGCATTTCAGCAATAGCATTGGCTAACATCTCTACAGCCTTTCCTTGTAAGTTTGAACTCTCTTGAGATTGTTCACCAGAAGTTCTTCTAAGTAAAATATGTGCTTCTTCAAAAACAGTTAAATGACGCAAATTGCTATTTGAAGATATGTTTTCTGACATTCTAAATTCTTGTAGCTTTAAAATAAGAATTCCCATAATTAACGCCTTGGTTTCAGGAGACCCAATCCTGCTTAAATCAATAATCGTGTTGCTATTAAACAGTTTTTCAGACGTAATATCATGTTCGAATATTTGTCCATGTATACCTCGTGTAAGAGACCTAACTCTTGTAACTAAAGCACCTTTATAGTCATTGCTAGTATCTTGAGAATAGCCTGAAGTATCAACAACAATCGGCAAAATTCTCAATAAAGTTGAGAATGTTGGAAATTTACCTGGATTCTTAGAGAGCCTTAAATTCCAACCACATTCTTCATATGACCTTTCTACTGCTTCTTTAAGTATAGCTGGCATAGCAGCATACATTGGCCAACATGCATTGAACACTTCTACAAGTCTATCTATATGCTCCAATACATGGATATCGTCAGGGAAGCTAAAGGGATTTAGCTGAAGAAGCTTAGGGAACTTAAGTGGATTCGTTCCATAAATATCTACATCCTCACGTCCACCAAATATGTCTTTATATTCACCTTTAGCAGGTTCGATAACCAAAAATTTGCATTCATCATTCTGTTTACACATTTTTTCAAGGAGTTTATACACAGCATTACTTTTTCCAGATCCTGTGGAACCTGTAATAAATGTGTGCTTGGTAAATTCATTCTTGTTTAAGAATACCTTGTTCTGAGGTTCTGATTGATGCATATGATATGAGCACCCGATGCTAAAATCTTTTTCAAGTTTTAATAACGAATGTGGCTCGCGTCCAAATCGGCAACATTGCATTACTGGTATTCCTTGCACAGAATATCTTGGAAAAGCAAAAATATTGGACAATTCTGTTGTTGTGACATTTGAACTTGGATTTACAAATACACCATCGTCCTTATTTACAAAAATCGGGTGTGAAAAATGCCTAATATACTTCTGAATTTCGCTAAATGGTGTAATACCATTGCTATAGTCACGCGTCCAAGCTTGTATCGCTGAAGGTTCTACGAATGATTCATCCCCCTGTGATATTGCTCGCAAGAAACTTGCTATATTTTTACTTGTTTTAGTATCTGATGAAAATACATAAGATGCAGTTTTCCAGAGTCCCGTGGATTGACTTTCATTTATTCGTTGGATTGTATTTTCGAGTTTTTCGATAATGTTACTTACCATATACGACTTATAAGTAAATGTGGTATTTTCTGATGTACCAATCGATACACTATGATTTGTACCAGTTGTTTTTGTATCGGTACTACTCTTCGTATCCGTAGTTCCCCAGCTATATCCATAGCCTGCAGAAGCCCCTGCACTCCAACCAACCGTTTTTGCTACGCTAGTAAATATTGATAATGGACCTAGCAACATACCCATCCCTATTGACTTTGAACTAGAACTATTTACACCTCCATTAACCCCAATATTTATAGAATGTGTCTTTGTTACAGCATGACTAATTCCTTCACTGAGAGATAAAGATTCCATCTCACCACTTGTATCGGTTTCACTATTCCCTTGTTGATACTGATATCCTGCGTATGGTGTGATTGCTGTAGCCATTTCTTCGTAACCATTAAGAATTTGTCTCAAGTCAAGTTGAGATAGCGCTTCCGCTAGAATAACTATATAATAACTTTCCTCATCTTTCTTTGGAACAATTCCATTCAACAGTTTTTCTACACCTTGGCTAATATAATCATTTGACTTTTCTGATGGTATATTACTTAAGCATGCAACAGCTTCAGCATTCTTAAACTCGAATAGTTCTTTTATGTCAAGCTTACTGTTTGATCCATCAATAACCTCGACATCAGAACCAGGGAAGTTGCCTAATAATGAATCTGCTAGTAGATCAATGTTACTTTTGCTTTCTTCATTTCTTCCTAAACCTACATTCTTGACAACAAAATACATGTCTGTAGATTTTGGGGTGCGATGCAATACTAAAGAAACCGTGTTATCGGTTCCTGCAAACACACTTAGTACATTCTTAAAACAATCTGCAATCTTCTCTTCTTTATCATATATCCATCGACTTACTTTTAGCGCCCGGATATTAGAGCTATAACTAATTGCTTCTTCAGAATTATAGTATTCATCGAACGGCAATACTGTATAATCAGTTTCTAAACATGTCATATATGACTTGTCTAGCGTATATGCTATTTTCCCGAGATTGTCCAATAATATTTCTTCGTTGAGCTTCATTCTCTCCCTCCATTCGATATGTAGATGTAGAGAAAAACACCTAGAATAATAATTAAAATGAATACTACCCCAACATTCAACATTCTTTTAAACTTGTATTTTGTTACATACTCAGTGACTTCATTCAAATAAAGAAGATAATCCAAATTAAAACTCTCAGCAACTGCAGCACATGATAGAAGATTTAAATATTCTTGATCCCAACTCGATTTTGGTATTTTATTATTATAGTGGTCGCCGATGAATGCTTCAATAATTTGTGGATCTTTGGCTAATAATTCAATATCACCTCTTTTTAGCTTTCCAATCTTAATGTCATTAGCGATTTTACTCCGTTCCACTTTACCTCGTAAAACATATTCATTATTCATTGTTCTTAGCCCTCCAAATAACCGAATTTAGATCTGCTTGACATGTATTTAAATCCGTTGCAGCACTCACAATTTTTTCTCGTAATTTCTCCATTGCCTTTTTATCTTCAAGTTTAGCTTTCATAATTACAGAATAACTAGACTTATTTTGATTGAACTCAGTCTCAATTTTGTGCAATAGTCCATCTAAGCTTTCTCGATAATCTTTCTTATAATCATCAGCCATCTTATCAGCTATTTCTTTCAACTTCGCTTCAGCAGCTTGACTATATCCAATATCATCAATGTATTCTGTGTCGAATAAAATGAATTTAGAAGAACGTTTATGGCTGTCATACATTTCACCAAATTCATTAATACTATTAGAACTTTTTATTTCTGGCAATCGTATTTCCATAACAAAAGCCTTTGCCTCATCACTTAATTCTCCATTTTCTTTTATGACAGTTTTTACATCTTCAATAAAATCATTTCTCAGTTTCTCAAGTATTTGCTGGCGTTTTTCCAAAAAATTTCTTGTAAAATCATCCAGAACAGTTGTGATTTTTTGTTCAATCTCCTTTTTATGTTTATCATTAACTTTTACTTTACCTAACCCAAAAAACCAGCCTTTTAATAACTTTTCGATAAAATCCTTTGGTGGCTTAATGATATGTTTATAAATCAATTCAGCATCAAGCCGTAGATCTTTAAGGACATCTTTTGGCAATTCACTATTACAAGGTATTGCACGTTTTTCATATGCCTTTTTGATTCCTTTTTCTATAGTTTCATTTAGCATTTTTATTTCAGAATCAATCTTATTTATATCCGCTTGATTTTGGTTCTCTAATGATTTAGCGTTATTGTTCATTTTAGAAAGTGCTTTATCAACGCTATCAATAATTGCATATGCTTTTACGGCTGCTGCATACTTTTCTCCATAATTAATTATTTCATTCTCCAGAGCATAAAGACCCGAACTTATATACAATGTATTTAAGTCATCATTTTTGTCTTGGGCTTTTTTCAAAGTCGCGTCACTCCACTCTTTTTGTCTAATAGTAGAGTATTCTGATGTTGCACATCTATTATGTTGATAATAGCATCCAAACTTAGGATTGCTTGCTTTTGGTATATCCATTTCGACAATGAAATCTTCCTCGTCAGTAGCAACCGAATTCTGCTTAGCCTTTGCTGCATACGCATATTTTGCAGATGTAAAGAATAGTTTTTTATCAGCTAGTTTGATTGTCACATCGCCATCTGCATATTTAATTTCAGCCGTTTGCAAATCTATTCTATCCTTTGGCCCAATGCTATCGGCTTTATTGATGACAAACAAAGACCGTCCAATATCAATGCTTGTTTTACTATCTTTCAATTCTGCTTCTTTTAAATAGTTCAGCAATGCATTATTGCCTTCCCCTTCAATTTTGTCAGGCGCAGCAACAAAAATGAGTATAGAGTGTGTTTGTTCAGACAAAGCATCTTTCAGTATCATTTGATGTGAACCAAAATTGCTATCAGTGCCCGGAGTGTCAAAAATTGTAAACTGTACTTTCTCATTGTCGAGGGGAATTGGATAAAATATCTTAATATCAGTATGCATATCTTCATCGGAATTAAGCGCTTTTAGAATTTCATGTATTTGCCTATGTTGAATGTTCATCTTGTTTTTATTAATAACTACTTGAACTTTTTCCCTAGTCTTATTTTCATTTGGACCTGATAAAAATTCAAAGCAATTTATCGATTCGTTCCAAATAAGCTCTGAGTGATGATTTTGAATGTTAAAAACAATTCTGATTGGATCTCCTTTTTTAGGACTCTGAATTTTAAACATTCTGGCTGTCTCTGACTTGATATTCTCGGGCAAAATAGAGTAACCTAAAATCGCATTAATTAAAGCCGATTTTCCAGCACTATAAACACCTGCAAAGCATAAATTCACACTATTTTCGCCCATATTATTAATTTTCTCTTTAATGCTATCTACTTCTCTTTGAATATCTGCTGAGAAGTTTTCGACAGTCTTTTTAACATAATCATTATTCAAGGGAATGTCCCAAAAAGAAGCTTTATGTTTCGATAACACAGCCATCGACTTTTCGCCATGTTCTTTAACTGCTTGATAGGTTATATTCATATCTGGTAGTTCAGCAATTAATTTAGCATCAATTTGACAAGCACTTTCTTCGTTGTAATATTCTATCATTTGCATCAAATCCTCATAATCAGATTTAGTCGTTGTAACTTCAATGTTAATGTTCTTTTCTCCATCAAAAACTCTTGAGATGTCATCAAAAAAAGCATTGCCATGGTCTTGAAGTACGAAATGCCCTTTCTTATTCATGTATAACTTCAGCCTACTATCATTACGTATAGGAATCTCTTTACCAGACTGGAAACGTCTAAATTCAACTTCTTTTTTTGCTGGATGATACTTCATCTGTAGTATCTGTCTACCCATATTATTTCTCCTTTACTGTCCTTATTTTGTTAATAATCACGTTAATTCACTGTCTCTCTAACTATAAAAATGACCCATCTACTCGCAAAAAATATTTTTTAATCCTATTTATAGAAACACCTCTAATGATTTAATATTATCACAAGAGGTGTCCAATAAAACGGATTATGAATTTACAACTTAGTAAACACCTTTTGTGTCCTCAACTGTTTAAACAGCTCTTCAACGTTGCAAGCTTTCTTGGTGGAATTGATCAGTATGTAAATTTCGAGATATAAGCTCCACTTGCACGGAGATTTAGCTCCGTTGTCACGGAAATATAGCTCCACATCATCAAATGGGTGCTCCAACTAAAAAATTGATTCTATAATGAAACCAGCACACAT